>VYKS01000084.1_pt1 | contig 61697 bp, 59 predicted proteins | sample 5114511 | NCBI WGS metagenome assembly VYKS01 (sample SAMN12291795, study PRJNA351875) | freshwater metagenome | isolation source: freshwater lake | place: USA: Michigan, Gull Lake | collected 2011-07-05 | reverse complement strand
GAAGGCGCCGGGCCGGTCGCCGCCGGCGGCGGCCGCTTGGCGCGTCGGCGCCGATTCGTCGCGCAACGCCGCCTTGAAGGCCTCGATGCTGGCAAAGCGATCCGCCGGCAGCTTCTGCAGCGCCGTGCGCACCGCCGCCTCGATATGCTCGGGGACCGCCGGCCGCAGCACGCGGATGGGGCGCGGTGCCTCGGTGAGCAGCTTGGCCACGATGGCCTGGGCATTGGCCCCGGTGTACGGCGGCTCGCCGGTGAGCATCTCGTACAGCACCGCACCCAGAGCATACGTATCGGCGCGGGCGTCGATGACCTTGTCCCCCATGGCCTGCTCGGGGGCCATGTACTGCGGCGTACCGAGGCTGAGCCCCGTCTGGGTCATGCGCGCACCGCCCGCGGTCTGTACGGCGAGGGCGATGCCGAAATCGGCGACCAGCGGCTGGCTTCCATGCGCCGACTGCTGCAGCAGGATGTTCTCGGGCTTGATGTCGCGATGGACGATCCCGGCCGCGTGCGCCTCGGCCAGGGCATCGGCCACGGCCGTGGCGATGGCGAGCGCGTCGGCCACCGGCAGCTGCGTTTCCCGGGTGAGGCGGGCGCGCAGCGTTTCCCCGCGCACGAAGGGCATCACGTAGTACAGCAGCCCGTCGGCGGCGCCGCTGTCGAGCAGGCCGAGGATGTGGGGATGCTGCAGCCGCGCGGTGGTGCGGATTTCGCTCAGGAAGCGGTCGCCGCCGAGCGCTGCCCCGAGGTCGGGGTGCAGGACCTTGATGGCGACGGTGCGGTCGTGCTTGCGGTCATGAGCGCGGAAAACGGTCGCCATGCCGCCGGCACCGACCTCGCCGAGGACGTCGTAGCGGTCGGCGACCGCCGAGGTGAGGCGCGAGGCGATATCGGTCATTGACATGGAAAATTGCACAGCTCGGCGCGAGTGCGCTACGCGCGGCGCCGGTCCTGATCAGGATGTCAATGCGCGAATATCCGTTTGTGCGAAGTCCTCTCCCACGAAGAGCATCGGAAGGCCGCGGGTCATGGCCAGCGCGTAGGAAAAGCAGTCGTCATCGTTGAGCGCCGCCCGATGCCGCCCGCGACCAAAACGGCGGGCCGCATCGCGGGCCATGCGCAGCTGCGCTGCATCGAAGGCGACCACCTCCACGCTGAAGGCGTGCAGGAAGTCATCCACAGCCCGTGCTCATCGTAGAGCTTGTCGTCCGGGGCGCGCGGATCGAGCACCGGCAGGGTGGCCAGGCGCTCCTGGATGCGCTGCAGCGAGGCCCGCAACGGCGCGTACTGCACGGCGCGGGTCCGCTCCAACCGCTCCGCGAGCGCTGTCCGGATGGCTTCGGTGATCGATTCACCGGTCGCCTCCGCCAGCGCGCGGGCGAGGCGGTTGGTCTCCGGGTCCTTGATACGCACTGCCATGACACCGCGGTATATATTTCAATACGGACGTCTATACAGGAATAACCTGACGGCAACCCGAGCGGGCGATGACGGCGTGATCCGCGTGCGAGCGGTGAGGGCTCGCATCTTGTGCGGTGTCATGCTTAAGCACTTTACTGCTTAAGCGGTACACGGAACGGATCGTGTTCGACTTCTGCGATCGACCACGAACGACTCCCCTCTCCACCGACCGATGGCAGCAGACCGCACCACCCCCAACCCGCCACTCTTCGTGGATCGCGAGCGTGAGCGGCCGCAGCTGCGCGAGCTCCTTGATCGTCCGGGCCCAAGTCTCGCGCTGGTCACCGGTCGGCGGCGCGTGGGAAAAACGTATCTGCTCACGAACGCGTGGCCGGACGCGCAGACCTTCTACTTTGTGGCGGCAGAGGGGAGCAGCCCCATCAATCGTCGAGAGCTCGTACAATCCGTCGCACGGCACTTCGACCTGCGGCTCGACCCGGCAGATTACCCCACCTAGCGCACCGTCTTCCGGCTCCTCTACGAGCTCCGGACGCCCGAGCCGCTGGTCATCGTGCTCGATGAATTCCAGTACCTCATGGGGACGCGCGAGGGCGTGCCATCGCAGCTCCACGCGATTCACGATGTGCACCGTGATGACCGGCCGTTTGTCCTGGTGCTCTGCGGCTCCGCCGTGCGGACGATGGAGCAACTGAACGCCGGCGACGCACCGCTGTACGGCCGCTTTGCCCGGACCATCCACGTCGAGCCGTTCGACTACTTCGACGCCGCCACCCTCGTCCCGGCGTCCACGCACCGGGAGCGTGCGATGGCATATGGCATCGTGGGCGGCACCCCACGCTATCTGCGCGCCCTCCGCGCCGACCGCAGTCTCCGTGACAACGTGGCGGCCGAAGTCCTGTCACCAGGCGGGCAAATCCGGATGCAGATCGAAACGCTTATCGACCAGGAACGAGGCCTCCGCAAGCCCGAAGACTACAAGGCGCTTCTTCGCGCGATCGGGGCTGGACGCACGAGCGCGCAGGAGATCGCCGCGTACGCCGCGCTGGCCGACGACATCAGCTCGACCAAGCGGATGCTCGCCAAGCTCGTCGAGCTCGGGTACGTTCGCGCTGAGCGCAATTTCGGCGCGACCGGCACGGCCCCCTTTCGCTTCCGACTCGCCGACCCCGCACTGCAGTTTCACGCGAAGATCGTGTCGCGGTTTCGCTCCGAGCTCGCGACCTACGATCTGCGGGAGGTGTGGGCGAAGCAGATTGCGCCTGCCCGACTCGACACCTACATGGGCGGCATTTTCGAGCGCATGGCGGCCGAGGGATATCGGCGGCATCGCCAGCGACTCGGTCTGCCGATGATCGACACCTGGTCTCGCTGGGAGGGAACGGTGAGCACCGAACGCGGGTCCGCGGAGCCGCGCTCGGTCGAGGTCGACATCGTCGCATCCCTCACGAACGGCCGCATGCTCACCGGCGCGATCAAGTGGGGAAACCTGGGGATCGACGTGCACGCCAAGGACCTGCGCGAACTCGCCATGCTCGCCGACGCCGGGCACGCGTGGGCCAAGAAGGCGCTGCACCCGGACTCGCCGCTGCTGTACGTCACGGGCGGCGTACTCTCGCCGGACTTCACGGCGCGAGCGGAGCAGGATGGACACCCGGTGACGACGCTTACCCTCGATGACCTGTACCATGGATTGACGCCCGCCGTCGTGCCGCCGGCTCTGCGGTGGCCGGATGCAGGCTGAGCGGGCAAATTACGCCGCGTGATTTCTCCGCTCCAACGCCTCGCCACCGCCCTGTCCGACCGCTACCGCGTGGAGCGTGAACTCGGCGAAGGCGGCATGGCCCCCTTCTCGCCAGTGAGATCTTCGTGCCGTTCGACGTGGGGCCCGCCGGCGCGCTCGTGGCCACGGCCCGGCGCTCGCCAAGACATATCCAATCGGATATATTCAACGGCATGAATCCCACCCGATTGATTCGTGATGCCGCCGGCCTCACTCAGCAGGAGCTGGCGGAGCGTGCGGAAACATCGCAGGCCACCATTGCCGCGTATGAGGGGGGGCACAAGAGTCCCACATGGCGAACCGTCGAACGTCTCGCGCAGGCGGCCGACGTCGAGCTGGTCGTGCAGTGCGTGCCACCGCTCACGCGAGAGGATCGACGGAGCCTGGCGTTGCATCAGGCCATCGTTGAACGCCTGGAGCAGGATCCGGAGGCGGCCCTTGCGCGCGCCCGCGCGTCCGTCCTGCGGATGCATGCGTTGCACCCGGCCGCCCGACCGCTGCTTGATGAATGGCGACTCTTTCTTCGCCGCCCGTTGGCCTCGCTGATTGCGGTCATCCTTGATCCGAGCCAACGAGGGCGTGATCTGCGCCAGGTGACGCCGTTTACCGGCGTGCTCAGCGCCCGTGAGCGCGCAAACGTCTATCGCCGGTTCGGCGAGGCGTGGCGCGAGCGCGTCGCGACGACTCAGGAGGCCTTATGACACGCGCCCAGTTCGAACACGCAATTCGCGCGGCGGGCGCGGTGCTGGGCGTATCCGAGGTGCTCGTGATCGGAAGCCAGGCGGTGCATGGCAGCATGAACGAACCATTGCCCGACGAGGCGGCGCGCTCCACGGAGGTGGATGTCGCGGTCCGCGGGGACGCGGGCGGACAGATGGCCGACCTGATCGATGGCGCCATCGGTGAGGCGTCGATGTTCCATGATACGTTCGGGTATTACGCCCAGGGTGTCGTCGAAACGACGGCGGTGCTCCCAGAAGAATGGCAGCAGCGACTCGTGCGCTTCGAGTCGCCCGGGACACACGGTGTCGTCGCGTGGTGCCTCGAGCTCCACGATCTGTGGATCTCCAAGGCCGTGGCGGGTCGGGAGAAGGATCGTGAGTTCTGTCGCGCGCTCCTGCATCTGCGGGCGGTGCAACCCCAACAACTTGGTGAGCGCTTGGAGCGCGTGCCGGCACTCGACCCCGTCGTGAGGGACGCGGTTCGGTCCCGGATTCCGGCATGAGTACTCCTTCGACCTTGCAACAACTCGCCACCGCCCTGTCCGACCGCTACCGCGTCACGCGTGAACTCGGCGCCGGTGGCATGGCCACGGTCTACCTCGCGCACGACGTCAAGCACGAGCGCGAGGTCGCCATCAAGGTGCTGCACCCCGACCTCGGCGCCGCGCTCGGCGCCGAGCGGTTTCTCGCCGAGATCAAAACCACCGCCAAGCTGCAGCATCCGCACATCCTGCCGCTGCTCGATTCCGGCGCGGCCGATGGGCTACTGTACTACGTGATGCCGTACGTGCGCGGCGAGACGCTCCGCGCGCGCCTCGAACGTGAGCGGCAACTCCCCATCGCCGACGCGGTGCGCATTGCCCGCGAAGTCGCCGGCGCGCTCGACCACGCGCACAAGCAGGGCGTCATTCACCGCGACATCAAGCCGGAGAACATCCTGCTGCAGGATGGCGCCGCGGTGGTCGCCGATTTCGGCATCGCGCTCGCCGTACAGCAGGCCGGCGGGCAGCGCATGACGCAAACGGGGCTCAGCCTCGGCACGCCGCAGTACATGAGCCCCGAGCAGGCGATGGGCGAGCGCGCCATCGATGCCCGCAGCGACATCTACGCACTCGGTGCGGTCACGTACGAAATGCTGTGCGGCGAGCCGCCGTTTGCCGGGGCGTCGGTGCAGTCCATCGTGGCCAAGGTGCTCACCGAAAAGCCGGTGCCGCCGCGAACGGTGCGCGACACGATTCCGCGGCATGTGGAGCAGGTGGTGCTGGAGGCGCTCGCCAAGCTGCCGGTCGATCGCCCCGAGAGCGCGCGGCAGTTCGCCGACATGATCGGCGGCGCCACGCCGGTCGCCGCCACCATCACGGGCGCCTCGCCAGCGCGCGTTTCGCCGACCGCTGGGCATCGCCGCCGAGTCCCGATGGTGATCATGGCCGCCATCACCGGTCTGTGCCTCGTCGCCACGGCGTGGCTGTGGGGATCGCGCACCGATGCGGCCAGCACGGTGCCACGCGTCCGCCTGTCGATGGAAGTGTCGCCCAACCCGCAGGAGCAACTCAACGGCCGGCCCGTCATCGCGCCCGATGGACATGCCGTGGCCTTCGCCATGGCCGACACCGGTGGGCGCAGCACCCTGCGGGTGCGTCGTCTCGACTCGGCCGCCGTCATCACGATCGAAGGTACCGAAGGCGCGGTCGGACCGCTCTGGTCACCCGACAGTCGCTGGATTGCCTATTTCGTGGGACGCACGCTGTATCGCGTAAAGGACTCCGGCGGACGACCGGAGCGCATTGCCGACGTCGGCGAGTTCCGCTTCAGCGGCGATTGGCTCACCGACGACCTCATCGTTGTCTCCGTGATCGAAACGGAATCACTGCGGGCGGTTTCCGTTGGCGATCGGCGGGTACGCGAGTTCTACAGGGGGGAGTCCGACGTCGACATCGCCGACCGCATCTGGCATGTCGGAGAGGGGCAGCAGGCCATCGTCCGGCTCTTCTCTGGCACCGACACGGTCGCCGCCTACCGCTACGATCTGGTGGATGCCACGCAGGTACCGGCCACGCGCATCCGTCGGTTGCAGACGCTCACGCGCATGGCCGACGGCTTGTCGACCGGCTACATGCCCAGGAACGGGCGCTATGTCATTCAGCGCGAAAACGACCTGTGGGTAAACGACTACGATCCGGCAACGATGGAACTCACCGGTGAGCGTCGTCCGCTGGTAACGGGCGAGAACGTGTTGGGGTGGGATGCGAGTGCGCAGGGCGACCTCGTGTTCACCGCCAATCGCGCCGGCTCGGCCACCAGCATGCTGCTCCTCGACCGCAGCGGCCAGCAGGTGGGACAAGTCGGCGCGACGCTCGATGGTATCAAGAGCGACTACTACGGCCCGCGGTATTCCCCCGACGGACGCTCCGTCGTCTACGAGTGGCACAATGGTCGCAACTCGGGAGATCTGTGGCGCATGGATTTATCGACCATGCGTCCCATTCGGCAGACACGGGATGAAGTCCATCACAATGCCTTCGTGGCGTGGAACGCGAATGGGCGCCAACTGGTGTTCGAGTCCACCAGGGATGGTGGTGATTTGTTCGTGCGCGATGTGGACGGTGCCACCGACCGTCGTGTGCCGCTCAGCATGGAGGCGGGCTTCCCCTCCGACTGGAGTCCCGACGGGGGCACCATTCTCTTCGGCGAGCGTAGCAACGGCGGGGATGTGTACGCGACCACGCCGCGCGGCGACTCGTTGCGCAAGGTGCTGGGCACCGATGCGTCGGAGATGCAGGCGGTCTTCTCCCCCGACGGCAAGTGGATTGCCTACGCATCCGACGAGCAGAACCGACGCTTCGAGATTTTCCTGCGTCGGTGGCCGGTCACCGATGAAAAGTGGGTGGTGAGCAACGGCGGTGGCGATTCCCCGCGGTGGCGCGGAGATGGCAAGGAGCTGTTCTTTTTGCGCTACGACTCCGGCGGCAAGATGACCCGCATGATGGCGGTCGATGTCACGCTCACCGCCACGGCACCGCAGATCGGCACGGAGCGCCTGCTCTTCCGGCGCCCCCTTCGCCCCTTGAACGGCAACCTGCGCACCGGCCTCAATTACGACGTGCGGCGTGACGGGCAGCAGTTCGTGGTCATCATGACGGAAGGTGCCCTGCGCCCCACGCCCCCCACGCTCGACTTGTATCTCAATTGGCGGCAGCTCGTGTCGTCGAACGGATCGAACAAATGACGACCATCATCGAGCGCCTCACCGCCGCCCTGTCCGACCGCTACCGCGTCACGCGTGAACTCGGCGCCGGCGGCATGGCCACCGTGTACCTCGCGCACGACCTGCGCCATGAACGCGAGGTCGCCATCAAGGTGCTGCACCCCGACCTCGGCGCCGCGCTCGGCGCCGAGCGCTTTCTCGCCGAGATCAAGACCACCGCCAGGCTCCAGCATCCGCACATCCTGCCGCTGCTGGATTCCGGCGCGGCCGATGGCTTGCTGTACTACGTGATGCCACTCGTGCGCGGCGAGACGCTGCGGGCGCGACTCGAGCGCGAGCGCCAGTTGCCGGTGGACGACGCCGTGCGTATTGCCAGCGAGGTGGCGGGCGCGCTGGATCACGCGCACAAGCAAGGGATCATCCACCGCGACATCAAGCCGGAAAACATCCTGGTGCAGGACGGGCACGCGCTGGTGGCCGACTTCGGCATTGCGCTTGCGCTCCAACAGGCGGGCGGGCAGCGGATCACGCAGACTGGGCTCTCGCTGGGGACACCCGCGTACATGAGCCCCGAGCAGGCGAGCGCCGATCGCACGCTCGACGCGCGCAGCGATCAGTACGCACTGGCCGCGGTGCTCTTCGAGATGCTCGACGGCGAAGCACCCTTCACCGGCACGACGGCCGCGGCGACCATCGCGCGACTCATGATGGAGCGCCCGCGCCGAGTGGATGAGCGCCGACCGGCCGTACCGGCGGGTGTGGCGAACGCGGTGCAGCGCGCGCTGGAGAAGCTGCCGGCGGATCGCTTTGCAACCTGTGCCGCCTTTGCGGAGGCGTTGAAAGACACGAGCCCGGCTTCGGCACGCATCGCCGCCCCCGGCGCCGCGGCGGGCGGATCACGGCGCTGGCTGGTGGCGACTGGCGCGGCCGTCGCAGCGCTGGCGATTGGATGGCTTGCCGGGCAACGCGGCACCTCCGCGGCCGAGCGACCGAACGCGCCGGCGTCACGTCTCGCGCTCCTCGTGCCCAGCGGCCACAGCATCGCTCGGTCGATGCTGGCACCGGTGCTTGGCATCTCAGCTGATGGGCGGGAGATCTTCTATCACGCGATCTCCCCCGGGCGCTCCGATTCGCGCATCTATCGACAGCCGATCGATGCCGACTCGGCGACCGCCGTCCCCAACTCCGAAGGGCTCACCCATCCGATGGCATCGCTCGACGGCCGCTGGCTCGCGGCGATCAATCGCGCAGACGGTCTGGTGCTCCTCCCGTTGAATGGCGAGTCTGGCGATCTCCGACCGGTTGTGCCCGGGCCGTCCGTCAAGATGGCGTGGCACACCGATGGCAACCTGTATTTGTCACAGGGGGATTATCGAAAGGTCGAACGCGTGGATCCGCGCTCCCGTACGGTGACGACCGTCGTCCGCGTCCCCGATCCCGGGGTGTGGATCCAGCAGGTGTTGCCCGATGGGGCGCACGCGCTGGTCATCGTGGCGGGCATCGCCATCTCCCAGGGACGGCCGGCGCTTCTCGACCTCAAGGGCGGCAAAATCGAGATGCTGTTGAACGAGGAACTCTCCAACGTGAGCTACTCCGGAGGGCTGTTCGTGGGGAGGCGGGGGGACGGGTCGCTGCTCGCGTGGGATCTCGACGCCTCGGGACGCAAACCAATCGGACCGTCGGTGCTGTTGGCCACCTCACTCGCCACGGTCGGTCGGACCGGTGAGTCGCAGTTCGATATCTCGCTGAATGGCACGGCGGTCTACGGCCGCCAGCCGCTGTCGCAGCTGGTGATGGTCGATCGGTCGGGGAAGGAATCGGCGGTCGTGGACGAGCACGACCAGTGGCACAATCCGCGGTTCTCGCCCGATGGTGCGCGGCTGTTGCTCGATCGCACCAACGCTGACGGGCGCAACGTCTGGATCGTGGAGCTCGCGACGCGTGCGCTGTCGCGTGCGACTGTGGCGCGCAATGGCCACGATGCGCTGTGGAGCCCAGACGGGCGCTCGGTCCTCTTCCTGACCGATGAATCGGGGCCGATCGGGCTGCGGCGCGTCTCGTCGAGCGGGAGCGCCGCCGTGGCGGAGTCGTTGCTGACGCGCGGTGATGTGGGGGCGCCGAATGGTTTTCTCCCCGACGGGTCACCCGTGGTCTCGAACGCGAGCGCCGGTGCCACGGGCATGGATCTGGCGGTCGTCCGCAACGGCGGCGCCGGGCCGATCGAGCCGCTGCTCACGGCGAAGGGCAATCAGACGTCGGCAACCGTGTCGAACGATGGCAGCTGGCTCGCGTACACTGACGACGTCACCGGCCGCGAGGAGCTCTACGTACGACGCACCAGCGATGGTCAGCCCGTACAGGTCTCGATGGAGGGCGGCGGTGAGGCGGCATGGTCGCCCGACGGGCGACTGCTCTACTATCGAGCGGAGACACCGAATGGCCCCACGATGGTGGTGGCCGCGTTCGATCCGACGACCGGTGCCGTCGGCACGCGCACCGCGCTGTTTGCGATGGATCGCTACATCCCATCCAGCCCGCACCGGAACTACGACGTGTCGGCCGACGGGCGCCGGTTCGCGTTCGTACGCGGTTTTGATGTGAACGAGATTGTGGTCCTGCAAAACGTGCGCGCGCTGTTCGAGGCGCGCCGCAAGACCGGCGCAGCCCAATGAGCGACGTCTTGACCCGACTCACCGCCGCCCTGTCCGACCGCTACCGCGTCACGCGTGAACTCGGCGCCGGCGGGATGGCCACCGTGTATCTCGCGCACGACCTCAAGCACGACCGCGACGTGGCCATCAAGGTGCTGCACCCGGATCTCGGTGCGGCCTTAGGCGCCGAGCGCTTTCTCGCCGAGATCAAGACCACCGCCAGGCTCCAGCATCCGCACATCCTGCCCCTGCTCGACAGCGGCGCGGCCGACGGGCTGCTGTACTACGTGATGCCGTACATTGCCGGCGAGACCCTGCGGGCCCGCCTCGAGCGCGCCCGCCCGCTGCCGGTGCCCGAGGCGCTGCGCATTGTGCGCGAGGTGGCGGGGGCCCTCGAGTCCGCCCATCGCCAGGGCGTCGTGCACCGCGACATCAAGCCCGAGAACATCCTCCTCCACGAGGGGAGCGCGCTCGTGGCCGACTTCGGCATCGCCCTCGCCGTGCAGAGCGCCAGTGGCGCCCGCATGACCCAGACCGGGCTGTCGCTCGGCACGCCACAGTACATGAGCCCCGAGCAGGCCATGGGGGAGCGCGGGCTCGACGCGCGCAGCGACATCTACGCGCTGGGCGCGGTGACCTACGAAATGCTGGCCGGGGATCCGCCGTTCACCGGCAGCACCGTACAGGCCATCGTCGCCCGGGTGCTGAGCGAACGGCCGACCGCGTTGCGCCTGCTGCGCGATACGGTACCGCCGGGCGTCGAGGAGGCCGTGGCGACGGCGCTGGCCAAACTGCCCGCCGATCGCTTCGACAGCGCGAAGGCCTTCGCCGATGCGCTCGCGACCCCGTCCGCCGCGGCGGCCGCACCGGCCCTCCCGGTGGCCATGTCAGCGGGCGCCTCCCGCCGCGCCACCGTGGCCACCCGCGCGTGGGCTGCGCTGGCCATAGCCCTCGCGGCGACGCTCGCGGTCGTGGCCTGGCGCGGCCGCGCCCCGGTTGCCGACAACGCGCCCCCGGTGCGCTTCGTGGTGAAGCCGCCTCCCGGCGGTCTCTTGCTCGACGGCCTCTTCGGTGCCTCCATTTCCGCCGACGGGCGCCGAATCGCCTTTCGCGCGCGCCAGGGGAATTCGCGCCGGGTCTTCGTGCAGGAGCTGGGGAGTCTCGAGGCGATCGGCCTTGCCGGCACCGAGGAGGCGCGCTACTTCGCTCTCGCCCCCGATGGGCGGTCGCTCGTGTTCCAGTCAGGCGTCGGCGGGTTGCGCCGTGTGGCCGTGGACGGTGGGGCGGTCACCGACGTGCCACTCCCACGCGCTGTGGAGCGGTTGCTCCCCAGCGGCGTGACCTGGTCGTCGCAGGCCATCGTGGCCTCCCTCGGCGTGTCCGGCGTCGTGGTGATCCCCACCGACGGATCGCCGGCGCGCGTCGCCCCGATCACGCGCGCCGGCACGGTCTGCCGCTGCGCGCAGCGCGCCGTGCTCTCCCCCGACGGTCGGCACCTCTTCATGGCCGGCCCCAATCTCTACGTCGTCCCGGTGGAAGGCGGCGAGCTCCGCGACCTCGGCCTCCCTGGCGATGCCGTCGTGGCGGTCCGTGAGGACCTGGTGATCTACGTGTCAGCCGAGGGGGCGCTCATGGCGGCCCGGCTCGACGCGAAGCGGATGACGCTGTCCACCCCCGTGTCGCTCGGGGAGCGGGTCACGCCGGGCTCCCTGCCGGCCCTCTCGGCCAGCGGCACGCTGCTCATGTTCACCGGATTGGCAACCACGCGCCTGGAGCTGGTGGACGACCGGGGACAGGGGACACCGGTGGCCGACCCCGGCAACGGCACCGTCGGGGCCATGTTCCCGCGCTTCTCCCCCGATGGCCGCCGCATTGCCTTGGCCGTCATGGACCGCCGCGTGGATGCGATCACGTCACTCCCAAATGCGATCACCGTGGTGGACGTCGCCGCCGGCACGGCCACCCGGCTCACCAACGATCTGTTGGCGGATCGCCCGGAGTGGACGCCGGACGGCAAGCGGGTGATCTACCGGCGCATCGACTCAGGACGGGAGGAGCTCTGGTGGCAGCCCTTCGACCGAAGCCAGCCCGCGGAACGGCTCCAGCCCATGCGGGGCATCGACCGGATCGCCGAGGGCGTGCTGTCACCGGACAGCCGCTGGCTGCTGTTCCGGACACTGAGCCTCAGCACCGGGCGTGACATCTGGTACCGCGCCCTTGCCGGCGACACGACGCCCAGGCCGTTCGAGGTCACCCCGTATGATGAGGCCATGCCGCGCTTCTCTCCGGATGGCCGCTGGGTGGCCTACACCTCGAACGACGGGGGCCGCACGGAGGTGTTTGTCCGCCCCTTCCCGGGGCCCGGCGGTCGCACGCAGATCTCCGCCGACGGGGGGACGGATCCCGTGTGGGCGCCCGACGGCCGTCGCCTCTTCTACCTCAACGGCACCGAGCTCACCGCCGCAACACTCGGCACCGAACGGGATATGCGCGTGCTGTCGCGGGACAAGCTCTTTGCCGCCGACGTGTCGGCTGGCAGCATTCACGCCAACTTCGACGTGGCCCGCGATGGCCGCCATTTCCTCATGCTCCGCTCCTCGGGGAGTGGGGTCGATCTCGCCGTCACCCTGAACTGGCTCGCCACCGCCGTGCAGGGAGCCGCCCGCTGACATGACCGCCGGCGACGGAATCGCCGCCAAGCTGCAGCATCCGCACATTCTGCATCCGCACATTCTGCCGCCGATCGATTCCGGTGTGATTGACATTTAAGTGTCATATCCGTAGCATCATGACATGCGCACCACCATCCGCCTCCAGGACCACCTGCTTCGTGAAGCCAAGGCCCAGGCGGCGCGTGCTGGCCGGTCACTGAACGAGTTCATCGAGGACGCCGTCTGGGCTGCCGTGCGGAGTGATGGCGCGCGCGAACCGGCGCCGTCCCCACTTCCCCTCTTTCGCGGCGGTCGCGGCTTGCGCCCCGGGGTGGATCTCGACAGCAACGCCGCGCTCCTCGAACTGATGGACGACGACCTCCGGTGATTTCGCCGGACGTCAACGTGCTGGTCTACGCCGCGCGGGACGACGCGCCGCGTCATGCGGATTTTCGGGCGTGGCTCGAGGCCGCCCTCGCCGCGCCGGAACCCGTCGGCGTCTCCGAGCTCGTGCTGTCCGGGGTGATCCGCGTCCTGACCAACAGTCGCGTCTTCGATCCGCCCATGCCGTTGGCCGACGCGTTGGCCTACGCCGAGGCGATCCGGCAACATCCTCGCGTGGTGTCGCTCCGCCCGGGCGCACGTCACTGGGAACTGTTTGCGGACCTGTGCCGCCGCGGCGCCGTCCGCGGCAACCTCGTGGCCGACGCGTATCACGCCGCGCTCGCGATCGAATCCGGCGCCGAATGGGTCACCACGAATCGCGACTTCGCGCGATTTCCCGGATTGCGCTGGCGGCATCCGCTCGGCGAGTAGCGCTCGACGCGCATCGCTCGACGCGCATCGCTCGACGCCGAGCGGTTCCTGAGCGAGCGCACCGCCGTATACTGATTCTGCGCATAAGCGTCTGCACTGCATTGCGTTAGGATCATAAGCCGGTTACCTTACAGCCATGTCGTCAGTCCGTAGCTACCTCGCCGAAATCGGACGGCGCGGCGGCACCAAGTCCCGTCGCACGCTCGACCCCGACGCCGCACGCGACATGGTCCGCGTGCGTGAGGCGCGGCGCGCGTATCGCACGTACTACGCGTCGTGCTTCTGGTCATATCGCCCCGACCTCACCATCACGCGCGACGACGTCGCGTGGGTGGCCGAACAGCTCCGCAAACACGGCGATCGCGCTGCGTGGTTGATGGCGGCAAAGCTGTGCCGTTAACCCCGTTTCAGCAGCGACTGCTGGCCGTCCCCAACTGGCGGAAGGCGCTGCGGTCGGCCACCCGGACCCTGCTGGGGGCGCTCCTGCTCACGGCCTGCGCCCCCGACGCCCGGGCGCCACGCGACGGGCAGGCTCCCGCTGCCGCGACGGCATCGCCCGCGACGGCATCGCCCGCGACGGCGGCCGCCGATTCGGCCGCTGCCACCGAGCCGTCGTGGTGCACGCAGGTCCCGCGGCCGGTCAATCAGCGGCTGCGCCAGGTGGACGTCGGGTCGCCCTGGTTCACCGTGTATGAGGCCGACCGCGGCGTCTACGCCATCGTCGAGCCGCGGCAGTTTCAGGAGACCATCGCCTACCTCATCGTGGGGGCCCAAAGCGCACTGCTCTTCGACACCGGGCTCGGCATGGTGCCACTGCGTCCGGTGGTCGAGCGCCTCACGTCGCGCCCGGTGCGCGTGCTCAACTCGCACACCCACTACGATCACGTGGGCGGCAACACCGAATTCCGTGAGGTGCTCGCCCGCGACACGCCGTACACGCGGCGGAACCAGGCCGGTTTCCCGCACGCGGAGGTGGCCGGCGAGGCCGCGCCCGGGAGTTTCTGCGGCGCCGCGCCGGCCGGGCTCGACACCGCCACCTATCGCACCCGGGCGTGGCAGGCGTCTCGGCGCGTGGGCGACGGCGACACGCTGAACCTCGGCGGGCGGGTGCTCGAGGTGCTCGCCGTCCCGGGGCATACGCCCGACGCCACCGCGCTCCTCGATCGCGAGCACGGGCTCCTGTTCACCGGCGACACCTACTACGACGCACACGTGTGGCTCTTCGCGCCGGAGACCGATCTCGACGCCTACGAGCGGTCCATCGCCCGGCTGGTGGCGCTGGCGCCGGCCGTGCGCACGCTGCTCCCCGCGCACAACACCGCCGCGGCCCAGCCTGAGCGGCTGGCCGAGATGCAGCGGGCCATCCGCGACGTGCGGGCGGGGCGCGTCGCGGGACGCCCCGAGATGGGCACCGGCGTGGCCTTTCATTTCCCGCACTTCGCCATCCTCACCTCGACGGCGATCCTCGCGAGGCAAGGGGCACGCGGTGGCCAGGGCGGATCCGGGTTGCCCATCCCGCCGGCGCCCAAGGACTCGGCCCCATGACCGATACGCTGGAACGCCTCACCACCGCCCTTGGCCGCAGCTACCGCCTCGAGCGCGAACTCGGCGCCGGCGGTATGGCCACCGTGTACCTCGCGCACGACATCAAGCACGAGCGCGATGTCGCCATCAAGGTGCTGCGTGCCGACGTCGCCCAATCGCTCGGCGCCGAGCGATTCCTGCGCGAGATCCGCATGGCTGCCCGGCTCAGTCATCCGCACATCCTGCCACTGTTCGACTCGGGGCAGGTGGAGGACACCCTGTACTACGTGATGCCGGTGGTGCGCGGGGAGTCGCTGCGCGACCGCTTGGATCGTGAACGCATGCTGCCCGTGGAGGACGCCGTGCGCATCGCCGCCGAAGTCGCTGGCGCGCTGGAGCACGCGCACCGGAGCGGGGTGGTGCACCGCGACATCAAGCCCGACAACATCTTGCTGCAAGACGGGCATGCGCTCGTCGCCGACTTCGGCATCGGCAAGGCGCTCGGCGCCGTCGATCCCGCGACGGCCACACAAACCGGCATGAGTGTCGGGACGCCCGCCTACATGAGTCCCGAGCAGGCGTCAGGCGAAGCCGTCGACGGCCGCAGCGATCTGTATTCGCTGGGGTGCGTGCTGTACGAGATGCTGGTGGGCGAGCAGCCGTTCACCGGGGCCACGGTGCAGGCGGTGATCGCCAAGCGCTTCGTGCAAACGCCGGCCGACGTGGCCGGGCTGCGTGAAGGAATTTCGCGGACGGTGGCGAACGCGGTGCAGAAGGCGTTGGCGAGGGCGCCCATGGATCGCTACGCCTCCGCCGCCCTGTTCGTCACGGCGCTGCAGGAAGTGGACAGCGTGACCGCCAAACCCGCACCGCCGGCGCAGTCGCTGGCCGTGATGGCGTTCGTCAATCGCAGCGGCGACGCCGACAATCAGTTCTTCTCCGATGGCCTCAGTGAAGATCTCATCAACGCACTCACCGCGCTGCCCGGGCTGCACGTGGCATCGCGGACCTCGGCCTTCCGCTTTCGCGGCAGCGAGTTGGACATCCGCGAGATCGGCGACCAGCTCAACGTCGCCTGCGTGCTGGAAGGGAGCGTGCGACGCGCGGGCTCCAAACTCCGCGTCACCGCGCAACTGGTGAGTGTAGAGACCGGCTTTCAGCTCTGGTCGGAGCGGTACGATCGCGAGATGGCCGACGTGTTCGAGATCCAGGACGAGATCGTCGCGTCGATCGTGAGTGCGTTGATGCCGACGCTGCTGGCCGGGGGCGTGGTGCCGCCAGCAGTACCCGCGGTGCGTCGCTCGACCGAAAACCTCGAGGCCTACGAGTTGTACCTCAAGGGGCGGCACTACTGGCACCAGCGGTCGCCGGCCACGGTGCGCATCGCGATCCAGCAGTTCGAGCAGGCCATCGCCCTCGATGCCGACTATGCCTTGGCGTACTGCGGCCTCGCCGACTGCTATGGCATCCTGCGCGTGTATGGATGGGTGGCACCCCACGCCATCCGGGACAAGGCGAAGGCTGCCGTGGATCGCGCGATGGCCATCGACGCGTCGCTGGCCGAGGCGAACTTCTCAAAGGCGTTCTACACGTTCTACTTCGAACGGAAGTGGCGCGAGGCGCGGCCCTATTTCGCCCGATCCATCGAGATCAATCCGCGCGCGTCGTTGCATCTGATGTGTTTCGCGCTGTTCGCGTCGATGGAGTACCGCGCCGACGAGGTCGAGCAGTTGCTCGCGCGCAGCGTGGCGCTTGATCCGTTGTCGCCCTTCCTGCATGGCCTCCGGTCCACGGCCTACTACACGATGGGCATGCACGAGCCAGCGCTGGCGGCGGCGCAACGGGCGATCGAGTTGCAGCCCGACTACCTGCTCGGGGTCTGGACGCACGGGCTCGCGTTGTGCGCGCTCGGGCGGTATACCGAGGGTATCGCGCAGCTCGAGCGTGCGGTGGCGATGTCACGGGCGCCGTTCTTCGTGTGCGTCTTGGGACTCGGGTTGGGGCTGGCTGGTCGCGCGGACGACGCCCGGCTCTTGCTCGCCGAGCTCGACGATCGGGCCTCGCGCGGCGAGTACGTGCCCCCGTTCACACGACTGGCCCTCCATGTGGGGCTCGGCGACCTGGTGCACGTCCGCCGCGAGCTCGCCGCCGCGCTGGAGGAGGTCACGCCGCCGTTCAGCTTTCGGGTCACGAGTGGGGTGTTCCTCGACCGCTATCGCAGCGACCCCGAGGTCGCGCGGCTGCTCGATGCCTGGTTTGCCGGGGAGCGCATGGACCGGGAGAGTTGAGGGGCGTCGACGTCGGGGGACATGCACCGTTCGACGCGCGACGCGCGACGGGAGGAGTGAGCGAACTCTCAGACGTCGGTGCTGCTCCCGAAAGATATAATTCACAACGGTTTAGCTTCTGTGCGCGAATTGGCAATCGAATTGACACGTAGCGTGTGTACACGTATCATGTGTAATGAAGAACATCACCCTCGCGCTCGATGAGGAAACGCTCGCGGCCGGCCGCGCCTACGCGGAGCGTCATCACACCACGCTGAATGCGCTGGTGCGCGATCTGCTGGCACGCACCGTTCATGTGGATCGCGCGGCCGCCGTTGAGGAGCTGTTTCGGTTGATGGACCAGGCGCCGGGCCGCTCGGGCGGCACACGGTGGACGCGAGACGAGCTGTATGAGCGGCGGTAAGGTCTTTTTCGATACGAACGTGTTGGTGGACGCGCAGGATCTTGACGCGCCGCACAAGCGTGAACGCAGTCGCCAGCTGATGGCGGAGGTGGCGGCGGCAGGCTGCGGTGTGATCTCGACCCAGGTGCTGCAGGAGTACTACGTCACCGCCACGCGCAAACTGGGTGTCACACCGCTGGCCGCGAAGTCTGTCGTGCAATCGTTCCGCATGTTCGAGATTGTGCAGCTCTCGCCCGATCTGATCGAGCAGGCCATCGATCGGTCGGTGCTGAGCCAGCTCTCGTTTTGGGATGCCCTCATCGTGGCCGCATCGGCCGCCAGCGGGTGCACGACGATCTACAGTGAAGACTTGAATGCTGGACAGGTGATTGGCGGTGTGAGGGTGGTGAATCCGTTCGGATAAGCGACGTGCTGGCCGCGTTGTGCGCCCACGGGTATCTTCGCCACGCGCCGGTTGGCGCGTGCCAATCGGCGCCACTTCTACAATGCCGTCGTTCGTGACTCCCCCTTCCGACCGCCTCACCGCCGCCCTTGGCCAGAGCTACCGCGTCGACCGCGAGCTCGGCGCGGGCGGCATGGCCACCGTGTACCTCGCGCATGACCTCAAGCACGAGCGCGACGTGGCCATCAAGGTGCTCCACCCCGATCTCGGGGCGGCGCTGGGCGCCGAGCGGTTCCTGAGTGAAATCAAGACCACCGCCAAGCTGCAGCACCCGCATATCCTGCCGCTGCTGGACAGTGGTGCGGCCGATGGCCTGCTGTACTACGTCATGCCGTACGTGAAGGGCGAAACACTGCGCGCGCGGCTCGAGCGTGGGCCGGTTCCGATCGCGGAGGCCGCGGAGCTGCTGCGGAACGTGCTCCAGGCGCTCCAATACGCGCACGACGCGGGGATCGTGCATCGCGACATCAAGCCGGAGAACATCCTGCTGGCGTCGGGGACGGCAGTGGTCGCCGATTTCGGCATTGCCAAGGCGCTGTCCACGTCGCGCACCCAAGCGGGGATGACCATGCTGACGCAGGCCGGCACCGCCGTCGGCACTCCGGCGTACATGGCACCCGAGCAGGCCGCTGGTGATCCGCACACCGACTTCCGCGCCGATCTGTATGCGTGGGGGATCGTCGCCTACGAAGTGCTCACCGGGGCGCACCCGTTTGCGCGCCACCTGACGCCGCAGGCGATGATCACCGCGCACATGACCGAGGTACCCGCGCCGCTCCACACCGCGGCGCCGACGGTGCCGCCGAATGTGGCCAGCGCAGTCGCTGCGTGCCTGGCCAAGCAGCCCGAGGCCCGGCCGCTGTCAGCCAGCGAGGCGTTGGCGCACTTCGACACGTACAGAACGCCCTCCGCGCTCCCGGCCCGTGGTGCATCGCCCGGCGGGCGCCGCCGGATCATGGCCGCGGTGCTGCTGGTCGCCGCGAGTGTGGGCGGAGCGGCGTGGTGGTTCTCACGCGCGGCGGCAAGCACCGCACCGCGTTCGCTCGCCGTGCTGCCGTTCGACATCGGCGCCGACACGGCCAACGCCTATCTGGCCGATGGCATCAGTGCCGAGCTCACCACCAAGCTGTCCCGGGTGCCGGGGCTGGTGGTGCGCGCGTACTCCTCGAGTCACAACGTGAGCGCGAGGGAACCGCAGGCGGCGGCCAAGGCGCTGGGCGTGGCGACGGTGCTGAGTGCCACGGTGCGACGCGACAAGGATCGCCTGCATGTGAACGCGTCACTGATTGCCGGTGACGATGCGCGCGTGCTGTGGAGCGATACGTTCGACGAGCGCAGTGCCGACCAATTCGCCCTGCAGGATCGCCTGGCCGAGTCGATTGCGCGGGCGCTCGAGATACGACTGTCGCGAGCCGACGCGCAGGCGATACGCGGGGCACGGACCGCCGATGCGACGGCGCACGACCTCGTGCAGCGCTCCCGCTACCTGGCGGACCAGCTCGATCCGGTGTCCGCACAGCGGGCCGTGCAATACGCCGAGGACGCCATTCGGCGCGATTCGTCCTATGCGGATGCATGGTTCGCCCTGACCAATGCCTATATGCTGCAGGCGGACGACAACAAGCGCCCGGCCGATCTGCTGGCCCCCATGCTGCGGGCGGCCGAACGGGGGGCTGCCCTCGATCCGCGCAGTGCTGACGGCCACGGGCTTGTAGGGACGGTCGCCAGCTGGTACACGCTCGACTCGGTCACCGCGGACCGCGAGTTGCGACGAGCGCTCGCCATCGACAGCACCAGCGGATTGGCGTTGACGTCTCTGCCGTCTCTGCTCGGAACCTCATATCCAGACAGCATGAGCCTCTGGTATGCCCGGGCATTCCGGCACAATCCGATGTCCATGATCACCCTCTATTTCGGGTCGCTCTTTCCTGAGTACCACAGGGCGCTCACGCCCGACACGTCCGCGCTGGTGTGCGAGCGCCTGCGTCGGGCCGCTCCACCGCTTGGCGACAACTGTGAGGCCTATCGTCTCGACAGGCTTGGCAAGCGCGCCGACGCCCGCCGGTTCCTGCGTGCGGCCGATACGACACAGTTCCCGGCCAGCGCGTGGACGTGGCGCGCGTTCGTCGCGGCGCAGCTTGGCGACTCGGCATTCGCCCGCCAGCTGCTCGCGCGGGCGATCGAAGCCGGGCGAACGCAATACGTGCGTGAGGACTTCATCGCCTGGTCCTACATCGCACTGGCCGACGTCGAGGAAGCGCGTCGGTGGACGCTGCGTGCGCTGGAGTCCCGCAGCTCCGGCGCCATGTGGGCGCGCCGCGCCTTTACCAACCGCTTCCCCGCAGAGCGGGCCGCGATTGCACAGATCGATTCGGCCTTCGCGGCCGAACGACGCAAGAGCATGCAATGAGCAGCGTGGCCGATGGCCGCTTGAAGTACGCGGCGCCTTACCCTAGAGTAAGGAACAACCATACTTGAGCGGCGATGAGTACGGCCACGGTGACGTCGAAGGGACAGATCACCATTCCGGCCGAGGTGCGCCGCCGGCTCGGTCTGGAAACCGGGGACCGGGTAGAGTTCGTCGAAACCGAGGATGGCTTCGCTATCAAAGTCGCGAACGACGACGTCCGGGCGTTGAAGGGGTTGCTGCGAACGCCGGCGAAGCCCGTCACCTTGGCAGCCATGGAGGCCGCCATCCGACGACGTGGCGGCGCCGTGTGATCGGGATCGACACCAATGTGCTGGTCCGCTACATCGCGCAGGACGATCGGGCGCAGTCGGCGGCCGCCACCGCGTTCATCGAGCAGCAATGCACAACCGAGTTGCCGGGATTCGTGGGCTTGGTGGTGGTCGTGGAGGTCGTGTGGGTGTGCCAGAGCGCGTATGGCGCCACGCGTACCGACATCGCGGCGATCGTTCGGCGCATGCTCACGAGTCGCCAGCTCCTCTTGCAGGACGCCGACGTGGTCTGGAAGGCGTTGCGCCAGTTCGCCGCGGGACGTGCCGACTTCGCGGACTGTCTCATTCACCAGAGTGCCGACAGTGCGGGCTGCTCCAAGATCGTCACGTTCGATCGCCGGTCGGGGATGACCCTGCTGCGCTGAGCATGCGCTCCGCCGCCACTCGCCATCCCGATTGTTCGCCTTCACTTTAGCGAAATGACTTCCACGCGCGCCCGCCTCGCTTCAACGCTTCAGGACCGCTACCGCGTCGACCGCGAGCTCGGCGCCGGCGGCATGGCCACGGTGTACCTCCTGCGCCACGTGCGCGACGTGGCCATCTGAACCAGCGTAAGTTCGGGTTCCGTTCCCACCTCGGCTCTCCGCCCCGCTGCTGGCCCATCGGGCGTCGCCGCGCTGCGCCACTGCGCCGCGTTGACGTACTGCCGTATCGTCTATATGGTTATCCATATGAAGACCACGCTCAACATTGACGACACCGTGATGGACCGTCTCCGTCGCGAGTCGGCGCGGACCGGTCGGACCATGTCGGAGCTCGTCGAGACGGCGCTGCGGCAGCTCCTGCAGCGTCGGTCGGCGGTGCCGGAGCTGTCGCCGTTGCCGCACTTCGATTCGGGGGGCGCACTGGTGGACGTGGCTGATCGGGACGCCTTGTATCGCGTCATGGAGGAGCGGTAGGTGTTCGTGGTCGACACCAATGTGCTGGTCTACGCGGCCGACGTCAGCGCGCCGGAGCATCCACGGTGCCGCGCCCTCCTCGACCGCTGGCGCGCGCAGCACGGCGCGTGGTATCTCACATGGGGAAACTGCTACGAGTTTCTCAGAGTGGTCACGCACCCCCGCGTGCTGCGAAAGCCATGGACCGGTCCTGCCGCCGGCGAGTTTCTCGCGGCCGTGCAACAGTCGCCGGGACTGTCGATGCTCACACCGACGGATCGCCACGCCGCAGTGCTCGCGGAGGTCATGTCGGCGGTGCCGATGATCACCGGCAACTTGTGGCATGACGCCGAGACGGCGGTGCTCATGCGCGAGCACGGCATCCGCCGCATCTGCACGCGCGATACCGATTTCTCCCGATTCCCGTTCGTCGAGATCGTCGATCCGTTGACGTCCGAGCCGTGATGCCGGGCGTTGTGGTCGTGGCTCGGCGGCGGCGGCCGCGCGCGGGGACGCCATGATCGGCCCCGTCACCTCGGCCCCATTGTGCCCGTGAACGACATCCTCTTGACGTCCGCTTGAAGTCCGCAGCCACCTCCCTCTCCCACGCCCGCATGAGCAGCTTCTTCTCCTCCCTCGCCAAGGGCATCCAGTCCATGGGCGACTCTCCCGAAGGGGAGCGCTACACCGTGGCCGACATCCCGGTCACATGCGTGCATTGCAAGCATGACCACTTCGTGGAAGGTCGCGCCCAGCTCAATACGGCCGGCATGACCTTCCTCAATCTCGACTGGGCCAATCGCTCCGTCGCGACCCTTACCTGCACCGTCTGCGGACGCATCGAGTGGTTCCTCGCCGATCCGGAAGAACGCGCCTAACGCGGCGTCACAGCACACCACAACCTTCCCGGCGCCATTACCCATGTCCGCTCGTCGCGCCGCCGGAGCGTTGCTCCTCGGCCTGCTGTACGTCGCCGCCCCGCTCCCCGCCCAGACCACGTCGGCGTCCCGCGCCGTGATCGCGGCGCGGGAGGCCTTCAACGCCGCGATTGCGCGACGCGATCTCGACGCCATGCGCGCCGCGCTCACACCCAGTTATCACATGCTGCTGGGGCGCAGCAGCCAGAGCCACGGGCCCGACGCCGCGACCGAGCGGTGGCGGAGCACCTTTGCCACCGACTCGCTCTACGGCTGCGTGCGCACCCCGGACGAGGTCACGGTGAACGCGCCGTGGGGGCTGGCCGACGAGGCCGGCCATTGGCGGTGCCGCTACGCCGGCGTCCCGGCAGGCGCGCCACCGGGGTACGCCACCGGGATCTACAACGGCAAGTGGCAGCGCGATGTCGGGGGCCGCTGGCGCCTGCAGGCGGAAGTTTTCACGACGCGCGAATGCGTGGGGCAATCCACGGCCTGCGTGCGCCCGGACTCGGTGCCGGCGGCGGCCGCCGGGCTATTGCCGGCCCCGGTGGCGGGGCGATCGTCGGCCGCCGCGGTGCGGGCGGCGCGGGACTGGTACAACCGCGCGATCGCCCGCCGCGACGCCAACGCGATCGCGGCACTCTTCACTCCCGACTACCACGCGGTGTTCGGGCGCAGCGCGCACATCGAAGGCGTGGAGGCCGCACGGGCCGACTGGATCGAGGATCCAGCCTCCTGCGTCCGCACCGCCGATAGCGTCACGGTGAACGACGACTGGGGGCTCGCCCATGAACGCGGGTACTGGACGTGCCGCGAGACTGTGAACGGCGCCGTGGCGCGGCCGAGCGGGCGGTATACGGCCAAGTGGGAGCGGGACGTGTCCGGTCGGTGGCGGGTGCAGGCGGAGCTCTTCACCACGCTGCAGTGCGCCGGCGCGCCGGCCGGCTGCCGCCCCCCGGACCCGCTCCCGGAGCGCTGACGGCTTCCTCACGGACGGGCGGTTCCTCGCCGACGTGGTGCGCATGCGGTATACTGAGCTGTCCTTTGAGCCACCTCGATCGCCAAGCGGCATTCCGATCGGTCAGGTTCGACGAATGCCCATCAACGGCGCATCCTTGACGCGTGATCCCCTCCAGTGATCGACTGACCACCGCCTTGTCCGACCGCTACCGCGTGCAGCGCGAGCTCGGGCGGGGTGGCATGGCCATCGTGTACCTCGCGCACGACCTGCGCCACGAGCGCGACGTCGCGATCAAGGTGCTGCACCCCGATCTCGGCGCGGCGTTAGGGGCCGAGCGGTTCCTGAGCGAAATCCGCACCACGGCGCGGTTGCAGCATCCGCACATCCTGCCGCTGCTGGATTCGGGCGCGGCCGATGGGCTGCTGTACTACGTGATGCCCTACGTGCGCGGCGAAACGCTGCGCGCGCGCCTCGAGCGCGAGCGGCAACTGCCGATTGCCGACGCCGTGCGCATTGCCCGCGAGGTGGCCGGCGCACTGGACCACGCGCACAAGCAGGGCGTCATTCACCGCGACATCAAGCCGGAGAATATCCTGCTGCAGGATGGCGCCGCGGTGGTGGCGGACTTTGGTATCGCCCTCGCCGTACAGCAGGCCGGCGGGCAGCGCATGACGCAAACGGGGCTCTCGCTCGGCACGCCGCAGTACATGAGCCCCGAGCAGGCGCTGGGCGAGCGCACCATCGATGCCCGCAGCGACATCTACGCGCTGGGGGCGGTCACGTACGAGATGCTCACCGGCGAACCGCCGTTCACGGGGGCGAGCACGCAGGCCATCGTGGCCAAGGTGCTGACCGAGCGCCCGGTCGCGCTTCGCACGCTGCGCGACACCGTGCCAGCTGGGGTGGAGCAGGCGGTGCTTGGCGCGCTCGCCAAGCTCCCGGCCGATCGTCCCGACACGGCGGCGGCGTTCATCGCCGCGATCGATGCGGGGGCGCGTACCACCACGTCGGAGCGCACGCGGGCGGTGCCGGTTGGGCGCCGAGCCTCGCGGACGGGCGTGATGGTGGCGATGGCGGCCAACGTGCTGCTGGCCGCCGGCCTTGCCTGGGCGTGGTTTCGTCCGGTGGCTGAACCGCCCACCACGCGGCAGCAGATCACGCTCTGGCGTCAGGCGTTACCCAGCATGCTCACGGCGGGGGCGCTGTACGTCGCCACCCAGGCGGCAATAGCACCCGACGGGTCCAGCATCGTCTTCACCGATTCTGTCGAGACCGGGCGCATGCTGCTGCGGAAGCGCCGCGAAAGCCTGAGCGCCGAGCCATTAGCCGGCACCGAGGGGGGCGTGAACCCGTTCTTCTCGCCCGACGGACGATGGATCGGCTTCACGACCGTCGATGGCAAGCTTCGAAAGGTGCCCGTCGCCGGGGGCACCGCGATCACGCTCGCCGAGAACGTGCCGGTCGATTTCAAGCACGCCGGGTGGCTGGACGACGGCTTCATCGTCTACACCACCGTCACCGACCACGCGGTGGTACTCGTGTCGCCCAACGGTGGCCCCCCACGACGCCTCAACCTCCCGGAGCGGTACGGAGGGCAGATGTCCTCGGTCTCGTCGCTGCCCAATGACCGTGGGTTCGTGGGCGGATTGTGTCCGGGTAACTGTGCCTTCAACTCCGACGTGTTCGCGTACGACCGACGGACCGACACGACCCACATCCTCGTGCCGGGGGCGACGGCCGCGTGGTACAGCCCCACGGGTCATCTGCTGTACACGATGCGCGATGGCGGGCTCTTCGCGACCGAGTTCGACCTCGACAAGATGTCGGTGCAGGGCGACCCGATCCCGATCATCGATCGGGTGGAGTCGGGCACGGTGGCGCTCTCCAGGCAGGGCCACCTGCTCTATTCACTCACGGCCGACGCCAATGGCGGTTCGGAGCTCGTGTGGGTGGACCGTGCCGGCAAGGAAACGCCGGTCGATGCCGGTTGGCGCGGCCGGTTCGAGTATCCGGCGCTCTCCCCTGATGGGAAAAGCCTCGCGGTCAGCGTCCGGGATCGTACCACCGACCTGTGGATCCGCAACGCGGACGGTACGCGCCGGAAAGTCATCGCGCCGGGTACGGCCAACTGGCGCCCGGATTGGAACGCCGATGGCAAGAGTCTCGTGTTCCTCTCGCTGTCACCCAAGCAGAGCGAACCGAACTACTCCACCGTGATGGAAGTGCGCGCCGACGCCGCCGATCCCGCGACGCCGCTGTTTCGTCACACCTTCAGCGTGTGGGAAGCGGAAGTGACACCCGATCGCCAGTGGCTCGTGTTTCGCGCGGATGAGGACAAAGGCTCGTCCAACATTTACGCCCATCCCCTTGGCGCGGACACCACCACACGCCCATTCGCCGTGGGGCCAACGCTCGACATTCAGCTGTCTCTCTCGCCCGACGGCCGCTATCTCGCGTACACCTCGGACGTACAGGGCATCACGCAGGTGTTCGTCGCGACGTTCCCTGATGGTCGTGTCCGTCGGATGGTGTCGCGTGCCGGCGGCACCGAGCCTCGCTTCGGCACCAAGGGCGACGAGGTGTTCTTCGAGAGCGCCGGCAAGCTGTGGTCCGTGAAGCTGTCGGGTGGCGCCGAGATCGTCTCCAGTGAGCCGCAGCCGCTCTTCCCGCTCACAGGCTATCGTCGCGCGCGCAACCGACCGCAGTACGACGTAGCCGCCGGTGACCAGCGCTTCCTCATGATCAAGGACCCGCCGCCGCCGGCCGTGCCGCTCGTGGTCTACGTGGAACACTGGTTCCCCGAACTGCTGGCCAAGATGAAGCGATGACGATCGACCGTCTCACCACCGCCTTGTCCGACCGCTACCGCGTGGAGCGCGAGCTTGGGCAGGGCGGCATGGCCACCGTGTATCTCGCGCACGATCTGCGTCACGAGCGCGACGTGGCCATCAAGGTGTTGCATCCCGATCTCGGCGCGGCGCTGGGTGCGGATCGGTTTCTCGCCGAGATCAAGACCACGGCCAAGCTGCAGCATCCGCACATTTTGCCGCTGCTGGATTCCGGCGCGGCGGATGGCTTGCTGTACTACGTCATGCCGTACATCACCGGCGAGACGGTGCGCGCCCGGCTGGAGCGCGAACGGCAGCTGCCGGTGGACGACGCCCTGCGTATTGCGCGCGCGGTTGGCGATGCGCTGCAGTATGCACACGAGCAGGGGATCATCCACCGCGACATCAAGCCGGAGAACATCCTGCTGCAGGGCGGGCACGCGCTGGTGGCCGATTTCGGCATCGCGCTCGCGGTGCAGCAGGCCGGCGGGCAGCGCATGACGCAAACTGGCCTCTCGCTGGGGACGCCGCAGTACATGTCGCCGGAACAGGCGATGGGCGAGCGCACGATCGATGCCCGCAGTGACCAGTACGCGCTCGCGGCAGTGCTCTACGAACTGCTCGCCGGCGAACCGCCCTTCACTGGGGCCACCATGCAGGCGGTCGTCGCCAGGGTGATCAGCGCCGAGCCGGAGCCGCTGACCCTCGTGCGGAAGGCCGTGACGCCGGCGGTGGACGCCGCGGTGCGGCGCGCGCTGGCCAAGCTGCCGGCCGACCGCTTTGCGTCGGTGGCGGCGTTCCTCGCGGCGCTCACCACCGCCGAGGCGCTCGGTGCGGCAGGCCCGCGTGGCACCGCCACGCTCCCCGGTACCACGGTGCCGCGCTCGCGCTGGCCGGCGCTAGCCGTGGCCGGTAGTCTGGCGGCCGTGCTCGGCCTGACCGCCGGGTGGGGGCTCTGGGGCGCCTCGCGCGCGGGCAGCACGGCGGCCGACCTGGCAACGCTCACGCGGGTGCAGGCCACCTTCACCGGCACGGCCGGGCTCCCCGCGCTCTCCCCCGACGGCGAGGTGCTGGCGTACGTGGAGCGGCGCTGCGCCCAGCCCAGCCACGACGGCCACCAGACCGAGTTCGCGATCGGCGTCGATGCCGTCCCCTGCGTGGACCGCGTGCTGGTGCAGGACACCGGCTCCACCTCGCCGGTCGCCGTGCTCCGCGGGGTGCGCGAGATGCAAAACCTGCGCTGGACGCACACCGGCACCGCGCTCGTGTTCTCGGCCGAGCTCGATTCCACTTCGCCGGGCACCTATGTGCTCCCGCGGCTGGGGGGGACCCCACGGCGCGTGGGGCCCATGGGCTTCGTGGACGTGCATGCCCGCGGCGATACGGTGCTGGTGCTTCCGGGCACCGTCGAGTTCGAGAGCGCCTCGCACGCGCTCGTGATCGCGCTGGCCACCGGCCAGATCACCGACAGCGTGCCGATGCCCTCGCGGGTCCTCACCACGATCGCCTGGTCTCCCGACGGTGGCCACATCGCCACCACCGACTCGCGCGGGCGACTGTACCTAGTCGATCGCGCCACCGGCCGAGCCGATTCGCTCGCCACCGTCACGCGCCAGCACCTCCGCTGGACGCCGGCCGGTGACGGGCTGCTGTTCTTCCAGCCGGCCGCCGGTCGCGATGACGACTTTCTGCGGGTGGCGGTCGACGGGAAAAGACATTTCGCCGGCGCGCCGGTGCCGATCGCGCCGCGCGGGCAAACGGTATTCCGCGGCAGCTTCGACGTGGCGCGCACCAGCGGTCTGCTGGCCATCGTCACCGGCAACGCCACCGGTGACCTGCACACCTTCCCGGTGCGCCCCGGCGAGCGGGCCACCTCACGGCAGGTGACCAGCGGCACCTCGTGGTACAGCTGGCCGACCATCGCCCCCGATGGGCGCGCGATCTACTACCTGAGCGGCAACGGCAACGGCGACAACCTGTTCCGCGTGGCCACCGACACGCCGGAGCCCGTGGAAGAGGCGCTGACCACCGGGAACGGCGCCGGCGTGTCGGTTTATTCACTCGTGTCGCCCGATGGGCGCCGTGTGATTTTTCAACGGTACGTGGGCGACTCGCTGCGGACGCTCGAGGTGAACGTCGAAGGCCAGCCAATGGTGACCGCGCTGCCGATTGGCGCCGACGGCAGCTGGCGCCCCGGGCTGTTCCCTTTCGGCACCGCTGGCGTCGCGGGGGTGGCGGCCGACCTGCAGGCGCTGCTGGTCATGGAAGGCCCCGGCCGTCCGGTGCGCCGCGTCGCGGCCCCCGATTCGTTCCTCATCATGGCCACGACACTGAGCCCCGACGGCTCGCGCATGGCGGTCGAGCTGCACGGGCCGCGCGAAACGCTGTTCGGCGTTACCCCCCTCGACCGCTGGGCCTTCACCGTGCTCGAGCGCATCCCCGGGCCGGCCATCGGTACGTCGCTGTCATGGCGCGACGACGGGTTCGTGTACTACGGCGACTTCGACGCCGCCCTGCGGGGGCCGGTGTTGCGCCGGCTGGACCCGCGTGCACCTATCACCGGCCGAGCCCCGGTCGCGATGGCGCTCCCCGATCGATGCAAGGTCCCGTCAGTGGTGGTGGCCGCGCGGGCGCCGGTCGGCACCTGCTTGGTTGAAGACTACCGCGGTGACGTGTACCTGTGGCGCCTCGACGGAGTGACACGGTGAGCGACGCGGCGCGCACACGCCTCACCACCGCCTTGGCCGACCGCTACCGCGTCGACCGTGAACTCGGCGCCGGCGGCATGGCCACCGTCTATCTCGCGCACGACCTGCGCCACGAGCGCGATGTGGCCATCAAGGTGCTGCACCCGGATCTCGGCGCGGCCTTAGGCGCCGAGCGCTTCTTGGCCGAGATCAAGGTCACGGCCAAGCTGCAGCATCCGCACATTTTGCCGCTGCTGGACAGCGGCGCGGCCGATGGCTTGCTGTACTACGTGATGCCGTTTGTGCGCGGCGAGACGCTGCGCGCGAAGCTCGATCGCGAACGGCAACTCGCCATCGAAGAGGCGGTGCAGATTGCCGCGGAAGTGGGTGACGCACTCGCCGCCGCACACGCCCTCGGCATCATCCACCGCGACATCAAGCCCGAGAATATCCTGCTGCAGGACGGGCATGCGCTCGTGGCCGATTTCGGCATCGCGCTCGCGGTGCAGACGGCGGGTGGACAGCGCATGACGCAAACGGGGCTGTCGCTTGGGACGCCGCAGTACATGAGCCCCGAGCAGGCGGTGGGGGAGAAGTCCGTCGATGCGCGCAGCGATCTCTATGCGCTCGCCGCGGTCACGTACGAGATGCTCACCGGCGATCCGCCGTTTCAGGGGAACAACGTGCAGGCGATCATCGCCCGCATCATCTCCAGTGAACCGGAGCCGGTGGAGACGCTGCGCAAGAGCGCGCCCGTTGGTATGAGCGCGGCCGTGATGAAGAGCCTGGCGAAGCTGCCGGCGGATCGGCATGCGGATGTGCGGCAGTTCGTCGCGGCGTTGCGCGGTGACGCCGTGTCGGGGCGCTCGTCGGGGCGCTCGTCGGGCGCGCGCGTCGCCCCCGCGCGATCGGCGAGCACACTGCGGTGGATCGCGGTGGTCCTGCTGGCGCTGCTCGCCGCCGCAGGGTGGTGGCCGCGACCCTCAGCGTCGGCAGCGAACACGCCGGTCGCACTGAGCATCGAGCTGCCCGACGGGGTGAGCGCGGACAACTTGGGCCGCCCCATCACCATCAGTGCCGATGGGAAGCTGGTGGTCGTGGCCGGCGCGGCGAACGACGGATCGCGCCAGCTCTATCGACGTCGGTTGGGCGAGACCGGCGCCGAGCCCGTGCCGGGGACCGACGATGCGACGTTCCCCGTGCTCTCCCCCGATGGTGCGTGGGTGGCATTCGTGTCGCGCGGCCGCCTGATGAAGGCCCCGCTGGATGGTGGTGCCGTACGCACACTCGCCGACGTGGGGGCCTGCTACGGCCTCACGTGGCTGAGCGCCAGCGAGCTGGTAGTGAGCAGCGGTGGCCGCCTCGCCAAGGTGAGCGCCGAGGGGGGCAACATGACACCGCTGCCGTCGGTGGGTACCGGTGATCGGCAGACGGAACGGTTCCCGATCGCGCTCCCCGACGGGCGCAGCCTGCTGTACGTCGAGTGGGTGGCAGGAATCCAGTCAACGCTCGTACGCGTGCGACAGGTTGACGGGACGACCGCCACACCGTTTGGCCTCGACTCGATCGTTCCGCTCGCCGTGGTGGAGGGCGGCATCATCGCCGCACTGCCCGGTGCGCGCGTGGCGTTCGTGCCGACGAATGCCGAACGCAGCGCCTCCACCGGCCTGCCGAAGGTGCTCGTGACCGGGGTCTCCACCTGGATCGACGTAGCGCATGCCGCGGCCGCGATGAGCGGGGCGCTGGTGTATCAGCCTGGCTCGGAGCTGTCGGATCTGGTGCTCTACGATCCGGCGACCCGATCCGGTACGGTCGTCTCAGACGAGCGTCGCGTCTATCAGACGCCTCGCTTTTCACCGGACGGTCGTCGGGTGGCCGTCGGCGTAAGGCCCAACGCGCAGACCGACATCTGGATTGCCGATCTGGCCAGTCACACAACGGCCCGACTCACCAAGTCGGGGCGGGCGGGGCGGCCGGAATGGATGCCCGACGGAGTGCGGGTGCTGTATGAAGATCGGCAGGACGCGCGCAGTACGATCTCGCGGCAACGCTGGGATGGGAGCGATGCGCCCACTGTCGTCCACGGTGGCCCACAGACCTCGGCGCGCGAAGTCGTAGTCTCGCCGGACGGATCCCTCTTCGCCTACCGGAACGGAACGGGGAACTCCGCCGAGATCCTGTGGCGCCGTTTCGAGGGGGACACCACCTCGAGGCCATTCGCGTCGTCACCCGGCGCCGATTTGTCCCCTCGCTTCTCCCCCGACGGCAAGCGCCTCGCCTGGGATTCCGACGTCTCCGGCACCGCGCAGGTGTACGTCGCCGCGTTTCCGTCGGGCGAAGGGCGGCTGCAGGTCTCCGACAACGGTGGCGAACAGGCGCTCTGGTCGCGCGACGGCCAAGCGATCTACTACGTGGCCAATCGCGGCCGCACCCTGATGCGCGCCACGATCGACTTTACCGGCGACGCCCGCGTGGTGAAGCGCGACACCATCGTGAACGGCGGCTTCGAGCTGACCTACCAGTGGGGCCACCCGACCTACGATGTCGCCGCTGACGGGCGCTTGCTGCTGCCGCGGCGTGAACCGGCAGGGCGCTTCCCGGTCATGCTACTCGATTGGCGGGCGGCAACCGCTCGCGCTCAGGATGGCAAACCGTGACCGACGTGCTGACTCGCCTCACCACCGCGCTCGCCGACCGCTACCACGTGGACCGTGAACTCGGAGCCGGTGCTTTGCGGGATCATCTTTGACGAGAACCCCCCTGGTGGCACCACCGACCGGGAAGATGTGGCGTTGCGGCGCGCTCAGCTGCTCGTACGCAGCCGCTGCAGCGCTTCGAGCACCTCAATGTCAGCGGAGTCCTGCAAGCGACCCGTGCGCTTGGACGCAATCAAGTTCGGAATTGATACCGTTGGCACCGCGATACCGTCGATCGAGAACATCGCGAGATCACGCTCCGCAACGGACCACTGCAGGTTCCACGCTCGTGTGAGAATGTCGACATTCGGCGTATCACCGATCATGGTGACGCCGCGCGACACGACGTCTTGGGGCGTGTGCTCTACAGCCACACCGAACGGCAGGTGACTCAGCGCGCGCAAGACGCGTGTCGCGTTCTCGATGGTCGGCTCGATGAGGAGCGGTCAAGTTGCGGCGCCACCGGCACGCTGCCACGCCAGGAACTCGTCGAACGTCGCGAAGCGTCGCGGCGCCGTGATCTGTTCCGATGGCGCCGACGTGTGCTCGGCCTCTTGCACGCGCTGCTCCGGCGTCAGCGTCAGATCACGCTGGAGCTGCGTGAGCCGGGAGCGACCCAGGTGCATCGTCGATTCGTCCCGTTCGATCGACGCGGCGTACTGCCGCACCGCCTCGGCGACGATCCAACTGCGCGAGCGGTCCTGCTGTTTTGCGAGTCGATCGGCGGCGGCAAGATCGGCTTCCGGCAGCGTGATCGCGATTCGGGCGTAGGGCGTTCGTGAAGTCATACTGAATATTGTGTAGTAATACTCGTAGAGGCAAGCGCGACGCGGTTGGCCGAGGAAACGCTCGCGGCGGGCCGCGGTGTGATCTCGACTCAGGTGTTGCAGGAGTACGACGTCACCGCCACGCGCAAACTGGGTGTCGCACCGCTGGCCGCGACGTCTGTCGTGCAATCGTTCCGGATAAGCGGCGTGCTGGCCGCGTCGTGCGGCCACGGGTATCTTCGCCACGCGCCGGTTGGCGCGTGCCAATCGGCGCCACTTCTACAATGCCGTCGTTCGTGACTCCCCCATCCGACCGTCTCACCACCGCGCTCGCCGACCGCTATCGCGTGGACCGCGAAGTCGGTGCCGGCGGCATGGCCACCGTCTATCTCGCGCACGACCTGCGCCACGCCCGCGACGTGGCCATCAAGGTGCTGCACCCGGATCTCGGCGCGGCCTTAGGCGCCGAGCGCTTCTTGGCCGAGATCAAGGTCACGGCCAAGCTGCAGCACCCGCACATTTTGCCGCTGCTGGACAGCGGCGCGGCCGATGGCTTGCTGTACTACGTGATGCCGTTTGTGCGCGGCGAGACGCTGCGCACGCGCCTCGAGCGCGAGTCGCAGCTGCCGGTGGCCGACGCGCTGCTCATTGCCCGCGAGGTGGCCGACGCGCTCAGCGAGGCGCACGGGCAGGGGATCGTGCACCGTGACATCAAGCCCGAAAACATTCTCCTGCAGGGCGGCCACGCGCTCGTGGCCGACTTCGGCATCGCGCTGGCGGTGCAGCAGGCCGGCGGGCAGCGCATGACGCAAACCGGCCTCTCGCTGGGCACGCCGCAGTACATGGCCCCCGAGCAGGCCATGGGCGACAAGGCGGTGGATCACCGCGCCGACCAGTATGCGCTGGCCGCCGTGACCTACGAGATGCTCACCAGCGAACCGCCGCACACGGGCACCAACCCGCAGGCGATCGTCGCCAAGATGCTCACCGAGGCGGTGCGCCCGGCGACCGTGCTGCGCCCGTCGGTGACAGCGCACGTGGACGCGGCCATCCGCCGCGCGCTGGAGAAGCTGCCGGCCGACCGCTTCGCGTCCACGAAGGGCTTTGCCGATGCCCTCGAACGGCCGGGGCTCACGGGCGACACCGGGTTCGCCGCCGCCGTGCGGCCGCAGCCGCGGTGGCGGAGGCTGCTCTCCTCTCCGCTGTGGGCCGTGGCCGGCGTCGCGGCGCTGGCGGCGGCAGTAGGGATGGCGCGGCGAACGCCGGCGTCCGCCCAACCAGTAGTCCGCTTCTCGCTGCCGCTGGCCGACGCCCAGGCCGGGAGCATCCTTGGCACCGGCGATATGCTCGCCATCGCCCCCGACGGCAGCGCCATCGCCTACATCGCCGCCACGGCCAGTAACGGCCTGCTGTATGTGCGCCGGCTCAACGAGCTCACCCCGCGGGCGCTGCCGGGCACCGAGGGCTCGCGGGCGCCCTTCTTCTCCCCCGACGGCAAGTGGGTCGCGTTCGTGGCGCGCGGCAAGCTGCGGAAGGTGTCGGTGGAGGGGGGCCCCGTGACCGAGCTCACCGATGGCAGCATCCTCCCCGACAACACGGGCGGCGTGTGGACCCCCGCCGGCGACGTCATCTTCTCACGCACCAACGATACCAAGTTCGCCAAAGCGATCCTGCTGCGCGTCCCGGCAACCGGCGGCCCGATCAGCCCCTTCGGCCGTCGTGACAGCACGCTGGGGGAGGTGTCGAATCCGATCATGGCGCCCGATGGCAAGACGATGGTCGCCATCTGGGTCCAGTCGCGCATCAGGGCGGGGTCGGTCACCCCGCTCTGTCTGCTCGGCCCCGATGGCGAACTCACACGCCTCGAGGTCGGGGCCGAGCGACCACTCGGCTTCGTGGATGATCGGCTCATCTACCTGCGCAACGACGGCACGATCATGGCCGTCCCCATCGACCTGGGCGCGCGCAAGCTCACCGGGCCGCCCACCGCACTCCTCGAGGCGGTGAGCAGTCCGGTCATGTCCGCCTCCGGGGCGCTGCTGTACTCGCCGGGGCAGCCGGCCACGACCGCTGTGCTCGTCGACGAGGCCGGCGCCGCCACGCCCCTGCTCGGTGAGTCGCGCCAGTTCGGCAACCCGCGCTATTCCCCCGATGGCCGGCGGGTGGCCTTCGATATCGGCAGTCCGCAGGGGCGTGACATCTGGATCTTCGAGATCGCCTCGGCCACTCTCACCCGGCTCACCTCCGCCGGCAGCAACGTGCGGCCGGAGTGGAGCCCAGACGGTCAGCGCGTGCTCTATCGGCAGGTCACGCCGCGCAAGGGCATCTGGTGGCAGCCCGCCAATGGCAGTGGCGCGCCAGAGTTGCTCGTGGAGGTACCGGGCGGACCGAACGAAGGGGTCATCTCCCCCGATGGGCGCACGCTCATGTATCGCACCGACGAGGGGACCGGCGACCAGCAGATCATCACCATGCCGATGAACAAGTCGGCGCCGCCCACGCCGCTGGTCACGAAGGCGGTCAACTGGGCCCCCCGGTTCTCTCCCAACGGCCAGTGGATTGCCTACAGCTCCGACGAGTCGGGAACGGCGGAGGTCTACGTGCGCCCCTTCCCCGGCCCGGGCGGGCGCATTCAGGTCTCGAACGAGGGCGGAAGCGAACCGGTGTGGTCGCGTGACGGGCGCACGTTGTACTACCGGCAGGGCGATGCCCTGATCGCCGCGGCGGTATCGGCGACACCGACCTTTACCGTGCAGTCACGCCGGCAGCTGTTCGTGGGCCCCTATGAGGCCTCGGGCCCCCACGCCACCTACGACGTAGCGCCCGATGGCAAGCACCTGCTCATGCTCAAGGCCAAGGAGGATCGGGCGCCGGTCGTGATGGTGCTGAACTGGGCGGCTGAAGTACGGGCGCGGCTCAAGGCGCCGTAAGGCACCCGCGATACGTGAGTTTCTCTAGCGGGAATACAGCTTACCTAGCGATACACGAATTGGCAATCGAATTGACATTTTATGTCTCAAGAGCCATCGTTACAGTGTGATCACCCGAGACGCCGCCACCCAGCTCGCCGACCTCGCGCGCTTCTACCCCGTGGTCTCCGTGACCGGCCCCCGGCAGTCGGGCAAGACCACGCTCTGCCGCGCGACGTTTCCGGGACTGCCGTACGTGAGCCTGGAGCCGCTCGATGTGCGCGAATTCGCGATCGCCGACCCCCGCGGATTTCTCGGATCGGTTCCCAGTGGCGCCATCGTCGACGAGGTCCAGCACGCCCCCGATCTGTTTGGCTATCTGCAGACCGAGGTCGATCAGAACCCCGCGCCGGGTCGGTTCATTCTCACCGGCTCGCAACAGCTTGGGCTGATGGCGTCGGTCACCCAATCACTGGCGGGGCGCACCGGATTGCTCGAGCTGTATCCGCCCAGTTGGGCGGAGCTGAAGCGATTTCCGTCGGCCCCCGGCGAGCTGTTCGAGGTCCTCTGGACCGGCGCCTATCCGCGCATCTTCGATCGCGCCATCCCGCCGCACCAGTGGCTCGCCGACTACGTCGCCACGTACGTGCAGCGCGATGTACGGCAGTTACTCAAGGTCGGCGATCTGCGGGCGTTCACCACCTTTCTGACGTTGTGCGCCGGGAGCACCGCGGGGGAAACCCATCTCTCGCGGTTGGGCGCCGACGCCGGCATTTCGCACAACACCGCGAAGGCGTGGCTGTCGGTGCTGGAGGCGACCTATCTGCTCTTTCGTGTGCCCGGCTGGCATCCGACGGTTCGCAAGCAGGTCGTGAAATCCGCCAAGCTGCATTTCGTGGACACCGGCGTGGCGTCCTACCTGCTCGGTATCCGCGAGCCGGAGCAGCTGCGGACCCATCCCCTGCGCGGCGCCCTGTTCGAAAGCTGGGTGGCCGCCGAACTCCTCAAGCGCGGCGCGCATCAGCAGCTGCGACGCGAGCTGCATCACTATCGCGACGCCGCCGGCCTCGAGGTGGATCTGGTGTCGAGCGACGCAAGCAGCGTGACGCTCATCGAAGCGAAATCGGGGGCGACCATCGCCAGTGACTTCACCGACGGGGTCGATCGACTCGCGCGTCGTGTGCAAGGCCGCGCCCATGACCGCCCGATCGCCACGCGGGTCATCCATGGCGGCACGACGCGACAAACGCGTGGCCACACGCAGCTCCTGCCGTGGCACGAGATCGATCAACTCACCTGGACCGACGCCGACGTCCCCACCTGACGGCAGCACGCCAGCCGTATCCGACCGCGACCGAGTGGGATGACGCGCCGCGACATGCGGATTTTCGGGCGTGATTTCAAGGGGTCTTGCAAGGGGTCGGCGTCGTGGAAACGCTCGTGGTTTCAAGGGGCATCTCCCCTGCCAACAGCGCGGCACGAAGGTACATTGCCCACATGTCGACCGCTCGCGGAAACATGACGGTTCGTGTGGTGTCGCTCCACAGTCCGGAAGCAAGTGACAGCCGTGTGGCGGGCACACCGTCCGAGCGGGTGGCACTGGTGGCGGTGCTCAGCGCACAGCTCTGGGCACGGACGAACGCGCCATTGCCCGTCTATGAGCGGGCCGCAATGCCGGTGACGGTCGTGACACGTCCGGCGAACCGTCGGTAGCCAGGCGTGGTTGAGGACTTCCGGGATCTGCTCGCCGAGCTGTGTCGCGCCGACGCGCGTTTTCTGGTGGTGGGCGCACACGCCCTTGCGGCCCATGGCGTGCCGCGAGCGACGGTCGACCTCGACGTGTGGATCGACGCGGCCCCCGCGAATGCGACGCGCGTGTGGGCGGCGCTGGCCGCGTTCGGTGCACCGTTGGCGACTCTCGACATCTCGGAAGCCGATCTCACACGCCCCGATACCGTCGTGCAGTTTGGACTCCCCCCGTGGCGGATTGACATCCTGACGGCGATCAGCGGCATCACGTTTGACGAAGCGTGGCCTGATCGTATCGAGGCCTCCTTCGAGGGCGTGACGGTCCCGTTCATCGGCCGCGCGGCGTTCATTCGGAACAAGCGGGCGAGTGGTCGTCTCAAGGATCTCGGGGACATCGAGGCACTCGGCGGTGAGTGAAGCCGCCCAGGTCCTGACGCGCCTGCGCGAAGCGCTGTCCGACCGCTACCGCGTGGAGCGCGAACTCGGCGCCGGTGGCATGGCCACCGTGTACCTCGCGCACGACCTGCGCCACGAGCGCGACGTGGCCATCAAGGTGCTGCACCCCGATCTGGGTGCGGCACTCGGCGCCGAGCGGTTCCTGAGCGAAATCAAGACCACCGCCAAGTTGCAACACCCGCACATTCTGCCGCTGCTGGATTCGGGCGCGGCCGACGGGTTGCTGTACTACGTGATGCCGTACGTGCGCGGCGAGACGCTGCGCGCGCGCCTCGAGCGTGAGCGCCAGTTGCCGGTGCCCGACGCCGTGCGCGTCGCCCGTGAAGTCGCCAGCGCCCTCGACCACGCGCACAAGCAGGGTGTCATTCACCGCGACATCAAGCCGGAAAACATCCTCCTCCAAGACGGCGCGGCGGTCGTCGCCGACTTCGGTATCGCGCTCGCGGTGCAGCAAGCGGGCGGCCAGCGCATGACGCAAACCGGGCTGTCGCTCGGCACGCCGCAGTACATGTCGCCGGAACAGGCGATGGGCGAGCGCGCCATCGATGCCCGCAGCGACATCTACGCGTTGGGTGCAGTCACGTACGAGATGCTGGCCGGCGAGCCGCCGTTCAGTGGGCCGAGCACACAGGCCGTGGTGGCGAAGGTGCTCACCGAGCGGCCGACGCCGCTGCGTACGGTGCGCGATACCATCAGTGCGAGTCTCGACGCCGCGATTCTCTCAGCGCTCGCCAAGCTCCCGGCCGATCGCCCGACTTCGGCCCAGTTGTTCGCCGATCGGTTGGTGGACCGCGGCGAGCCGTCGGTCCCGCATCCGGCCAGCACCACGCCGCGCTCGCGCAGTGCACGCTGGCCGCGGCTCGTGGCACTCGGCGTCGTTGGCGGCGCCGCACTGCTCGTTGGCCGACTCACGTCGCGCGTCGCGGTGCCACTGCAGTTCGGCGACGCCCGCCACGTGAGTTGGGAGCGCGACCTCGAGGTGACACCGGCGCTCTCGCCCGACGGGCGGCAGGTGGCCTACGCCAGCGGGACCCTGACCAACGTACGCATCATGGTCCGGTCCGTGAACGAAGGGCGGCCGGTGTCGCTCACTGGCGACACGCTCACGGTGGAGACCGATCCGCAATGGTCGCCCGACGGGTCCCGCGTCCTCTTCCTCGCGGGCAACGGGGTGTACAGCGCGCCCGCCGGTGGCGGACCGCCAACGCCCGAAGTGCGCGGTGCCGCTGGTGGCGCCGCTGGTGTGGGGATCAGCAGCGCGACCTGGGCGCCAGATGGAAAACGCATGGCGTTTTCGCGCGCCGATTCGGTGTTCATCCGCGAGGCGGATGGTCAGGTGCGACCGCTCGCGACGTTCAACGAACCCTCGCTCTGCCGCTGGGCGCCGAAGGGCGAGTGGATCGCCTGTACCTCCGGAAACGTGCTCTGGTCGGCCGCCAACTCGCAGGACTTCGCCAATCGGGCCGTGACGGGCATCGTGCTGGTTCGCGCGACCGATGGCGTGATCCGAGCGGTGACGGGCAGCACGTCGCAGAACATCAGCCCGACGTGGTCGCCCGACGGCTCGTGGCTGTACTACCTGTCGGACGTCTCGGGCGTCCCGGACGTCTACGGCGTCGCCCTCGGCACGGACGGTACACCCGGCGGGGCGCCGACGCGGCTGACCGCGGGGCTCGGCGCGCACACGATCGACCTCGCGCGCGGCGGCGGGCGCATGGCGTGGGCCCGCTACACCAACCGCAACAACGTCTGGTCGCTGCCACTCCCGACCAGCGGGGTGCGAAGCAGTAGCGGCGCGCGGCGCATCACGAACGCGAACGAGACCATCGAAAACTTCACCGTGGACTCAAGCGGGGAGTGGGTGGCGTACGACTCGGATCGGGCCGGGAGCTTCGACCTTTTCAAGGTGCGCACGACCGGCGGCGAGCCCATGCGCCTCACCAGCACCGCGACGAACGAGTTCTCCCCCGATTTTTCGCCCGACGGGCGGCGTATTGCGTTTCACGTTCCCCGAAACGGGAATCGCGACATCTTCACGATCCCGTCCGATGGCGGCCCGGAGGAGCGGGTCACCGACACCCCGCAGCAGGAGGCGCGCGCCGACTGGGCTCCTGCTGGCAATGCGATCACGTTCCACTACCTGGTGGCCCGGCGCGGGATCGGCATCGTGCGTCGGCTCCCCGACGGTCGCTGGGGACCGCCGACGGTCCGGCTCGATCGTGGCGCGGCACCACTCTGGTCGCCGGACGGAGGCCACATCCTCTTTCGGTCGAGTGCGTTTGGTGGCCGGTTCGAGGTCATGCCGATCGAGTCCGGAGCTCCCCGCGTCATCTTCGAGGGGGGCGGGCCGAACGGGAATCCGATCCCCGAGACCGCCGCGTGGGGCAGCGACGGACGCGTCTACCTGCTGACCCGAACTGGACCGCGTCTCTCCAAGCTTCTGGTGGTGGACCCGGCCACCGGGCGATGGGAGCCGCGCGTGGAGTTCGACCCCAGCATGCCCGCGCTCTTCGGGCGCCTGATCCGCGTGGTGAAGGAAACGCTCTATTTCGTCACCGAGAGCCGGGAGAGCGACGTGTGGGTGTTCGACGTGCCGTCGCGATGAACGGTGTGAGCGTTCATGGGGTCGGAGTCGTTGAAGTCCCCGCATCGCGCCACCGTGGTCACCATGAACCCCGACGACTTCGCCGACATTCCCGGTCTCGACGTCCTCACATGGTGAGCGCCCGCACTGTGGCCACGACCAACACGCCATGACCGACGTCCTCTCACGCCTCACCGCCGCCCTGTCCGACCGCTACCGCGTGGAGCGCGAACTCGGCGCCGGTGGCATGGCCACCGTGTACCTCGCGCACGACCTGCGTCACGAGCGCGACGTGGCCATCAAGGTGCTGCACCCCGACCTGGGCGCGGCACTCGGCGCCGAACGGTTCCTCAGCGAGATCAAGACCACGGCCAAGCTGCAGCATCCGCACATTTTGCCGCTGCTGGATTCCGGCGCGGCCGACGGGTTGCTGTACTACGTCATGCCGTTGGTCACCGGCGAAACATTGCGCGCACGAGTCGAGCGCGAGAAGCAGCTGCCGATCGCCGACGCGGTGCGCATCGCGCGCGAAGTGGCGAGTGCGCTCGATTACGCGCATCGGCAAGGCGTGGTGCACCGCGACATCAAGCCGGAGAACATCCTGCTGCACGATGGCAGTGCGCTCGTAGCCGATTTCGGCATCGCGCTCGCCGTGCAAAGCGCCGGTGGCCAGCGCATGACGCAGACAGGCTTGAGTCTCGGCACGCCGCAGTACATGAGCCCCGAGCAGGCCATGGGTGAACGCACCATCGACGCGCGCAGTGACATCTATGCGCTCGGCACGGTGGTGTACGAAATGCTCACCGGCGCGCCGCCGTTTACGGGCGCGAGTGTGCAGGCGATTGTGGCGCGTGTGTTGTCGAGCGAGGCTGAGCCGCCGTCGCGCGTGCGCAATACGATTCCGGCCAATGTAGAGCAGGCCGTGCTCACGGCGTTGGCGAAACTACCGGCCGATCGACAGGCAAGTGCGGCGGAGTTTGCAACGGCGCTCGCAACCGGCAGTGGAGCGCAGAGCAGCGGTGCGATGACGGCACCCGCGCGCGGTGTCCGCACGCGTTCGATGGCGATCACGCTGATGGGCGCTGTCGCGATCGCGGCCACCGCCGTCGGCACGACGTGGATGGTGATGCGACCGCGTGGCATCGGTGCCGCATCCAACGAGGTCGTGACGCGCTTCACCATCGAGGCCAAGCGCAATATGCCAACCTATCAGAACCGGATATTGGCGCTCTCCCCCGATGGCCGCACGCTGGTGCTACTGCGAGGCGCCACCAACGGCGCGGAGCAGCTGTTCCTGCGTCGGCTGGATCGGCTGGAGATGACCCCCATTCCGGGGACCACCAACGCATTCGATCCAACGTTCTCACCCGACGGTGAGTGGATCGCGTTCGCGGTTGGGCGCCAACTGTTCAAGGTCGCCGTGACGGGCGGAGTGCCCCGCGCACTCGCCGCAGCGCCGGCGGGCGCTACGGCACGGTGGCCCGTCGCGTTGGGAGAACAGAACGTGGTGCTCTTCGCGGCGCCCTTCGATGCACGCGCGCTCACCGTCACCGGCCCCGGCGAGCGGATGGGCGACGGCGTGAAGATGAACCAGACCTGCTTCGGACTGGGCCACGCGCTGATGTCCTCGTCGGGCGACTTGGTGTATGTCAATGAACACAACGCGGGGCTGCTGATGTATCGCGACGCGGAGGGCCGGCTTTCATCGGCACTGCCCGATACGCTGGCCTTCGAACATCCGCGGTTTTCACCCGATGCGCGTCGCCTCGTGGTGACCATCGTTGACAGCGTGACGAGTCGCCGCACGCTCAGCGTGCTCGATCGCGCCAACGGATTCTTCGCGCCGCTGGCGGGACAAGACCCACAGGCCGGACGTGATCGCGCCGAGTGGACCCCCGACGGCCGGAGCATCCTGTTCCGGTCGATCAGCGACTCGTTGAAGAGTGCGATGCTGCGCGCGGCAGATGGCAGTGGTGCCGATACCATGCTTCTGCCGACGCGACGCGTTGTGTACGAAGTGGTGATGGCACCCGACGGAAGGACGGTGCTCGGTCGTGTCGAAGATGCCGCGCTCGAAGATAAGCAAGGGTTGTTCTGGTGGACTCGTGGGGACAGTACGGTGCGCCAGTTGCCGCATGTGAGGATGAATGATGGTTACACGATGTCGGCCCGATTCTCTCCCGATGGGCGATGGATGGCGTTCCGCTCCGACGCGGCGGGGCATGTGTACGTCGCCCCCTTCCCCGGCCCCGGTGCTCAGGTGCGCATCGACCGCGCCGGCGGCAGTTCGCCGGTATGGGCGCGCGACGGCCGGAGCCTGTACTACTTCACGCCCACCGGACTGGTGGCCACGACGGTCGATCTCACCGCCGGCGTGAAAGTGGGCAGCACGCGAGAGCTGCTCGGCGCCGAGTTCGCGAGCGACGATTTCGTGCACGCGCCGTTCGATGTGGGCCCCGACGGCACGGTGGTGTTCGTACGCCAGACGCGGTTCCCGCGGGTGGTGGTGGTGCGCAACTTCGCGGCGGAGATTGGGCGTGGACCGAAGTAGATCCTGCTACCATGGTCATTGACTATAGTCACGTAGGCCGTAGCTTCCGACCCATGCCAACCAAACCCACCGAAACCATCGCCATCTCCGAGTTCAAGGCCACCTGCCTGGCGGTCCTGGAGCGCGTGCGGCGTACGGGCACCTCCATCGTCGTGACCAAGCGGGGCGAGCCGATCGCTGAGATCAACCCACCGTCGCCGGCCAGCACCGGAGAAGGCTGGCTCGGGTCCATGCGCGAAACCGCCACCATGACGGATGATTTGATCGCACCGGCCAGCCCTACCAGTGACTGGGACGCGTTCGGTCCATGAAGCTGCTGCTCGACACCCATATCTGGCTCTGGGCGCTCCTCGATCCGGAGCGCTTGTCCCCGGCGGTCCGCGCCGCCCTCGTGTCGGCCGAGAACGAGCTCTGGCTGTCGCCGATCAGTGTGTGGGAAGCATACCTGCTCGCCGAACGCGGTCGGGTGCGCGTGGATGCGGCGCCGGCCGACTGGGTGGCGCGCATGGTGAGTGCCCTGCCGCGTCGCGAAGCGGCCCTCACGTACGACATCGCCATGGCCAGTCGACGGCTCACGCTCTCGCATGAGGATCCAGCCGATCGGTTCCTCGCGGCCACGGCGCAGGTGCTGGGGCTGACACTGGTCACCGCCGATGCGCGGCTGCTCGGGTCCACGGAGTACGCGGTGCTGGCCAACTGATGACCGACGTCGTCTCGCGCCTCACCGCCGCCCTCGCCGACCGCTACCGCGTCGCGCGCGAACTTGGGGCCGGCGGCATGGCCACCGTCTATCTCGCGCACGACCACACACACGAGCGCGACGTGGCCATCAAGGTGCTGCACCCCGATGTGGGTGCGGCGCTCGGCGCCGAGCGGTTCCTGAGCGGGATCAAGACCACGGCCAAGCTGCCGCCTTGCCGCTCCGGAGCGATCCGCGCGTGTTGGTGTCGCCGCACATCTCCGAACTCACCACCCTCGACGGCGCCGCGCACGGCTTTCTCGAGCGTCTCGAATCGATTGCGCGCGGCACACCAGCGCGTAGGCAGTCGCGCCGCAGCCCGCTCCAAGGTGCTCGCGAGGCAGAGGGCCGGGCCTATGCTCCGCCCACCGCGATTGAATCTCCTATCCTCGGAAGCGATCGCCGCTGCGCCGCGCTCGGCGCAGGCGCCCGACGCAGCCTACGGTCGCGTCGCGAAAGCGAGGGCGTGCCTCATTATGCTCGAGGGCAACTTCGGGCAGAAGGTCACGAACAGCGTGATCGGCAAGACCGCCGCGTCGCGTGGGCGCTTCCTGCCGCAGGGGCCGGGTAGGGTGTCCATCACCTTCACCGGCCGCGTCGGCGATTGTTTCGTGGCGACGGCACATCGCTCTGGGTCTACCTGCCGAGCAGCGCACCTGAGCAGGTGCGCAAACTGCTGGCCGATACCGATGGCACCATCGTGGCGGACTCGCTGGGGCGGCTGCTCGAGATGCCCAGCAAGGCGTTCACGATCCGCAGTAGCGTGAGTCTCAACACGGCGGGTATCGCGCACAGCGCTGCTCTGCCGGATTCCATACCGCGCCAAAGAGTCGCGTTGCGAATAGGCCGAGGAGAGCGTGTCTGATCCGTCCCCACTTGTCGACGCAAAGCACCAAGGGAACCGCGCGCACGGCTAGACCGGGGATCTGCCGCTCACGACAATGCGTGACACCTTAGTGCCCTCCAGAGCGCTCATGCGCCGAAAGGTCTGCTTGCCTTTCACAATGGCTGGGTTCGTCCACACGGCGAGTGCACCGAGTGTCATCGCTGCGGCGATGACCGAGTAGACTTTATCTGCTCGAGTCATTCAGACGCCAACTGGAGATCACGGCGCCGCTCGCGGTCACCCGAAGGGCTACGAGACCAGCACTGTCAAACGAGACCCAGCTCATTTTTGACGGGCTCTTCCACGTCTTCAGGTAAGTTCCATCGTTGACGGTGTACGCGTCGATGTAGCGGCCTCGGCTCTCGCCGATCCCGATGGTCGCAACGAGAACAGCGTCTCCGCGCACACCGGCGCTGATACTGGAGATGGAAGATGCACGCAGCGAGTCATCAGGCACTTTCACCTGCGTCGATCGTGTCCATCGGAGGACACCATCAGAAAACAACGCCAAGCCATTCGACGTTTGGCCGGCGTATGCGCAGAGCTTGCGGCCGTCACCACCAAAAACGCCCTGATTGGTACGAACCAGCTCGGCTAGCAATGCTCCCGCATCGGGGCTCATCGGAGCGCTCATGGGAGCCTCGGAAGACCATGGGACCTTCGAGGCTTCGATTCGACGCCCATCCGCCGCTACGAGAACAATGGGTCGGCCCATGCTCAGCTGAAATGCAAGCATGCGGCGATCCTGCATCATGCAGGAAGAGCGCACCGACGCGATCTCGGTGTTCGGCGACTCACGACCGAAATGGCCGTCGCCATCGAGCCAAACGACTTTGCCGTTTGCACCATCGATGACGTAGATCGCGCCATCGGGGCCGACACCGATATCGGCGGGGTCTTTGATCTCGGTGGGTCCGCTCCCGTTCTTCGCGCAGGTCCACGCGTGCCTCCCCGTCGACCGATCGAAGCCGACCACGCGACGTGCTCCCATATCGAGTACCGCGACGATCCTCGCCGTGCTTGTACCCATCGGACTTGGCGGAGCAACTGATGACCAGCATCGCCAGCGCTAGCGCAGGCAAAGCGCTGAGCGCTCTCATTCGGCGTAAATCACCGTACGAAACCTGCAGCTGAACGAACAGAGCCAAGTTCCGTCCCGCAGGTGCTTGCAGGAGGCTGGAGTGCACGTACAGGCGGAATTTCCGTAGTTGCCGGACAGAGGATTTTCTTCATCCGCTGAAGCCAATCGAGCCGTTGCCACGGAACTCACGAGCAAGAATCCAGCGAGCAGCGCGATTCGGTGCATTGCTTTCCTCCTTTCTGATGACCACGGAGCTACTCAGCTCTGGGCGTACGACCTTTACACAGCACTTGGCAGAAGACTTCTCCCGACCTGGATCGCTCGCAGCTGCCCGGGAGGACCTCGCATGTATTGGCGCAGATCACGCTTCCTGAGCTGCACGACGGTCCATCATCAGCTGCGTGGGCGGCGCGGACCGCGAGACACAGTGCTGCGAATGCGACGGTTGCCAACAATCGATGCATAGACCTAGCCTTCGAATCAAAAGGACCGAGCGTTCCAGCTGATCTTCACCTGCCCCGACATCGTTTCAATCGAGACGGCAGATGTAGTATGGGGGGGAGAGTCGGTGTCAATAGGCATGCCAGCTCAAACGCAGAGAGCTGTTGAGGCATTTCCTGAGGCGACCATTGCCACGTTCGGTGTCGCCGGTACCGCCACCGCGCGCCGCTCGAGATTGCCGAACAGGTCGCGTGGCGTTCGCGCGGTCTGCAGGATCTGCATGACCCGCTGCAACGTCTGGTCATCCTGCGTGCGGCGCATGAACTCCGCATCGGCGCCGAACGCCACCCGCGTCATCTCGGAGCCCATTGAACGCGATATCCACGGCGCGGCCGAATCGTAGACATGGGCGAGCGTGACCTTGCGGGATGGTAATTGCAATCGGGGCGGGTCGACCATGCGTTGAACGTGCGGCGCGATCGCCGGCGGGGGCCCATCCGTTAGGCCGGTGGGACGGCCGATCTGCAGATCGGTGCCGATGTGCCCCTTCATGCCGAAGTACCACGACGTCCCCTTGCGCGTCTGCGCACCTCCGGATCGCGCGTCCTGGTCGCATTCTTCATCGAGCTCGGCGCCGCGATCCACGTCGCATCAATGATGGTCCCCGTGGTCACCAGCAGGTCGCGATCCCCCAACAGGTCGCGCAGCGCGTCGAACATCTGCGCGGTCAGCTAACGCTTCGAGCAGATGGTGGCGCTGCACGATCGTCGACTCGTCCGGCACCGGGTCCTCGCCCAGCTCGACGCGGGCAAAACAGCGCATCGACTCACGGTCGGAGTGCATTTCTTCCGCCTGCGGATCGGACAGATCGAACCACTGCTGCAGGCAGTAAATGCGGCGTATCACCTCGAGCGGCAGCGGTCGGCAATTGCGTCCCGGTTTGGTGGAGTGCGGCGCCGCGAGCGACGGCAGCGTCGCCAAACGGATCGCGCGGTCCATCTCCTGCAAACACCACTCGCGCCGGGTGACGTTACGTTGCGAGTCGTACACCACCCGCGCCAGGCCCCGCTGCTCGATCATGTCAGGCCACGCACGGTACAAGAACGGGTCGATTCCGCCGCCAATGCGACAACCGGCGCTCAAAAGCGCACGGTACTTTACCGCGTTTTCCCACGTAGCGCTCAGGATGTCGGATCAGGAGGGCTCGCGTCCTCGGCAACCGTGCGGCAAAACAGGAGACCGTCCATCGCGGGGCACGACGCGTTCCGCTAATGTAGAGCGATGCCGATCCCTCACGAAACCGCTGCGGCCATAGTCGTGGGCGGTGCCGTTGCTTCCCCTGCGCGTCCGCCTGCTGTCGAAGCTGACGGGCTGGTGCGGTCATTCGGGGGGCGGAAAGCGGTGAACGGCGTCTCGCTCACGCTGGGAGAAGGCGACTGCCTGGCGCTCTTTGGTCCCAACGGGGCCGGCAAGACGACGCTGCTGCGGCTGCTGGGCGGGCTGCTCAAGCCCACCAAAGGCACCACGCAGCTGCACGGGGTGACGCTCCCGGGACCGGCCGATACGCGGCGGCTGGTGGGGCTCATTTCTCATCACTCCATGCTGTACCCCGCCATGACGGTGCGCGAGAATGTGCGCTTTGCCGCCGAGTGCCAGGGGGTCATCGAGGCCGATGCGGCCACGACGCAAGTGCTGACGCGGCTGAGGGTGCTGGACCGTGAACATCAGGCGGTTCGCTTCCTGAGTCGCGGGTTGCAGCAGCGCGTCTCGATTGCGCGCGCGCTGGTGCATGCGCCGCGGCTGGTGCTGCTCGACGAGCCGTATACGGGACTCGACGAAGTGGGGGCGCTGGCGTTTACGGAGGCGTTGCGCGAACTCAAGGCGGGGGGCGCGACCCTGGTACTGGTCACGCACAACCTGGTGGAGGGCATCGCGTTGGCTACGCGCGCGGTGATCATGCGCAACGGGTCGTTCGTGTACGACGAGGCCACGCCGGTGGGCGGCTTCGACTTGCCGGCCTTTCAGGCGCGGTACCGCACGCTCGTGCACGAGGGGATCGCGTGAGCACGCCTGAGAGCCCCGTGCGGCACCGCGCGCCCGCCTTCTGGGCCGATACGCTGCGTATTGCGCGCAAGGATCTGCTCATCGAGTTCCGGACGCGCAGCGCCTTTCTGGCCGCGACGGTGTTCGCGGTGCTGGCCGTAGTGATTTTCCGCTTCACGTGGGACCCGACGGCCATTCCGGCGTTCGATCTTGCACCCGGTGTGCTCTGGGTGATCTTCACCTTTTCCGGACTGCTGGGGTTGAACCGGTCGTTCGGGCTCGAGCTTTCCGAGCGGGCGTACGACGGGTTGCTGGCCAGTCAGGTGAGTCGCGAGGCGATTTTCACGGGAAAGGTTCTGGCCAACCTCGCGTTTGTCTCCGGGGTACAGGCGTTGACGCTTCCCGCGGTGGCGTTGTTCTTCGATCTTCAGATCGGGAGCGCGTGGGGGGTGCTCATTGGCATCGTTTTCTGCGCGTCGTTGGGGCTGGCGGCGGTGGGGACGTTGTTCGCCGCGGTGGCGAGCAACACGCGCATGGCGGAGCTCTTGCTCCCCATGATGACGCTTCCGTTTTTCGTGCCGTTGGTCATTCCGGCGGCACAGACATCGGCGGTGATTCTGCGCGGGCAACCGCTCGCCGATGCGATGCCGTGGTTCAAGGTGTTGCTGGCGTTTGATCTGGTTTTCGTGACGGCGTGCATTGCCGTCTTTCCGTTCACGATCGAGGAGTAGTGCACATGGCGACTGCGGCCGCCACCATCGACCCGGGCAAGCTCCCCGAGGCCAAAGCCATCGATGCGTTCCTTGCTGTCGCCCTCACGGCCCTTGTGGCAGTAGTGGTGCGGGCAATTTGGTTCACGCCAATCGATGCCATGCTTGGCGCCGCGCAAAAGATCTTTTACGTGCACGTGCCCTCGGCCATCGTTGGCATGTACATCGGATGCGGATTGCTCGCGGTGTCCAGCATCGGCTACCTGTGGATCAAGGACGAACGTCTCGACCGTTTAGCTGAATCGAGCGCCGAACTGTCGCTGCTCTTTATGGCGATCGTGCTGGTCACGGGGCCCATTTGGGCCCGTACCAGCTGGGGGACGTGGTGGGTGTGGGAGGCTCGCATCACGAGCACGTTGTTTCTGTGGTTGCTCGTGCTTGGCTACCTGGTGCTGCGCGGGGCGGTGGAGAGTGCAGAGGGTCGAGCCCGTCTCTCGGCCGTGATGGGATCGCTGGCGGCACTGCTGGTGCCGTTCATCCACCTCACCGTGCGCCTCTTTCGCGGTATGCACCCTGGCCCGGTGGTGCTGAAGCCGGAAGCACCGTCGCTGCCGCCAGAAATGCGTCTCACTTTTCTTCTCGCGCTTGTCGCGTTCGTTCTGCTCTTCTTTGCCCTGCTCCGCATTCGCATGCGTTGGGCCGCAGTTCGTGATGCTCGTGTGGCATTGGAGGCCGCATGATGGTGCATCCACTCGCGGCGATCGTTGCCATTCAGGATTCGGTGGCCTATGTCGCGAAGACCAGTGGACCACCGGCCAGCGAAGCGTATATGTGGGCGGGGTATGCCATCACCCTTGGTACACTGGCGGCATATATCGGATTGATGGTGCGTCGCGTCGGGCGCAGCCGACACTCGTAGCTCGCACCGTGCCCGCACCAACACCCGCACCACTCCCGCAACTGCTCGCCGGTATCCGCATCGCGGTGACGCGCGCCGGCGAACGCGGGGCGCCGCTCGCCGACGCACTGCGGCGCGTGGGGGCCACGGTGCACGAAATTCCGCTCACCCGTATCGAAACGCTCGATCAGGCGCCGCTCTATGCCGCGGTCACGTCGCTCGCGCAGTACGACTGGGTGCTGCTCACCAGCGTGAATGCGGTGGAGCACATGGCGCGTGCCGTGACGGCTTTGGGCGCCGACGAGGTGATGGCCACTCGGCGTCTCGCCGTGGTGGGCGCCGCAACCGCGCAGGCCTGCGACGCACACGGCTGGCGCACCCCCACGGTGCAGCCGGAAAAGATGCAGGCCGAAGGGATGGTCGATCTCATGGCCGAACGGTCGGACGTGGACGGCGCCCGTATGCTGTACCCCGCCGCCGCCGCCGCCCGCGATGTGCTCCCCGACGGGCTGCGTACGCTGGGCGCCGTCGTGGACATGGTGCCGGTGTATCGCAGTGCCCCCGATCCCGAGGGGCAGGCGAAAATCCGTGCACTGGCCAAGGCCGGGGAGATCGATCTGGTCACCGTCGCCGCGCCCAGTGCCGTCGATTCGCTGCTGGACGCGCTGCCGGCCGAGCAGGCGAACCGCTTGCCGGTGGCCGCCATTGGCCCCGTGACCGCGCGCGCCGCCAAGGTAGCCGGCTTCCCGGTCAAGCTGGAGAGCAACGCCGCAACCATGGAAGGGTGGGTGCGGGCGATTGTGGCCGCCTGCCGCCCATGACGCGCCGCATCGCTTAGCTTACCCGCCATGACCGCTCCCCTTCGCATCGGAACCCGTAGCTCTGAACTGGCCCTCTTTCAGGCCCGCCAGGTCGCGTCGCTGCTCGCGGCGCACGGCGTCGAGTCGGAGCTCGTGACGTACACCACCATCGGCGACCGCATTCTCGACAAGCCGCTGTCGGCTATTGGCGAGAAGGGCTTGTTCACCGCGGAACTCGAAGCCGACCTGCTCACCGGCAAGACGGACTGCGCGGTGCACTCGCTCAAGGACCTGCCGACCGCCGATCCGGCGGGGCTGTTCCTCGTGGCGTTGCTCGAGCGTGAAGATCCGCGCGATGCCTTCGTGGCGCGCCCGGGCATCACCGCCACGACGCTCGAGGAACTGCCGGAAGGGGCGAAGGTGGGCACGAGCTCACTCCGTCGCCGCGCGCAGCTGCGCGCGCTACGTCCTGATCTCGAAGTCTGCGAACTGCGCGGCAACGTGGGCACGCGACTGCGCAAGATCGACGAAGGGCAGGTGGATGCCGCACTGCTCGCGGCGGCCGGGCTGCGCCGTCTGGGGCTGGGGCATCGCATTGTGAGTCTGCTCAACGCCCCCGATTGGCTTGGCGCACCTGGGCAGGGATGCATAGCCGTGCAGGCACGACTGAATGACGAGGCCATGGTGCAGGTGCTGCAGAAGCTCGATCATGCGCCCACGCGGTTGTCGGTGACGGCGGAACGGTCGCTGCTGGCGCACCTCGAAGGCGGCTGTCAGGTGCCCATTGGCGCGGCCACGCTCGATGAGCCCGAATACGGGCTCATGCTGCACGCGATCATTGCCAGCGTCGACGGCGAAACGGCGGTGCGCGGCGGGTTGCCCATCGACGTGAACGACCCCGCCGCCAGCGGCCGCGAGCTTGCACGTCAGCTGCATGCTTCGGGTGGCGCCGCCATCCTCGAAGCGCTGCGCGCGAATACGCCCAATGTGCTCCGGGACGCCGCCAAGTGAGTGCCGTCGACAAAACCGTTCGCCTGCGCCGACTGCGCCGTACTGACGCGCTGCGTCGCGTGGTGCGTGAAACGCGGCTCGACAGTGCGCAGTTCTTGTGGCCGCTGTTCGTGCGCTCGGGGCAGGGCATTCGTACGCCCATCGGCTCCATGCCGGGCGTCTTTCAAACGAGTGTGGACGAACTGCTCGAGGATGCGCAGCGCGCCGTCGATGCGCGCATTGGCGGCATCTTGCTCTTCGGTATTCCCGACACCAAAGACGCCACGGGTTCGTCGGCGTGGGATCCGCATGGTCCCGTGGCCGAAGCCGTGCGCGCGGTCAAGCGCGAATATCCGCAGCTGCTGGTCGTGACCGACGTGTGCATGTGCGAGTACACCGATCACGGCCACTGCGGGCTGCTCACCCCAGAGGGCGACGTGGACAACGATGCCACGCTCGACCTGCTCGCGCGCGAAGCGGTGGCACACGCTGTAGCGGGCGCAGATGTTATCGCGCCGAGCGACATGATGGATCATCGCATTGGCCATCTGCGGGCGGCGCTCGATGCGGCAGGGTATGCGCATATCCCCATCATGAGCTACGCGGCCAAGTACGCGTCGGCGTTCTACGGCCCGTTCCGTGAGGCGGCTGAAAGCACGCCGTCGTTCGGTGACCGTCGCAGCTATCAGATGGACCCGGCCAATGCGCGCGAAGCGCTGCGCGAGGTCCGTCAGGATGTGCAGGAAGGTGCCGATATTCTCATGGTCAAGCCGGCGGGCGCGTATCTCGACATCATCGCGGCCGTGAAGCAGGACACCGGACTTCCGCTCGCGGCGTATCAGGTGAGCGGCGAGTACTCGATGATCAAAGCGGCCGCCGAACGCGGATGGATCGATGGCGAACGCGCGATGATGGAATCGCTCGTGGCCATTGCGCGGGCCGGCGCCGATATGATCATCACTTATTTCGCCCTCGAAGCGTCCGCCGTCCTGGCGCGTCGCTGATTTCCTCTGGAGTAGACGGCATGCTGCACAACCCATGGCACGACATCGCCCCCGGCGTCAATCCGCCGGAGGAAGTCACGGCCATCATCGAAATTCCGTCGGGCTCGCGCAACAAGTACGAGCTCGACAAAGATACGGGGCACTTCAAGCTCGATCGTGTGCTGTACAGCGCCGTGCACTATCCGGGCGACTACGGCTTCATTCCGCGCACGCTGCACGAAGACGGCGACCCGCTCGACGTGCTGGTCAAGATCAACGAGCCGACGTTCCCCGGCTGTCAGATCAACGCGCGCCCGATTGGCGTGCTCATGATGCTCGACAAGGGTGAGCCGGACGACAAGATCCTCGCGGTGCCGGCGGACGATCCGTACTACTCCGACGTGTTCGACATTGCCGACTTGTCGCCGCACTACCTCAAGGAAGTGGAGCACTTCTTCCAGATCTACAAGGATCTCGAGGGCAAGCGCATGGAGATCATGGGGTGGCGCAAGAGCCAGGAAGCGATGGAGATCGTGCGCCAGTCGATCGTGCGCTACGCCGACAAGTACGGCACTCGCTGACCTCGGCCGTAGCCGAAGCCCCCCCAAAGGGGTCAGAGTCAAAACGGGGGGCCGCCCCAAAAGCAAAAAAGGGGTCAGAGTCGTTTTCGCCGCCGAAAACGACTCTGACCCCTTTGGGGGCTTCGGGGGGGCGTACCGGAACGCGGTCAGTGCCGACGAAAGACCAGCGCCGAGTTGATGCCGCCGAAGCCGAACGAGTTCGACACCACCACCCGCGGGTGCACCTCGCGGCCGCGGCCGGGCACGAAGTCGAGATCGCACTCGGGGTCGGGCGTTTGCAAACCCACCGTGGGGGGAATCCAACCGCGCTGAATGGCGAGTGCACAGATAGCGGCTTCGAAGGCGCCGCTCGCGCCGAGGGCGTGGCCGTAATACCCCTTGGTACTCGAAATCGGGATGCGATAGGCGTGATCGCCGAACACCCGCTTGATGGCGACCGTTTCGGTGGGATCGTTGAGCGGCGTGCTGCTCCCGTGCGCGTTGATGTACTCCACCTCGGTGGGCGCCACGTGCGCGTCGGCGAGGGCCATCTGTACACAGCGAGCGGCTTGCGCCCCTCCGGGGAGCGGCGCGGTCATGTGGTGCGCGTCGTTCGTCGTCCCGTACCCACTCAGCTCGGCGTAGATGCGCGCCCCGCGCGCCTCGGCGTGCTCCCACGACTCGAGCAACAGCACCGCCGCCCCTTCGCCCATCACGAAGCCATCACGATCGGCGTCGAACGGGCGCGACGCCTTGGTGGGATCGTCGTTGCGCGTACTCATGGCGCGAATGAGCGCGAACGCACCGAAGCAGAGCGTCGCGAGCGGCGCTTCCGAGCCACCGGCGAGCATCACGTCGGCGTAGCCATCGCGGATTTGTCGGAATGCTTCGCCAATAGCCATGGAGCCCGACGCACAGCTCATGGCGTTCGTGCTGTTGGGGCCACTCACCCCGAACTCGATGGCAATGTTGCAGCTGGCCGACCCGCCGAACACGGCGAGCGCCAACGTCGCGTCGACGGCGCGCAGGCCATGCTGCGCAAACTTGGCCGCTTGTTCTTCGGCGTAGCCGACCCCGCCCAGCGCGGTGCCCATCATGGCGCCCACTCGCTCACGGTTGGTCGTGTCCAGATCGAGCTGGCCATCGCGCAGCGCCAGTATGGAACTCGCGACCGCAAACTGACTGAAGCGGTCGAGGCGCTTCACCCGTTTGGGATCAATCCAGTCGGTCGGCTCGAAGGCGTCTACCTGCGCCGCACACCGCGATCGGTAAATGCTGGCATCGAAGCGGGTGGCCGCTCCCACGGCCGACGTCTCCGCGCGCAATCCGTTCCACAACGCGTCGACACCGGTGCCGATCGGGGTGACGCAACCAATGCCGGTAATGGCAACACGACGACGCGCGTAGGCGCTTGTCGTGGCACTCATGCCGCACCTTGCGTCACGCTACCCGCCGGCGATCGCTCGGCGGCCTTCGCCAACCCCGCGAGCGTGCGCGACGCGATGCCGTGCACGAACACGGGTGCAATGATCTGCGTCGCGGCGAAGTCGCCGATGAGTGGCCATCCCGGCCCGTTCCACACGTGCACGATGCGCGTGAGCGTGCCCCCGGACACCTCGGTGAAACTCCACTCCACATCCATGTGCGTGGTCACGCCACCGATGTGGCGAAAGCGCACCCACGGCACCTCGCGGTTCACCGCCATTTCCGAGAGCCACCACGTGGGCCAGTTGAACAACCCGAAGGGGCGGTTGGCGGCCATCTCCACGATGCCGCCGCCGTCTCGGCGCTGCTCGCGAAAGCGCACGTAGCGATAGTGCGTGAGATAGGCCGGCCAGTGCTCCACCGCGGCGGCGATGTCGAAGATACGCTGGACAGGCGCGCGCACGAGCAATTCATCCACCGTCGTCACGAGGCGACCGGTGGGCGGCGGGCCAAGGTCAAAGGGAGCAGCAGTCGACATCGCGGGCATCGTCGCACACGGGAAGCGGGAAAACCACAAGGCAACAAGGCAACAGAGCACGACACGCGGTCGACACGCGGTCGGCGCGCGCTACGCCCCACGATAGCGCGGCGACCACACGGCCGTAAGGCGAAAGCCCAAACGGTGCGTGACGCCGGCGGGACAGCCGGTGGCGCGCTCGACGAGCACGCGCAGTTCCGACGCGGTGTATCCACGAAGGACCGACAGCATCCCGTCGTGTCGGCTGACGGGGTGAAAGCCAAGCAGGAACGAGGAAGACCACAGCCCGGCGACGGCGAGCCAACTCCGCCGCAGATCGCCGACCACCACGCCCATGCGCGCGACGCGCGTGCATTCCCGCAACAGCTGCGACGCCTCGTCTTCCTCGAAGTGATGCAACACCTGCGAGATGGTGACGATGTCGATGCTGCGATCGGCAAAGGGCAGGTGCATGGCGTCGGCGGCCAGTGCGGTGGTGCAGCGCGTCGCTGCTGCGGCCGCCAGCAACGGCGCGCGTTCGAGCCCAATGGTGCTCATGGTGAGGCCGCGGCGGCGCGCCATGCGTGCGGCGGCAGCCGGAATGTCGCCGAGTCCCGTACCGATATCGAGCAAGGTTACGGGCTCCTGTCCACCGGGGGCCCGGCGCAGCAGCGTGGCGACCTCGTGAACGACCGCGCGCCGGCCACCGAAGAAGCGATTGGCCAGCGCGATGTCCCGAAGCGAGCGCAATGACAACGCGGCATCCGCGTTGGGATCGTCGAGGATCTCGATACCACGGCGCCGCGCTGGAGTGAGCATGGATGGCGTATACCCGACGGCTGGCGCTAACGTTCGAGGACGGCATAGCCGCCGCGGTAATAGAGCAAGGGCTTCCCGTCGCCGGCGGCGGCGTCAAGCACTTCGCCTACGATAATCACGTGGTCGCCGGCCGGATGCCGCGCCACAATACGGCACTGCATCGAGGCGAGGACGTCTTCGAGCACCGGATCGCCAAGCTTGCCGTCGCGATAGCCTACGCCCGCAAATCGGTCGTCGACCTTGCCGGCAAAGCGACGCGACACGGCCTCCTGGTTGGCGCTCAGCACGTTCACCACGAACGACGCCGACGCCGCGAGCACCGGCGCCATGGTGGCCTCGTTGCCCACGCACACCAGCACCAGCGGCGGGTCAAGACTGAGCGACGAAAAGGCGCTCACGGTCATCCCGTGCGGCGTGCCGTTGGCATCGGTGGTGGTGATGACGGTAATGCCGGATGCAAAGCGTCCAAGCACGGCACGGAACAGGTCAGCGTCTATCATCAACAGAAGTTCGACAATGGTGGGGAGGAGGCCGCACGCTCCAGCACGTCAGAGCGGTCACGACAAGAACCGCAGCAAGGTGCGCGGACGCAGCATTGCCGATGGCGGGACGAAATCGCCGGTCACGCCAATGAGCAGATCGGCGAGATCACGGTCGCGTGAGAGCACACGTGCCGCGTGGTTGAGCAGCGGTGGCAAGGCGACAGCGAGCCCAATGAGCTGCTCCACGCGCCACTTGCCCCCGAACACCGACTGGCGGCCCTGCTCGTAACCGCGCAGGGCCCGGATCTGCGCGTCGCGCGAAGATGCGCGCACCGCCGCCTGCGCGTACTCCGCCAGCAGCTCGCCGCCCCGCAGCCCCGCGTAGATCCCCTCGCCGGTGAACGGGTCGTAGAAGTCGGCGGCGTCGCCGGTAAGCATGGCGCCGGGCGCCCATGGACGCGCCGCCCGCGACGCAAAAGGCCCGGTCGCGCGTACAGGCGTGACCCGCGTCGCGCCCGCAAAGCGCGGTGCCAGTGAAGGCTGCGCGGCAATCCACGCGTCGAGATACGCGGCAGCCCCATCACGCATGGTCCCCGCACGCGACGTGGGCACCACGAGCGCGACATTCACCAGCCCGCCGCTCACCTGCGCGAGCCCGACATAGCCGGTGCGCGTAACATGCATTTCGCCGAGCGAGCCGATGCCCTGCACGTTGCGATAATGCGCGACGAGCGCGACGCGGCGCGGCCAGCGCGACTGGTGCGCCAACCCCAGGCGGCGCGACACCACGCTGCGCAGTCCGTCGGCGCCGATCACCAGCGATGCCCGCATGACTTGCATGCCGTCGTGGGTACGCACCACCGCACCGTTCACCGCACCGCCCTCATCGCGCGTGAGCGATTCGACCTTGGCCTCTTCGATCACCGTGACGCCGGCGTCGCGGGCACACTGCAGCAGCACGGTATCGAGCATCTCGCGGCGTACCCCAAGCCCCTTGTCGCGAAAGCCACGAAAGCCGTGGCGAGCCACGAATTCGCCGTGAATGCGTTCGCCCGACGGCGCGTGGACCACCATGCCGGTGAGGTGGGCCGACTGCGCTTCCAGGGTGTCGAGCGCGCCCATGGCATGCAGCAGGCGCGACCCCTCCGGGCTCACATACTCGGCACATGGTTTGGCGCGCGGAAAGCGGGCGCGGTCCACGAGCCACACGTCGAGCCCCGCCATGGCACAATGCCATGCCGCCGAACTCCCGGCGGGACCACCGCCAACGACGAGGACCTGAGGACGCATGACGACGAGTCCACTCGGGAAAGGGATGAGGAATTCGCGCGTTCCAGCGCGACGACGGTTGGTTGGTCCGGCGGTCTCCCAGCGACGAATCGAGCCCGCAGGGAGAAGCACGCCAGCGCACACGGGGACGCGCGGCGCTGTCCGCACCAACCCCTACCCCCGACCGCCGTTCAGGAGCCGCGCATATGCAAGACTACCCCCATCACCGCCGCCCCCGCCACCGTACAGAGCAGGTTGACCGCATCGTTGCCCAGCCAAGACCGTCCACGGGAGTGGACCGTGGCCGCGCCGCAGCGGTGGCGCGCCTGCTCCGTTTCGCGCTCGCAGGAGGGGCACCACCGCCGCGCCTGCCACCACGCACCGGCGATGGTGTCCACCACCGCGCCGGCGACGCCCGCAAGGGCAACGGGCGCGACGGCGGGCATCGGGATGAGCCCCACCCAGTGGGCCGAGAGTGCGAAGCCCAGCGCAGCCAGCCCCATGCCCACCGATCCCGGCACGCTCACGGCGCCCGAACTCCCCGCAGGGACGAAGCCACCAGTGCGTAGCGACCACGGGCGTCTTTTCGAGAGCGTTCCGGTTTCCGTGGCCAGCGTATCGGCGCCAGCGGCCACCAGGGCGGCGGCGCCAAGTGGAGCGGCAACGGCCGCGAGTTCGGGACGGACCAAGGCCACCAGGGCCGCCGCCGCGTACACCCCGCCGTTGGCCAGCACCTGCACGGCGTCGCGGGGGCCACCCTTGGCGACCACGTCGCCCGTGGCCGCCTCCTTGGCCCGCTGGCCCACTGTGGACGCCAGCGAGGCCACGACGAACCAGAGCACCAAGAAAACGCCCCACGCCCGCCCTGCAGTCAGGCAGACTGTCCCGACGAGGCATGCCGCCGCCGCCCCGCTGCGCGACAGGCGGCCCGCCCGCCACGCCATCAGGGCCACGGTGCCCGACACCGCGATCGCCCACACGAGCTCCTGCACGGCCACCGGTGACACCGCCGCCGGACTCAGCCGGCCAGCAGGCGCGCCATCTTTGCCCGGAATTCGTCGCGGGGCCGCTCGTCGGCGGGTACCTCGCTCGCTCCGCACGCACGCAGCCGACGGCGCATGACACGAAGCTGCCCCTCGAGCCGGGCACACCGCTCGCAGTGCGCCAGATGGCTCAAGATGACCTCGCGGAATGCCGCGCCAGGAATATCGGACTCGAGCTCGCCGTCCACGAAGGCGTGGAGATGGAGCCGACTGGTGAAGCAGTCTGCAGCCAGGGGGAAAACCGATTCGGGAGGTGGTGACGGGGTGTCCGCAAGCGCTGCGGGGCGGTCTCACCCGAGCGCCTCGCGCGCCCGCTCCTGACCCAACGCTGCCGTCCCCCATTCTGTTCGCACGTCGGCGAAATGAAGTAGCCTACATATTCTCGCGCTTGTTCCCGTGACCCGAAACACGTTAGCATGGACATCTATGCTGCCACTGTCCATTGCCACCGACGGTCGGCCCCCCTGGGCCCCCCCACTCGCCGCCGATTCGGTCCTGCCCCTGCATGGCAGCCCGCTCGACGCGCGCCTGCCGTTGGCGCTGCTGGAGGCCGTCAGGGCGATCGACACCCCTGCCACCGACTTAGACGCGGATTTCGTGCATGAGCTCCGCAACAAGCGCCTCGGGTTGAGCGACACGGTCTTGCACCAGATCCGTCGCTACCACGATGCGGTGCGGGCGCGCCAGCGCATTGGCTACGACGAAATCCTCGCGTTGGCGCGGCTCGTTGGGCGTCGTCCCGACGCCGATCTCGCGTTCCGTGAGGCCGGACGCCGGTGGGCGCGGGCGTTCGTGGACACGGTCAGCGGTCCGCGTCGCGGAGCCGCCCGGTCGCTCCCCGCGTTGCTGGCGCGCCCCATCGCGCTCGGCGCCCTGCGCACCATGACCCGTCGCTACATGAACGGCACGCTCGTGCGACAGGGGAGTGCGCTCCTGCTCGAGGTCGAGGCACCGGTGTCGGCTGACGCCGCCGCCAAGGGCGCGGGGTGCGGACTGTACGAAGCGGCGTTCCGCGAAGCGCTGCAGCTGCTGGCGGATGCCGACGGCGCCGTCGACCACGTCATGTGCCGTGCGCGCGGCGACCACCGGTGCCAATGGCGCGCCGAATGGCGTCGTCGCTGACCCCTCTTTCCGTCACTCCGCCACATGCTCACGCCTGAGCTGCTGCCACGGCTGCAGCAACTGCTCGCCGACGCCGATCTCGATGGTTGGCTGCTCTACGATTTCCGAGGGACCAACGCGATCGCGGCCGGCCTGCTCGGCTTTGGTGGGCTTTGCTCGCGGCGTGTCTTCGCCTTCATTCCGCGTACCGGGGTGCCCGTTGGCATCCAGCACGCCATCGAGCCGGGGCCATGGGCCAAGTGGCCCAAGGCGTGGCCGCTGCGCGTGTACAGCGGCTGGCGCGCGCTCGAGGCCGAAGTGACCTCGCTGGTGCAGGGGAAGCGCGTGGCCATGGAATACTCGCCGGGCGACGCCATTCCGTATCTCGACCGCATTCCCGCCGGCGTGCTCGAATTGGTCCGCGCGAGCGGGGCGACGGTGGTGAGCAGCGGCGAGCTTGTGTCGCAGGTGTACGCCACATGGACTCCGGCGCAACGGGCGGCGCATACCCGCGCGGCGCAGCACCTTGCGGCCATTGCGCGCGACACCATCGACCACGCTGGCGCCATGGTGGCGGCGGGGACGCCGGCGGCCGAACACGAACTGCAACAGCGCATTCTCGACGCGTTCGCCCGTGCCGGTCTCGACACCGATCATGGTCCCGACGTGGCAGCCTCGGAGAACGCGGCCAATCCGCACTATGTGCCGTCGGCCTCGCGTCCACGGCTCGTGCAGCGCGGCGACGTGCTGCTCGTGGACTTGTGGGCGAAGGAGCCCGCGGGCATTTACGCCGATCAGACGTGGATGGCCTCGTTGGGGACGCCGTCCGACAGGGTGGTGCAGGTATGGGACGCGGTGCGCGACGCCCGCGATGCGGCGCTCACTCTGTTGCGCGACCGGATTGCCGCGGGCGAGGTGGTGCGCGGCGGTGAGGCCGACGATGCCGCGCGCGCCATCATCGACGCGCGTGGTTTCGGGCCGCACTTCTGGCATCGCACGGGGCACAGCATCGACTCCCGCGAGCTGCACGGCAGCGGCCCGCAAATCGACAACCTCGAGTCACGTGACGATCGCGTGCTCATTCCGGGCGTTGGCTTCTCTATCGAGCCCGGCGTGTATCTCGTGGGCGAGTTCGGCGTGCGCAGCGAAGTGAACGCGTATGTCGGCGACGAGGCGTTGCTCGTAACCCCCGACGTGATACAGCGCGACCTGTTCGTCGTCTGAGGCTGGTGCCGAACGCGCGCGGCATGCCGTCGCCTCGCTGGCGTGTACGCGCCCTGTCGTTGGCCGGTTGCCTGTGGGCCGCGGGCTGCGGTGGTGAGGGCACGGGGGCCACCGATACCGTTGGGGCGCGCATCGCCGACGTGCCAGCCATCGTGCAGCCGTCGGGCACGCCGTCGGGCACGCCGGACGACGGCGATGCGAACTCGGCGCCGCTCGTCGACCACGACGTGGCGTCACTCGCGCGTGCCGCCGGTGGGCCCACGGGCAGGGCGTACACGGTACGCGCGGTCCCCACCCCTGGGGTGATCATCGGGCGCATCACCGGCGGGTCGCCGCGCGATACCAGCATTACGCCCACGCACGACCTTGGGGTCTGTCGGCCGTTCAGTCAGTCGATTGTGCCGAGCAGCAACGGCGGCGTTGGGAACGGCGTGGTGTGGCTCATTGGCGTCGCGGCCGGCCCACGCGATGACGCGCCGCGTCGTGTAAAGCTCACCCTCGACGGCTGTCGCCTCGAGCCGCGCGTGCAGCGCGTGGCGGTGGGGAGCACGGTGCTGGTGAACGGTCGCGATGCGATGATGTCCCGTCTGCAGTTCACGGCGGCCGGCGAGACACGCTCACGAACTACGGTACTGCTGAGCGATGCGGGGCAGATCGTGCCCACCAGCGAAGCGACCGCGGCGCCGGCGCTGGTGCAGGTGACCGACGACCTGCACCCGTGGGTGCGCGCGTGGCTGGTAGTGGCGCCGCACCCGTATGTGGCGGTCACGGGCGCGGACGGGGAGTTCCGCTTCGACCACGTGCCGCCGGGGCGCTACACGCTCGTGGCGTGGCACGAGCGGCTGGGCATGGCGCAGACGAAGGTGCGCGTTGAGGCGGCGGTGCAGACTCGCCTTGAGGTCACTTTTTAGTTTGACCTAGTGGTCTTGGTCGGGGTTGGGGGTGGTAGTCGGGGTACGGCCACTACAGTCGGGGCACCGCTACCACAGTCGGGGCACTGCTACCACAGTCGGGGTCGACCCACAGTCGGGGTCCAGGTCGGGTCTGGCGCTGCGCTGCGC
>VYKS01000083.1_pt1 | contig 62084 bp, 60 predicted proteins | sample 5114511 | NCBI WGS metagenome assembly VYKS01 (sample SAMN12291795, study PRJNA351875) | freshwater metagenome | isolation source: freshwater lake | place: USA: Michigan, Gull Lake | collected 2011-07-05 | reverse complement strand
AGCGGCTACAATAATTATCTGGGGTCGCTGACCAGCTCGCTGCCGGGTCGGACCTTCCTTCAATCCCAGACCAGCGCGACGATCGGCCTGTCGGCGACGATCCCGCTCTATCAGGGCGGGTTGCCGGGGGCGCAGGTGCGCCGCGCCCAAGCGCTGCACGGTCAGTCGCTCGAGCAGGTGACGCTGGTCGAGCGCCGCATCGTCGCCGAGGTGCGCGCGGCGTTCGCCCGGCATCGAGCGGCGCTCGAACTGATCCGGTCGGCGGAGGATGCGGTCGCGGCGAACACGCTCGCGGTCGAAGGCGTGCGCGCCGAGCTGACGGTGGGTACGCGCAACGTGCTCGACGTGCTCAACGCCGAGCAGGAATTGCTCAATGCGCGGGTGCAGCTCGTCACTGCGCGGCGCGACGCCTATGTCGCTGCGTTCGGGCTGCTGGTGGCGATGGGGCAGGCCGAGGCACATGATCTTGGGCTATTTAGTAGCGGTGGCAAGAGTTCCCACGACGAACCACTGCGGTCAGCCGCCTCGCCGAGCACCGTTGATGGAGGTGTTCCGCGAATGGCACTTCCCAACAGTTTGACACAGTGAGTGGCGCGCGGTGACCTCCTGTCTCGACCGAAACACACGCGATGACCCAAATTCGGGATAGGTAATTGTGGTACATTAGCATTGAAGATGGAGTCTTCAGCGATATCCGTTACCGAGCGAGTCGCTGAGATGCGCGTTTGCACCGCAAATGGTGATTGGGACCCAAGCGCCGACAGCCCTTGCGATAGGCTGGAGGGAAGGCTGACCGCTCCAGTTCGAGCGCCGAGTTGCTAAATCGCTGAACGGGCTTATCCTTCCGTTCGCGTCGTCGGCACGACGGCGCCGAGGCGTGAGAACCTCGCTTGAGAAGCCATGGTCTCGCACGGCGCATTGCCGGGTGGCCGTCGCACATGTCCAGGCCGCATGCGGCTAAAGGCGTCGGCGCGTGTCTCAAGCATGTTCTCAACACCCGGCTTTCGCCGGCTCCGCCTCGAAAAAGCGGAGCGGCATATGGCGAGGTTTCAGCTTCCAATCCGGTTCCGTCGGCAGACGGAGGCACCATGCTCGAGCGCATGAGGCTGGCGCGCGAGCTTCCCGGCGGCATCGGCGAGAGCGAGCCGCTGCCGCCCGAGGATCGCGTCGTTCCGACGGTCACCGGCCGGCTCGAGACGCTGTTTCGCGAGCACCGGCCGCGGCTGCTCCGCTTCCTGTCGCGTCGGACCACCAACGACACCGCCGAGGACCTGACCCAGCAGGCGTTCGTCCGTCTCGCGGCGCTCGACCAGAACGTCGTCGATCGGCTCGAGAGCCCCGAGGCCTATCTGCACCGGACCGCGGTGAATCTCCTGAAGGACGAGGCCAAGGCTGCCGCGCGCCATGCCGCGCATCTGCATGTCTGCGTGGACGACGTCGCCATCATGGGGCCAGATCAGATCGCCGCGCTCGAAGCGCGGGATATGCTCGCGCGGCTCGAAGCTGCTATGCTGCGATTGAAGCCGCGGACACGGGAGATCTTCTTGGCGCATCGAATCGACGGCTATAGCTATGCCGAGATCGCAGCCCGGACCGGGCTCGGGATCAAGGCGGTCGAGAAGCATATGAGCCGTGCCATCGCCCATATCGACGGCCATTCGTCGCTCCGATGACCGTACCGGCCGGGGAGGATCAGGCTACGGCACGCGCGCGGCAGGAGGCCGCCGACTGGTTCGCGCGGCTGCGCGCGGGTGCGAGCGAAGCCGAGCTGGCCGCGTTCGCGGCATGGCGCGCCGACGCCCTGAACAGCGAGACCTATGACCGGCTCGCACGGCAATGGGAACAATTCAGCTTCCTTGCCAATACCAGCCTCGGCCGGGGTCGCGACCTCTCCCGCGCCAGCGTCTGGCACCGGCAGCCGATCGTGCGCGTCGCGGCGGTCGCCGCCCTTCTGGTGCTGATCGTCGGCAGCGGCCTGTTGCTGCGGGTCGGCATGCAACCGGACCCGGCAGCGGCGCCGGTCGCTTATGCCAGCAACGCCGATGCGGTTCGGACCGTGACGCTGGCGGACGGCTCGCGGGTCACGCTCGATCGGGGCAGCGCCGTGCGGGTCGCCTATAGTGCGTCCCAGCGCCAGCTCGAGCTTCTCAAGGGACGTGCGCGGTTCGATGTCGCGCATGATAGCGCTCGGCCGTTCGCGGTGCGCGCGGACGGCGGGACGGTCATCGCGCATGGGACGATCTTCGACGTCGCGCTCCGCCCGGGGCTTGTCCGCGTCGTCCTGTTGCGCGGTTCGGTCGAGGTCCGTCCCGACCCGGTGATCGCACGCGGCGCGCCGGGCCGGATGCTCGTGCCGGGCCAAGCATCGGTCTATGCACCTGGCAAGGCGCCTTCGCCGCCGGTCGCCGCCGATCCCGCCGACACCGCCTGGCCGGGAGCCATGCTCTCGTTCGAGGCCACGCCGCTGCGCGAGGCGGTTGCCGGGTTCAACCGCCGCAACGCCGTCAAGCTGGCGCTCGGCTCCGATCGGATCGGAAACCTCCGGATCACCGGCGCCTTCGCCGCCGACGATCCGGCAGGGTTCGCCGAAGCGGCGGCGGCAATGTTCCAGCTCGATCTTCGCCGCCAGCCCGACGCATCGCTCGCGCTGCACTAGGCCCGCGCAAAAAGCCGTAGGGTAATTCCCGCCCGCGTCGTTTCCGCACCGAATGGCACCAGCAAGGATGCCGGATGGGGAGGAAGACATATGCGGGGAATGACGGGACTATTGGCACTTTTTCTGAGCGGTACGGCGCTGGTCGCTACGGGCTCGACCGTTGCCCGCGCGCAGACGGTCGAACGGCAAAGCTATGACCTTCCCGCCCAGCCGCTGGAGCGCTCGATTCAGGCAATCGCTGCGGCGACGGGCCACAGCATCGTCGCGCCGGCCGATCTGATCGCCGGCCGGAGGGCACCCGCCCTGAAGGGGATGCTCTCGATCGACGAGGCGCTCGATCGGCTGCTTGCCGGTTCGGGTTTGCAGGCACGCCGCTCGGGTGCGGCCTTCATCATTGCGTCGGCCGAGCCGCAGGCGTTCGCGGCACCGCCCGAAGCGCAGGAGGCGATCACGATCACTGGCAGCCGCATTCGTGGTGCACCGGTCGCCTCCACGACAATCCAGGTGACGCGCGAGGAGGCACGCAATGCCGGCCAGGCGACGCTCGTCGAGATCACGCGCAGCTTGCCCCAGAATTTCGGCGGCGGCCAGAATCCGGGTGTCGGCTTCAATGTGCCCGAAACCAATGGCGCGGATGTGGGCGGCGGTGCCTCGATCAATCTGCGCGGGCTCGGCGGCGACGCGACGCTGACGCTGCTCAACGGACATCGGCTGTCCTATAATGCGGCAAAGCAATCCGTGGACATTTCCGGGATCCCGCTCGGCGCCGTCAGCCGGATCGACGTAGTTCCCGACGGCGCGTCGGCGCTGTTCGGTTCCGACGCGGTCGCCGGGGTCGTCAACATCCTGTTGCGGCGCGACCTTGAAGGCGTGGAGACCAGCGCGCGGCTCGGCGCGCCCACCGACGGTGGCGGGTTCAGCCAGACCTATGGCGTCACCGCAGGCACGACATGGCGGTCCGGCAATGCCCTGATCGCCTATGAATATGGCAGTACCGACGCGATCCTTGCGCGCCAGCGCGACTATGCCGCGACCCGCTCGCCCGGGCTCACCCTGTTTCCCGCGCAGCGGCGCCACAGTGTTCTCGCTTCGGCTGAGCAGGATCTGGCGCCCGATCTTCGATTTGCCATCGACGGCCTGTTCAACAGACGCTGGACGAACCTGACCTATCCGCTCGCCGCCGGCGGCGATCTCTCGCTGGCTCGGGGCGAGACGCAATCGACCGCGCGCGCCTGGGGCGTCTCGCCGTCGTTGACCTGGTCGCTGCCGGAGGGCTGGAGCACGATGCTCTCCGCCACCTATGGCGAAGACCGGGTCGACTATGGCGGCTACAGCTTCCAGGGCGGCGTGCTGTCGGTCAACACCGGCGGCTATTACATCAACCGCGCGCGCTCGATCGAGCTCTCGGCGAACGGCCGGCTGTTCGCGCTGCCCGGCGGTCCGGTCAGGATCGCGTTCGGCGCCGGCCATCGGCAGATCGACTTTCGCCGCTTCACCGGCGTCAACGGCACCCAGAATATCGACCAGTCCCAGGCCGACACCTATGGCTTTGGCGAACTCAGCCTGCCGCTGGTGTCGCCCGGCCAGGCGATCCCGCTCATCCATAGCCTCGTGCTCAGCGCGGCGGTCCGCTACGAAGCCTATCGCCGGATCGGCGACGTCGCGACGCCCAAATTCGGCCTGATCTACGCGCCGCATCCCGATATCACCCTCAAGGCGAGCTGGGGGAAGAGCTTCCGGGCGCCGACGCTCTACCAGCAATACCAGCCCCAGACCTTGTACCTGACGCGCACCGCAACGGTGGGGGGACAGGGCTATCCCGCCTCGGCAACGGCATTGCTGCTGCTCGGCGGCAATCCCGACCTCGCGCCGGAGCGATCGACCAACTGGTCGGCGACGCTGGAACTGCGCCCGCGCTTCCTCGACGGCGTGCGCCTCGAGCTGACCTATTTCTCGGTGCGCTACCGTGACCGCATCGTCACGCCGATCCCGTCCTTTGCGACGGCGCTGCGCGACGCGGGCTATGCCAGCTTCGTCACGCTCAACCCTTCCGCCGCCGAGCAGGCGGCGACGATCGCCGGTGCCAGCGTCTTCACCAACCTGACCGGAGGCGCCACCTATGACCCGGCGAATGTCGTGGCCTTGGTGCGCAACACCAGCGTCAATGCCGGCCGGCAGTCGGTGCGCGGTATCGACGCGCTGGTGCGCTATTCCGGTGATCTTGGCGCGGGGACACTCTCCGTCTCGGCCAATGCCGCCTGGCTCGAAAGCGAGCAGCAGATCGGGCCGGCGCTCCCGATCACGCAGCTGGCCGGCATGATCTTCAACCCGCCGCATCTGCGCTTGCGCGGCGATCTCGGTTGGTCGATCGGCGGGCTGACGATCACCGGCAATGTCACCCATATCGGCCCGGTCGTCGACAACCGAACGGCGCCCGCGGTCCGCATCGCCGGGATGACCCCGATCGATCTCACCCTGCGCTACCGGGCGGATAGCGGACCGTTGCGCGGCTTCGACCTGATCGCGTCGGTCCAGAACCTGTTCAACGCCAAGCCGTCCCCGATCGCGACGTCACTCTTCTACGACACCCCCTATGACTCGACCAACTATTCCCCGCTCGGACGCTTCGTCAGCCTGTCGGTGACCAAAAAATGGTGAGCAAGCACACGCTGCTTGCCGGGCTGCTGCTGGTCGCGGCTTCCCCGGCATCGGCCGATTGTGCCGACATACTGCCGAACGCCGCCGAAGCGCGCGCGCCGCAACGGCTGCTCGAAGCGAAGGACCTGATCGAGCTGCGCGATATCGGCATGCCCGACCCATCCTATTTCTTCCTGCCGAGCCCGCTCGCCCTGTCGCCGGACGGCAAGTCGATTGCGCTGGTGCTCAGCCGCGGCGATCTCGCCACAAATGGCTATTGCCGGGCGCTGGTGGTGATCGCCGCGCGCGGCGAGACGGCGCCACGCGTCGTCGATCGCGGCGGCGAGATGATCACCGCCATCGACGTCAAGCGCGGCCTGTTCGTCAACACCGGCTTTCCCAACCTGGTGGTACCCGCCTGGTCGCCCGATGGACGATGGATCGCCTATCTCAAGCGGGTCGACGGCGTCACCCAGCTCTGGCGCGCGCGCGCCGATGGCGGCGGGGCCGCAGCGATCACGCGCTCGGCGGTGGATGTCGAGCGCTGGGCCTGGGCAGCGAATGGCCGCGATCTGCTCTATGCCAGCCGCCCCGGCGTCGCCGAGGCGCGCCGCGCGCTCGATCGCGAAGCTATGTCGGGATACCTCTATGACGCGCGGGTCCGGCCGAATCCCAGTCCCCGTCCGCAGTTGCGCGAAGCGGACGTGCCGCAGGTCGTGTTCCTAGCCGATCCCGAACGTGGCGAGACCCGCGCGGCGACCGCTGCGGAGGCAGCGGCACTGCCGCCCGACCTGCCCGGCGGGTCCCAACCGGAGGCCGCCGCCGTGTCGCGCGACGGCCACCGTGCCTGGACTGCGCGCGAGGACGCGGGGCCGCTCAGCCCGTCCCGCATCTGGGTCGCCGATCGCACCGGCCGCAAGCGGCCCTGTGCAGCAGCGGCCTGCCGTGACGGCATCGTCAATCTCTGGTGGCAGGCTGACGGGTCCTTGCTGTTCCTGCGCCGCGAAGGCTGGGCCAAGGGCCGCATGGCGCTCTACCGCTGGCGCCCGGGCAGTCGTGCCGCCCGGCGCCTTCTCGCCAGCCCGGCCTGGCTAACCGGCTGCACCTGGCACGACGCACGCCTCTATTGCGTCGCGGAGGATTCGGTGACGCCGCGCCGGGTGGTGGCGATCGATCCGACCAGTGGCCGGCAATCCCTGCTGTTCGATCCCAATCCGGGCTTTGCGCGGCTGCGGCTCGGCAAGGTCCAGCGGCTGACCTGGCAGAGTGAACCCGGCATGCCCGCCTGGGGCGACCTCGTCCTGCCGCCGGATGCGGTGCCGGGCGAGACACTGCCGTTGGTGATCGTCCAATATCATAGCGACGGCTTCCTGCGCGGGGGCACCGGCGATGCCCATCCGATCTTCCTGCTCGCCGCACATGGTTTCGCGGTGCTGAGCTTCGAACGGCCGGCGGTCGAGAGCGCCGCCTATCCCGGCCTGAAGACGATCGACGCGATCATCGCCGCCATGACCAAAGACTGGGGGGAACGCAGAAGCGTGCTGGCTTCGCTGCTCGCGGGGGTCGACCGCACGATTGCGCTGGGCATCGTGGACCCTGCGCGTATCGGGATTACCGGTCTCAGCGACGGCGCCTCGACCGTGAACTACGCGCTGATCAATTCCGACCGCTTCGCCGCCGCCGTGGTCAGCACCTGCTGCGAGGATCCCAAAACGGTGATGACCTATGGCGGAACCGCCTGGGCCGACTGGAACCGCACGGTCCGCCGCTATCCGCTGGCGAGCGAAGACGGCACTGCCTTCTGGAAGCCGATGGCGCTGTCGCTCAACGCCGACCGGATCGAGACGCCGCTCCTCATGCAGCTCGCCGACAGCGAGTATCTGCTCGCGCTCGAGGCGTTCACCGCGCTGCGTGAGAAGCGCAAGCCGGTCGAGCTGCATGTCGCGCCAGGGGAATATCATACCCGGATCCAGCCGCTGCACCGGCTCGCCGAATATCAGCGCGATGTCGACTGGTTCGGCTTCTGGCTGCAGGGGCGCGAGGATCCCGATCCCGCCAAGCGCGCGCAATATACGCGCTGGCGCGCAATGCGGGACGCACGTTCGAACCTACCTGTAGGGCCTTTGCCGCCGCGCTAGCCGGGCCAGCACCGGCTCCAGGCTTCGGCATCGACCAGCCGCAGGATGCGGACATGGCGCGAGCCGCGGACCGGACGCGGGTCGTCGAGATACGCTGCCAGCGCATCGCAGTCGAGCAACCCGCGTCCGGCGAGATTGCCGTCGAGTAGCAGCGTGCGGATCTGTTGGCGCCGGCTCTCAAAGAGCGCGACGAGGAAGGCATCGGGCGAGCCCTTCGACCTGCGCCACGCGACCTGTTCGGGCAGCGCCGCCTCGAAGGCGCGGCGCGCGACGGCGCGATTGCAACCGCGCTCGAACCACAGCCAGGTCGGGATGCGCAGGCAGAGCTCGACCACCGGTTGGGCGAGCAGCGGGTAGAGGAAGCGGCGCGGCGCACAGGGATCGCTGTCCTCCGTCAGATATTGCGGCCCGAGCAGCAAGGCGACATGCGCGCCCTTGCCCGGCAGCACCGTCGCCGGAGGCTCCAGCCAGGGATGCCGCGACGCCGCCCGCGCACGCGCGGCGGTTGCGGCTGACAGAAAGCCGGTGTCGATGTCCAGCGGCGGCGGCCGATGCTGCCATGACCGCAGCCACGCCTTGCGCCGGACGGTCCACACACTGGTGTCGCAAAGCGCGGCGATCTCGCGCGCCAGCCGGCGATACATAGGGCCGTCCGCCAGTCCGGCACGGCAGTCGAGCAGCGGCAGCACCGATTGCAGCGAGCAGAAGATATTGTCGCCACCTCCGCCGCTCAGCACGGCATCGGCGCCTTCCTTGCCGGCGACGAGATGCGCCTGGCGCCGCGCTTCATATTCGAAGGCGCGCGACGCCGGCCGGGGCAACCCGGCTGCGGCAGAGGCTTCGAGGTCGACGCCGTCGAGCTCGAACAGGCATTCGGCGAGTGGCACGCCGAGCCGCTCGCAGACCGCGCGGGCATAGCGGCGCTCGTCCCCGGCAGAATCGTCGGTGCTGACATTGGCGCAGTGCAGATCGAGCCCGCGCGCCGCAGCGCTCGCGGCGATGATCGAGGAATCGAGGCCCCCGGACAGCATCAGCACGCTGCGCGTCAGGGTGGATCCGCGCGCACCGACCGCCGCGAGGATCTCGCCATGGAGCCGCTTCGCGGCTTCCCTGCCGTCGGCGAGTTCGCGTGCAGGGTCGGCGAAGGTCCAGGGCGACCAGAGGGTCTTCACGGAGGGGCCAGCGCCGCCGAAGCGGATCTGCTCGCCGCCCCGCAGTTCACTGAGGCCGGACAGGCAGGTCGCAGCGCTTCGGACCCGGGGAGCGCAGAGGAAGTCGCCAAGCGCAGGCCAGTCGAGGCGCGGACGAAATCCGCCGAAGCGCTCGAGCAGCGCCACGTCCGACGCGACCGCCCAGCCCTGGGCGGATGGCGCGTGGAAACAGGGCAGTTCACCGAATGGCGCGCGCACCAGCGTGACCGAGCCATGGTCCGTGTCCGCGACGATCGCGACATAGCCGCCCCAATGGCCATGGACGAGCCCGGCCGCGCTATTCGCCCGAAGCGCGGCGGCCGAGGACGCGGAAAATGCGTCGAGACGATCGGACCGGCCGAGCGCGAACAGCGGACCGATCACAAGACCGTCGTTCGCAATCGGTACGAGCATCGCATCGCGCTCGGCGACCACGAGGCACCCGGGCCGGTCGAGGGCGATCCGCCAGCCGGGATCGGTGAGCGCCGCATGCCGGACCGTATCGGCTCGTGCGGCATCGCCACCGATCGCCGCGAAATACCGGTTACCCATCACACCACCAGGATCGGCGTAAAGTCGCGGACCGCGTCCACCCGGTCGTTGACCACCAGATCATGCCACTGCACCCAGGCATGGGCCGCGAATGGCTGCAGCTTCACCGCCAGCACCAGCTCGGCCTGCACGCCCGCAGCAAGCAGCCGCTCGGCCACTGCCAGCGACCGGGGCAGGCATTGGTCATGCGTCGTCGCGATCGCGCGCAGCTGCGCGAACGCGGCCGCGGCGTGCGCCAGCGTCTCCCGTTCCGATCCTATGGACATGAGGCGCGCCTTGCGAGCCTGGACTCGGGCGATCGCCGCGTGCAGGCCGAATAGCCGCAAGCGCAGCGGCGCGCGGAGCAGCGCCATCCCGGCCAACAGCGTCTGAAGCGGGCGCACCGGCATCGGCGCCGCGTCGAGCAGACTGGCGCGTACCTCGGTCACCGCCGGACAGGGCTGGAGGACGGATCCGGTGTCGCCGGCGCGTAAAATCCCCTGGTGCGTCAGGCCCTCGAGGATCCGCATATCCTCTGCCCTGGACGATGCCGCGGCCAGGCGACCAAAGCTGCGCTCGGCATCGCTCGCGAGGCAGAAATAGCGGTCGGCCCGCAGGTCCAGGAAGATCGTTCGGCCTGCCACATGACAGAAGCTGATGCCGGGCTTGAGCGTATAGGCCATGACGAATGGCGCGCGGCCGGTGGCCGCGCGCCTGTCGATCATTCGTCGGTGAGACCGGCGAGGATGCGGCCGTCGCCGACATCGGGGAAGTCCCCCTTGGGGCCCTTGGTCTCGACACTTGCCACGCCGAGATCGATCAGGTCTTCGCGTTCCATGACATTTCTCCTCGAACGCCACATCATCGTGGCGGGCAGAGGATAATTCCGTCATCCAACTATCGGAATTTTATACGCAAATTATATCGCGATTATTGACGGCTCAGTCGTGCCGATAGAGCCGGCGGACGAGCTCGGCGGCCGCGCGCCGCCGCCGCCGGTGATAGGCGGTAATCGTCCGCCGCAGCGCCACCACATCGCCGCGGGTGCAGGTCTCGGCCAGGACTGCTCTCTCGGCCTCGATATCGGCGAACAGGGTCGGCTCGACTATTCGCGCGGGATGCAGCCGCGCGCTCGCCGCCTTGATCGCCCGGCGATGCTCGAGATTGTCCGAATGCGACGCGATCCGGTCGAACAGATGTGCGATCGCGTCGGCGGCCTCGCAGGGTGGTGTGTTCAGGGCGATCGGATCCGCCGGGGCGTCCCGGCCGCGGATCGCGAGCAGGAGCAGATCGCCGTTCCAGCGATACAGGTCGGCCAGCTCGGGCTCGGTGATTTGCGGCAGATGAAAGCCGTCGCTGGTCCGGCGCTCGACCAGCCCTTCTCCCGCCAGCACATGCAGCGCGTCGCGTACCGGGGTCACGCTGCTGCCAAGCGCCTGAGCCAAAGGCGTCGGCTCGAGCCGGTCGCCCGGCCGGAACGCGCGGGTCAGGATATGCCTGCGCAGCATGTCATAGGCCCGCTCGGATGTCTGACCCGAATTCATGGTTCGGCCTGCCCGCGGCGGAACGCCTCGACCTGGTCGCGCTGGTCGGGGCGCAGCGCATCGATGGCGGCGCGTGGCATGTCCGCCGTGCCGGCGAGCAGGACGGACGGGCACTGGCCTTCATAATTGCCGAGATTGGGCCGGTGCTGGCGATAGCCGACCAAAGCGGCGAGGTCGGGCGGGAAAGCGCGCGCGACATCGGGCGGATAGGCGAGCATCTGGCTCTCATAGGGTTTGAGCCAGCCCAGCGAATAGCCGACCACCAGCCCGCGCCGGACCCCGGTGGTGCGGTTGGCGCCGGCCCCATGCAAGGTCGAGCCGAGAAACAGCAGCGCGTCGCCGGGCTCCATCTCGGCAGCGGTCCCCGCAGAGGTCGGCGGCGGATCGAGCGCGGCGGCGCCGTGCGTGTTCGACCAGACCAGGGTCGCGCCATTCGCGGCCCGGAACGGCGTCAGCGGCCAGATCACGTTGACGAGATATTCGATCTCGCCGACCGGCCCCCGCCACATATCCTGGTCGCGATGCGGTATTTGCGCGGGCGACTCGGGATGGATCGCGATCGCCTGGGCGACATTGAGCTGGATGCAGTCGCACCAGGGGGCGAGGATTGCCTCGACCACGCCCTGCACCACTGCGTGCTGGACCAGCGCCGCCATGCGCTCCGAGCGCGCCAGCAGGCGCCCGAACCGCTTCGTCGTCTCGCCATAGAAACTACCCTGGCAGAAGGGTGTCTGCGCGAACGTCGGGGCGAGGTCGGCATCGAGCGCCGCGATCGTCTCGGGCGGCAGCGCGGCGCGCAGGACGCACCAGCCGTCGCGCGCGAGCCTGGCGCGGGTCTGGTCGATCGCGGTCGCCAGCATCGGGTTGCGGTCCATAGCGGGTCTCCTTGCGCGTCTCAGGCCGCGGCGAGCGTGTCGCCGCCGAGCAGCGCCGGGAGCGGGACAATGCCCGCCGCGGCGAGCTTGCGCGGCGTATCGGGCTCGATCTCGATGGCGAGCGCGCCGAGCATCTTGCCGCCGATCGTCACCGGCTGGCCGAGCGGACAGCACCGCCAGCCAAAGGCGAGAATCTGCTGCAGCCATCCCATCTCGGCGATGGCGCTATAGCGGGCGATGCCATGGGCGAGCGCATGATCGGCCAGCGCCGTCACCAGCGTGTCGCGCACACCGCGGCGCTCGCGCGCGCTCAAACTCCGGTCCAGGCAGAACCGGGTCACTTCGAAGATGTCCGGGCCGCTCGGCGGGGCCGCTTCGCACAGCTCGGGATAGAAGCTGTCGAGGATATGCGGCCGCGTCGTCGGCAGCAGCCGCGCCGATCCGAGATGACCGCCGTCGCGGTCGGCGAGCACCAGATAATGCGCGTGCGCGTCGTCGAACTGGTCGATCTCATAGGCGCCGTCGAGGACGGGGACGTCCCATTTCAGGAGATCGACGAACACCTGCTTCCGCGCCGCGAACATCCCGCGCATCACCTTGTCCGACACCGGGCGGTTTGCAGCTCCCATCGCGTGCAACATGGTCGTGGCTCCTTGATCGTCGGGAGACCAAGGGTCGCGATTAGCCGGCCGGCGGGATATGCCGGAAAAGGGGTATAGTCAGCGTTTGAAGATATCGGTGAAGGTGAGCGTTCCGTCGAACAGCGCCCGGATCGCCACCAATGTCCGTTTGTGTACGCCGTATCGTTCGCACGCCTGCTTGATATGGCGCGCTACGGTCTCCTCGCTGACTCCAAGGATGCGGCTGATCTCCCAGTCGCCCTTGCCGCGCGCCGCCCACAGGATGCAGTCGCGTTGCCGGTCGGTCAGCACCGGCGCCGCCGCCTCGTCGATCTTGCGCGTCGACCACAGTCGCCGTGCGCCCTCGAACGCGAACAGGCCCGCAAGCTGTGCCAGCGGCAGCATCGCCTCGGGCAAGGGCCGGCCGGCGCCATTGGCGAAGGAGCAGGAACCGAGCGTCTCGCCGGGTACATTGGCCGGCACCGTGAACCCGTCGCCGATCCCCTGCTCCGCGCCGAGCATGAGCACCCGCCGGTCGCCCGGCGTCAGCGTGATCATGTCGTGCATCCGCGACCATGGGAAGCCGCGGCTGGTCACATGGCTTGCCCGGTGCACGGGATCGGACACGCCGAGCGCCTGCGCGTCATAATAGTCCGCCCAGCGTGCGGGGTAGTTGTGCAGCCGGATGTCGGTACCGGTCGCGCTCGGGATGTCGACATGATGGGTCAGCGCGAAATACTCGAACCCGAGTATCGCGCAGATCTCGACCATCGCGAGCGCCAGGTCGTCCGGGCTCGTCGCGGCTTCGAGCTCCCGGAGGAACGGCCCCATATCGTGCATGCCCATCGGGCGTCCAATCGACCAGCGGCGGCATCTCAAGCTGCCGTCGATCCTCTGATCGACCTTTCATGCTCTTTCGGGCCGGGCGGCGGCTTCTCACACCGTCGCGAGGCAACAGGCAGACAAATCAGCGCATCTACAGAGACTTGGAGGGCAAGCGAGTCAAGTTTATATTGTCGATATATTCGGCATGGTCTGGTGCGGTTCGATTCTCCATTTCGGAGCGATCGGATTTCGCGCCAGCTTCATTGTTTCTCCACATGACGAAATCGGGCTGAGCGGGTGGCGCGGGACTGGCGCGATGCGCGTGACTATGCGCGGCTGCGCGGCGTCGATCGGGCCGGGCTGATGTGGGAATGGCTGCGCCGCGATCCCGGCTATATCGCCTGGTACACCCGCGCGAGCAGCGCGACGCGCGGCACGGACGTGCCGGGCCTCGGGTCGGGGGATGATCCCCTCTCCTGGGGGATTCACTTTCGCCGAGCGCCCGGAGGTCGAAGCCCCGGACGCGCGGATCATCTGGCATGCCGATTTCGATCCGGGCACGCTGCGCGTCATCGCCAGCCCGATCGGGCGCGGCGATCCCGACGCGATCGATCCGGCGTTGCTGGCACCGTGGCTGACGCTCGTGCGCGACCCGCACGGCGAGCATGCGGTGCTCTCGGACGGCTGGCATCGCATCCGGCTCGACATCGAGCAGGGCAGCCTGGCCGGCGGTGACCCCGTGCTGCTCGAATATCGGCTGAAGGGCGTTGCGTCCGCCGGAGCGAGGATCCTGCCGCTGCGGCGGCTGATCGATCTTTGCCGCAATCGCCGCTTTTCCCGCTCGCTCTATCCGCCCGATCGGCGGGTGGCGCGCTGGATTCTCGCGCTGCGCGTCCATGATGCGGTCCAGGCCGGGGCCAACCAGCGCGAGATTGCCCGCATATTGTTCGGCGATGCGGCGGGGCGCGGCGATGGGGATCGGCGCTCGGATTCGATCCGGTCGCGGGTGCGGCGCCTGGCTGCGGACGCGCGGCGGCTGGCCGGGGGCGGCTATCGCTCGCTGATGCGGCGCGATTAAGGGGTGGCGCCTCGCACGGCCTGCCGTGCGACCGCCGCTCTATGGCCGCCTGCGGCCGGCCACCGAGCCCCGCCTTGCGGGTCTCGGCCTGGCGGTGACGATCGGCTGGCGGGACCGGCCGGCTCAAGCGCCGGCCGGCCGGACATCGCTGCCGAATTCACATACGCCAGCCCCTAAGTGACGCAATTGCCCGATCCGCTTGTCCCTTTACTTCATCGAGAGGCGGGCAGTCGGGATAATGGCGCGTCAGGATCGATTTGACGTTCTCGATGTGCAGGATCATCTCGTCACGACCCATCGGCGAACGCGGATCGAGATCATCCTCGTGATAATAGAGTTCCGAGAAGGTTTCCTGGTCCAGCTCCCTGGGGGAATATTCGCGCTGTACCCATTCGTCGAGCTCGCTGCGCATCCGGTCGATGCGCGTGCGGGCACCGTCCCGCTTTGACGCCGCTACCAGAACCGATTTCAGTAGTTTGCCGACTTGCTGGTGCGCCTCGACCGGCATGCGTGCGTCCGGACGCAGACGGCGGCCGACAAAGGCCATGTTATAGGCAATGGAAGCCCGCTTGCGCGCGGGTTTGCGCACCTTGGGCACCGTTGCCTCGCTTGCCGCGGCGGCCGCGCGGCCGCCCGGCGTATCGACCGCTGCGTAATAGGCGCCCGAGAAACCGCTCCACCGCTTCGCGGCAACGGGTTTGGGGCCCTTCTCCAACGCATCGACCAAGGGCTTGAGCGATGGGCCCTTCGCACGATCCGTCATCAAGAAGAGCCAGCAGCCGCCATCGGTCCAATAGATGCTGCCCCATGCAGGCTTGACGATCTCCCAGCCATGCCGCTGTGCCCAGGCGATCCGCTCCTCGCTGATCGGATCGTCCGCGCGAACATAGGGCTCGTCGGCGAGCACATGCCGCCGATGCACCGGATCCCACCAGACCGAGGCATGGTCCTGGTTTGGCACGCGGTTATCGAAGCGGCCCTTCGGATATGCCCGGTTCGCGTCCGAGGGCTTGAGGCCGGTGATGTCGATGAACTGAAGCGTTCGGGCAACTTCACACACATGCCGGCGCGCCAACTCGATACTCTCCGACATCGACAGAATGACAAGATGGTCAGGCGCCTCCGCCCGCACATTTCCGAGATACCGGTCGTTCCGCGCCTGGCTGGGTGACACCAGTTCGGCATAGGGGCGATCGAACGCGACCTTCAGCGTCTCCTGGCCACGCTCCTTCGTAGCGTGATCGAACCACCGCGCAGTGATCCATAGGAAGTGCCTGGGCCTGTCGCCCAGCTCCCGATTGGCGTGAATGAAGTTGCTGAAACCCGCCGCTCGTGCGGCGCAATCCAGGGCTTCGCTATGCTTGATGCCATTGTCGCGCTTGAGCGACTTGGCGAGGCTCTTGATGCCGTCGATCGTCGACGGCCGAACGGACTTCTCCGACATGCCATTCTCCAGCCCGTACCGAAGCGTCGCCCACCAACCACCCCTCGAGCCCGAGAGACATGGAAAAGTCATCGTCGCGACAGTGCTGCTTGCAGCTTCGCTCCTGGTGGGCGGCGGGCACCTGTCGTGGGGCCGGCCATGCTCTTATCGTGAATCCGGGCCGAAGGGAAGTCTGGGGTATTCTCGAAGACCTGGCGCGGTGTCCTAGCGACCAGCCGCAGCATCGATCGCGTCGCGATAATCCTCTACTTCGAATCGGACAACATGGTCTGTGTTCATCAGCATTACAGCCAACGCGTCATGATATTCTCGGGGCGGTGTCGTGCCTCCGCCAGATACCATTTCTGCGATGACCCATTGTCGCAATGGGGCATAGGGTGCGTCGGTGGGAAGGTCCCGGATCAGGCGGGCGACCGAGTCATGGAGCGTCTCGAGCACACGGAGATCGACCTGGCGTGCGCGCAGGATGGCGGCGAAGGTTCTCCCGAGCGCCGTTGCTGCGGAGAAGGGAATGTTGCTTCCGGTCTGATTCCGATTGGCCGGCAAGGTCTTGTGCGGCGAGTCATCGGGCAGGTCGGGAAGCGCCGCAATCCATTTTCTCAGATGGCTCACGATTTCATAGAGCAGACGAGCCGACCGTGTCGGAAACTCGGCGTTGCGATCGATATCCGGCCCATTCGCGTCATAGGCTCGCGCCAGCCGATCCGCGAAATGCGGAAAATAATGCAGCCACATATGGTTCGCCACGCCTTGCTCGATCGCCGAGCTTACCATGATGTCGAAATAGAAGAGCGAGACATAGGCGGGGTCGCGCCACCATTCGCGCTCATACCATTTGGCGTTGCCGTTCAGCCAGGCGACGTGTCCCGGTTTCTCCATTCCGTCGAGCAGACGCTCGAGATAATCGCCGATGGGCTTCCAGGCGCCAATCTCCACCGCGAAATTGCTGTCCGCGAACAATGCACGCAGCAGTCGATTGCGCTCGGGAAGCGCGTAGCCGATCGGATGAAGCAGATTCTGGTTTTGCTCGACCTCCCGATACAGTGCGCTTCCCGGACGCGCGATGAGGTGCTCAAGAAAGGAGTCCGAAAAGTCGCCCCGGCTGTAGGTCTTCGCGCGCAAATAGGGGATGGCCAGATCCGGCCGCTGCTCGGCCAGATAGGCAACGACTTGTGGCGAGCGATGCACCAATTGGAAGATATCGAGCGCCGCGGATTCTGCGCGCCCTTGTGCCGGGACGATGCTGGCGCTGCCGCGTATGGTAGCCGCTAGCCAACTGGGCCAGCCTATGCCCCAGCGACGCTCCTCCTCGCCGAGCGGAAAGGGATTAGGCTGGCCGAAGGTGGCAAACCCGTCGTGCAGCCGCTGCCAACGACCCTGTCGGCGGCTCGCTGCGACGAAAAGGTCGATATGCGGCGCCAGCAGCGATAGCGCCTCGCCGAGTCGATTCTCATCGACCAGGCGCGCGGCCAACCGCGCCATCGCGGGTACGGAGGCCACCCGGACGCGACTGAAATGATGGAGGCCGTATGAGATGCCTCCCCAGGCGAGCACGAGCAGAAAGGCGTCCTTGCGGGCGACGCTCCCGCGATCACCGGGGATAACGAGCCAGTCGCAGAGGCCCCCCAGCTGGGCCGGACACGGAAGCGCCGGCTCGTAGAATTCGAGGTACAATATGGCCAGCAGGGCGGTCACCGCCACCAACATCTGGAGCGGAAGTACCAGCGATACCCGCAGGCGCTGTACGGCGGGAACAAGTGCGAACAATGCGGCGCCGAGTGCCAGCGCGCCGAGAAGGCCATCTAGGGTCATGACACAAGCGTAGCGGAGCCTAGGTCCGCGCCGCCACCGCCTTCCACAGTTCGGAGCGGTCCACCGTCACGCGACATGGACATGGGTTAACCGCTGGAAATGCGCGCCCGAGAGATTGGTAAAGGACGCGCCGGTGATGATGAGCTGCGCACCCGCGAATTCATCGCGCCTGAGAAGGTCGATGAATGGCTGGACGATGAAATTTTCCTTGTCCGCAACGGCTTCGCCCGAAAACTCGCCGGGGACATCGATGATGCTCAAACCCGGATAATGCGTGCCGGCCTTGGCCGATAGGGTCATCAGGCCATAGTGATAGGCCATCAGGAAATAGAGCGAGTCTGTGCCGCCCAGTGCGGTGCTCCAGCGCTGACGGCCCACCCTGAGCGAGAGGTTGCTCCGGCTGATGTCGACGTTGACATGACTGTGCAGCCAGATCTTCTGCCCCGGATGGTTCAGCGCCTCGAGATAGGCGTTCATTCCATCTTCAAGCAGCGCGGCCGCCGAATGAAAATCAATTGCGGCGAAGGCTTCGTCGACCCGTTTTTGCACGGGCTTTATTGCCTCTTCGAGGCGCGCGATTTCCTTCGTCATCTCGACGCCAAGCTCAAGCGCCGCGCTCACGCGATCCAGCTGCCGCTGGCGTTCGGTTCCGCGTCCCAACGCCATGTCGATCGCGCTGATTTCGGCTTGGGCCAGCGCACCGACTGCTTCCCGGGCCGGCGTCAGCTCCGCATCGATTTCGCCGATCTCCGCCTTGATGGTGGTCGCGTCGGCAAGGTGCTTGGCAACCTCGGCCTGCAAGACCCCTTCGAGTTCGATCGCTTCGGCGAGCTCGCCGGCAAGCCGGTCGCGCTCGAACCGCAGCCGGACCGAGCCAAGGTCGGCGATTACCGGCTCTGGCGGCAGATCCTGATGGCACAGGAAGCAATCATGACCGTGATAGGCGAGAGCACTCACCGACTGATCGCAGGCCGGGCAATGCGTGATCTTGAGATCTGCGAGCACTGCGCCAGCGTCTTCCGCGCGCTTCATCCGCTCGATTTCTTCGGCAAGATCCACGCGATACCGGGCAATGTCCGACAAGCGCTCGCTCGCGCTTCCCTGTTTGAGCCCAATAGCTTCCAGTCTCGAAAGCGCGCTAGACCGGCGCGCCGCAAGATCGGCGATATGGCTGCGTTGTTCCGCCGGGATCGCTTCATCCTGTGCTGCGGTCAACAACGCGGTCCGGCGCGCATGTAGCGCCGCGGCCTCCGTCGCTAGCCGGGCTGCTGCGGCCGTGATTGTCGCCACGCTGACATGGACTGAGATATCCTCGTCGGACAGCAGGTCGCGCGCGAGTTCGTTGAGCGTATTCGCATATTGCTCCCGGCGGGCCGCGAGCAGATCGACTTGCCGCTTAAGGAGGACAAGCTCTTCATAGTCCGGGCTGTAGATATGCTCGGCCAGGCCAAGGAACTGCAACACGCTGGCATGCTGCTCGCCCTCGGGCTGCTTGTCTGCAATATCGCCCCAGAAACGCTGCTGACGATAGATGTGTCGCAGGAGGATTCGGAAGGACAATTCCGGCCATGTCTGGCCCGACGTCGGGTTGCCCTTCGGGAAGCTCAGCAACGGAATGCCGAGTTCCTTCATCAGCCAGTGCTGAAAGTCTTTCGTCAGCATCGCCGTGCCGTCGACATAGACCTTCCCTTTGCCGCCGCTTTCGCGCCAGCGCCGTTCGACAAGAAAGGCGTTGGGACCGATCCTCAGCGTGGCAGCCGCAGCATCGTATTTTTCCGCAAGGGCATTCTCGTCGGCACCTTCGAAGGGATTGCCGCCAGTATCGCCAAGCAGGAAGTCGAGTGTCTGCAGCCACTTCGTCTTGCCGGTGTTGGGTCTGCCTACGAGGACGTTGACCCCAGGCTCGAAGTCGAGCTCTTCCTGCTGACCGCTGGCAAAATGTCGCTGCAGGCGATCAATCGAGAGGAATGGCTTGGTCATGATCTGATCACCTTGCCCATTTCGCGTTGCCCGACCTCGCGGTCGAAGAGGCGATAGATCAGGTCCTTGAGATAGGTGCCCGTCTTTTTGCCGAACGATTCCCGGATCTGTTTCAGGCGGTCCACCAGGCTGGCAAAGGACGGCAGTTCCGCGAGGGCCTTGGCCCGCTCCTTGCCGAGAGGCGTGAGCGCGATCTGATAGGACTTCTTTTCCTTGGAGACGGTGATCAGCTGTTTCGCCTCGAGATGCGCCAGCACATGATAATAGCGCTTGTCCCAGGGCCCATAATGGTGGCGGACCATCGATGATTCGACGACATTGCTTTCCTGCATCGTGACGGAATTTCCCTGTTCGCTTTCGGCTGCCCGCGCGACCAGGAAGAAGTCAGGATACCGGCTGAAGAAATCGAGCTTGGCCATCTTGGTGAGCCCATCGATCCGACCCGCGGTGCCGCACACAAGCATCAGCAACAGCAGTCGCGCTGCATGGAATTCGACAATGTCATCCGCCGCAAGCGGAACGCTCGCTGCCTGCGTCGCAAGACGATTGATGGACTTCATTTCGGCAGCTCGAAACGCAGAAGGCAGCGGTCGGCGATGTCGTAGAGGCAGCCCTTGAGAAAAGCCGCGTGGTCGTCTGAGCCTGTGCTGACCTGTGCGTTGATCTCGTCCATTTTGGCGAGACAGAGTGCGTGAAACCCGATGCCGTTGGTCGCCAGTTCGCCGGCCAGATACTTCGAACGGAGCGACGCCGCCTCCGATTTGACCCGGCTGATGAGCTGTGGCCCCCCTTCCGATTCCATATAGCGCGCGGCTCGCGTGGCGGCCGCATATTCGCGCCGCAGGTCGATCGCGAGCCCGACGACGTCATCGGGCAGACTGACGGCCTCCAGCTTTTCCGTCAATTTGGTGCCGGCCTGAGCAGTGGACTGCGCAACAAGTTCGCCCAACCGCTTGGTCCACCAGTTCACCACCTGCGCCCGTGTCACGACCTTCTTGGCTTTGTCGGGTATCCATTTGGCCGCGCCGGCTTCCTTGGCCCAGAGGCGCAATTCGTCGAGCAAATTGTCGAGCTGCTCGAACAGCAGAGGATGGCCTGCCGTGATGCTCATTCGTAGCAGATGGTTCGCGTTGGCGGCCCGCACCGATGCCAAATTGTGTCGGATTTCCCATTCGCAATTGTCGAGCCAATAGGCCGAACCATTGCCCTTGTCCGACGTGACACCATTCATCCGTTCGGCGAATTCGGTATGAAGCGCGTCCATCGCTTCCTTGGCCAGCTTCCGCTCCTCCGACCCGCATTTGTAAGTGAGCGGCTCGATCGCCTTGACGACCTGCCGCATCGTGATGATGCGGAAACGGGAGACTTCCTTGTGCTGATCGCGCGCCAGGGATTTCTCGAAGATCGACGTGCCAACCTTCTTCGCATCCCGGGCGCACAGGTCGGCCACGGACCATAATTTGTCGGGCTCTCCAGCTTTCACCTGGATATATTCTGCAACCGCCTCCTCAAAGGACGCGTCTTGGCGAACCGGAACCAGATCGTCGTGCGTCTCGAAATGAATTTTGAGAAGATCTGCGTTCTCGATCATCTCAAGCAGGAATCGTACGGCCACCTCATCCTGATAGTTGAAGCCCTTGCGCGCTTCCGGGCCGCCTTCCTCGGCAGGGGCAACGTCATCAATCGATGGCCAGGCCTTTGCGTCGATTGGATTCGGGGTTGGCTCGTTCGTCATCGGCGGCGATCAACTATTGCGGTCGATCCGGAGCGAAGAAATACTCGAAGTCGGACGGTTTTCCATAAGTGCGTTTAGTCCCCCAAGGACCAATGGGCACCGAAAGCGATCTGCTTTCAAGTGTTTTCACTCTCCATGGCAGCATTGTTTGCCGCACATCTGACCAACGATGGTCGCGCGCTCCGGTTTTGGGCAAGAATATGGAGCGGGGCGATGACGCACACTGCCGGACTGCTGCGCAGCCGGACAGGGTGCGGCGCCTGATCGCGGCCCCGCGGGCACGCGCGCTCCGCAGCCGGGCGGCGCGCCCGGTTTAGCGCCCGGCGACAATTGCCGCCTTTGGGCGCGAAGCCCGACCCTGCGCCGCTGATCCGGCCGCGCCGCAAGAGAGCCCGTCTTTTGTTCGGGTCGGCGGCGGGCGCCGACGGTGAAGCGGGCGCCGCTCGCGCGGCGGCGTTTTCTGTGGCCTCTCCCGGTGGCGCGGGAGTGGGCGGCGCGCCCTGCTAGGCCCGCCCGCGTCCCCGGCAAGCCGGGCTGACGCCCGGCTCCTCCACTGATGTTCCGGTCCCTTCGGGATGCCTGGTCCGCTCGAGGCGGGCCTCTCCGGTCGCTCCTGCCGCCCACCCCCGCTTCCGGGGGAGGCCATTGGGTTTTTGGGCGGGGTTGGAGGCTGACCCATGTATTCCATCATCACCGGCACCGCTTGGGCGGGGCTGCGGCCGTGAAGCTGCTGACCTCCGCTTTGCGCACGACCTTGCAAGCCAATGCCGCCGCGCATGCCGCACGTTCGGGACAGGGAAACGAGCGCGCGCACGATCCCGTGCCGGTCGTCAAATTCTTCAATCCCATGGGGCCAGCGACATGGCTCGCGACCGAACTCGACGCCGATGGCGACACGCTGTTCGGGCTCGCCGATCTCGGTTTCGGCTGCCCCGAACTCGGCTATTTCAGCCTGTCCGAGATCGCCGCGCTGCGCCTGCCCTTCGGACTTGGCATCGAACGCGACATCGGCTTTGCAACCGCCGCGCCGCTGTCGGTCTGGGCCGAAGCCGCGCGCGGTGCCGGCTCGATCCTCGCCGCGCAAGCCGTGGTCCGCGCCATCGAGGCGGCGGCGCGCTCGGCCCGGCCATCGCCCCATGGGGACGGTGCGGCAAGTGCGCCCGATCCCGATCCGCTTCCGCCCGGCGACCCGCTGGACGGCTGACGCGCGGCGCGTTCCCGCCGCAACCCAGCCGGTCCCGTCCATCGTGGAAGGAGCGACGGGACCGGCGCTCTTGAAGGAGCAGACCCATGAGACTCGATTTCATCCCGCTCGACAAGCTCACCGTCAGCAAGACCAATATGCGCTACGGCAAACGCCCGCCCGATGTCGCCGACATCCTGCCGACCATCCGCAAGCGCGGCGTCATCGTCCCGCTGGTGGTGCGTCCCAATTGCGTGCCCCCCAAGGAACCGGACGGCGGCTATGAGATCGTTGCGGGCGCGCGGCGCTTCACGGCGGCGGGCATCGTCGCCGCCGAGCGCCGGGCCGAGGGCGGCGAAGGCGAGGCCCAGGACGATATGCTGCCCTGCGCGATCCTCGACAGCGGCGACGATGCCGACGCCATCGAACTCTCGCTGATCGAGAATGTCGCCCGCCTCGACCCCGACGAGGTGACGCAGTGGGCGACCTTCACCCGGCTGGTGAAGGAAGGGCGCAGCCCCGACGACATCGCCGCGACCTTCGGCCTGCCCGACCTCGCGGTGAAGCGCATCCTCGCGCTCGGCAATTTGCTGCCGCGCATCCGCACCCTCTATGCCGATGACAGGATCGACCGCGCCACGATCCGCCATCTGACCATGGCGAGCAAGCGCCAGCAGCGCGACTGGCTGGCGCTTCTCGACGATCCCGAACAGCGCGCACCGACCGGCGCGCAGCTCAAGGCATGGCTGCTCGGCGGGCAGACGATTCCGGCGAGCCTTGCCCTGTTCGATGTCGTGACAAGCGGCCTCGTCACCGTCGCCGACCTGTTCGGTGCGGATCGCTGTTTCGCCGATGCGGCGGCGTTCTGGAACGCGCAGGATGCCGCGATCGCCGCCCGCCGCGAGGCCTATCTCGCCGAGGGCTGGGGCGAGGTCGCGATCGTGCCCAAGAGCGAGCATTTCGCCAGCTGGGACTATGAGAAGCGGCCCAAGCGCAAGGGCGGGCGCGTCTATATCGACGTCCGCGCGACCGGCGAGGTCGCCTTCCACGAAGGCTATGTCACGCGGCGCGAGGCGGCGCGCATACCGAAAGCCGATGCCACCCCGGCCGAAAAGCCCAAGCGGCCCGAACTGACCACGGCGCAGCAGACCTATCTCGACCTGCACCGCTTCGCCGCCGTCCGCGCCGCGCTGACCGGCCATCCCGGCGTGGCATTGCGGCTGATGGTCGCGCACCTCGTTGCCGGGTCGTCGCTCTGGAATGTGCGCCGCCAAGCCTTGGCGTGCCGCGACGAGGCCACGCAGGAAAGCGTCGAGACGTGCCGGGGCGAGACCCTGTTCGACGAGCGCCGCCGCGCCGTTCTCGCGTTGCTGGGCATGGACCCCGAACGCGAGACGGTGACCCGCAGCAGCGCTGACGACCGGCGGCTGGTCGGCATCTTCCTGCGCCTGCTCGACCTGCCCGATGCCGCCTTGGGCGACGTGATCGCGGTTGCGATGGGCGAGACGCTCGCGGCGGGCGATGCGGCGGTCGAGGCGGTCGGGCTGACCCTCGGCCTCGACATGGCCGACTGGTGGCAGCCGGACGCCGCGTTCTTCGATCTGCTCCGCGACAAGGAAGTGCTCGGCGCGATGGTCGCCGAGGTCGCGGGTGAACGGATCGCCGCAGCCAATGCCAAGGAGAAGGGCAAGACCCTGATACGGATCGTGACGGACCATCTCGACGGCGTCGACGGACGTACCAAGGTCGAGCACTGGATACCGCGCTGGATGGCGTTCCCGCCTGCCGCTTATACAGCGCGCGGTGGGGTCGGCACGGTCCGGGCGAACTTCAGGGTCGGCGCCGCCAAGGCCGATATGGAGGCCAGCTTGGAGCCGGATCGCGATCCCGATCCGACCGCGCCGGGCGCGCAGGCGCTCGCCCCGGACCCCGACCGGCGCGGGGACGCGGCGGCGGTGAACGATACCGACGCGGTACTCGAACCGCTCGCCGCCTGAACCGGAAGGGACGCGCGGGACACAACTCCCGCGCGTTTCCGGCGGGCTGGAGAAGCCTCCGTCGATCGCCGAGATCCGGCCGCGCGCCCGCGCCTCGCCCTGATGGGCTCGGCGCGGGCGCGCGGTAACCTAGTCTGTAAGACGGAGATCAAGGAGCAGGTCAGCCACACTGGTGAGCGAGTTGAGCGGCGTGCTGCGGGCCGGCATCTGCTAATAGCCGCGCCGAAGCCCGACTTTGAACGCCCCGACACCGCCAAATTCGTCTGCCTTGAAGGTGGTCGGCAGCTTGCCGCCGTAGGCAGCAGCGCCGAAAGAGGGAAAGAGTGTGATCCCGCCGCTTCTGTGCAGGCGGGCAAGCTGCAGCGATCCCCCAATTTCGGCGACCTCGTGCCGATCGATGATGTCGCCAAGCGCGGCCGTCGGATTATATTCGGGATCCGCGTCGAAACCGGCCTGGACGATTTTCGAGATTTCGTCCTGGCGGTTGCCCATCAGGAAGAACCTGCTGCTCGCATCGAATCGGACGGCGCGCACGCTAGGCGGCCGGCCGTTCGACCAGACGGCGACGTGCCAGAGTTCGACATCGCGAGCGTTCGAGCGAGGGTCGTTGCCCGTGATCAGTAGTTCGAACGGTGCTCGGGTTTCGACGGCATAACGTTGGCCTACGCGTGCGATGAAATCGACGAAGTCCGACATCGTCGGCAGTTCATCGAAGTGGTCCGCAGTCATCTCGACAAACGAAGACACCACATAGGCATAGGTCATCGTCGCGGGGAGTGTATTGCCCGCATAGGCGAACCCGATCAGACCCTCCCAGCATTCGGATAGTCCTGGTCCGCTCTCATACCGCCGGAACAGCCTATAGTGGATCGGGATTACCTTGGCGGCGCCATCGGTCAGCAGCCGCCGACCACTGACATGTTCGTCGGAAGGAGCGCTGATCCGGCTGTCGGCAGCGATCCAATAGTCGCCCTGCCAGATGTCCTTGTTGCCGAACGTCGTGACGATCTCGTGGCGTTGCCAGACAATTACGCTGGTCACTGGAGGCTCCTTGTTACGATATGGGCAGCGCAGCAGGCCCCTTTGCCCGTCAGTCTGATTGCCACCCCGACTGCACCTGGATCAGGTTCTCCGGGTCACCAGCTTCTCTGCAAAACAGATGGAGCAGACGTCGCGGCGACGCTCGAAGCCGTTGCCGCCTGCGAGCTCGCGTGTCTTGTGGTTGGCGTGCTGGCGAACCGACAAACCGAGCTTCTCGGCGACGCAGTCGTCGCAGATTGGCGACGGGGACAGACGCGAGATCAACGCGCCGATGTCATCCAAAACAGTCATATTGCCGTTGCTAGCAGCGATGCGCACTCAAATGCTAGCGAGGCCCCGCGCGCGCATGCATGATCGATCTCCGCCGACGGGTCGGTGCTGCCTCACGGATGTGCAGATCAGCCGGATTCGTCGACGCGTTCGACGAAAGAGACGAGTCCCCGCGTCACCATCTCCCTGATAGTGGGTCCGGCGATTACCGGGGGCGTCGAGAGTATCACTGAGGAAATTACAATGTCCGCGATCGCCTGAACCGGGATGGCGTAATAATAGTCCGCAGCCGCATTCCCTCTCGAGCTGATGGCGAAGACCCGGCCTGTCTCGTCCATAACCGGGCCGCCACTCGATCCGGCTCCGATATAGCCTTCGATCACGTAGCAGGGCGACGGGAAGAGCGAACCCATCCCCTTGGGAAGCCAGTCGATGATCCTGCCTTCAGTGTGGAGCGGAATCATCAGTAATTGCGGACCCTCGGGTTGGTCGAAGATGACCGGATCGGGATAGGAATATTGATGCACCCGGGTCCCAATCGGCATGACGTCGGTGGTCAGGGCCATCTCCTTGTTGGAGAATGCCTCGCCGGTCGTGCGGTGATGGACGGGCTCGACGCGCGCGACCGCGACATCGAAGCGTGGATGGCCATGCACGGCGATGATCGGCCGGACTCCCGCACTATGATCGTCATAGAATTGGTAGATCGCGGGGTAGCTATCTGGCGAAAGGTGCGACATCGATTCCAGGAACCGAGGTTCGAACTGGAATACATGTCGCGCGGTGCAGACGAGCCCCACGTGCGAAACGAAAACGCCGGTTCCGAACGGATGGAACAGCGCGTTCGACGGATCGAAGAATCCGATCGGCATGACCATCTCCAGCGGCGATGACGGATCGCCGGCATGGTTGATGAAGCTGACCCGATGATCGAAGAATCCCTCTTGCTGCGGTGGCGGCGCGCCGCCTGCCAAGCCTTCCCCTTCCGCTACGTCATTACCGTCGGCCATCACGGATCCCCTCGCATCGACCGATATGGTGGCGGGCATCACAGCGGCAAGCGGGATCCGATATGCCCGTCGGCCTCGGGACCGGTGCCCCGTAAGCCTTCCTTACGGTGTATGCCCGATGCGAACTTCGGTCACGAAATCTGCGCTCCGCACCGTCCACGGCTCCTTGGGCGCATGACCTGGGACGGCCGCCGGCTCCCCAAAACCATCGCCCGCCGGCTTATTTCCCCGCCCGCTGGCGCGGTCTCCTCGCGGTCGCTGCGCTCTCAAATAAGCCTTTGGCTCCGGTCCTCCGCTGGCGCTTCGGCCTGTCGGTTCGGGTGTCCGGCTGGCCGTCCCTGAGGTCCGCCCATCGCCCGGAACGGTTCGGGCGAGCATCTCAAGGAGACCTGCAATGGCTGCCATCGGTTATGTCACTCGCGAAGGAAACGGCTTCAAGGGCGAGCTTCGGACCCTCTCGATCCGCACCGGCATCACCATCGTTCCGAACAGCCGCAAGACCAAGGACACCCAGCCCGACTATGTCGTCATGGCGGGCGGGGTCGAACTCGGTGCCGGCTGGAACCGTCGTGGCGAGATGTCCGGCAACGACTATGTCTCGCTGAGCCTCGCCGCCCCGGAGTTCGGGCCGCGCCGGCTCTACGCCAATCTCGGCCGCGCCGCTGGCCAGGACGATGACGATTCCTTCGCCATCATCTGGAACCCGGCCGACTGAGCCGTTCCGATCCGCGCCCCGACCGGGCGCGGATCGCCTTGTCGGCACGGGGGGTCGAAAACGCATATACCCGTTTTCGACCCTGCCGGGCGGGGCGTTCGAGGTTCAGTTGGGTGTCCGGGCGGCGCGATCCGGCAGCCGCCCTATAGCGGACCCCGACTCATGACCGACCCCGACGACACTGCCGTCCGCGCGCAGAAGGCGCGCGAAACGTGCCCCTTCCTCACCACCAAGCAGACCGCCTTCCATCTCGGGCTCGCGCCCAGCACCTTGAAGGGTATGCGCGCGGAAGGACGCGGGCCGGTCTGCCGCCTCCATGGTCGCGCCTGGTACTACCATATCGACGATATCGAGGCCTGGTCGAAGGCCCGGCGCAAAGGCGGCGACCATGATTGAGCGCCGCGATCTTCCGCTGTTCGCCTGGGGTGACGCGCTCCGTGCCGCCAAATGGCGCCGCCGGATCCTGGTGCGCCGCACGACCCTCGTCGCGCTCGGATGTGCCTGTCTCGCCGCGACGATCGTCGCGCCGCCGCTGCCGCGATTGCTGTGGAACGCCAGCGCCAGCGCGCCGGTCGGCCTCTATCGCGTTGCGCCCGGCCACGGCGTCGTCCGCGGCGATATGGTGATCGCGCGGACCCCGCTTCCCGTGCGCGCGCTGGCGGCGAGCCGGCATTATGTCCCGGCGAACGTCCCGCTGGTGAAGCGCGTGGCCGGCGTGCCGGGCGACCTGGTGTGCGCGATCGGACCCGAGATCCTCGTCAATGGCAGCGTGCTCGCGACGCGGCGCGCCGGCGACCGGCTCGGGCGGCCTCTGCCCTGGTGGACCGGCTGCCGCACCCTCCGCAACGGCGCGCTGTTCCTGCTGATGTCGGACACGCCGGACTCGTTTGACGGGCGCTATTTCGGACCCACTGACGCCGCGGACGTGATCGGCAAGGCAACGATCCTGTGGACTAGATCGGGAGGTTCCAATGGTGGTTAGGCGCTGTTGGCCGATCGGCAGAGGGGCGGGGATGGCGCTGGCCGCATGGCTCGCGCTGGCCTGCCCGGCGGCGGCGCAGACCGTCGCGGACTGGCGCCCGTTTACAACTGAAGCAGCGCAACGGTTCGGCTTGCCGGTCGCCTGGATCGAGCGGGTGATGCAGGCGGAAAGCGGCGGCCGGACGATGCTCCAAGGGCGGCCGATCGTCAGCCGCGCTGGCGCGATGGGGCTGATGCAGCTGATGCCGGGCACCTGGGCCGAGATGCGGGCTGCGCTTGGTCTCGGCAGCGATCCATTCGATCCGCGCGACAATATCCTCGCCGGCACCGCCTATCTGCGGCGCATGTATGACCGGTTCGGCTATCCGGGCATGTTCGCCGCCTATAATGCCGGACCCGGGCGCTATGCTGCCTATTTGGCCGGCCGCCAGCCGCTGCCGGGCGAGACGATCGCCTATCTGGCGACGGTGGGCGGCGATCGTGAAAGCCCGCCTGCGGCGACCATCGAACCGCGCAAGCCCACCCTGTTTGTCGTGCTGAACGTCAGGGCGGATCCGGCAGCGGCTGCCCCGGCGCCAGTCGGGGAGCTGTTCGTAACTCTGCGTCGGGACCGCGTGGTCCCCTGATCCGCCCTGCTGTCATCGTCGCACCCAGCTCCGCTCGACGATCCGCTCCGCTGGAACGGGTCGTCGAGGTCGATGGCGATGAGATTACTTCTCGAGCAAGATCAGGCGGCGCGGCGCCGAGGCGGCGGCAAGTCGCGCAGCGGCAGATAGAGCAACTTGAAATAGTCTTCGGCAAGCTGGCGCGCGGTGTCCGGCAGCAGCTTCTTGATCGAGCCGGTGAACGCGCTGGCATAGAATAGAGGCTTGCCGGGCGCACCGCGGACGCGGTCCTGAAACAGACGAAACATGACCCGGACCAGCTCGGTGCTTTCCGGTCGGCTGACATGATCGTCGCAATCGGGATCGATCGTGATGCAGTCCCATGCGAGCTCGGCATATTGCCGCGCCATCTTGACCATCATCATTGGCCGGTTGTGTGCCTGACAGACATAATAGTGACGATCGTTCGCGGCGCGATCGCCTTTTCTGAACCAGGTATAGGGTGTCTCGTCGAGGACATCCTCGCGCATCGCTGCCGGGAAAGCGCCGACCGCGATGTTGGGATAGCCGAGTGTCTCGAGCCGCCCGGCGAACAGCCCGGCGTCGGCGTCGGCGAGCGCGGGCGGCTTGCCGGTCTCGGCGGCGATGGCCGCGCGTAGCGCAGCGTTGGTGCCGAAGCCGAGGCTGAATGCCAGCGCTTCGGCGAGATGTCCCGAACGAATTTCAGGCAGGGACATGCGCAGCGCCGCCTTGGCAGCGTCGATATTGGCTTGAGTCAGGATGAATAAAGGCATGACGAACCGTCCTCGTGAGAAGGCCGCTTATCGCCGATTACAAGACGGCCCGAGGGTCCGGCTGTCGAACGCTTGTCACTCTGCTCTGCTTGGACCCGGCGACAGGTCAGGTGAGAGGAACCGCCCTCGCACCATAATCGGATCGGCAGAGACGGCAAGATGGTGGGGCACGAAGCTTGTGGGTAAGGGAGGCTCGTCTCGGATCGTCCCAGCATGGCGGCTGCCGGCGCGCCTGTGCAAGGCCGGCGGCCCCTCCAATTTTGCTGCGACAATGAGCGTGCTGCGCACGCGCGTTTGTTCATAGCCGCGCAACAAAATCGGTTCCTCCGCCGCCGCTGCGCGGTGCCTGCGCTACGCTCCGGCAGCCCTGACAGGCACGCCGGCAACCGCCGTCGAGAGGCTGTCTTCGAAGCGGAAGACGTCAAGCGACAGGAGGTTCTCATGACCATGTTTCAACCGATTTCGCAGGGTTCGGATCGCGTGATGGCGACGCTCGTGGCGGGGCTCGAACTGGAATTCGGGCGCGGCGCCGCGGAAGCGCTGGCGGCACGGTTTATCGCGGCGGAAGAGTGCGATTTCATCTGGGATGCACGGGTCGAAGAGCGCTGGCTGGGTGCCTATGAAGCGCTCGAGGAGGAGGGGCTCGAGTTCGATCGGGTTGCCGTGATCGGGGCTCTGGATGGCCACTGGTTCGCTGCGATCTGCATCATCGATGGCGATGGAAACCCGCATGGGATGATCGCGCGGCGCAGCTTCTCAGGCGCGCGGGCAGCGCGAAAGGCGTTCGAGACACTGCATTGATCGAAGCCAAGATGCGGCCGGGATGCGGGTGTCGCACAGGCATCGCATCCCGGCTTCTTTTGTCCTCGGCGAGGGCGAATAGCGAGCCACCAGGACACCGATGGACCGCTCGAACTGAAGGGCCGCGTAAGGCAAGATAAAGCTGTGGCACCGGTGGTACCGCAAGTGATTGTCTGCACATCGTTTTTCAGGGATTTCCATGGCACTGCCCGACACGCGCCAGTGCCGTTCTGGCCGGAATCGACGGATTTCCGCGGCGTTCGATGGCACCGGTTTTCATGCGCGCAGAGGCGGGCCATGCTGTCTCCATACCTATGGCGGAATGCCTCTCATGGCCGACGAAAACCAGTTCGAACCGCGGCTCGGCCGGATGCGCAGCGCTGGCGGCAAGCGGGTCCGGAAATATCTTGGTCGCGTGCTCGCGGCCGCCAATCTCGCGCGGGGCGGCGCTGCGGGCTTCGGCATCAAGCGCGCCGGCTTCTCGGGTGCCAGGATCGGTCGTGGCGCCGGGGTCGGTCGCGTGCTTGCCGGTCGCGGCAGCCGCAGCGCCTATGGCGCGCGTCGCGTCATCATCAAGGCGAGCATCGTCAAGCTCGCCGGCAAGGGGTCTGGAGCCGCGATCGCGCACCTGCGCTATCTTCAGCGTGACGGCACCACGCGCGATGGTCAGCCGGGGCGGCTCTACGGGCCTGACGATGATACAGTCGACGACAAGGGATTCCGGGAGCGCTGGGCTGGCGACCGTCACCAGTTCCGCTTCATCGTTTCGGCTGAGGATGGCACGGAGTACGAGGATCTCAAGCCTCTGACCCGGCGGCTGATGGCGCGGGTCGAAGAAGATCTCGGGACCAAGCTCGACTGGGTTGCTATCGACCATTTCAACACCGGCCACCCGCACACCCATATCGTCGTGCGCGGCAAGGACCAGTTCGGCGCCGATCTCATCATCGCGCGGGACTATCTGACGAGCGGCATGCGTGAGCGGGCGTGCGAGCTGGTCGATCTCGATCTCGGGCCGCGCTCGGCGCGTGAAATCGAAGCCAGCCTGCGCGCCGAAGTGGAACAGGAACGGCTGACCTCGCTTGACCGGTCGTTGCTGCGCGATGCGCAGGCCGGGATCGTGTCGACCGCCCGGGGCGACGCGTTCGATCAGGCGCTCCGCGCCGGGCGGCTCGCCAAGCTGAGGCGGCTTGGCCTGGCTGAGCCGGTTGGTGGGACGAGCTGGCGTCTCGCGCCCGGACTGGACGCCACGCTTCGGCGCCTGGCCGAGCGTGGCGACATCGTTCGCACGATGCAGCGCGAGTTCACGCGCCGCGGGTTGGACCGAGCAGGCACTGACCAGGCGATCTATGATCCGTCAGCGCCAGACGCGCGTCCGCTGGTGGGTCGCCTCATTGGCCGAGGCCTTGCCGACGAGCATGCCGATCATCACTATCTGATCGTCGACGGGATCGACGGGCGCAGCCATTACGTGGCGATCGGCAAGGGCGCGGGCCTCGATATCGTGCCTGAGGGCGCGGTGATTCGGATCGACCCGCAGCGCGCGGATGCGCGTGCGGTCGATCGCACCGTTGCTGCCGTCGCTACGGCCAATGCCGGGCGCTACGATATCGACGCGCATCTCCTTCACGATCCGAGCGCGACCCAGGCGTTCGCTGAAGCGCACGTCCGCCGGCTCGAGGCGATGCGGCGGCTGAGCGGAAATGTGACTCGTGAACCCTCCGGACAATGGATCATCGCCGAGGACCATCTCGAGCGCGCCGCGGCGCATGAGGCGAGGCTGCTGCGGGACCGGCCTGTGGCGGTCGAGATCCTGTCCTCGCAGCCACTGTCCAGACTGGTAGTGGCGGATGCCGCAACCTGGCTCGATCGAAGCTTGGTCACAGCAGAACCCTTGGCGCTGCGCGAAACGGGATTCGGCTCCGAGGTTCGCGACGCGCAGAATCGCCGCCGGCAATGGCTGATCGCGCAAGGCCTGGCCGCGCCAGCGGGAGGCGCAACGAGCTATCGTCCCGACCTTCTCTCGACCCTGCAGCGGCGCGAGCTCCTGCGGGTTGCTGGACAGCTGTCGGAGGAGCTCGGCCTATCGTTTGCCGATCCCGCGCCGGGTGCGCGGATTGAGGGCGTGGTGCGACGCCGGCTCGACTTGGTCAGCGGGCGGTTTGCGCTGATCGAGAAGTCGCGCGAATTCACGCTGGTGCCTTGGCGGCCGGTGTTGGAGCGGCAGATCGGCAAGCCGGTGTCGGGGATCATGCGTGGTGACGGTGTCAGCTGGTCGTTCGGGCGGGGGCGCAATGGCCCAGCGATCGAGTAACCGGACGCCCGGATCGGGTCGATCCGCGGGGCTGACAGTCAGCTGCGGAATCACGAGCTCAATTTAGGGTCGCGCCAAGTCCGGCGCAGCTTTGGAAACAAGGACTCAATCTATGAAGATCAAACCTCAACGCAGCAGCGGCGACGGCAATGGCGGGGGCGGCAAGGCGCCTGCTGATGGCGACAATGGCAACCCACCCAACCGCGGTGTGATTGCGGTAGGCGTGCTGCGTTCGACCGGACAGCAGATCGTCGTGCGCAAGCGCTGACGAGAACCAGTGGGCCGCACATCGGGCTTCCGGTGTGCGGCTTCCGCGCTGGAGGAAGGGGCGGACTATCTTGGTGGCGCCCTGAACAGGAAGCTGTCCATCGACTTTTCGCTCACCGCGCGGAACGGACTACTTTTTGAAAGCCGTTCTTCCATCCCGGGGTCCGGTTGCCAGGGCATGTCGATCAGGCACCAATCGATCTGGAAATACTCACCGTCTCGCGAAATTAGGATGCCGATGCCCTTCGAACTTTTCGCGGAATACTTAGCTGCGCGGGTAAAGTTCTGGAGCCCCGTGATCCGCACTTTCTCGCCCTCCGGGCCGGCGGCCGGAAGGTCGGGATCGAGCGGTGCGATCATGAATGTGCAATCGGTCTCCGGGAAGGTCAGCCGGAACGGCAGTGTGAACTTTGCATCCCGGACCGCATCCAGAGATTTCATGAAGCGGAGCTTGACCTCTCGCCACACCGAGCGCGGTACCTGTGCGAACTCCTGCAGAATGCGGTAGTAGTCATAGGGCCGGTCCGTGCGGTTGATGTGATCATGTATTTCTCGGAGAAGCCCGGACAGATCGAACGCATCGAGATCCTGGACAAGATAGTGCAAGCTCTCATGTGACCGCGGGGTCGGTATCTCCTCCTCATTAAGGAAAGCGCCCATGATATCGGCTTCGCTCAGCTCGATACCTGCCGCTTTGAGGGCTGGAGCCACCTCCTCCCGATAGGTGAAATATCGAGCGATATCCTCAGGCACGCGCAGCTTCTCGAGGATCCCGAGATAGTCGCTCGCCGAAAGAATATGAATGAAGCCGGCCGTTTGGCTCACATGATAGCGTGTCTGCCTGGAATCTTCGGGCAATGCTGGGCCGGGCAGGAAAACGATGATCTTCGTGATCTCGGCTAAGGCGTCGCGCCGTATTTCGAAACGATGCCCGCGTTGGTTGGTGATCCGGATTTCCGGATTCTCTTGGAGAAAGCGAAGGGAGTCCCGGATCTGGCTGGTCGCCTTCCCAAGCACCTTCTTTTGAAACCAGGTCCTTTCGACGGCGGGATCGTCCGTCGGGTCTTCCCGCTGCTTCAGCTGCAGGATGTATGCACGTACCCCGAACCAGACCAGATTGTCGGCCAGTTCGAGTTCTCTGCCCGGCTGCGGCGAGAATTTATTCTGTGCGAATGTGAACTCGCGCCAAAATGCCAAGCCATTCAGATGAGCGATGTATTCTTCAAGGGTCATTGTACTAGCCTAGTCGTGCAAAAAGAGACCGCCTAGGCCGCTCTTGCCGTTCACCTACCAAGTGGCTCGACATCTGGCGGATTCATATAGGCGCGGAAATGGGCGAGATCCTCGTCGCTTGGATTCTCCGCCTGTGGGATGAAGCGGATTGTCTCGGCGATGTCGCGACGCGACACGAACCCAATGATCGCGCCGCCGTTGCTCAACTCATATTCCATCGAGCCGCAATAACGGTTCATGAGCGCCAGGCCCGGCGCGAAGGCGATGGGCTTCTTCGATCCCTTCTTGCTGACCTCGTGCTTGGCAAGCGCGACGCGAATGAACTCCAGGTGAGTAAAACCCATTTCCGTTCGCCGGAGATCAACCCGCATCTGCTCCACCAACTCGGGCCGCTCCTGCGCGTCGCGCAGCTGCTGGGCGCGTAGCTCCCGGTCGTAATGGCGGTAGCCAAGATCCCGTTCGAGATGAGAAGCCTTGAGATCGAAGCCCGCATTCTCGGCCAGCTTAATGACCTCCTCGCAGCGCTGACGCCATGTCCGCAGCAATTCATAGGCCCCGAAGATCCACATAGGCGACAGAGCTGCCAGCAACGCGATCTTTCCGCGCGGCGGTATCTCGTCGAAGCGATGACGCATCGCTTCCTGTTCCATGCCGTTTAGGACATTGTCGACCAGGCAGAGCTGGCTTGCCTGCATGGCCAGAAATGGATTCTCTCTGAATCCCGCCAAGGTCATCAGCGCTTCATAGAGGTCGCTCTTTCCGATCTCTGCAACATCACGGAAGCGGGGCTCATCTCCCGGCTCGCCGTCGAATTGATCGCTGTGATCCATTGGCCCCCTCCGCATTGCGATTCATTCTACCCAATAAGGTGGGTCGGTCAGCGCCATCGGCAGGGGATCGGCCAAGCCCCAAAATCGCGTGGTCGCCCAGATGTAGCGGATGAGATCGTTCCGGTGGATGCGCAGATGCTCGCTCGGTATCGGCTGGCCTGCCAATAGATCGTGATAGTCGGACGCACCGCTGTCCCAGAACGATGGCGCCAGCGCTCGCAGTTTTTCGCAGGACTCGCCCTCGCCATGACGGACCACATTGGCGACCACGAACATTTGCGTCAGGTTCGCTTCCAGGCTTTCCGCGACGAGATCGATTCCGGCTTGCTCAGCGCATGCGGCGAGATGTTGTTGAAAGCCCCGCAGCTTCGACATGTCGGCCGATCCTGTTGCGTGGATCGCCCGGGCCCAGATACTCAACTGGCGCTCGAACACCGCGGCGAGCGTGAGCGTAAAGGCCTTGGCCGCCTCGTTGGCCGTGTAGTTGTCGACTTGGGCTGCAGCGCGATCGAGGAACTGGTCCAGGCTCGTCGCCTCGCCCTGTTCGAGGTGGTCGTGAACGGTGAGCACGTCCATGCCCGGCAGGATCACGCGATCGAACAGCCGCGCGAGGTTGGCTTGGAAGATGCGTGGTAGCTGGTCCCTGGTTGGCAACATTCACCCGGCCTCCTCTCGTGCTATTGATTTGGTATCTGAAGAATTGCGCATTCGGATGCGCATCGGGGGAAGCAATGACGAAGTCGGCAGTGGACGATCGTCGAAAGGCGACGAAAAAGCCATATAATGAGCGGTCCGACTTGGAGAAACTTCGTGCACAGTGGACGAAGTTATCCGGCCTTCATCAGCGAGACGAGCCCTCTGCCGCGATCGTGCGATGCGCAACTGCCGCGGAAGTCGCTGCGAACTATGCCATCAGAGCCGAATGGTCCCGCAGGACCGATTTCAATGCAGCCGTCATCGACCATTTTCTGCGATGGGCAAACGGTCTTCAGCTCAAGATCACAAAGCTGTTCGTGCCGGTGCATTTTCCCAATCCCGCCAGAAACCCCACCGCCAAGGCGCTGATCAATTCGGCTGAGAAGATCAACGCGGTCCGCAATGCCGTCGTGCACCAAGGCTCATTCAGCAATACCGAAGAGGCCCAAGCCGCGATCGAGGAAGCAAAGGCGTTCATCAACATGATCGTCGGCCTGTCGATCCCCGACTTCGACATCGGCGCGCAAACCGAATCGGGGAAATAGCTCCAATCGAAGGAATGAAGATGGCGGACGATGCCCAGACCGACGCCCGCGACCCGCGGTGGGGGATGACCGGTCATCCGAGTGTCCGGCGGCCCCGGAAGTTGAGAACCGCTTGAGAGCGTGCGCCCGTTGGGGCCATCCGACGCCGCCGAACGAACTCTGTCTACTGATCAAACGATTGTGGTGCCAACCCGCGCTTGCCATTCCGCCCGCGCTCGCCGAAGATTCCCTTGATGAAGAATGACGTGGATCATCTGCCTGAAGTTCAACGGGGCGAGCTGGAGCGTGTCCAGCGCGTCCTGATGGAGGAGTTTGCGGAGGCTATCGCCCAAGCTACAACGCCGAGCCGTAAGAATGGCAAGATCCTCAAGATCATCCTGTTCGGATCGTATTCGCGCGACGATTGGGTCGATGATCCCAAGAGCGGCTACCAGTCAGATTTCGATCTGCTGGTGATCGTCAATCACGACGATCTTACCGATATCGCGCACTACTGGTACGTGGCCGAGGATCGCATCCTGCGCGATGCGGCGATCGCGCGGCCGGTCAACATCGTCGTCCATTCGCTCGATGAAGTGAACCGGTCGCTGAAGCGCGGCGAGTATTTCTGGGTCGATATCGCCCGGGATGGGATCGTCCTGTACGAACTGCCGTGTCATCCGCTGGCGACACCGATGCCGCTCACACCTGCGGACGCCTATCAGATGGCGAAAGCCTACTTTGAAGAATGGCTCCCAAGCATCGAGCGCGCGCTAGACACTGCCGAAGGGCAGGTTGAAAAAGGAACGGACGATCTTGGCTGGCGCAAAGATGCAGCATTTTCGCTCCATCAGGCCACCGAGCGAGCCTATATCTGCTTCCTGCTCGTTCGGACTCTGTACTTTCCAAAATCTCACAACATCAAGTTCCTGCGCTCGCTGGCAGAAGACATCGAATCTCGATTGATTGATGCTTGGCCGCGCGACAAGCGCATCGATCGGCGGCGCTTCCAGCTGCTCAAGCGCGCCTATGTCGAGGCCCGCTACTCGACTGCTTATCAGATTGGCATCGAGGACCTGAACGCGATCCTGATCTGCGTGCGGGCGCTTCGCGATGTCATCGAGCAGGTCGGGCAGGAGCGTCTTGAGCAACTACGCGCGGCGGCACAAAAAGGTTAGGCTAGTCAATCGAGCGCTTCCTGTCAGGTACGGTTCCGTCTCCGAATAGTCGACGTCGCGCGCCGCTCGGCGAACTCCGCTTCCACAACCTCGCTCGGGATATCGGGTCGATCGTCCATCAACGCTTCGCGGATTTTGGTACCAAACCAGGAATCATAGGTCTGACGGCGGCGCATCGCGTCAGTCCGCGACCGCTTCTGGCGCCGAGATCAGCCACTGCCCGGCAATCCGCTCGAAATCGACATACGGGATACGATCCGGATCGAATTCGAGTGTCGCCGCGATCTCCGGCAGAGATTCGAGAAAGGCCTGATAGATTCTCTGCACCCGATCTGCACTCGGCAGTTCGCGGCGGGATACGTTGGCGAGCCAGTCCCGGGTCTCGCGAAGGGCGCGTAGCGGGTCGCCGTCATGCCCGTGGATGTCCATCCCGGCTAGATCCGAGATGAACCGCTGATAGCGGTGCTGCTCCACATCGAGGATCAGCACCCGCTTCAGTTTCTGCGTCTTGTTGCCGAAGCGTTTCGCCCCAAGGAACAGGCCGAGTTCGAGCGGCATATTGAAGCGCGGCAGGTTGTTGACGGCATCCAGCTCGGTTCTGGAAAGGTCATGGATGCCGTAGCGACACGCTTCGATCAGGCCATAGATCTTGTCGATACGGGTCTGGCCGCCGTCGTCGAGCTCGCGTGCTGAGCGCGGACGGAAGCCGCACGACATGATCGCGAACAGGAGCGCCCGAAAGCTTGGCGCAAATTCATCGTCGAACGGACAATTGATGAAGACGTCGTCCACCGACGCCTCAACCGCCATCAACGCTTATTTCTTCTTGGACAGCGCGGATTTGACCGCGGCCTCGATGCGCTGCACGGATACCGTCCCTTTCTTAGTGACGGCTGGCGCCAGCACGACTCGTCCCGTCGCGGCGCTGCGGCCAAGCACGACGGCCTTGGGCTTCTTGGGCGCTACGGTTTCGGGGTTCGTTGCCATGCCTGCAATTTGGGCGAAACGGCCGATAAATACAAGTCGCCGCGGTCATCCACGTCTATCTCCAGCGCGTTCCATCGGCAGAATCGAAGCTGATCGCGTCCGCGAAGGGGCGTAGCACCTCGCTTGGAATCGCATAGGTGATCGGGAGGCTGACTCCTTCCGCGGTTGTCAGGCCGCTCGTGACCATCCCCAGCACGGCGCCGGTCCGGGCATCGCACACCACTCCGCCGCTGATCCCGCCAAGCGCCACCGAGCTGATCTGGAAGAGCCGGGTTTCGCCGGGCCGGATCGCTGGGATGACTGCGCTGATGATGCCGTCGAAAAACGAAGGCTGGATGAGCCCCTTGTTGCTCATGTTGGAGAAGAACATGCTCTTCCCGAGTGGAAAGCCGCCAATGAGCACGCGGTCGCCAACCCCGACCCGGGTCGAATCCCCCCAGGTTACCAGCGGGACCTCATATGGGGCTTCGTCAGTGCTGATCGCGGGGGAGAGGAGAACGCCGGCGTCGACACCCGGTCCGCCATCTTCGAACCGCATGTCGTAGAACCGCATGCTGGCCGTGATCCTGTAGGGTCGCAGCGCCTCGATCCCATTGAGGCGGCTGTTTCCATAGATGTGCGCATCGCCGCCAGCGACGTCCAGCGCCTCGGCCACATGCCAGGCCGTCATCAATTTCCCGCGGCCGACCTGAAACGCCGTGCCGTCGATATCCATCGTCCAGTCTTCATGCTCGGCTGCCTGGATCGGCATTGAAAGGGACAGATCTCCCTCCGGAAGGCCCGCCCTATTACCGACCGGCAATAGCGACCGCGCGAGCCGTGCGATCGGCGTTTCCCGACCGCGGGATGCCCAGGGGACACGCTCCAGTGCAGCTTTCAAATCGGGCGCCTTTTTGTCGCCTGTCCTCTTCATCTTCGCTCGTTCCGTTTCGCCGATATGCTGTGTGGCGGCATCGCAGGAGCGGGGCAAGGCTGGGATAGAACCGCTTCTGAATGAAGGGATGGCCGCAATAAGCTCTACAGCGCCGCTGGGCACCATGTAATTTCCGGCTCGGTTGGAAGAGTCATTGCCCGTCGGGATTTCCCCCGGCGGGAGCCTCTTCGTGACCCCCACCAAACTGCTGATCGGACAGATCCTTATCGTCTTCGCGATCGTGATCGCGGGGCTGTGGGCGGCGACGCAATGGGCGGCGGCGATGCTGGCCTATCAGCCCGAACTGGGCCGGCCCTGGCTGATCGTCGGTGATGTCCCGGTCTACCGGCCCTGGGCGCTGTTCTCCTGGTGGTATCACTATGACGCCTATGCGCCGCACGTCTTCGACAAGGCGGGGATGCTCGCCGGCGCCTCGGGCTTTCTCGGCTGCGGCGCGGCGATAGGCGGGTCGCTGTGGCGCGCGCGGCAGCGCAGCAACGTCACCACCTATGGCTCGGCACGTTGGGCAAAGCCCCAGGAGATCGAGCGCGCGGGGCTGTACCGCGACCGCGGCGTGCTGCTCGGTCGGCTCGGCGGCCAGTATCTGCGCCATGATGGCCCCGAGCACGTCATGGCGTTTGCGCCGACCCGGTCGGGCAAGGGCGTTGGTCTGGTCGTGCCGACTCTGCTGTCCTGGACCGGCTCGACGGTGATCCACGACATTAAGGGCGAGAATTGGATGCTGACCGCCGGCTGGCGGTCGCGCTTCTCGCATTGCCTGCTGTTCAACCCGACCGACCCGCGCTCGGCGCGCTACAATCCGCTGCTCGAGGTCCGCCGCGGTGCCGACGAAGTGCGCGACGTCCAGAACATCGCCGACATCCTGGTGGATCCTGAGGGGGCGCTCGAACGCCGCAACCATTGGGAGAAGACCAGCCATTCACTGCTGGTCGGGACGATCCTTCATATCCTCTATGCCGAGGAGGAGAAGACGCTCGCTCGTGTCGCGACTTTCCTGTCCGATCCGCAGCGCAGCTTCGTCGCGACGCTTCGGCGGATGATGTCGACCAACCATCTCGGCACCCCGGAGGCGCCGCGCGTCCATCCGGTCGTCGCCTCGGCCGCGCGCGAGCTGCTCAACAAGAGCGAGAATGAGCGCTCGGGCGTGTTGTCGACCGCGATGTCGTTCCTCGGCCTCTACCGCGACCCGACAGTTGCCGAGGTCACTTCACGTTGCGACTGGCGAATCGCCGACCTGATCGAGGGCGAGCGGCCGGTCTCGCTGTACCTGGTCATTCCGCCCTCGGACATCAGCCGCACCAAGCCACTCGTCCGCCTCGTGCTCAACCAGATCGGCCGCCGTCTGACCGAGCGGCTCGAGCAGCGTGACGCTACGACACGCCGGCACCAGCTGCTGATGATGCTCGACGAGTTCCCGGCGCTCGGACGGCTCGACTTCTTCGAGACGAGTCTCGCCTTCATGGCCGGCTACGGCATCCGCGCCTTCCTGATCGCCCAGAGCCTCAATCAGATCGAGAAGGCCTATGGCGAGCACAATTCGATCCTCGACAATTGCCATGTCCGCGTCGCCTTCGCGACCAACGACGAGCGCACCGCCAAGCGTATTTCCGACGCGCTCGGTACCGCCACCGAGCAGCGCGCGATGCGCAACTATGCTGGCCATCGGCTCGCACCCTGGCTCGCGCACGTCATGGTCAGCCGCCAGGAAACCGCCCGTGCGCTGCTGACCCCCGGCGAGGTCATGCAGCTGCCGGCGACCGATGAGCTGGTGTTGCTCTCCGGGCTCGCGCCGATTCGCGCGACCAAACTGCGCTATTTCGAGGACCGCAATTTCAGCGGTCGGGTGCTGTCGGCGCCGGTTCTCGCCGATGGTGTCTATGGCGACCGCCCCCGCCAGCGATCGAACGACTGGGGCCGGTTCGCGCGGCTCCCCGACGCGCGGCTCGAACCCGCCGCGGATCTGACCGATGCCGGAGATGATGGCGGCATGCAGCAACAGCGGCATCCCGGTCTCACCCAGGAGGGCACGGCCCATTCTGCCGAGGCGGACCAGACCACGCAGGTCGCGCCGGACGACGACGACAATGTCGCCGCGGACAAGCGCGCGATGGAACAGGCGCAGGGACTGACCCCGGCGGCGCGCGCCTATGGCATCAACGAGGGCGCGCATCGCGACCTCATTCCGGGGCTCTGACGATGAAGGTCCGCCAGAACCTCTATATTGATCGCGAGCTGAGCGAAGCGCTCGAAGCGCTCGCCGCCAGTCCCGGCGCGAACAAGTCGCGGCTGGTCAACGACGCATTGGCGGGCTGGCTCGCGCGGCACGGTTCAAAGGAGGTCGATGACCTGCTCAAGGTCCGGCTCGACCGCATGTCGCGCGAGATCGGTTTGGTCCGCCGCGACATCGACGTGGTGCTTGAGAGCCTTGCGCTGTTCGTCCGCTACCAGTTGCTGGTCACGGCGCCCTTGCCCGAGGCCGATAGCGCGGCGCTCGCGATCGGGCTTGAGCGGTTCGAGAAATTTGTCGGCCAGGTCGGACGCCAACTTGCCAGCGGCAGGCGCACCCTCGGCCCCACCGAGCCAATGGAGAAGGAGTCGTGAGCGGCGCGGCCGATACCGTGTCGGAAGGCCGGCGCCGCGCGATGCTGCGCACTGCGATGGGGCCAGCTATCGCCGCAGCCCTCGCCGACCCGCTCGTACTCGAAGTGATGATCAACCCGGATGGCGCGCTGCGGCTCGATCGGCTGGGTGAAGGGCGGACCGATACCGGCACCCGCTTCGAGCCGGCCCAGGTCGAGCGCATTATTCGGCTCGTCGCCAGCCACGCCCGTACCGAGGTGCATGCCGCGTCGCCGATCGTCTCGGCCGAGCTGCCGCCGCATGGCGAAGGCGCTGGGGAGCGGTTCGAAGGCGTGCTGCCCCCGGTCAGCCTCGCGCCCTGCTTCTCGATCCGCAAGCCGGCGATTCGCATCTACACGCTGCTCGACTATGTCGCCGACGGGATCATGTCGGCCGAGATGGCGCGTCTGCTGTCGCTGGCTGTGGTCGAGCGCCGCAACATCCTCGTCGCCGGCGGCACCAGTTCGGGCAAGACGACGCTGGCCAACGCGCTGCTCGCCGAAATGGCGCATCTCGACGAGCGCGTGATTCTGATCGAGGACACGCGCGAGTTGCAGTCGCCGGCGCCCGATACCGTCGCGCTGCGCACCCGCGCCAGCCATGTCACGATGGCAGATTTGGTCCGCTCGACACTGCGCCTGCGCCCCGACCGCATCATCGTCGGCGAGGTGCGCGGCGGCGAGGCGCTCGACATGCTCAAGGCCTGGAATACCGGCCATCCCGGTGGGATTGCTACCGTCCATGCCAATAGCGCAGCCTCCGCGCTGCTGCGCATCGAGCAACTGATCCAGGAAGCCGTGGTCACCGTGCCCCGCCGGCTGATCGCCGATGCGATCGATCTGGTCGTGTTCATCGCCGGGCGGGGTTCGGCTCGCCGGGTGGACACGCTCGCACGCGTCGCCGGCCTCGATCCGGACGGCGACTACGCCCTTTTCGACTTCCCCCTCGATTTCGCCCGCGCGCCTCAAGGAGATTGACCATGCGCCTGTCCGTATCTTGCCGCCCTCCGCTCCCCTTGGCCGCGCTTGCCTTCGGGCTGGCGATCGCCGTTTCCGCGCCGGCCCTCGCGAGTGGCTCGGGCATGCCCTGGGAGCAGCCGCTCCAGCAGGTGCTCGAATCGGTCCAGGGGCCGGTCGCCAAGATCATCGCGGTGATGGTGATCATCACCACCGGACTGACGCTCGCGTTCGGCGAGACCTCGGGCGGCTTCCGCCGGCTCATCCAGATCGTGTTCGGCCTGTCGATCGCGTTCGCCGCCTCCTCCTTCTTCCTGAGCTTCTTCAGCTTCGGCGGTGGGGCGCTGGTCTGATGTCGACCCGCGCCGGCCATCACATCGAAGGGTTCGAGGCAGCGATCCATGGCAGCCTCGGGCAGCCCATCCTGCTCGGCGGCGCGCCGCGCGGGCTGGCGATCGTCAACGGCACGATCGCCGCAGCGGTCGGGCTGGGCCTCCAGCAATGGCTGGTCGGCCTGGTTCTCTGGGCGGTCGGGCACAGCGTCGCGGTGTTCGCAGCGCGCCGCGACCCGGACTTCGCGCCGGTCCTGCTCCGCCATCTCCGCCAAAGGAGCTATCTCGCATGCTGAGCTTGCGCGAATATCGCCAGCGCGCCGACCGGCTCGCCGATCATCTCCCTTGGGCAGCCCTCGTCGCACCGGGCGTAGTGCTCAACAAGGACGGCAGCTTTCAGCGCACGCTCCGCTTCCGCGGGCCGGATCTGGAAAGCGCGACCGAGGCCGAGCTGGTCGGCGCCTGCGCCCGTGCCAACAATGTGCTCAAGCGGTTCGGATCGGGCTGGGCCTTGTTCTTCGAGGCCGAGCGTGTCGAGGCGCTCGGCTATCCGGCGAGCGCCTTTCCCGATGCCGCTTCCTGGCTGGTCGAAGAGGAGCGCCGCGGCGCGTTCGAAGCAGAGGGCGCGCACTACGAGAGCCACTATCATCTGACGCTCACCTTCCTGCCGCCGGCCGATGCGAGCGATGCTGCCGGCCGGTCGCTGGTCGAGCGCAACGAGGAGGTCGATGGTCGCGACTGGCGCACGGCGCTGGCCGGCTTCATCGCGGAGACCGACCGTGTGCTCGACCTCTTCGCGGGCTTCATGCCCGAGGTGCGTGGGCTCTCCTCCGATGAGACGCTTGCCTATCTCCATGCCTGCATCTCGACCCGCCGCCAGCCGGTCGCGGTGCCCGAGACGCCGATGTATCTCGACGGGCTGCTCGCCGATACGCCACTGGTCGGTGGCCTCGAGCCGAAGCTCGGGGACCGGCACCTGCGCACCATCACGGTGCTCGGCTTCCCCAATTTGAGCCGTCCGGGAATCCTCGACGCGCTGAACGCCTCGGACTTCGGCTATCGCTGGGTCACCCGCTTCATCGCGCTCGACAAGACCGACGCGACCAAGGCGCTGACCAGGATCAGGCGCCAATGGTTCAACAAGCGCAAGTCGATCACCGCGATGCTGCGCGAGGTGATGTATAACCAGCCGGCGCAACTGCTCGACAGCGATGCCGACAACAAGGTCGTCGATGCCGACCAGGCGCTGCAGGCCCTCGGCGCAGATTATGTCGCGTTCGGCTATCTGACCGTCACGATCACCATCTCGGACGTGGACCGTATGCGCGCCGACGAGAAGGTCCGCGCGGTCGAGCGGATCGTCAACGGCCTCGGCTTCACCTGCGTGCGCGAGGGCGTCAACGCGGTTGAGGCATGGCTGTCCTCACTGCCCGGCCACGCCTATGCCAATGTCCGGCAGCCGCTGGTCCATACCCTCAACCTTGCCCATCTGATGCCGCTCTCGGCGATCTGGGCGGGGCCGGTCACCAATGCCCATCTTGGCGGGCCGCCGCTGCTGGTCGCTCAGACCGCGGGCACGACGCCGTTCCGGCTGTCGACCCATGTCGGGGATGTCGGCCATATGCTGGTGGTGGGGCCGACCGGCGCGGGCAAGTCGGTGTTGCTGGCGCTGATCGCGCTGCAGTTCCGGCGCTATCCGAGTGCCCAGCTCTACATCTTCGACAAGGGCTTTTCCGCACGCGCCGCGGTGCTTGCTATGGGCGGCGCGCATCATGCGCTCGGCTTGGGAAGCGGCGCAGGGAAGGACGGAGGAAGTGGACTCGCCTTTCAGCCGCTGCGGAAGGTCGACGATACCGATGAGCGTAGCTGGGCGGCGGAGTGGATTGCAGCGCTGCTCGCGCACGAGAAGGTCCTCGTCACCCCGGAGGTCAAGGAAGCGGTCTGGTCGGCGCTGGGCTCGCTCGCCTCAGCACCGGTCGAGGAGCGGACGCTGACGGGGCTTACGCTGCTGCTCCAGTCGAATGCACTGCGGACCGCGCTGACCGCCTATACGCTCGATGGCCCTTATGGCCGGCTGCTCGATGCTGCCGAACAGGCGCTGGCGCTCTCCGATATCCAATGCTTCGAGACCGAGGCGCTGATGGCGCAGTCGGGCGTGGTCGCGCCGGTCCTGACCTATCTGTTCCACCGGCTTGAGGAGCGCTTCGACGGTCGTCCGACGCTGCTGATCCTCGACGAGGCCTGGATCTTCCTCGACCATCCGCTGTTCGCCGCGCGCATCCGCGAATGGCTGAAGACGCTGCGCAAGAAGAACGTCGCGGTGCTGTTCGCGACGCAGAGCCTGGCCGATATCGCCGACAGCAGCATCGCGCCCGCGATCATCGAGAGCTGCCCGCAGCGCATCCTGCTTCCCAACGACCGGGCGATCGAGCCGCAGAGCCAGGCCGCTTATCAGCGCTTCGGACTCAATGCGCGGCAGATCGAGCTCGTCGCGCGGGCTACGCCCAAGCGGCATTACTATCTCCAGTCCGCCCGCGGAAATCGCCTGTTCGAGCTCGGCCTGGGACCGATCGCGCTCACCCTCTGCGGCGCCTCTGATCCGGACAGCCAGCAGCAGATCGATGCGCTGCTCACCGAACGTGGCGCAAGCGCCTTCGCCGCCGAATTCCTCGCCTCGCGCGACCTCGCATGGGCCGCCGCGCTGCTCGGCGACTTCATTCCCCCGGTTCGCTGACCCTCTAACCGAAAGGAGAACACCCATGTCCCAGCGAAACCTCCGCCGACACTTCTCGAAGTATCTCGTCGCCACAGCGCTCGCGCTCGGCAGCGCCGGTTCGCTCGGCATGGCGCTACATGCGCCGCCGGCGCGGGCGCAGATCACCGTGTTCGATCCGTCGAACTATTCGCAGAACCTGCTCACTGCGGCGCGAACGCTCCAGCAAATCAACAACCAGATTCAATCGCTCCAGAACCAGGCAACGATGCTGACGAACCAGGCGAAGAATCTGAGCCGGATCGACTTCCCCGAACTCCAGGCGCTGACCCGGACACTACAGCAGATCGACCGGCTGATGGGCCAGGCGCAAGGGATCGGCTTTCGGGTCGAGAATGTCGACAGCGAGTTCCGGCGGCTGTTTCCGCAGAGCTTCGACCAGGCGCTGACCACCAACGATCTTGTCGTCGGTGCCCGGACTCGCCTCGACACCTCGGTCGCCGCGTTCAATCGGACGATGCAGGTGCAGGCGCAGGTTGTCGGCAATGTCGCTGCCGATGCACAGGCGCTCGCCGCGATCGTGGCGAAGAGCCAGGGCGCCGAGGGCGGACTCCAGGCGCAACAGGCGACCAACCAGTTGCTGGCGCTCACCGCCAAGCAGCAGTTCCAGATCCAGAACATGATGGCGGCGCAGTACCGTGTCGAGACGCTCGAAGCGTCGCGCCGCGCTCAGGCCCAGGCCGAGGCGCAGGCCGCCACTCGAAAGTTCCTCGGCAACGGCACGGCCTACCACCCTCGCTAGGGGCCTCCCGTCCGAGCGTGACGGCGGGCGCTACCCTCGGTTCGCCGTCACCCCGCGGGGCGCGTCTCCGGCTCCCCGAGCGCGTTCCGCGGGACTTCTTCCCGTCGACAGGAAATGACCATGACCGACCTCAACGTCATCGACCAGTTCCTGCAGGCGTTCATTCGCTACATCGACAGCGGGTTCGGCTTGCTGGGTGGCGCTGTCCATTTCCTGGCGGCGACGCTGATCGGTATCGACATCACGCTGGCGGGCCTGTTCTGGGCGCTGGGCGGCGAACAGGATGTGATGGGGCGCTTCCTCAAGAAGATCCTCTATGTCGGGGCCTTCGCCTTCATTCTGAACAGCTTCCCGACCCTCGCGACGATCGTCTTCAACTCGTTCGCAGCGGCGGGACTGACGGCAGGCGGCGGCACGATCTCGGCCGATGATCTGCTCAAGCCGGGCAGGCTGGCCGGGACGGGATTCTCCGCTGCCTGGCCGCTGCTCGATCAGGTTTCGCAGCTGCTCGGCTTCACCACCTTTTTCGACAATTTCCTGACGATCGCGGTGCTGCTCTTCGCCTGGGTGCTGGTGATCCTGTCGTTCTTCATCCTCGCGATCCAGCTGTTCATCACGATCCTGGAGTTCAAGCTGACCACCTTGGCCGGCTTCGTGCTGGTGCCCTTCGCGTTGTGGAACCGCACCAGCTTCCTCGCCGAGCGCGTGCTGGGAAGCGTTGTCAGCTCAGGCATCAAGGTGATGGTGCTCGCCGTTATCGTTGGGATCGGTTCGAACTACTTCAACGATTTCGTCGGATCCCTACAGGGTCAGGAGCCCGATATCGGGAAGGCGATGAGCCTGGCGCTCGCCGCACTCACCTTGTTCGGACTCGGCATTTTCGGTCCGAGCATTGCGACCGGCCTGGTCTCCGGTGCGCCTCAGCTCGGCGCCGGCGCGGTCGCCGGCACGGCGCTCGGTGCCGCCGGCGTCGTTGCGCTGGGTGGTGGTGCCGCCCTTGCCGGTGGACGTGCCATCGGAGGGGCGGCTCTGGGTGCGGTCCGTGCTGGCACATCGATGGGCTCGGCAGCGTCGACTGCCTACAAGCTCGGCCAGGAGAGCACGGGCTCCACCAGCGTCGGCGCCGGGCTCAAGGGGGTTGCGAGCGCAGCGGGCGGCGCATTGCGCAATCGCGCTGCCGGGGCTTTCGGTATCGGCGAGGCCGCGGCTTCGGGTCGCCAGGCAGCTTTCGACGCGCTTGCCCACCGGCAGACGCCCGCCACCAGCGGATCCGATCAGGCCGCCGAGCACCAGCCGGCCTGGGCGCAGGCACTGCGCCGCCAGCAGGATGCGCGCCATCATCGCCAGGTCGTCGCCCACACCCTGCGCGAGGGCGATCGCGGCGGCGCGTCGGCAACCCCTGACATCAAGGAAAAGGAGGACTGAGCGATGCTCTTCAAGCGAAGCGTCCAGCGCTACGGGCGAACGCCCGAACCCGACACGCCCTTTCATCGTGCCGGCCAGCTCTGGGACGAGCGGATCGGATCGGCGCGCGTCCAGGCGCGCAATTGGCGGCTGATGGCCTTTGGCGGACTGGCGCTCACTACGGCCATGTCGGGCGCGCTGATATGGCAGTCGCTGCAGAGTCGGGTGACGCCCTATGTCGTCGAGGTCGATCGCCTCGGCGAGGCACGCGCGATCAGCGAAGCCGAGGCTGGGCATCGCCCTACGGACCCCCAGATCTCCTGGCATCTGGCCCGCTTCATCGAGAAGGTGCGCTCAGTCTCGCTCGACCCGGTGCTGATGCGGCGCGACTGGCTATCGGCCTATGACTTCGCCAGCCAGCGTGGCGCGGTGTTCCTCGGTGACTATGCGCGGTCGGCGAACCCGTTCGGTGCCATTGGCCAAAAGACGGTATCGGTTCAGGTCACGAGCGTGGTCCGTGCGTCGGATCAGTCATTTCAGGTGAAGTGGATCGAGACCGCCTTCGACCGGGGCGCGCAGGCGGGAACCTCGCACTGGACCGGCATCCTGACCGTCAAGCTCAAGCCGCCCGCATCGGCGGAGGTGCTGCGCAAGAATCCGCTCGGCCTCTATGTCGATGCGATCGACTGGAGCCGCGAGATCGAGCCGGCGGCCAACCCGGCGGTCTCGTCGCGAGCAGCCGCGCGCCCGGTGCAACCGGCCCCCGAAGTTTCGATCACCGCCGCGACTGATGGCGCCGCCTCGGCGAGCCCAATCCCTGCCAATCCGGAGAATCGGCAATGAAACGCCCCAGCAACTTGCCCACGCTGTTTGCGGTGGCGATTGTCTTGATCGTACCCACCAGCACCTTTGCGCAGCGTTCAAGCGCCGCCAATGCTCCCCAGCGGACGACATCGACGATCGCCGCGGCAAACCGGGCCGCAACGCGCGAACCGTCTCCGCTGGCCTTTCTCAATGCCGCTGCGGTCATGCCCTATGCCGAAGGCGCGATCTATCAGGTCTACACCACGCCGGAACGCGTGACCGACATCGTGCTTGAGCCCGGTGAGGTGCTGGGCGCGGTGGCGAGCGGCGACACGGCGCGCTGGGTGATCGGCGATACCACGAGCGGCGCAGGTGGCAGCAAGCGCGTCCATATCCTCGTGAAGCCCTATGCTGCGGGTCTCTCCACCAATCTCGTCATCACCACGGATCGGCGGACCTATCATCTCGCGCTCACCAGCGCGCGCAGCGTCGGCATGTCGGCGCTGAGCTGGACCTATCCGCAGGATGCGTTGCTGGCGATCCAGCGAACCGAGGAAGCGGCGGCTGCGGCTACCCCGGTGGCCGCCGGACTCGACGTCGATCAGCTCCATTTCAACTATGCCATCTCCGGGGATACGCCGCGATGGCGGCCGTTGCGCGCGTTCGACGACGGCAGGCAGACCTATATCGAGTTTCCTGCGAGCCTGGCGGTCGGGGAAGCGCCGCCGCTGTTCCTCGTTGGCGCGAAGGGCGAGGCGCAGCTGGTCAACTACCGCCTGCGCGGACGCTATTATGTGGTCGACAGGATCTTCGACGTTGCCGAGCTCCGCCTCGGCGCCAAGCGCCAGGAGATCGTCCGGCTTACCCGCATCGATGAAGCCGGGCGCCGCGGTCGGACGAAGGGGAGAGCGTCGTGACTGCAGAAATCGCTGAGGCGCCCGACGGCGCCGCTTCCATGAGGTCGCCGAAGGTGGATCCCGAGACCCTGGTGCTGCGCGCCCGGCCCGGACGCGCGATCCGCTTTAAGCGCGGCGTGATCGTGTCGCTCGCCGCGATCGCCGTCGCCGGCGTCGTCGGCACGGCTTGGTTCGCGCTCGAGCCTCGCGCGCTGCATCTCGCCGCGGACGGCGACGACAAGAACCTCGCGGCCAAGGCGCCGACCGATACACTGGGCGCGCTGCCGGCGAGCTACGATACAGTGCCGAAGCTGGGGCCGCCGCTGCCCGGAGATTTGGGCAAACCCATCCTCGATCGTCAGCGCCAGCTTGCTGGCGAGGGGATACCACCAGTTCCGCCGGTATCGGCAGTACCGCAAACCGCCGACGACGCCCGCCAGCGCCGGGCTGCGGAACTCAAGGCGGCGCGTGAATCCGGATTGCTGATCCAGACCGCCGGCCAGCAAGCGCAGGGCGGACCGATGCCGGCGGGTCCGACGCCGGGACCGCCGCGGTCTGGTGAACAGATCGCCAAGGTCGCAGTCGATGCCGAGCGCGATCCCAACGGCCAGGAGCGCAAAGCCGATTTTATCCGTACCCCCGGCAATGCGGCCGACATCAACCCGCATGCGGTGACGCCGCGTCCATCGCCGTTCACCCTGTCTACGGGCAGCGTGATCTCGGCAAGCCTGATCACCGGCCTGAGATCGGACCTGCCGGGTCTCGTGACCGCGCAAGTAACCGAGCGGGTCTTCGACAGCGCGACTGGCAATATCCTGCTGGTACCGCAGGGTGCCCGGCTCATCGGCGCATACGACAACGTCGTCGCGTTCGGGCAATGGCGGGCACTGGTCGTATGGCAGCGGATCATCTTCCCCGACGGTAGTTCGATCCGCCTGGACAACGCGCCGGCCACCGATCCGTCGGGCTATGCCGGGCTAGCCGACAAGGTCGATTTCCATACCTGGGCGCTGCTCAAGGGCGTGGTGCTGTCGACCCTGCTCGGCGTTGGTTCGGAATTGCAGTTCAGCGGTGAGAGCGATCTGGTCCAGGCCGTGAGGCAGTCGACCCAGCAAAGCGTCTCGCGCGCCGGCGATCAACTCACTTCGCGGAATCTGCAGATCCAACCGACGATCACCATTCGCCCGGGCGCACCCGTCCGGCTGCTGGTGCATCACGACCTGATCCTGAAACCCTGGATGGAGTAATGGCGATGGCGGACCTACGTCTTCCGCGGCTTCCCGACCGCACCCCGGTGAAGATCAGCATCCAGGTGCCCCCGCACCTCTTCGCCGATCTCACGCGATACGCAGCGCTCTACAAGGAGGCCTATAGCCAGGAAGAGGCCGTCGCCGACCTGATCCCGTCCATGCTGACCGCCTTCCTCGACAGCGACCGGGCCTTCGCGAAAGCCCGGTCGGGTGGGAAGTGACCGCCATGGGCACCGCCAGCCTGGATGAGAGATACCCCGCAAACGGGTCGATCGAGCCGATCAGCGTTCGCATCCCCACCGCCGTTGCCATGACCGGGCTGAGCCGATCGAGGATCTACGAGCTGATCGCTTGTGGCGAAATCCAGATCGCGAAGGACCGACGGAGCACGCTGATCATCGTCGCCAGTTTGCGGGAGACGGTGCGGCGGAGGATCGTAGACCGAGATTTGCCGACCGGGTAGCGGCCTCGGTCCGTCGCGTTCCCATAGGCAGGCGGCGAGACACTCGTTCCATTTGTTCTTGTTTTGTGCCATTTCTTCGGCATGGAACGATTCGCCCCAGAGCCCTCGCGTGCCGCCATCTCATCCGCCATCCTTGCTGCGCCAGGATGGGCGCGCGTCGGGATCACGATGCCGAATGATCGATTGCGTGCGGAGGCTGCGGAGGAGTTGGCGCGCGCGATCGTCGATCAGCTACATCACACTGAGCCCAGCCTGGATATGGACCAGTTGACGCTGCCAATCTGACCGCTTTCGGCTTCGAACTTCGGTTCTCGGTCGATCGCCAGAAGCTGCCGCGCCGAGCTGGGCTAGACGGCTCCGTTTATTGGCCCGGCTTAACCTGCATGGCCTTGCCACTTCACCGGTATCCGCAGGTAAGTCACGCCGTTTGCCTCCGCCTCGTGGAACCGTCCCGCGCGAATGTTGACCTGAATCGAGGGTAGCAGCAGCTTCGGCACCGCAAGTCCGGCATCGCGTTGCTCACGCATCGCGACGAACGCATCCTCGGTCACGCCATCGTGCACATGGACACTGGCCATGCGCTGTTCTCGCACCGTGGTCTCCCAGCAATACTCGTCCCGGCCTGGCGCCTTGTAGTCGTGGCACATGAACAAGTGTGTGTCGTCGGGCAACGACAGCAGGCGCTGAATGGACCGGTACAACGTGCGCGCATCGCCACCGGGGAAGTCGGCCCGCGCTGTGCCATAGTCGGGCATGAACAGCGTGTCGCCGACGAAGGCCGTGTCGCCGATCCGATAAGCGATGTCCGCCGGCGTGTGCCCCGGAACATGCAGCACTTCCACCTCCAGCGCGCCGATCGCGAAACGATCGCCGTCCTCGAACAGCCGATCGAAATCGGAGCCGTCGGTCTTCAGATCGGTCATGGCGAAAACCGGGCGGAAGATGCGCTGCACGTCGCGAATATGCGTGCCGATGCCGATCCATGCATCGGTGTGAGCCTTGATGAACGGAGCGGCTGACAGATGGTCGGCGTGCGCGTGCGTCTCCAGCACCATCTCGACGCGCCAATCCTGATCGCTTGCGAACGCAAGGATGCGTTCCGCCGAGCGCGTGTCAGCAACACCACTGGCCAGATCGAAGTCGAGCACCGGGTCGATGATGGCGGCGGTGCGAGTGGTGGGGTCACCGACGAGGTAGCTGATCGTGTTCGTCGGCTCGTCGAAAAAAGCCTCAATATGGGGCCGGGTCATAATCGTCCTCCGTTTGGCTTGGCTATATATTAGCATATACTAAATTAGCAATACCTAACGGAGTAACGATGATGCTCAAGCCGCCCATGGACTTGGCGACGTTCGAGGCGAAGGCCGGGCAGGTTGCCGACACACTGAAGGCGATCGGCAATGCCCGCCGACTGATGCTGCTTTGCAAGCTCGTCGAGCATGGCGAGGTGACGGTGCGCGACCTCGCCAGCGATGTCGGGTTGTCGCAGTCGGCCTGCTCGCAGCATCTCGCAAAGATGCGCGACGAGGGGCTCATCGCTTTCCGGCGCGACAGCCAGACGCTTTGGTATCGGATCGCCGATCCGCGCGTCGAGACGCTGCTCACCACACTTTACCAGCTCTTCTGCAAGGATTGATGACATGGAGACCCTGTCCCCGACTGCGGCGCGTGCGGCGATCGAGACCGGCGCACGCTTGGTCGATATCCGCGACGCCGACGAACATGCGCGCGAGCGCATCCCCGGCGCGCTCAACCTGCCGCTCGCGCGGATCAGCGACCTGGCGGCCGACGGCCGTCCTGTCATATTTCATTGCCGTTCTGGCATGCGGACGGCAGCCAACGCGGCGCAGCTTCAGGCGGCCGCCGCCGGTGCGCCCGCCTACCTTCTCGAAGGGGGGATCGATAACTGGCGGCGCGCCGGCTTCGCGACCGTCGCCGATCGCAGACAGCCGCTGGAGATCATGCGGCAGGTGCAGATCACCGCTGGCGCTCTGGTGCTCGCTGGCGTCCTGCTCGGGTGGTTGGTTGCACCGGGATTCTTCGGGCTGTCCGCCTTCGTCGGCGTGGGGCTGATGTTCGCCGGTACTACGGGCTGGTGTGGCATGGCGAACCTGCTTCGCGTCATGCCCTGGAATCGGCGCGCGGCCGCCTGAGGCACCGATGGGCGCCCTCTCGATCGTTGCGGCGCTGGCATCGGGCGGACTGGTCGGCCTCGTGCTCGGCCTTGTCGGCGGCGGCGGATCTATCCTCGCGGTGCCGCTCCTGGTCTACGTGGTCCGCATCGGTTCGGCACACGCAGCGATCGGCACGGCCGCCGTCGCGGTGACGGCGAACGCGCTTGCCAGCCTAGCAGGACACGCCCGCGCCGGCCGGGTGAAGTGGCGTTGCGCCGCCGTGTTCGCCGCATCCGGGATGATCGGTGCGGCACTCGGCGCCGAACTGGGCAAGGCAATCGACGGCGAGCGGTTGCTCTCGCTCTTTGGGCTGCTGATGGTCGGCGTGGGCCTGTCGATGCTCCGCAGGCGGAGAGCCGCCGAGGTGCCTGACGTGCGCCTCACGCGCGAAAGCGCCGCAACACTCCTGCCGCGACTCGTGCCGATCGGGCTCACCGTAGGGCTCGCCGCCGGCTTCTTTGGGATCGGAGGCGGTTTTCTGATCGTGCCGGGACTGATGCTCGCGACAGCGATGCCTTTGCCCTACGCCATCGGCACGTCGCTGGTCGTCGTCAGTGCGCTTGGCCTGACGACCGCCACTTCCTATGCCGCATCCGGGCTGGTCGACTGGACGGTGACCGCGCTGCTGGTGGCCGGCGGCGTGGGCGGAACGATCTTCGGCATCTGGCTGGGGCGTTTGTTCGCCGCCCGCAAGGGTGTCCTTGAAAAGGGATTCGCGGGCGTCGTTGTTGCGGTCGGTGCCTACGTCGTCCTGTCCACCCTTTGAGCTTCAGACGACTCACGGGTCAGAGAGCCGTGCTCATCCGACTTCAGGCGATGTGATCTCGCAATCGATTCCGACGCAATCCCCCGGCGTCCCGGAATCTATTTGAGAGAAATATGAGAGAAATCGCCTGAAAATCGGCGTAAATTTCCGCTAAGTCTTTGAAAAGACTTGGTGACCCCTACGGGAATCGAACCCGTGTTTCAGCCGTGAAAGGGCCGCGTCCTAACCGCTAGACGAAGGGGCCGTGATGGCGAGGGCGCCGGTTAGGCAAAGCCGGTGCGGCGGTCAAGAGTGAAATTGCGGTCAATCGGCCCAGGCGGCATCGTCGAGGTGAATTTCTGCCGCGGGGCGCGGACCCCAATCGTCGATCTTGGCCCGGCCGGCGATCCACAGGCGGCGGTCGCGCGGGGCGCCGAGCAGGGCGAGGCCGAGCGGGGTGTCGGCGGCGCGGAAGGCCATCGCCTTGATGCTGCGCCCGTCATCGCCCGCGACGATCGCGCGGACATGGCCGTTGCCCACGATATCGCACTTGATCAGCCGAACCGGCCCGGCGGCGACGCGCGGCGCTGGCCAGCCCATGCCATAGGGGCCGCCGGCCTCCATCGCCTCGACCAGCTGCGGATTGACCCCACCGGGCGCGAGCACGGCGTCGAGCAGCAAGGCGCGCGATTCGGAGGCGCGCTCGACCGCTTCGGCCAGCTTGGCGTTGAGGAAGGCGATGAACGCCGGGATCTGATCCTCCGCGACCGTGACGCCCGCCGCCATCGCATGGCCGCCGCCCGCGATCAGCAGGCCCGCTTCCTTGGCTGCGATGATCGCCGCGCCGAGATCGACGCCCGAGATCGAGCGGCCCGAGCCCTTGCCGATGCCATCCTCACCGATCGCGATGACGATGGCCGGGCGGCCGTGCTTTTCCTTGAGCCGGCCGGCGACGATGCCGATCACGCCGGGGTGCCAGCCGCGTGCGGCGACGACGGCGACCGCGCCCTCGGGCTCCATCGCTTCGGCGGATTGCTGGACCTCCGCCTCGATCGCGCGGCGTTCTTCGTTCAGCCGGTCGAGCTCCTGCGCGATGCTGCGCGCCTCATCCATGTCTTCGGTCGTGAGCAGGCGTACGCCGAGGTCCGACTTGCCGACGCGGCCACCGGCATTGATGCGCGGGCCGAGCGCGAAGCCGAGATCGGTGCAGGTCGGGGCGCGGGTCAGGCGGCTCGCCTCGATCAGCGCGTTCATGCCGATGTTGCGGCGCTGGGCCATGACCTTGAGGCCCTGCGCGACGAAGGCGCGGTTGAGGCCCTTCAATTGCGCCACATCGGCGACGGTGCCGAGCGCGACGAGGTCGAGCAGGTCGAGCAGGCGCGGTTCGGCGCGGCCATTGAAGAAGCCGCGTCCGCGCAGCACGCGGACCAGCGCCGCACCGAGCAGCCAGGCGACACCGACGGCGGCGAGGTGGCCATGTGCGCGCCCCTCATCCTCGTCGAGCCGGTTGGGGTTGACCAGCGCGAGCGCGACCGGGAGTTCGGACGCGCATTTATGATGATCGACCACGATCACCTCGGCACCGACCGCCTTGGCCTCGGCCAGCGCGTCGTAGGCCATCGCGCCGCAATCGACGGTGACGATCAGGTCGGCGCCGTCGCGCTTCAACCGCACCAGCGCCTCGCCCGAGGGGCCATAGCCCTCCATCAGCCGGTCGGGGATATAGGCGCGCGGGTTGAGGCCGAGGTCGCGGAGCAGGCGGATCAGCAACGCGGCGGAGGTTGCGCCGTCGACGTCATAGTCGCCGAACACGGTGACCTGCTCGCCGCGCTGAACCGCATCGGCCAGTCGTTCGGCGGCGCGGTCCATGTCGCGGAAGATCGACGGGTCCGGCATGAAGGCACGGATGCTGGGGCTGCGATGCGCCTCCAGCTCCTCACGCGGGCAGCCGCGGGTGAGCAACAGCTGGGTGACGAGGTCGTCGGGAGCGAAGGAGGGATCGCGCGCATCCGCCGCCAGCCCCCGCCAGCGCCAGGCTTGGCCGAGGATCGAGCTGTGGACGTTGAGCACGGGAGTCATCGGGGGGCTTTAGCGTGGTTTGGCGGTGGAGGGAATCAATCCTCCAGGATCTTCGAATGCACCCGCGTGTCGCGCATCAGCAGATAGGTGACCAGCGAGACGCCGATCATCGCGGTGACATACCAGTAGAAGCCGCGCTCCACCCCCTGATCCTTGAACCACAGGGCGACATAGGGCGCGGTGCCGCCGAAGATCGCGTTGGCGAGCGCATAGGGCAAAGCGACGCCGAGCGTGCGGATATGCGCGGGGAACAGTTCCGCCTTCACCACCGCGTTGATCGAGGTGTAGCCGGTGACGATCACCAGCGCGCCGGACATGATCAGGAAGGCGGCGAGCGGGGTCTGGACGCTCTCCAGCATGGTGAAGATCGGCCAGGTAAAGACGACGCCGAGCACGCCGAACCCGACCATCAGCGGCTTGCGCCCGATCCGGTCGGACAGCGCCCCGGCGATTGGCTGGAGGCACATGAACACGAACAGGGCGGCGGCGCTGATCTGGGTCGAGACCTGCTTTGTGAACGCGCCGGTACCGCTGAGGAAGGTGAGCAAATAGACCGAATAGGCATAGAAGGCGAGCGTGCCGCCGGCGGTGAGCAGCATCACTAGTGCCGCTTCGCGCGGGTGGCGCAGGAACAGGCCGCCGAAGCTGGATTTGTCCTCCTCCGCCGTGCTGCGGTTGGCGAAGCTCTGCGTCTCGGGCAGGTTGCGGCGGAGCCAGAACACGCCGACCGCCAGTGCGCCGCCGATGAAGAAGGGGATGCGCCAGCCCCACTCCGCCAGCGCGGTGTCGGCCATCGCCGCCTGCAGCGCGAGCAGCACCGCGAGCGCGACGAGGTGGCCGGAGATCAGCGTCACATATTGGAAGCTCGAATAGAAACCGCGCCGCTCGCGCCCTGCCATTTCCGACAGATAGGTCGCGCTCGCGCCATATTCGCCGCCGACCGACAGGCCCTGCATCAGCCGTGCGACCACCAGCGACACCGTCGCCCATGTGCCGATACTGTCATAGCTTGGCGTTACCGCGATCAGCATCGATCCGCCGCACATCAGCGTCACCGACAGCGTGAGGCCGGCCTTGCGCCCGCGCCGGTCGCCGTAAATGCCCATCAGCCACGCGCCGATCGGACGCATGAAAAAGCCGACCGCAAAGATCGCCCAGACGTTGAGCGATTGCGCCAGCGGATCGTCCTTGGGGAAGAAATGCGGCGCAAGGTAGCTGCTGAACGCGGCATAGGCGTACCAGTCATACCATTCGACCAGATTGCCCGCCGATCCGCCAAAGATCGACTTGAGCCGCTGGCGCGTGTCGGGCACCGCGCTCATCGGCTAACCGCTTGGGCGAGCTTGCGCCGCACGAACCGCCCGGCCAGGCCGAAGGGAGCGACCCAGGGCCGCCACCACGGCGCGTCGGGGGAGTAGGACGAGGCTTCGATCAGCATCAGGCGCAGTTCCTCGCGGCGATAAGCCCAGTCCGGCATGAACCGGATTTTGTCGAGATAGACAACCAGGCTGCGGTCCCAGTCGACCTCGCGCAGCGTCGCGCGGTGCGGGGCGGTGAGGTCGCGCAGTGCCGCTGCGGTCAGGCGGCGTGCCTGATGCGACAGCGTCGCGGGCGGCGCGCAGGCGGAGTCGCCGAACAAATCGGCCGCCAGCGCCAGCGCGCTGTCATGCACATCGCCCGCGCCGATCCGGGCGGCGCAATCGCGTGCGGCGGCGCGCTCCGCATCGCTGCTGCACCGGGTCAGCGCGGCGAAATCGGCGATCCATTTCAACCGGTGCCAGTTGGTGCTTGCGCCATGCACGGCGAGATAGACCAGCATTTCGGGGCGGGCGAGCGAGGGCAGGCGATGCTCGCTGCCGACCGCGACGCTTTCGCGCGGTGAGTTCAGGCCGAGCGTGGGGACGAGCGCGCGGTTGATGAACAGGCGGGTGTGGAGTTCGACCATCACCCGGTTTGCCGGATGCCGCCAGCCGCTGTCCTTGAGCACATGGTCGAGCGTGCCGGGCTCTGCGCGGTCCTGTCCGTCGAGCGAGACATAGCCCAGCGCCTGCAGCACCGCGAACGCCTCGGCCCGGGCGGCGGGATCGATCAGCAGGTCGATATCGTGCGAGGCCTTCGCCCCGACATTGCCATAGGCCAGCAATGCCAGCGCCGGCCCCTTGACCGTGATCCAGTCGACCCCCCGTTCGGTCAAGGCCGCGCCGATGCGGCACAGTTCGGCGGTCTGGGCCATGGCGAGCATGCCGTCGCGGCGGGCGATCGCCGTGCTGCGCTCGACAATCGTTGCGGGCACAGCGCCGATGTCGCGCATCGCGCCGGCGACCAGCGGCATCACGCGGTGACGGGTCGCGTCGGTGAACACCGCTTCCCAGTCGGTCACACGGGCAGCGGCCGCCTGAATCGCACTCTGGCGCGCGGCATCGTCGGGCCAGCGGCACGCGGCGGCCAGAAAGCCGAAGGCGCCCGTCGCATCATTCGCACGCTGCGGCTGTGGCACCGTCTATCCCCCAGAACCCCTTGGCATGCGGCCCCGCCCGCCCGCCTCCGGTCGTCAGAACGATCCGGGCACTTCGCGCTGAGCGGTGGTCGGTCGCAGCGGACTGAGCAGCTCGAGCGCGCCGCCCTTGCCGGTCCGCGCGCTCTCCATGCTCGAAACCGTGATCGGCGTACAGCTGCGACCGGCAAGGAAATCAAGTGCGGTCTTGATCGACGCCTCCTGCGGGTCGCCAAGCGGGCGGGTCACGTCGTCGCTCGCCTGACAGGTCGCGCCCATGAAGCTGGCGAGGCCGGTATAATAGGCACCCTGACGCGCACTGTTTTCGGTGGCGAAGGCGACGACGCGCAGCCGGTCGTCGCACGCGGTGCGGTCGACCGCGATCTGCCCGACCGGCTTGCCATAGGTATTGGTGCCGATCAGCGCCGCGCGGTTGCCGAGCAGCGGGATGAAGGTGTTCATCACCAGCTCGCTCGCCGAAGCGCTGCCGCCGGTGCCGATAAAGGCGATGCGGGTCGGGGTGATCGACTGTGCCTGCGGGCTGAACAAGGTGGTCTCGTTGTTCGACGCCTTGGACGCGCGGAAGGTGGTGTAGTTGGCGACCTGGCTCGCCGTCTTGTCGCGTGCGAGCAGATTGTTGATCAGCGTCGCGATCGAAACCAGCCCGCCGCCATTATAGCGCAGGTCGATGATCACCTCGCTCACGCCCTGCGCGCGGAAATCGGCAAAGGCGGTGCGCAGCGGCGTTTCGGCGGTGTTGATGAAGGTGCGCAGGTTGATATAGCCGACCTTCTTGCCCGCATCGTCGATGATCTTCGCGCCATAACGCGTCGAGACCGGAGTCAGCGTATAGGTCGCGCGGGTGATCGTCGCGGTCTGTTCGGACCCGCCGAGCGGGCGGAAGCGGAAGCTGCGCGTGTCGCCGTTGAGCGCGTTGGTGATGCCGGCCGAACCTTCGCTGGCGATGATGTCGCTGACATTGCGCAGCGTCGCGGTGCTGGTGCCGATCGCCAGAATCTCGGTGCCGCGGTCGATTCCGGCGGTCAGCGCGGGGGTGCCTTCGAACGATTCGGCGATGAACAGCCGTCGAGCGACGGTATCGACCGACAGGCGTACGCCGAACCCGGCGTTGGAGCCGGAATTATAATAGGCATTCTCCTCGGCGATCGAGGTGATGTAGGTAAAATAGCGGTCCTTGCTCTGCGACCGCGCGGTGGCGGTCAGCGCGTCGATATAATCCTGAACCGTCGCATAGGGCGTGGCGTTCAGGCTGGCCGGCAGGGTTTCGGGGAACAGATACCATTCGTTGAGCTGCTGCGCCGCCCAGGACTGGCGCGAGGCGAGCGAGCAGGTGCCGGTTGGCGTGGGCGTGCCGCCGCCGCCGCCCGAACTGATCGATCCGCTGCTGCCGCCCCCGCCGCAGCCGGAGAGAAGGGCGAGGGTTGCGACGGCGGCGGTGAGGCGCCGCAAACGAAACGGATGTGTACGCATAACGGACGCGAGCCTAACGCAAGCGCTCGCGTCCGTCACCCGGATTATATGTAATTCATTCAGTACGTTAGATCGCCAAGCCGATGACCGCAGAGGCGGTGTAGCCGTTGGCGACGCTGCCGCTCATGGTCGGGGTCTGCTGCGCGAGTTGAGCGGCACTGTTGTCGCCGAACACATTGTCGCTGGAGAGGCTGACCCCGGCAAAGGGCGAGATACTCGAACTATAGGTCGACGATCCGTTGTAAACGGTGCGGCAGACATCGGCGGGCAGCGCGATCTGACCGATCAGGCGCGCGAAATTGCCGCCGGTCGCGCCGGACAGGCTGGAGAACACCTCGAAATGGATATGCGGCCAGCGCCCGGTGTAGCAGCCGGGGAAGATGGTCGTGAACGTCACCTGGCCATTGGCGTCGGTCACGCCGACCCCGCGCAGCCAGCTTTCGGCCGGGACCGAGTAGAGCGAGTAGCGGCCCTGGGCATCGCAATGCCAGATATAGATCGCATAGCCCGCCAGCGCAGCGCAGGATGCGTTCACGTTGACGATGGTCAGGGTGAGGGTGACCGGGACGCCGGGGACGGTGGTGGTCGATCCGACAAAGCTCGACCGGATGTCGCTGCGCACCACGCCGGTGGCGGTGAGCACGTTAGAGGTCGGGCCGCTGGACGTATTGGTGCCGTCGGCGGGATAGGGGCCGTTGGTCTCGCGCGGATCGGCGACGCAGCTGCCGGTGGTGGTGGGAGTCGGCGTCGGCGTTGCGGTGGCGGTCGTCGGCGTGGGCGTGGGGGTGCTCACGCTGCCCGTGGACGTCGATGTCGATCCGCCGCTGTCGCATGCGCCCAGCAATGCCATGCCGCCCGCGCCGGCAAACCAGCGCAGCGCACGGCGGCGGCTGGCCAGCGCCGAAATCATCTGCAGATCATGCGCAAGGCCGTGATCGTGGTCGTGGATATCATCGTGGGCGGGGATATGGGTCATTGGCGAAACTCCTGATGGCCGTTTCGCTATCGTCCGCGCAGTGCACCCGCATATGTCACGATGTTGCGCGCGGATCGCGCCATGTTTCAGTCGAGCGGCAGCCGGACGGTGACCCGGCCACCGGCGGGATGATTGCTCAAGCGCACCTCGCCGCCATGCGCCTCCGCAATCGAGCGGACGATAGCGAGGCCCAGCCCGCTGCCGCCGGTGGCGCGGTTACGTGACGGATCGCCGCGCACGAACGGGGTGAACAGCGCCGCGCTGGTCGCCGGATCGAACCCCGGCCCGGCATCATCGACGCTGATCGTGACCCAGCCCGGCTCCACCGCCCAGTGCATGTCGGCGCCGCGCCCGTACCGCACTGCATTCTCGACGATATTGGCCAGCATCCGGCGCAGCGCGGCCGGTTCACCCCGCACGATCGCGCGCGGGCCGCCGGCGGCGGCGACGGGGGCGCCGGT
>VYKS01000201.1_pt1 | contig 62416 bp, 79 predicted proteins | sample 5114511 | NCBI WGS metagenome assembly VYKS01 (sample SAMN12291795, study PRJNA351875) | freshwater metagenome | isolation source: freshwater lake | place: USA: Michigan, Gull Lake | collected 2011-07-05 | reverse complement strand
CTGATAGGGATACCTCTAAAGGGCAGTTGCGAAATTCCAGTAATGGAAAGAAACAGAAACCTAAGTTGTGAATCTTAGGAATCCCCCGATTTATCGGTGGGAGGATGTCAAGTGGGAGCCATTAGAGTGAGTAAAGCTTGAAGAGCTTCGGTTTCTTTTGAGGTAATTTGAGTTTTAACAAGAGGTTTTACAATTTTGGAAAGCATACAAGCGACCAAGATTTATTTAGATAGATGGTTTCGTCATTAGATTAACACGATTTAATTATCTACAAATCGGATCGCTGCTTCACCTATGGCTATAATTCTCGGTGGGATTTAACATTACGAATAATCCAATAGCTAACGGACAATGCAAAGATTGCCAAGGCTAGAGAAGTCAAGTCACCACCTGAGTCCTTATCAAAAATAATAATCTTACGGGCAACAGCCGTTAGAGCAGTAACAATCACTAGCTCTAGTTGAATTGCATGATTTCGCAGGTAGGCAGTAATATTTTCGAGGATTTCTAGGGCAATTAAAATATTTAGAAATAAGCCAAAAATCTCAATTAAACTAATATTAAAAAAACCGAAGGGCGGACTAAGTAACTGCCTAGCTAATACAACACACAACTCAACTACCGATATCAAAGTCACTATCACCATGGCGATCGCCAAGCATTTGGAAACAAAATTTTCGACAAATTTGATGGTACGAAGAAAACTGCGATCGCTACTAATAAGTTGGAAGATCTTGGTCAACATTTAATTTTGTAATTTTGAGCAGAGAAGATGGTTGGGATTTCAATGGATATTTTAATTTTATGACTAATCGGTCTAATGCTTGATTCCACTATTGGCAGTAACTTACTTTGCTAATGCTGCGGTAAAACTAGGGGCATTCTTGCCGAAGAAAGGTAAATTTAAGGTAGTAGACTTTTTAATTTGAGTTTTAAGATGACGACTAATATCCGCTTGGGCTTGGTAGGGGCGATCGGTAACACTCCTTTAATCGAAATTCCATCCTTATCTAAGATCACAGGGTGCAAAATTTTAGGCAAAGCCGAACACTTAAATCCAGGTGGAAGCGTCAAGGATCGGGCAGCTTTATTTATGGTGGAGCAAGCTGAAAAAGATGGCAACCTCAAAGTGGGCGGTACTATAGTTGAAGGCACAGCAGGTAATACTGGCATTGGGCTGGCCCTGGTGGCAAATGCTAAGGGCTATCGTTGTGTAATCGTGATGCCCAGTAACCAATCTCCCGAAAAAATAGATTTATTAAATACCTTGGGGGCAGAAGTTGAATTAGTTGAACCTGTAGCATTTAGTAATCCCAATCATTTCTATCACACGGCACAAAGGCGATCGCAGCATATCGAAAATGCATTTTGGGCTAATCAATTTGAAAACTTGGCTAACTCCGAATCCCATTATCAAACTACGGCTCCCGAAATCTGGCACCAAACGGGCGGGACAATTGATGGCATTGTCATGTCTTCAGGCACAGGTGGAACTATTGGTGGGGTAACAGCTTACTTGAAAGAGCAAAATCCTCAAATTGCGGCATATTTAATCGATCCCCAAGGTTCTGGACTCTATAGCTTTATGACTGAAGGGGTTTTCAAAGCTGAGGGGAGTTCGATTACGGAAGGGATTGGCATTAATCGGGGGACGGCTAATTTTTATCGAGCCAAACTAGATGGAGCTTTCCAAGGTAGTGATTTAGAGGCGATCGAGATGGCGCATCATTTATTAAAACACGATGGCTTATTTGTGGGCAGTTCAGCAGCTTTGAATTTAGTGGGAGCTGTAAAACTTGCCCGTAAGCTGGGGAAAGGCAAAGTAATTGTAACTATCCTCTGTGATGGTGGAGGCAGGTATCAAAGCCGAATGTTTAATGCTCAATGGTTAGCGGAGAAACAATTAACCCCAACTGGAAGTATTGAGAGTATTCTGGGCTGATGGCTAACACTAAAAGATCAGCTAGACTAAAAATATTAAATTTTAATTATGGCTATGAGCGTAACCACTGAAGTAGATTTAAAAGAAATTCGAGATTTGCTGCTAGGCCTAGATCTCAAGATTGAAGCAGTAGATAAGAAGCTAGATATTTCAGTGGTTCGGATTGAGACAAGATTAGATGGACTTGAAAAACAAGTTATCGATACCCGAACTTCCTTAGAAAAGCAGATTGTTGATACTCGGACTTCCTTAGAAAAGCAAATTAGCGAAAATCGTGTATCGCTTGATAATCGGCTCAACGTTACTACGATTGGATTTTTAAGTATTGTGGGGATCTTGGTAACAGGAATGTTAGGTTTTATCGGTAAGGTTGTCTTTTTCCCCCCACAGGTTTAAGGTTTGATCTTTAATTAGAGCAAAATCAAGTATAAATACTCATCACCAATATGGAAACCCTCTAGATTACAACTACAATAGATAAATTAATATAGCTTCATAATTGTATTAATTTTTTTTATTGTGATTAATCAAATACAGCCCGAAAGGGAATCTCTGTCTAGTCGTAAGTTTGATTTTGAACTATGGGCGATTGCCACAGTCTATTTTGTTCAAGGTGCTATGGGTTTAGCCCATCTATCCGTTAGTTTTTTCTTAAAAGATCAACTAGGACTCAGCCCCGCTCAAGTTGCATCCTTAGTGGGGATTGCAATGATTCCTTGGACAATTAAGCCTCTGTATGGACTAATTTCCGATGCGTTTCCCATCTTTGGCTATCGAAGACGACCATATTTAGTGCTGTCAAGTTTATTAGGAGTGTTAGCTTGGGCTTGCATGGCAACGATAGTGGATACTCCTAAACTTGCCATGATTATGATTGGGATTGCTTCGATGGCGATCGCTTGGTTTGATGCCATTATTGATGCCCTTGTCGTCCAAAGAGCGAGAGTAGAACCTGAAGGTGATGCTGGTTCCCTCCAAGCTTTTACATGGGCGGCTATGTCTGTGGGCGGGATTGCTTCAGCATATTTAAGTGGTTTTTTATTAGAACATTGGGGCGCAAAATTTGTATTTGCGGTTACTGCTACTCTACCTTTGCTGGTGACTATGGCTGCCTTTGCGATCGCCGATCCACCCGTAAGCAAAAATAACGACATCCTTGGAAACACTAAGCATCAATTAACACAATTAGTCAAAGCCTGCACCAGCAAGCAAATCTGGCTACCAATGTTGTTTATATTTCTGTGGCAAGCTACACCTAGTGCGGATGCAGCATTTTTCTTTTTTACGACTAACGAACTTAAATTTAATCCAGAGTTTTTAGGAACAGTTAGATTTTTTACCAGTTTGGCAGGTTTAGCTGGGGTGTGGATATTTCAGCGATTTCTCAAAGATATTCCCATGCAGCGCATTTTTCTGTGGACAACTATTATCTCTACAGTTTTAGGAATGACGAGCTTGGTGTTAATCAGCCACGCTAATCGCAGTTGGGGCATTGACGATCGCTGGTTTAGTTTAGGAGATAGCTTGATTTTGACCGTAGCAGGCAGAATTGCCTATATGCCCGTATTGATTTTGGCGGCTCGGCTTTGTCCTGTAGGTATAGAAGCTACACTTTTTGCCATGTTAATGTCAGTAATGAATCTGGCGGCATTATGTTCATCTCAATTGGGAGCAGGTTTAACCTACCTATTGGGAGTTACGGAGGTGGATTTTAGAAATTTAGGTTTATTAGTGGCGATCTCTAATCTTAGTAATCTGCTCCCATTACCCCTATTAAACTGGCTACCAAATGAGAAGGTAGTTGCCCTGAGTTTGGAACCAACAAATTTAGAATTAGTAAATACCGAACTTACCCTAGAAATACCTGAACCAACTTTAGTATCAAAGTAAAAGTTCCTTTTTGTCTTTAAATCCAAACAGCGATCGCCTCCCAATCAAATACTTTTTTGCATTTTACTTTTGCATTTTACTTAAAAAGGCAACAGTTTCCACATGGGCAGTTTGGGGAAAGAAGTCTAAAGGTTGTAACTTCGTGATTTGATAATTTCCTTCCGTTGCCAAAAGCTGTAAATCCCTAGCTAGGGTGGCTGGATTACAACTGACATAAACTATACGGGGAATTTCTGATTGGCATAAATAGGCGATCGCATCGGGATGACAACCTTTACGGGGAGGATCTAAAAGAATGACATCAGGTTTTAGATCTAGTTGGGGCAGAAGTTCTTCAACTGTACCTGTGTGAAAGGAGACATTGCGAATCCCATTAATTTTGGCATTTTGTTCAGCTTGGGTAGTAGCTTGGGGTTGAATTTCGATGGCGATCGCCTGTTTTACTTTTTTAGATAAGGGCAAGGTCAAAGTTCCCACGCCTGCGTAGGCATCCACAATGACTTCATGCTTTTGCAGTTGCAATTCCCTTTGGATTAAGCTCACCAAAACTTCCGCTTGTTCGGTATAAATTTGAAAAAATGTATCGGCTCGTAGTTGAAATCTTAAGCCCACAAATACTTCTTCAATGTAGTCCCGCCCTGCGATACAACGAGTCTCTTCGCCCAAAATTGTATTAGTGCGATCGCTATTCCGATTCAACATCACTCCGACTAGATTGGGATAAGCCTCTAACCATAAAGGAGCCTGTAGTTCTAGCTTTGGTACATCCCAGTCTTTTGCAACTATAGTTAAGAGAATTTCACCCGTATTTCTGCCGATTCTGAGACTAATATGTCGTAGTAATCCTTTGTGAGTTTTCTCATCATAGATTGACCATTCTCGTTTGCGAATATCTCGTTTTAGCCCTGCAAGGAATGGATCTAGGCGTTGATCTTGGACGGGACATTGATTGATATTGACAATTTTGTGAGTGCGCTTTTGATAGTAGCCAATCTTGATTTTATTCTCATTGCGATCCATACCCAAAGGATAGGAAACTTTGTTGCGATATTGCAGAGGATCCGGGGCAGCAATAATATCTGTCATGACTGCGCTAATTTGCTCGGCTGAGAATCCCCCAATTCTTTGTAATGCCTGAATTACTTGATTTTGCTTAGACTCCAGTTGATATTCATAACTTACGACCTGCCATTGGCATCCCCCACATTTATCCGCCACAATGCAGCTAGAGCGAACTCGATGGGGCGAAGCTGTCAAAACTTTTTCAAGGCGGGCGTGGGCAAAGTTAGGCTTAACGTGGGTAAGTTTGGCTTCAATGCGATCGCCTGGCACCGTATCTGGCACAAATATAGCGATGTCTTGATACCGACCGACCCCATCTCCACTATCAGCGAGGTCAGTAATTTCTAGGGAGATGATTTGGTCTTGTTGCATTATTGATAAAGGTCAGCCAAAATTAAGCTAAAAATTTAGGATAACCTGATTTGCATAAATAAGGACAACTATGCGATCGCTCCTCATAACTAAATTGCTAAACTAATTACTGATCTTTTTAGGCTTTCGATCCACAAATCCCACCAGCATCACCCCAAAAGTAATCAATATGGTGCCGAGCCATCTAGCTATAGAGACGCGATCGCCCAAAATTAACCATGCCGCAAAGGTAGTTAAAACATAGTTAGAGGCAATCAATGGCAAAATATAACTCAACTCAAAATGGGATAAAGCTACCAGATAAAAAATCAGCGAAGATATTAGAAAAACTAAAGCTAACCAGATCCAAGGACTATTAACGATCTGCCAACCAAATCCAAATAAAACCAGAGGATTAATGGTATTAATTGCTCCTAAAGCCTTAATTCCCTTACTTAGAGAGAGATTACCTGCAACTTGAGTTAAGACCACAAGTGCTAGAATTACGAATTTTATCAAAGCAAACACCTAACCTTTTCTGCTATATTAGCTCTGCATGAAACGGCTTGAAAACCTAAATCCTAGGTAATCCTAACTTAAAATTTAGACTTTTCAAACGATCAGCAAATGTTTTAGAGCGCAATCGTGAGTGGAGTGGGAAATGAAAAGTACAATCTTAGCCTTGGGTGGGTTATCAGTTTCTTTAATTTCTGTGCCAATTTTCGGAGTAGTTTTTGTACCTCAAGCGATCGCCCAGACAGATCCAGTAGTTATAGAAATCCCCAAGAGTAACTTTTTTGGCGAATCCCCAACTCCACAAAACTCATCTCAGACTAATCCTCAGCCAAATATAGAAATTCCTAGAAGTAATTTTTTTGGTGAATCCACAAATCCACCTCGCCAGCCAACTCCCCAAGCAAATCCTCAGAAGAAGCTGTCTGATACTGCCGATGACTTAAAAAGGGAGGGTAGTAAAGTCGCTGATGAATCAAATCTAAACGAGCAAAAAAAACTTACTGCTTTTGAACGCCCTTTATTCAGGTTATTTGGATTTGAAACTGCTAATACATTAAAACAATCTGAATTCATATTTAATATTTCTGGGACAACCTATAATACCCCTAACGATTTTCGATTATTTGAGTCTCCTGGAAGTGAGGAAAACCGTAGTAATGATACAAATATTGGTTTCACCTATGGGATCTCCGATGATATTCAATTTAGTTTTCAGCTGGCAGGCAAGGATGATGCGGCTTTTGCTAATTTAGTTAGACCTAACAGCTCCCTTCAGTTTTTCAATGGTACTTCTGCTGGGCAGATTAAATGGAAATACTATGATGATGAATCACTTAAAGCCGCTTTAGTTGTGGGACTTGAGTTTTCATCACCTGTAGCCCTTTTTAGTAGAGGTAATCGTACCATTAACTTTTCTACCCCTGGACCCCGCCAAGCTAGCGATGGTGGTGGCGGAAACCAATTCACAGCTACTGATAACTCAGTCTACTTTAGTTTGGCACTCCCAATAACTTACCAAGCTACCAACCAGTTAAGTTTTAGTTTAAATCCTCAAGTTAGCTTTTTTCCCAGTAGTATCCCAGCCTCGACTATTTCGGGGAGTACTAGCAGCCTAATTGCTAATAACGTGGGATTTGATGGCAGTAGTCTTCAAAATTATTACGGTACCGTAGTGGGTTTAGGCTTGGGGGTTAACTATATGCTTACACCTCGCTTACAGTTTGCGGCAGATGTCACCCCGATCTTATCTGGAAGAAACTCCGCTGGAGTAACTGATGGTTCCCTCTTTATCCAGAGGGTAGTTTGGAATGCGGGTTTACAATTTGCGCCTAACAACCGTACTGCTTTGAGTTTTTATGCCACTAATCGTTTTGGTCCTAGTGCTTCTTCAGCCTCTAACTTACTAGTGCAACCAAATGGGGATGTTGGCTACGGCTTTCAGTTTTCTTATTTACCTGATTTTGCGGACTTATACAAAATTGAAAGAAGAGAAATTTACTCACCCCCATCCACGTTCTTGTCATACTTAAATGGCCTTCCTAGTACTACACTTCCAGTTTATAGCACGCTTTATCAGTTGTCTTTTGGTACTAATGGCAGAGTCAATCCTTCCGTTAGATTTGGCTTACTAGATGATTTAGAATTAGCAGTGAGTTTTAGTAGCAATAATACAAAATCCTTACCACTAGAACTCTCGGCGATCGCACGGCTAGCAATAGTACAAGACAATGGAGAAAACTATACTTTTGCTTCCACCTTAGGGCTAGGGATTACAAATTTATATGTTAGCGATCCCCTTCTAGTAACATTATACTTCGATATCCCAACCAGCTATCGCCTTACCTCGGCATTAACCCTAACCGCAACCCCAAAATTAGTAGTTCCTGCTCAGTTTGCTGGGCAGTCAAATATTCTAGGTTTAACCTTGGGTGGAATTTATAACATTACCGATACAACTCAGATTATGGGTGAATATACCCCAATATTTAGTGGTAGCAATCAATTAACCAACGTTGATCGTTTTAGCCTAGACCCGAATGCGTCTCCATACTCTGGTAAGACTAATATTTTTAATATTGGGGTGCGACAGCTATTCCCATCTGGGAACTCCCTTTACGCAGTTGATTTGTATTTCACTAATTCTAGTTCTGACTATGGGCTTCAGGGAATTTCAGCTATTGCCAATGGTGGGAAACAAGTCGGAATTCGCTTTAGTGTTTTGAATGGCGTTCCCGAACCTCGCAAGGATTAGTATAGGTCGCTGTTTTAGCGTAATTTACTAAACTTGATTTGCTAGACTAGGATCACAAAGTAGCTCCAAATAGAAGTCATGGCGGAAAAAGTAGTAGTTGGTCTATCGGGTGGTGTAGATAGCTCTGTGGCAGCAGCATTATTACATAGTCAGGGCTATGATGTTACTGGTTTAACTCTATGGCTAATGAAAGGTAAAGGGCAATGTTGTTCTGAGGGTATGGTTGATGCTGCCCGTATTTGTGAGCAATTGGGTATTCACCACGAAATTGTGGATAGTCGAGATAGTTTTACCGAGAGTGTAGTTAATTATTTAGTTGCAGGTTATACCGCAGGCAATACTCCCCTTCCTTGCTCTCGTTGCAATAAAGCCGTTAAGTTTATGCCGATGTTAGATTACGCTCAAAATAATTTTGGGATCGATCGCATTGCCACAGGACATTATGCAAGGGTAAACTTTGATCCTGCTACAGGGCGTTATCAGTTACGGCGGGCTGTCGATCGCAATAAAGATCAGTCTTACTTTTTATACGAGGTTGGACAAACAGAATTTAGCAGATGTATTTTTCCTCTTGGGGAACTAACTAAAGGTGAAACTCGCAAACTTGCCGCAGAATTAGGGCTTGCCACTGCCGATAAGCCCGAAAGTCAGGATCTATGTTTAGTTGAAGCCCATGGTTCAATGCAAGGTTTTTTAGATCAATTTATCCATAGCCGTACAGGTAATATTGTAGATTCTGAAGGTAAGATTTTAGGAACCCATGAGGGCAGTCATCACTATACGATCGGACAACGAAAAGGTTTGGGAATAGCTGCGGCAAATCCACTCTATGTATTGGCCATTCATGCGGGTAAAAATGAAGTCGTTGTGGGCGATCGCTCTTTAGCTCAAGATCGAGAATGTTTAATTGATCAAATAAATTGGGTAGCTCTGGCTCCAAGCACCAGCCCATTCAAGTGTGAAGTCCAAATTCGTTACCGATCGCCCGCAGCCATGGCGACAATTGTGCCTATAGAAGGTGATAAAGCTAGGGTTATTTTTGACGAACCCCAATTTAGTATTACACCTGGGCAGGCGGCTGTATGGTATGGGGACGATCTGGTTTTAGGCGGTGGGTTAATTACCGAAGTTATAACCCCATCAAACTACAGCCCAAACTAGAGAAGCTATCCAACGGAAGTAAGTTGAGGTTGACTTTGGAGCCAAATTTGATAAAGATGACCTTCAAGGTTGCTACCGAAATCTGCCACAAAAACTCCTTCTGCAACTTCAGGTTTTAGGTTGTTGCTAATCCAAATACCAGAAAAGCTAACTTCTAAGTATTCAAAATCAGCAGAAGATAAACATATAGAATTTGTGGAAGCGATCGCCAATTGTAGAAGTGCCAACTGAGCAAGTTCGACCCTAACCAGCATCGAAGCATAACCACATTCAATATGGATATTTTGTCCAGTGCCGATCGCTAAAATCTTTCGACTAGCTATAAATTCTTCTACAGTAGATTCTAGCCACTCTATATACAAGCTGGATTCAAGATAGATTAGTTTTAACATCGTACTTTTTTTACCTTTTACATTCGTTGTTGGATTACGTTTTGGGATTAATTGCCTAAATATGAGATGAGGATAATATTTGGGATGAAAAAAAATCCCCACCTTCGACTGAAAGCGGGGAAAGACAAATCGTTGTCTATTCTCTATTTAGGTATATTTACGTTTTTATACCTTCCGCTTTACTAAAATTGCGTTCTCTAATATCTGCAAAATTTTTGGCACCCAATGTACTTGCCAGACCAAGGTTTGTTCCATCAGAAACTACAACTAGCCCTAGCATTGGCAATTGATGCTGTGGAGATAGGAGCGATGAGCTTATGGAGATGGGCAAACAGGGTTTCATTTCAGTTAGATTTGAATTTTTAAGATTTAGATAATACACTTGTAGCATATACCCAGATTTTAGTTTTGTAAACATTGAATAGGAAGAACTATGCAAACACTACATCAACCTCTCTCAACCACTGAAATGGAAGTTACTAGCATTCGCCTGGAACGAGACTTAAAAGAAAAACTTAAAGCTATATCAGGGCATCAGGGTTATCAAGCTCTGATCCGAGATGTATTGTGGAATTTTGTGGAGACTCAAAGTACAGATGCTCAAGCTGAGATCGAGTCCAGTGAAATTAGGGCGAGTATCCCTGCGATCGCCTATAAAGAGCAACGCTGTATGCTCACGGGCAAGATGATTAGACCCCAAGAAGAGATGATATTAGGACTCACCCCCAAAGGAATTTTGGTGCCGCTATGTATTGATTCTCTGGGTATTAATAACTGATAGATAAAGGAACTTTGGTGACATAACTTGCATATTTTCGTAGTATTGTGTAGTATATGTATTATTAAATGGTTACTGTCTAAATTTACAGATCAAAATAGTAAGAGGTTGAGGGTTATGCCCTACGAACAATTAGAAATAGCTGGAACTGAGCCTGTCCTTTCATGGGCAAATCATCAGCTTAATCCCGAAGAAATGAGAATGGCAAAGAATGTCGCCTCGCTTCCGTTTGTATTTAAGCACGTTGCCCTCATGCCCGATGTTCACCTTGGCAAAGGAGCATTAGTTGGTTCAGTTATTGCAACAAAGGATGCCATCATTCCTGCGGCTGTCGGTGTAGATATTGGTTGTGGAATGGCTGCAATTAAGACACCATATACTTCCGATCAATTGGAAGGAAAGCTCAAAAAGATTCGGATGGATATGGAAGCGGTTATTCCTGTCGGTTTTAATGAGAACAAAGAAGTTGATAAAATAGTTCAAAACTGGTCTGGTTGGACTGAATTTAAGCAACTGCACTCAGGGGTGCAACATTTAGAACGTAAGGCTTTGCGGCAAATGGGTTCCCTTGGCGGTGGCAATCACTTTTTAGAAGTCTGTTTGGATACCGAAAATCAAGTATGGTTAATGCTGCATTCAGGTTCCCGTGGGATTGGCAATGTGATGGCACAATGTCATATTGATACGGCTAAGAACTTGGCGAAAATGGCTGAGACTTCCTTACCCGATCCAGATTTGGCTTATTTTATCAAGCGATCGCCTGAATTTGATGCCTACTGGCACGACTTACAATGGGCGCAAAATTATGCCCAAGCCAACCGAGAGGTGATGATGGCAAGATTCAAAAAAGTAATCGAACAACATTTAGGCGGAGGGAAACCCACTAAACCACTTCTATCTGTAAATTGTCATCACAACTATGCCGAAAAGGAAGTTCATTTTGGGGAAGATGTTTATGTCACTCGCAAGGGTGCGGTGCGGGCAAGGGATAATGACTATGGCATCATTCCGGGTTCAATGGGGGCAAAGTCTTTTATTGTCAAAGGTAAAGGTAATGCCCATAGTTACTGTTCCTGTTCCCACGGGGCGGGACGGTTAATGTCTCGAAATAAGGCTAAACATCAATTTACCCTTGATGATTTAATTGCCCAAACTAAGGGAGTGGAATGCCGCAAGGATGGAAGAGTTTTGGACGAAATTCCTGCTGCTTATAAACCAATTGAACAGGTAATGGCTAATCAATCTGATCTTGTGGAAGTAGTAGCTACCCTCAAACAGGTGATTTGCGTGAAGGGTTAGAGAACTAGGGCTTTACCTCATCGGGCTGTTCGGGCTGGGGTGGTGCATCTATTAAAATACCATATCGCCAGAGGGTAAAGCTTTACCGAAAGCGACGCTAATTCTTACAAATCCGCCCTTTGGCAGAAAAAAAGGTGGTGGGTTGCCCAACCGATCAGATTTTGAATTTCCTACCAGCAACAAACAGTTTTGCTTTTTGCAACATATCTACCTTGGGCTAAAGCCCAGTGGTCGAGCTGCTGTGGTACTACCCGACAATGTCCTGTTTGAGAGCAACGGGGGGCGATTGATCCGAGCTGACTTGATGAACAAATGCAATCTTCATACGATTTTGCGTCTGCCGTCTGGTATTTTCTATGCTCAGGGTGTCAAAACAAATGTGCTATTTTTCACCCGTGGCAAAAAAGCAATGGGCAATACCAAAGTTAGAATTATGCACAGCATTACATTAAAATCTCATATTGGTAAGGATGGGCTTTTGAAGGTTCATTTGCCTGATATGCAAGATACGGATATTGAAGTTGTCATTGTCTATCAAACTAGCTTGTCTAAAACTCTTGAAGCGGAACCTCTTTCAAGGTTTTATGGATGTATTCAAGATGATTCATTTTTTAGACACCCTCAGCCCGAACAACCTATTGCAACTTGAAGATTGGGAGGTTGAGAAGTGAACGAACACCCACCATCTTGGATTGAGGTAACTTTAGGTGATCTTTTGAGCTTCAACTATGGAAAATCACTACCTAATAATGCTAGAAGCGGTTCTGGCTTTCCTGTATATGGCTCAAATGGAATAGTCGGTTATCACGATATTGCCTTAACTGATAAAGAAACACTAATAATTGGTAGAAAGGGAAGTGTAGGAGAAATACATTTTTCACCTAGATCTTGCTTTCCAATTGATACCACTTACTATGTGGATCAATTTTACGGAATGCCTGTAAAGTATTGGTTCTATCAGCTTAAAAGTCTTCGTCTAAGTCAGTTGAATAAAGCTACAGCAATACCAGAACTCAATCGTGAAGATGCTTATCATACAAGAATTTATCGTCGAAATTCGCCGACCAAACGTAGATAATCTTTATGATGTTTTTGTGGCAATTCGTGATGATGAGCGTGAACATGTTAAGACCATGACAGCTTGCCAAAATATTGATGCCCAAACCTCTTTTCCTAGTCCCCACGATCAAGTTATAGGGACAGGCTAGAAACTAAAAATAATGGGATCGAAGATTTTTAATTAATCCGATCCCATTTTTGATTTAATCGTTATCTCTATCTAAAATTGACATCCTCCCCCGATTTATCGGGGGATTCCTAAGACTCACGACTTAGGTTTTCTGCTTCTACACCTGTATGTACGTTTGAGTCAAGGTATCCGTAAGTTATGCGGTACAGCTTTTATACCACGATTGACTGCCATTCACCGCCCGATAAATCGGGTGTCCTCTGGCAGAAGAAAGATAGAGTTAAACAGCAGGAAATCCTGAGCGAATGTCTTCAACAATGCCATCCCTAAGCACAACTTCTACCTGCATCATCCCGATCAGATTGTCACCTTTGCTAACTGTAAAGAAACTATCTAGTTGTCCTTGGGTAACTTCTTGTTCTAGTTCTAGCACCTGTACTTGGCTTAGTTGTTGCAGAGCTTGATTTTTTTGTTCAAGAAACTCCGATTTGCGTTCATTCATTTGAGCGCGAATTGACTCAATTTCGCCTAAAACCGCTGGGCCAGGTGGTTTAATACTTTGGCGTTCGATTTCAGCAATCATTCTTTGCCCTTGAGCTTCGACTTGTTGAATTTGACCATCAAGTTGTTGGATTTGGAGTTGAAGTTGTTGCTGCATTTCATCCTTCCAGCGAGTTGTAACAATTACTTTAATATTAACAGCCCGCTTAAGAAGAAGTTGATTCGCAAAATCTATTGAATTCATAGGATTGAGATTACTGGTTTAGACAAACATCTTGTTAATAATATCTTGGTAATGTTCATTTACAACATTGCGCTTGATTTTGAAAGTTTGGGTCATCATGCCATTATCGATCGCAAAGGGTTCCAGAATAAAACTAAATACCCCAATGCGATCGCTTGCACTATAACCAGCCCGATTTTTTACTTCTCGATTTAACTCTTCTCGATACAAATTCTTAATTAGTTCAGTCTCAAGATTTACTTCTGCTAGTTGTAAACCCGTAGGAATTAATTTTGCCGCTTCTAGTCCTGCTAAATTAGGCACAATCAAAGCTCCTAAATGTTTTTGATCTTGCCCTACGACAATAATTTGATCGATTAATGCACTCCGCAGACAAGCATCCTCGATCGCTTGGGGTTCAATATTTTCACCATTACTCAAGACAATCGTATCTTTGGCTCTACCTGTAATTACCAAATCATTCCACGGAGTCACATAGCCTAAATCTCCACTATCAAACCAACCTTCAGGATCAATTACTTTGGCTGTACCTGTCGGATTTTTGTAGTAGCCTTGCATAACTTGGGGGCCACGCAGGGTAACTATACCTTTTTGATAGGCAGGTAAAGGCTCACGAGTATTTTGATCTAAAATTCGGGTTTCAGTATTAGGAATTGGCTGTCCATCTGCATTACGGATATTGCGGTGCGGGCGGCGCAGATGGGTAATTGGCGAAGTTTCAGTCAGCCCGTAGCCACTGAGCATATCAATATTCACAATTTCATAAAAATCTTCTAAGTGCAATGCGATCGAACCACCACCACTGACTACAAGTTCTAAACAGCCTCCAGTAGCCTCACGCACTTTTTTGTAAACTAAGCGATCGCCCAGAAAATGCAAAGGAGACAATGCCAACATTTTTATTCCTGCACCCAAGCGTTGAGCTAAAGTTGGAGCTAGATTATCCAGATCGAGTCCCTGCCAAATTCTTCGAGCTTTTATATATGCCAAGCTCATCTTAAAAAAGAAATCCACTAATTTTTGTTTACTTTGTGGTTGCTCTCGAAATTGCTTTTGAACCCCTTCATAAATTGATTCCCACAGCCTCGGCACTGCCACCATGTAGTTGGGTTTGAGGTCTTTAAGATCTTTTTTGATGTAGCGAATATTCGTGTAAATCTGACTACAGCCTTGGGAAAAAATGAAATATTCAAAAGCCCGCTCGTAGGAATGCCAAGTGGGAAGAATGCTCATCACTTTTTTACTTGGTTGCACCTCGTAGACATCCAAAGCGGCATTTAGCTGATGCACCAGATTTCCGTGAGTTAGCATTACGCCTTTAGGATTGCCCCCTGTCCCAGAGGTATAGATCAAAGTTGCGAGGGTTTTCAGGGTAATTTCAGGATGTCCTAAATCTTGATTGGCTCCTAGTTTAATAACTTGCTCAAAGTTATGGATATTAATAGGGGCAGCTTCATCGGAAAGTAAAATGATTTGCTTGATAGGTAGATGCTCTAGTTCGGGTTGCAGTTTTTTGAGAGTTGCCAGATTTTCAATTACTAAAGCGGTGCTGTCACTATTTTCGAGAATGTATAAAAGTTCTTGCCGTTCTGCTTGGGAGCTACGAGTGGCATTAGCAGCCCCGATCGCCATAATTCCTTGATCGGCAATTAACCAGCGGGGCGAGTTATCGGCAATGAGAGCAACATGATCGTTTGGTTTAATCCCGAGCGATCGCAATCCTGCCCCAAAGCTTGCCATTTGATCTGCTAATTGAGAATAGGTGAGCTTAACTTCAGGTTTAGTATGGGGATCGTGGACTGCCAGAATATCTGGATAGGCTTGGGCGGTTTTTTGCCATACTTGCCAGAGGTTTTGAGCATTTCTGTGATTTAGGGGCTTAGTCATAGTTTTTAGTAGAGTTAGGAGAAATTTAAGGCAGAATCTAATTTATTGATTGCTTATTGATTAAGAGTATGAAAGAAAATGGATCTCTAAAATCTAATGATTGTGTCACTTTCCGATCTGTTCTAAATCCTATATCTTTTAAACCTCGAAGTAAATCTTGAAGCGATCGAAGCCAAACGCTGGATGAGTGACGATACTCTATCTAAACGTATTGGAGCCACTGCCGCCGTTTTATCCCTAGCAGGGCAGTTAGAGCAAATTCCCACCGATACCAAGGGACTTTATACTTCTCAATTTTTAGCTAGGGCAGCCGAAAATACCCAAGTATTAATTGATTTAGTGCGAGCAAACGATCCAGACTTAGCAGAGCGACTTGCTGGCAACCGTAAAGTTACAGCCACTAAACCCGAACTTAATGCTAGTCAAATTCGGAATGCCCAGAGTATCGGTAATTTGCAAGTGCGAGGTGAGGTCAAGTTCCCTAGTGGTTCATCGGAATTAGCTTCCCAAAGCCAGCAAATTTTGAATCAATTAGCCAAAGAAATTGGTGAATTTAGTTCGCAAACGATCGCTGTGCGGGTAATTGGACATACTTCGCAAACAGGGGATGCTGAAACCAATCAAATCCTGAGTCAGCAAAGGGCACAGGTAGTAAACTATCTTCGTTCTCGTGGTGTAGCGAATAATATCCTAGCGGAAGGGAAGGGTTTTAGTCAGTTACTCCCCAATATTCCACCCACTGATGCCCGCAATCAACGCACAGAGATTAGAAACGCACAGAGATTAGATTAGTCCGAGTGCAGTAAAGATTGGCAATAAAGATTGACAGTAACTGAAAATGCTATGATTCTTGACAAAGCAAATTTAAGGAAATTTAATTGGCATGAATACTGTAACCTTAAATCTAACATCTCTTATAAATATAGCAGATGAACAGTTTTACGAACTTTGTCTTACAAATCCCGATGTTAAGTTTGAGCGTAATGCCAAAGGAGAAGTAATTATTTTGGCTCCCACAGGTGGTGAAACAGGAATTTATAATGCTGGATTGAATGCTCAGTTTTGGATTTGGAACGATCGCCTAAAACTCGGAAAAGTATTTGATTCTTCTACTTGCTTTAAACTTCCAAATGGAGCAAATCGTTCCCCTGATGTCTCATGGATTCGCTTAGACCGATGGAATGAGTTGACACAATCTGAACAGGAAAAATTTCCGCCGATCGCTCCAGATTTTGTTTTAGAACTAATGTCCCCTACCGATACCTTGTCAGAAACTCAAGCTAAAATGCGGGAGTATCAAGAAAATGGGGTAAAACTTGGCTGGTTAATCAACCGCAAGCGTAACCTAGTTGAAATTTATCGCCAAAGTCAACAGGTGGAAGTTCTACACAATCCTGAATTTTTGATGGGTGAAGATATTTTGCCTGAATTTAGCCTGAACCTGCGATCGCTCTAAAAATCTATCTAAAAATTTAATAGTTTTTATGGCTTTAACTTCCGCTCTCTGCCAATTCTTGTTTTAATGCTTGGGCTTGGGAGAGTAAGGATTCAGCAAAGACGATCGCACTATCAGAGTTTGCATCCTTCTTTTTAGAATTAAGCTTAGAATTAACCATAACTCCACCTGCTAAATTGGCAAGTTCTTGTTTGCGCTGAGTCGAATCCAGTAACTCTACTTCTACAATGGTGCGATCGCTTTTCGTACCATTAATATCAATTTGAATAAACTTTTTACTGACTTGGAAATGATGATCGGCGATCGCTGCCACAATTGGTTGATGGGTGACACATAGCACTTGGTGTCCTTGTCCTAGTTGAAATAATCTCTGGGCGATCGCCTGCGCCACCCGACCCGAAACCCCGACATCAATTTCATCAAATACTAGTAACGGGGTTAAGCCTTGGTTAGCTTGAGCAAAACAGGTTTTTAGAGCTAATAGAAACCTACTAATTTCTCCACCCGAAGCCGTCTCCGCCAAAGGTTGTAACGGCTCGCCTAAGTTGGGACTAAATTCAAAACTGACCTGATCTGCCCCAGTTGGAGCAGGAACTTGAGCAGAGATTTTAACCTGAAATTGCACTTTCTCCATTGCCAAAGATTTCAAAGCCGTAATTAGTTGTTGTTCTAATCCTTTTGCGGCCGTCGATCGCAGTTGGGTTAATTTGGCGCAAGCTTTGGTTAGTTTGATCAGATGTTCGCTGGCTATTTTTTCCAAAACTTCTAAGGGCTGATTATTGGCATTAATTTCAGCTAGTTGGGTTTGGAGTTTATGTTTATAAGCGATCGCTTCTTCTAAGCCACTTGAGCCAGATCCATATTTACGACAAATTTGCTTGAGTTGCCTGATGCGATCTTCAATTTGTTCGAGGCGATCGGGATCGCTTTCCAGATTTGCGCCATAGCTATTAATTTGACGGGAGGCTTCTTCCACCTGAGCCAAGGCACTAGATATCAGTTCTAAAATTCCCTCCAAACTCGGATCGACTGCGACCATATCGGTTAAAACCGATTCTGCTTCACCCAATAACTCGGCACAGTCAACCTTGCTATCTCCCTGATATAACGCCTCATACACCTGATAGCTTTGCTGTTGTAAATCCACACTATGGGATAACTTCAGGCGATCGCTTTCCGATTGATTTAACTCCTGTGGATCTTCTAAATCTGCTGACTCTAGCTCTTGGAGTTGATATTGGAGCATATCGATTTGCTGCAACCTGTGGCGATCGCTTTCTTGTCTTTCTATAACTGCATTCTTAGCTTTTTGATAACTTTCAAACAGTTTACTCACCTGTTGCCTTAGCGTAATCAACTCTAATCCACCAAAACTATCCAGCCATTCCCGTTGCATTGCTGCTCTACCTAGCAATACCGTTTGCCCTTGAGCCGTAATCTCGACTAATTTCTCCCTGAGTTCCTGAATTTGTTGCTTATTAACAACTACGCCATTAATTCTGGTGCGATTACTTTTAAGGGTGATCTCACGGCTACAGATAATTTGATTTTCTTCGATCAAGTCGATTTCTTGGGCTGATAGCCAATCTATTAAGATCGGATTAGCGGCAAATACGGCTTCAATTACCGCCCGATCGCTACCAGTCCGCATCAGCTTAGTGGTAATCTTGCCACCCAAAGCCGCATCTAGGGCATCTAAAATTATGGACTTACCCGCTCCAGTTTCACCCGTGAGGATATTTAAGCCCGCATATAGTTCTAATTCTAGATAATCAATGAGGGCAAAATTTTGAATTTTTAAGCTCAAGAGCATGATGCTTTTAGATTATGGCTACTCCAAAGTTTAGCAGAGCTTTCGATTGTCTTGAATATAGCGATTCCTACGGATGCGGTTCCCGCCGCAAAAGAAAGCAATAAGGGTACTTAAACTTAAGTTGAGGTCTAAGCTCAAATTTTCTAGCCTAAACCTCAACTGATGGAGGTCATAGGTAAAGCGATCGCGTTCTGAGGTCAATTGTTTGAAATTTTTGCTTGCGCGATCGCTCTCGATCTCAACAAGTCTAATAATTTTCTCCGAATGCCAAGTTAATTAGTCGAGCCTTCCTCTAGATCATTTAGCGTGAGCGGTGCTTGGGCACTATGGCGAACATACAACACGTAAACTGTGTCATCACGAATCGTAAAAAGCACTCGATACAGATTTTTGGCCTTCCCATAAAGAAGTTGACGTACTGCTTCTGTAAAAATCTCATGTTCGACTGATAAGGCACAACGCTGGGGTTTCTCTTGTAGCGTAGCTATGGTATTCATTAATCCTCGAAACCAACGATCGGCAAACTCAGGATTATGCTCTCGATACCAACGATAGGCTTGTTCAATCTGAGTTTCTGCAATTGGGGTGATTTCAACCTGAAATGTCATACTTTTTCTGCATTTCTTGAACGAAATCTTCGATAGGGCGAGTTTGACCAGAGTTTAGTTCCTCAAAGCCTTGCTGAATCCCTTCTATTGTCTCTAACTGATCTATCAGTTGGCGTAATTTGACAGAATTGATTTTACCGGCATCGAGAAAGGTGATAAGAACTTGGGAGTGATCGCTAACATCTTGCGGTAGCTCAGTGAGACGGATTTGCCCATCCTGATAAATGCCTGCGACGGTTTTTAGCATAGGTTGTTGCTGGGTTGGTATTTCCTGCAATTCTATCAGCGATCGCTAATAGGCATTACTTAACTATTCTTTTAGGTCGGGTTTTCCAATTTTTTAGTATGCTTCCATCGATAAATACGCAATCTCGGTGATTCCTACGGATGCGGTTCCCGCCGCAAAAGAAAGCAACAAGGATATTTAAACTTAAGTTGAGGTATTGGCTCAAAATTTTGAGGTCAAAGCTCGGTTGATCAAGCTCAGAGGTCAAATGATTGAGGTTTAAGCTCAAGTATTCAAGCCTAAAGCTCAACTGATGGAGGTCAAAGCTCAAATGTTCATGCTCAGAGGTCAAATTATTGAGGTCTAAGCTCAAATTTTCTAGCCTAAAGCTCAAATGATGGAGGTCATAGGTAAAGCGATCGCGTTCTGAGGTCAATTGTTTGAAATTTTTGCTTGGGCGATCGCTCTTAGATCTCTCCAAGTCCACTAATTTTTCTCCGTATATCGAGTTAATTTGTGAAGTTATAGGGCACCAAAATAAAATTTGTTTTCAGTTGGATCGATCGCAAAACGAATCCTCTCTAGAAAACCTGCTTGACCCAAAAACGAAGGGAAGTCATTCCATTGCTCAACGTCATTTGGAACAAAAACAGTGGCTTCGATATCCAGATCATCACCTTCATCAGCTTTAAGCGTAAATCTTAAACGGGCGATTTTCTCTGCCAATTTTATGCCTCTAATCACCATATTTTCCTCGAATAATACATTCTCTGGAGAAAACCCAGCAAGAGGTGCGAATTTAGGATTGAGGATGACATAAGGTGCGCCTGTATCAAGCACAGCTTCTATTTTATAGCCACTGATAATTTCTATTTGAATAATGATGCGGTTTGTCGTTTCTTCGTTGATGGGACGATAATCATAGCGCAATACACCTGAAGCAAAGGAAGTCCCGTTTGCAAATTGCAACAGCTCCATTAATAGATCACGGTTATAAGTTTGCCTTTTCCATCTGTGGGATCAATTTTTTGGAGTAGTTCTTCTGATGAACTTGCATCTGCCAAAAGCTGATTGCCCTTCAATACCACCCATCGACCGTAATATTTCGCACGATTTGCCTTTATCCAGTTTTGACTTAAGGCAATATTTGGATCGGGAGATCGCTTCACGAGTGTAATCTTTGGTTCGGGTAAAATGTGACTTGCCATAATATCAACTAATACTACAGATTGCTTGTTTATTATAGTGCTCTGGATTGGCGATCGCATCTGGAATTTCCGTGATTTGGTTATTGAAAAGATTAAGAGCTGTGAGGTTGGGTAGATAATTAGTAAAGATAGATCTAGGAAAACAGTATGAATGTCACAAAAGACCAAATTGCCGAGAAAATTGATAGCCTACCAGACATAGCCTTACAAGAGGCACTAGTTTTTTTAGACTTTTTATCATGGCGTTACAAATCTTCTGAGGCTCAAACCACCCACAACGTTCCTGTACTAAGCGTCATTGGCACCTTATCAGGAGAGCCAATATCTGCAATGGCGATCGAGGCAGAACTTTATGGAAAAGGATAAAGCATTGTTTACCTGTCCAAGTATTTTTCTAGATACATGGGGCTGGATAGTATTGGGCTGTCGTAACGATCCCTATTATTTTGCGATCTCCAAGTTGTATTCTGAATTCCGCAACTCTAAAACAGTAATTTATACCAGTGATACCAGTGATTATGTCTTGGATGAACTCATCTCCTTGTTATTTAGAAGAGAGCCTTACCCAGAGGCATTAAATTTTATGAATGGTATCCTAAGTGCTGCAAATCTTGGCATCATTCGGATAGAAAGAATAACCCCAGAAAGGTTTAGTTCAGCATGGGAGTTAAGAACAAAATATCTTGATAAACCTGCAATCTCTTTCACTGATTTCACTTCAATGAGCATCATGAAAGAGCTTAAAATCACTCATGTTCTCTCCCAGGATGAGCATTTTATTCAAGTGGGTATGGGATTTTTGAGAGTGCCATTTGATGTTGAATAAATATTCACCTAAAACCGAAACTTGGCACAGTTAAAAGAGCCTTTAATCTGATTATTCAAGTTACAAATCAAGATGACTGGGATGAGATCGCCATGCTGATACAAGCGGATTAGAAACTGCGATTAATAATTTAGTTTATAAACTCTATCAACTCACCTATGAAGAAGTAAAAATCATTGACCCAGAATTTGAACTAACAGAACAAGAATATACAGCAATTAAAATAGAGTAAAACTCGTGATATGGACTTAAAAAATCAACCAAAAAGAGGAAAATACAATGTCACAAATCAACACCCAAATCGATCCAGAAACCACCGACAAACTCACATATATCCAGCAGCAAACCAACCAGACACTAGCAGACGTTTTGCGTGATGCCATAGACTCTTACTACCAAAAACTCAAACAGGAACACAAAAAAACACCCTTTGAAATCCTCGAAGAATCAGGCTTTATCGGATGTTGCTCCATTGAAAGCGACTTATCCACAAATTACAAACAAGTCCTAGCGATCGAACTTGAGGCTAAATATGATCATCGCTGACACAGGATTTTGGTTAGCCCTAGCCGATCAACAAGACACCCACCACCAAGCCGCCAGACAAAAATTAAGAGAAATTGATGAAAGACTAATCACAACATGGTGTGTTGTTACCGAAACCTGCTATCTATTGCTGAAAAGAAAAGGAGTCCTTGCTCAATCTAAATTTATGGAGTCATTAGCAAATGGAGCTTTCGAGACATTTAATCTGCAACCCTATCACGCCAATAGAATCGCCCAACTCATGCAAAGGTACGCCAATCTCCCAATGGACTTAGCCGATGCATCGCTAGTCATTCTTGCAGAAGAACTAGGTCACGGTCGCATCTTGTCAGTAGATTATCGAGATTTCAATACCTATCGCTGGAAAAACACCCAACCATTTCAAAACCTTTTACAGTAAATGAAAATTCTCACTGCTAAAAAAGGCGATCGCCATGCTGATACGAGTGAATTAGAAAAGGCGATCAATAATTTAGTTTATAAACTCTATCAACTCACATATAACGAAGTAAAAATCATCGATCCAGAATTTGAACTAACAGAACAAGAATATACAGCAATTAAAATAGAGTAAAGCCTTTGATATAGATAAAAAATTCGAGCAACAAAAATAATAGGAGTCACCTTATGTCAGATAAAGAGCAACTAATTCATGAACTCGATCAAGCCCCAGACTTTTTAGTACATGAAGTCTTAAACTTCTTGTTGTTCATCAAAACTCGAACCAGTGAAATTCCCAAACAAGGATCTATTCAAAGAACTAAAGAATCTAATATCCCAGATTTTTTGAGCTTTATCGATCAAGTTAATTCTGAAACACCAACAGAAACGAATATTCCCAAAGATTTTGCTAAGAATCTAGATCATTATTTATACGGCACACCCAAAGAATAAGCATGAAGAAAGTATTTGCAGATACAGGATATTGGATCGCTCTACTCAATCCTGAAGATGATTTACATCAAAAAGCACGACAAATATCAGTTACCTTAATCTCAACTCCCATAGTTACAAGTGAAATAGTTACAAGTGAAATGGTATTTACTGAATTGCTTAACGCCTTCTCTAGCAACGGTAAATCCTATCGCCAAAAAGCCGTTAAATTCATCAAACACGCATTCGTAAACCCCGAAATCGAAGTGATTCTCCAAACTGATACACTATTTCAAAACGCTCTTGAGTTGTACGATCAACGCCCCGATCAAGCTTGGAGTCACACTGATTGCACCTCATTTCAAATCATGCAGCAACAAAATATATTAGAAGCGATCGCATACGACAAACATTTTGAGCAGGCAGGATTTATAGCCTTACTGAGATAAATCTAATAAGTTTACCTATGCTGATACAAGCGAATTAGAAAAGGCGATCGATAATTTAGTTTATAAACTCTATCAACTCACATATAACGAAGTAAAAATCATCGATCCAAATTTTGAACTAACAGAACAAGAATATTCAGCAATTAAAACAGGATAAAAACATGGAAAAAGTTATTAATAAAATCTCACTCAAACAACAAACTAGCGACTTCCAATATTGGCAAAAACAAACACCCCAAAAGCGACTAGAAGCACTCGAACAAATCCGCCAAGAATATCACAAATATAAATACAATGCTCAACCAAGATTTCAAAGAGTTTATACAATTATTAAACAACAACCAAGTTAAATATCTTGTCATTGGTGGTTATGCCGTTGCAGTTCATGGACATCCACGCTACACCAAAGACATCGACATTTGGATCGAAATCAGCGAAGAAAATGCTCAAAAATTAGTAACAGCATTAACTCAATTTGGATTTGAGAGTTTAGGCTTAACATCCGAAGACTTCCAAACTCCACATCAAATTATTCAACTAGGCTATCCCCCTAACCGCATTGATTTAATCACAAATCCTGATGGCATTGATTTTCAAACCTGTTATGATTCCAAAATTGAAGTAACCCTAAATGATGTACTTGTTAAATTTATCAATCTTGACAATCTCAAAAAAAATAAATTAGCCTCTGGGCGACTACAAGACCTAGCCGATTTAGAAAAGCTGCAAGACGAGTAAGGCGATCGCCATGCTGATACGAACGAATTAGAAACTGCGATAGATAAATTAGTTTATCAACTTTATGGGTTGACAGAAGAAGAGATTAAAATAGTAGAAGGAGAGAGGTGACAAGGAAAAAGGTAAGGTATGGATTTTTGTGAAATTGTTTAGCTTGTATAAGGAAATAAATTTAAACCTAATCAATATTTGGTGATTCTAGCTTAGAAATTTTTTGATCTTTATTCAATAAGAGATCCACCGCCGCCGCATACTGAACATCATCTTTAGTCCCAAGCTGGTTGCGGGTCAAGATATTAGAGGGCAGAACTTCCACATCGGGTTTAATTCCACTTTTGTGAATATTAGTATGGTTAGGTGTTTCATAATGAGCGATCGTGACTGCCAATCCCGATCCATCTTCAAGGTCAAATAGAGACTGCACTAATCCCTTACCAAAGGTCTTTGTCCCCAAAAGCTTGGCTCTACCATTATCATGGAGTGCGCCAGATAAAACTTCACTAGCACTAGCAGTTCCTCCATCGGTCAAGATTACCAACGGATCTAGGGTCAAGGGTTTTGAATCATTGGCTGTATAATTTTCTTGAATGCCTTGGCGATCGACGGTATAAACTATGACCCCATCAGGTAGCCACATTCTGGCTATTTGAATTCCAGCTTGTAATAGCCCTCCTGGATTATTTCGTAGATCGAGGACATAGCCATTGGCATTTTGGGCTTCTAGGGTCGTAATTGCGTCAGCCATGTCCTGTGCGGCATTGGCGTTAAATTGATTAAGGCGAATATAGCCAATTTCCCGATCGCCTTCGTGATTAAGTTTAAAAATCACAGGGTTAACGGCAATCCGATCGCGTTTTAAGGTGACATCAAAAACTTGAGGAGCAATTTGACCTACTATTTCTTCAGTATCTGTAACTTTAGAATTAGCTTGAGAATTTTTGACAGGGCTGATAGATTTAATAATTGACGCACTAGTAGACCTACTAATGGTGAGCGTAACCTCACTGCCAATTTCCCCACGTAACCGATCCGCACATTCATCAAGGGTGAGGTTTTGGGTAGATACGTTGTTGATTTTAATAATTTGATCCTGCGATCGCACATCGGCTTTAGCAGCAGGAGAGCCTTCAATGGGAGCGACAACAGTTAAAAATTTATTCTCAGCCACAACGATCTGCAATCCTACTCCTGTTAAAGCTCCTGAGGTACTGGTTTGCATACTGCGATATTGATCTGGTCTTAATAGCCTTGTAAATGGATCGTCAAGGGTTGCCAGCATTTCTTGGATCGCATCGTAGGTTTCTTCCCTTGACTTAAAATTGCGACCAGTAAACTTTTTCCGCACTTTATACCAATTTTGATGGTTAAACTTACTGTCAACATAGGAGTGATTGACGATTTGCCAGACATCTGTAAAAAATTTTTGCTCCTGCAAATAGTCGGCGGCTACAGCGACCTTCATCCCCATAAATTCGATGGCGATCACCAATAACACTACCAATACCCAGATGCGACTACGTTTAACCATGATCAAAAAGTATAAAAATTTAAATATAAATTAACTATACATATCGTATCGAAAGAATTAGATGTATATGGGTACTTTTAAGACTAGATTAAATTAATTACCATCTCGATCCAAGATGCCCCGCAATTAGGAGCAGAGATTAAAACAAAAATTAGCAGCCAATGAGTTAGTCAAGATATGATGGAATTAATTTAACCCCTACTCTTGTATAGACTTAAAACTCTAAGCCGACAGGAAGTTCAATGAGATATTACTTAACTCACGCATCATTTAAGCTACTGGATGGGCATAGAAAGCAATTCCTAAAATTAAATAGGTCGCTAATAATAGAACTCCCTCTAGCCAGTTGGAGCGTCCATCGGAGCTAATGGAATTCACAATTAAGACGGATACAGCTACAGATACCAACTCAAAGGGATTAAAATTCAAATCCATCGGCTGCCCTAAAAAGTAACCACCCAAGACCAAGGCTGGAGCAACAAATAGCGCAATCTGCATACTAGACCCAACCGACACAGATACAGATAAATCCATTTTGTTTTTCATTGCCACAGTTACCGCCGTTGTATGCTCGGCAGCATTACCAATGATCGGTAGCAAAATAACCCCAGTAAATAGGGCAGTTAACCCCAAACTGGCAGTTGCTTCTTCTAAACTTCCCACTAAAAACTCAGACTCGATCGCCACTAAAGCCGTAGCCCCAAGTAAGACTCCAATCCATAACCATAAATTAACTTTGGCTGGATCGCCACCTTCGCCTTCAATCTCAGTCACACCTACATCATAGAGATAGGAATGGGTTTTCATCGAAAATAGCAGGGTTGCTCCATAGACCAAAATTAAAACAATTGAGATAGCGATCGACAGTGGTTGTAACGTATTTTCCTGAATCCCTGTGGATGTATAGTTTACAGCCGTGGGAATAAGTAAAGAAATCACCGCTAAATTCATCACCGAAGCATTAGTACGGGCAAGCATGGGTTGAAATTCCTGCTCTTTATAGCGCAATCCACCCAAAAACATTGCCAAACCCAAAACCAGCAATAAATTACCTAAAATCGATCCAGTGATACTTGCTTTAACCACCTCTACTAAGCCTGCCTTAAGGGCGACTAAGCCAATAATCAACTCGGTAACATTACCAAAAGTCGCATTCATTAGGCCGCCCAAGGAAGGACCTAAAACCACGGCGATCTCTTCCGTTGCCGTACTTAACCAACTTGCCAAGGGAATAATCGCCAAGCAACAGGTAGCAAATACAGCGATCGCACCCCAATGCAGAAACTCAGCAGCAAAGGAGATCGGTATAAATACTAAGAAGCCAATAGAGATGATTTTTTTAATGGTCATAGTTAAATTTGTCTAAAGTTTCCTATTCATAGCGCAATTCACTATTTGCATATAGCAATCTCAACTGAAATATAAGAAAAAGTAAAAGAGGGGTTGTGGGGGCTGCGCCCCCATGAAGGAGTTCCCCCTTAACCCCATTTATAATTCAAATAGGATTGCTATAGTTGGGAATTTTATGGGCAGTGGCAATATGCCAGTTGGGAAGAGGTTGTTTCGGGGCAGTTAATACCGCCTTAGACTTGTTTTTTCTCCCTAACGTCAAAAATTCGGGCAGCTCAGGGAATTTAATATTCCGTGGTGCCGAGACATGAGTAGGCAGATTTTCAAAGGGTAGCAGTGGAAACTTACAGAACGGATCGGATACAGTTTGGCAATCTACAGTAATGGCTTTACTAGTTATATATCCAGATCGATCTAGGCGTTGATGAGGGTGAATCTGTACTTCTCCCCTAAATATTTGGGCTTCTGTTTGCTGAGGAATAGTGATGGTATGGCTAAAGAAGTCACTATCTGCACAGTCGTGGGTATATCTGCGATGAATAGTATTGGCGTAAGAATCCTTGAGCATAATCTCTATATCCCCAGATACAAAGGCTTCTCCCATAATTTCGATCGCTGCTCCACCTTGAATTACAAATTCAGTTTGGTCGAGGGTAATTAACTGGGTGGGTAGGTCTAGATCTATAGCTGGAGCTACTATTTTTGGGATATATGCCAATTCAGCTAATTGAATATCAACTAATGGGTCAGAATAGGGATCAAAGGATGAATCGAGGTCATCCCCATACTCATCACCATCCCATGCGATCGCTGGTAAAACTTCTAGGCTTAAGGCTTTAATTCCAAAATTAGGAATATTACAGTTAAAATGCCAAGTGCCTGCGGTAAACTCAAGGAAGGGGACAATCAGCAACAGTCCTTGGGGATTAACAGAACGAGTCAGGCTGCGATGCCAAGGTTTATCAATCTGTTCATCACTTGGCCAATAATTAATCTGAATATCAGTGAAAGCATTAATAAATCCACTCCTCGCCGCCAGTCGGTATTCACCTTCTAAAATTTCTAGGGTAGGTGACTCTAAAGGCAGCCATGAATTATCACCTTTTTTTTGTAGTAAGAACTCCCAAGTTGGCATACAGTTTGCGATCGCTCAAATTTTTGTTAAATATCCCCAGAATATTAACCTAATAAGGGCAAATGTCAACTATTAATTCCTAATTCCACGATTAACTAGATCTTACCTAGTTCATCTTATCTAGTTCTAAGCTCAGAGGGTATGGTGATATTAGTTAGCCCAGCGATCGCTCGTAAATTCTGACATCGCAGTAGTTCTAAAAATTCTGGAGCAGATCGTCCTTCCAGCTTTACCACGGTTTGAATTGCTTCTAGCAGAGTTTTAGCCGCCGCAGTTTCGATATATCCCCGTTTGACCGCAACTTTTAAGGTTTCCCGATCAGCCTCTAACTGGGTTTCGCTACTACGGTTTTTTTGCCAAAGCTGTCTAACTGCGATCGCCATGAGTCCGCCACTAGCTGCTATGCCCACAGGATCGGACTGCCATAACTGGGCAACCACACCCACACTGGCACCGATGGCAACAAATTGATAGGTTCCGACTGTAAACCATCTTTGCTGTTGTCGCCATGCTACTTCTCTAATTAAAAGTAGGTCTTGATAAGTAGGCGATAGTTGTGACCAGAGCTTAAAATTAATTGTGATTTCACTGACAGATGACCAAGGCAGAATAGGACTACTGGCAATTACTTGAGGCTGATCGGGCAAGTTTCTAATTTTGCTTGCCATGCGCCATGAGGCGGGAAGTAGGTCTGCTAATCGGTTAATTTCTGAGGCTGGATTCATAGTAATTTTGGGTAGAGCTTTAGGACTCAATAACGAATATATCCTAATAGCTGCAAGTTTCCTATCAAAATCATTACCGCAATTGTCAAGAACGTATCGGATAGATTTCTTCAGGATCAATACTAAGATACTTATTATATCTACTCTACTGACTTCTGTAAGTTCACTACTTTCACAAATTTGAATTGACGGCTCTAGGTTCTAATTTGAACAGGCATAATCAGATAAGTCATATTTACCGAACCAATTGGAGTAAGAATTGCGGGGCTGGTGGCAGTATTAATTTTAAGCTGGATTTCTTTGCTAGGTAGAGCCTTTAAGCCATCAAGCAGGTACTTCACATTAAACGCTATATCAAGGTCGTTACCCGATATTTGAGCAAGGATAGATTCTTTACCAGTTGCCACATCAGGAGCATCTACAGAAGCGGAAATTTCCTGACCTGTGCTATCAATGGAAAGCTTAACGATATTATTCTTTTGATCAGCCAAAACTCCAATCCGCTCTAAAGCCGAGATAAAGACTTCTCTTTCTAGGGTGATTTGGCGTTCAAATTGTTTCGGAATTAGCTGGTTGTAGTTGGGATAGCTACCATCAAGGAGTCTTGAGGTCAGAGTTTGATTTGCCAACACAAAGATCATCTGATTTTGATCAAACTTAACGGTGATTACTCCTTCCTTTTGATTCTTGAGCATTCTTTCTAATTCCCGCATGGCTCTAGCTGGAATCGTGACTTCTAGATTGGTTTGACTTTCCGATTTTTCCGATTTAGTAGGAACACCATCTTCTTCATCCAAAAACTTCGTTTGAATTACTGAGAGCCTATGTCCATCGGTAGCGGCAAATTCTAAGAAGTCAGAGGTGGCGGTGATATGTACGCCTGTTAATATTCTTTTGCTTTCATCGGTTGCGGTTGCGAACAAAGAGGAATCTAATCCGAGTAGAAGTGATTCCACTGGGAGATAGGTAACTTGTCCATCGGCATCAATTTGCGGGAGTTCTGGAAACTCTTCTACGGGTAGACCATGAACTTGATATTTGCCTGAACCACAGATGATGGAAGCGATCGCATCTTTATCCACAGCCAATGTAATATCTTCATTGGGCAAACGCGAAACAATATCCCCTAATAACTTAGAGGGTAAAGTAATTGCACCCGAATGCGTAACATCGGCAGGAAAAATAACTTGAATACCTAAATTTAGGTCAAAAGCTGTGAGGCTGAGGGTTTGGGCTTGCTGATCGGCTACAAAAAGGATATTTGCCAAAACTGGGTGCGTGGGCCGACTGGCAACAGCACGACTGCAAAGGGAAAGACTGGAACTGAGTTGAGCTTGGGAACAAACAAACCGCATATTGCTGGCTAGAAGATTTATTTTGGGGACAAATTTCAAATTAGGAGCCAATACTAGCACTGTTGTAAGGATTTCAGCTAGGGTTGAGCTAGAAAAGCAAATAATTTTTTTGGTTCGGCTCTACTTCTTGAATATTTTTTAAAATTTAAACTCTTAATAGTAGTAGTAGGGGCTGTGGAAAATGTGGAAAACTTTCTATTTAATATATAGATTAATATGTTTGAGGTTTTCAACCTGTGGATAAACCTGTGGATAAGTCAGGCAATTTTCCACAGGGTATAAATACTTAGTCAAGGTTTTCCACAAATCAATGATACTTTTCCACAGGAAAGTCAAGGTTTTCCACAGGTTTTTCCACAAGCTTATCCATGGTGATTATGGATATTCATTAAAATTAATGAAAAATTTAATAAAACTTTACTTGTTTCCCGCTCTGATTTCTAAATTTGTTTAGGTTATATTCATGATTAAAAGTCATAAAAAATTAAAAGTCATAAAAAGTCATGGGAAATGTCAAAATTAGATTTAGTCAAAATTAGATTTAACTGGCATCTTGAATAACTGTTTTATTTCTTCTTACTAATTGCAAATGGGGCAACAAAATATGACTTTTAAGAAATTCATTAAAAAATTTATCTGGCAGAGGATACTAATTACTACCTTGACTCTGCTCTGGACATTTCAAGTTTTTAGTGGTGTGGCGATCGCCTCTGAAGTGATAGATTTACCAGACCTAACTCCAGACGATCGAACATGGGTGATAGATTTTGCCAATGTCATCAGTAGTTCCACAGAAAATTCCACTGTGGAAACGTTAGAGAAATTAGCAACTGAAACTGGAAATCAGGTCAGATTTGTGACCGTGCAAAGAATAGATTTTGGACAACCTGCCAGTGAGTTCGTCTCCGAACTATTTGATAAATGGTTTACAACCCCAGAGCAAAGGGCAAAGCAGACCTTAATTCTCTTGGCTACAGAAGATCATCGTGTAGCAATTAAAACTGGCGCAGATGTGGATAAATTGGTATCCAAAGAGATTGCCGAAAGTGTTGCCGCCGAGACCATGCTCTTCCCATCGCAAAAATCTAACTATAATCAAGCTGTAACTGATGGCATGAATCGTTTGGTGGCCGTACTTTCAGGTTTAGTTGATCCCGGACCTCCCGTAATTGTGGCACAAACGGATATATCGATCAAGCCTGCGGAAATTAAAACTGAACCAGTGAGCGCAAGTATAATTGTAGGTGGCTTTTTGCTTGCGGCAACTATAATTCCGATGGTGACTTATTATTGGTTTCAAAATCAATCTTAACGACCTCTTTTAATCACCAATCCCAGAGGCCCTATGCTCAATGTTAGCTCCGATCTGATTGCCTTAGCGCGATCGCAAGTTGTTTTACTAACTCAAACCCTTGGAGCTGTATCTAGCGCCATGTACGTTACTGAGGAAATATCTAGCGATCGCCAACCCAATTTGATTGAGGTAGTGGCTTATCCTGATGCCGTTACCTATAATGCCAATCCCTTTAGTAATCCTATGCTGATGTTACCAGCCTTTAGGGAAGATAGCAGTAATTCGATGGTACATCAGGGTAGAATCGTCATTCCCTTAATTTATCAAGATGGAATTATGGGGTTTTTGATGACAGGCAGGGAGGATCGGGATTGGACAGATCAAGAGCAGATCCAGATTCAACAGGTGGCAAATACCTTGGCGATCGCTTGTGCTTTGGATCGCCGCTCTCAGTGGTTGGGGGAGAGAATGAGAGCTGTGCAGAGGGATGCATATCTCCAACAACAAGACTTTGTAGCTTCGCTTTTACATCAACTTCGTAATCCGTTGACGGCTTTGAGAACCTTTGGTCAGCTTCTACTCCGTCGCATTTTACCCGAAGATAAAAATTATCAATTGGTAGCGGGAATTGTGCGTGAGACTAGACATATTCAAGATTTATTGGTGGAGGGAAATCCCCTATCAGCTCCTCAATTAATCAGTGAATCCGAAGCCACCTTAGGAACTTTTCCGCTCCTGCTGCCTCCTGCTTTAGAGTTGGAAATAGTTGATTTAGGCGAGATTTTATCAACTCTACTGATTTCGGCAACAGCGATCGCCCAAGAGAAAAATCTTAAATTTAGCGAGCATATTCCCGCTTCTCTCCCTTTTATTCAAGCAAATACTTTAGCTGTTCGAGAAGTCTTAAATAATTTAATTGACAATGCGATTAAGTACACCCCTGAATATGGATCGGTGGATGTCAATGTTAGCTTTAATTCTGAATCTGTCCAAATTAAGATTGCAGATACGGGATTAGGAATTCCTGAAGCTGATTTATCCCACTTATTTGAACGCAACTTTCGGGGTCGGCAAGCCTTGGGAACTATTTTTGGCACTGGATTAGGATTAGCGATCGCCCGTGAATTAGTGGAAAAAATGGGTGGGAAAATTACCGTTGTCAGTGAAGTGAATTTGGGAAGTTGTTTTACGGTTGTATTTAAACCATATCAACTCAAAACCAGCTACATAGATCCTAATAAACAGTTAAAGTGAAGTGAAAGCAACTACCTTGTTTATTCGGAGCATCTACCCATATTTGTCCATAATGTGCTCGAATTATGCGCCGACACACCGCTAAACCGATTCCATAGCCTTCTTGATCATTATAGGGGGCAACCCGAAACCGATCTTCAAAAATGCGATTACGCAGTTCCACAGGAATCCCAACCCCATTATCTGTAACTGTTACCTCAATTTTTTGAGCAGTGCGATGCAAAACTGCCACGATGATCTCGCCGCCCACAGGAGTATATTTTATGGCATTACCAATCAAGTTACTCAAGACTTGACGGACTCTTTCTGAGTCGGCATAGACCAAGGGCAGATCGGTGGGAATATCAGTAATTAAAGTTTGCTGTTTGGCTTCTAGACGGCTGACTAGGGAGTAATCACTAATGACATTTTTGCAAAGTTGACTAATTTGAATTTTCTGGAGTGAAATTTTGAGTTCGGAAGTACTACCCTTTGCTGCCTCTAAAATATTTGTAATCATGTTATCTAGGGCTTTAGTCTGACTAAGGGCGTGTTTGAATAATTTTAATGCTAGTTCAGAAGTTAGTTTTTCCCCATTTAATTCTATGGTTTCTAGGGCCAAGGATACGGCTGTGAGAGGGCTACGCAGATCATGGGCTAAGATGGCAATAATTCGATCTTTAAACCGTAATTGCTCTTCTAGTATGGCTTTCTCTTGGGTAACTCGAAATACTTCATCCGCTAATCTAATTAATTCAAGGGAATAGGGTAAATCCGATCTATTAGCTAGGGTCTCATCAATTTTATTTTCAGGTTCTTCTTCGGATTCTTGGGCTTGGTTTTGCCAATCTGTCCAGCAATCTGCTAGCTGAGACATTAAATTTTTGCCTGCGATCGCATGACGGGGTTCAGGAGTAACCTTGATTAAGGCTGGAGTCATGACCACTTTAAAATTTTCTGCTAAATAAGGTTGAGCCGAAACATTGATTACTTGCAGGGCAGACTTACAATTAGCATTTTGTTGTAAAAACTGCTCTACTTCCTTAATCATCTCTCGGATGTTGGGGCGATCGTCAATGAAGAGTAATAGTTGCAACATTGACTTATTGGAAGATATTGTGACGTTCGGTAATTGTTAAATTTTAATTAAGTTTAACCTAGTTTTCAATGCTTAAGTTGCTGAATCTAAATATTTAATTTGAAATGAATTTTGGAAAACCAAATTTTGGGTTTTGGAACTTAACTAGAAGCCAGAGCTTTTTTAACACCCTCAGCTACTCTTGCGATCGCTTCCAATTCCAACTCTGCCCAAATTGGTAGGCTTAAAACTTGTGATGCTAATAACTCACTAACTGGATTAGCAGGATATTTACCTTTATAAACAGGAAGTAAATCTTGGGGAATGGGATAATAAATCATGTTGCCAATTCCAAGTTCAGAAAGGGTTTGGGCTACTTGATCCCGTTTACCTTTGGAAATGCGAATTGTATATTGATGAAAAACATGACCAAGGGGAATAGCAGGGGTAGTTAGGTTAGCAACATCTGCAAATAGATGATTATAGGTTTCTGCGACTCTGCGTCTTGATTGATTCCACTGATCTAAATAAGGAAGCTTAACCCGCAAAATTGCTGCTTGAATACTATCTAAACGGGAGTTGTAACCAAACATTTCATTGTGATATCGCTTCTGAGAACCATGAACCCTGAGCATTTGGCATAGCTCGGCAGTGCGATCGCAATTGGTAGTAATAATTCCCCCATCTCCATAGGCACCAAGATTTTTAGTTGGGAAAAACGAATATGCCCCCACATCGGCGATCGCCCCTGTGAATTTAGCCTTAATCGAGTTACGGATGGGTTGATCGCATTCATTTTTACAAATATCACAATCGCCATAATATTTAGCCCCAAAGGACTGAGCGCAATCTTCTATTACCTTTAAGCCATACTCATTGGCAATCTCTAGAATCTGAGTCATGGCGGCAGGATAGCCAAATAAATGCACGGGCATAATCGCCTTAGTGCGGTTAGTAATTTTGGCTTTAATTAGTCGAGGGTCAAGATTAAAACTATTAATATCCACATCCACAAATACAGGAGCTGCGCCCACATTACTAATGGATTCTGCCGTAGCAAAAAAACTAAAAGGAGTGGTAATTACTTCATCGCCCTGACCAATTCCCAAAGCCCTTAAGCCAATCATCAAAGCATCGGTACCTGAATTAACGCCGATCGCATGTTTAACTCCCAAATATGTAGCGATCTCCTGCTCTAGTAGCCTGACATCTTCGCCTAAAATAAACTGTCCCGACTCTAGAACTCGATTAATTGCGGCTTGAATTTCAATTTTGATGGCATCATACTGGGGCTTGAGATCGAGGATGGGAATTTTGGACATAGTGCAATTTTTAACTTAGAAAATCATACCCCGTTCGATCTCTCTAGCTCATATTGATTTTAAGAACAGGGCTAAACATTGGCGGTGGCTTCAGTCTTGGCAAAGATCATTCTTCCTGCCGAGGTTTGTAAAGCACTGGTAACAATTACCCGTAGTTGCTTGCCCACAAAGGTACGACCATCTTCAATTACGACCATCGTGCCATCTTCTAGGTAGCCGACTCCTTGGGTTTGTTCTTTGCCTTCTTTGAGGACTTTCAAATTCAGAAAATCCCCAGGAAGATAGGTAGGGCGGAGAGCTTGAGCCAAATCATTAATATTTAGGACTTCGACTTGGTGAAAACTGGCTACTTTATTGAGGTTGTAGTCATTGGTAACTAAAGTGCCATCGATTTCTTGGGCAAGGCGCACCAGTTTGGCATCTACGGTTTGGATATCGTCATAGTCGGCTGGATGAATTTTAATGCGATCGCCATACTCACTCCGCAGGCTATTCAAAATATCTAAGCCTCTGCGACCCCGCACCCGTTTTTGATCGTTGGAGCTATCGGCGATCGTTTGCAACTCTTGAATTACAAATTGGGGTACTAGCAATTGCCCTTCCAAAAATCCAGTGTGCATGAGGGTTTCAATCCGTCCATCAATCACACAACTGGTATCTAAAACTTTGCTAGCTGCGGGTTTAAGGGTGCCTTCGGCAACTAAAGAGGTTTCAATATTATTGGGATTAACTAAGCGCAGTAAAGCTCTTCCGTGGGTGTCGGAGATCGTCATGCCTGTGTAGGCAAAAATAATGCTAACTAAAATAGCGGTCAAAGGTTTGAAGAAGGAGAAATCGTCGGGTATGGGCAGCAAAAATAGTGGAGCTAACATGAGGTTGGCAAGTAATAGCCCGACCACCAAGCCCACAGCCCGACTGAGCAGAGTTTCCACAGGCATGGAGCGCACCTTGACCTCTAGGCGACGATAGGTACTTTGGGCAATTAAGCCTAAAATTAGTCCTAAAAAGGAACCAACCCCTAGCATTACCCAACGCAGTCCTTGGGAATTAATCTCGGCGAGGGTTTGCAGTGGCAAGAGATCAACTCCGTGAAACCCAGTGCCAGCTCCTGCGAGAATGAATGAAATAATAATGACGGCATCAATCATGATGTTTGCGGAAAACCGCTGGTTGTATGAATAGAATAAATATTGGATTAATGTTTAGAGTGTAGAGCTTTATTTCTCTAATGTTCACTCTCTTTATGGTTTCTCAAGCCTTTGTATATAATTCTACACAACTAAGTTGGGAGGAGAAATGGAGGTAATCCCCATTAATAGAGACGGGTTTATTCATTTTTAGGTTTCTAAATTTAGTTAGCTTAAAATGGCTTACTAATTCGTAATAGCGATCGCCCCGCATCCCCAACCTAATCGACAGAATTTAATAGGAGAGTAAACAAATGGCTACACAAAGATGGACAGATGAGATGTTAGATAACTTGGCAGTATCTATTGAATCGCTGCGAGACACTGTACTTGCTCACGATCGCCAGAATAAAACATTCAGAGATACCATACTCGCCCACGATCGCCAGAATGAAATATTTAGGGAAACCATACTTGCTCACGATCGCCAGAATGAAATATTTAGGCAAACCATACTTGCTCACGATCGCCAGAATGAAATATTTAGGCAAACCATACTTGCTCACGATCGCCAGAATGAAGAACGAGATCAAAGGACAGCAGACCTTGAAGAGCAAATGCAGATCATGGCAATTGGGATCAATAGATTAGTGGAATCTGACATAGAGTACAAACGCTGGAAAGTAGAAACAGATCGCCGTATTGAGGAGAGTAATCAACGCATAGAAGAAAGTAATCAACGCTTTTATATTCTCCTAGAAGAAATTCGGTCAGTTAATCGCCGTGTTGAAGTGCTGGAGAATTAGTGCTGGAGAATTAATTAGGCGATCGCTACATTACTTTTTACAGGAATTACTACTTATAGGAATTATTTCAGCCCTAATGAACCAACTGAATAACGGGATTACCTTATTTTTAAGCCTATTAGTAGAGGCTATGCCATTTTTACTACTGGGAGTGCTGCTGTCTAGTCTTTTGGTAATGTTTGTGGATGAAGATAAATTAATTAAGTTTATGCCCAAGCAGCCAATTTTGGGAGCCTTAGTTGGCAGTATGCTGGGGTTTTTATTTCCAGTCTGTGAATGTGGCAATGTGCCTGTGGCAAGGAGATTAATCTCTCAGGGGATTCCTGCATCAGTGGCGGTGGGTTTTCTTTTATCTGCTCCAACTATTAACCCCATTGTGATCTGGGCAACTTGGACAGCATTTCGAGATCAACCTGAAATTGTATTTTTGCGTGTGGGGCTTTCCTTGGCGATCGCCACAATTGTGGGCTGGGTATTTGGCAGTCAGGTCGATTTAAGTCCATTTTTGCAACCTAATATTTCGCTTCAGATTGCTAGACAACAAGCTGCTGCCAAACCTAAGTCTCTAATTCCCACGGGTACATTTTTTTTAGGGCAATCCCTAGTCCCGCTAGAAGAAATTAAAGTAAAAATCCCTTGGCAAGATCGCCTTAATTTGCTGCTAGATAACATGATTAATGAATTACGTGAACTGGGGGGGATTTTAGTGATTGGGAGTGCGATCGCTGCCTTCATTCAAGTAGCGGTGCCTAGGGACATAATTCTGAACTTGGGGCAAGGGGCAGTTAGTTCAATCGTGGCGATGATGATTTTGGCTGCTGTAGTCTCAATTTGTTCGACCGTGGATGCCTTTTTTGCCCTTTCTTTTGCTTCGACATTTACCACAGGCTCAATTTTGGCATTTTTGGTATTTGGTCCTATGATCGATATCAAGTCCATCGGACTAATTTTGACGATTTTTAAGAAGCGGGCGGTGCTTTATTTATTTTTGCTCTCGGCTCAACTGACGTTTTTAGGCTGTCTGTTTATTAATTTGCGTGTGGATTAATTGGCTAGATTAAATGAAAATAAGGTACATTAACGAAAACTGAAATGAAAATTGATTTGAGGATTTCATGCAACGTAGGCAATTCATCCGATTAGCACAAACTGGTTTGATTGGTTCTCTAGCCACTGGATTAACCATTGCAGGCAAAGCGATCGCTGCACCTCCCAAGACTCCCCAGCCCGCACAGCCTGAAACCTTAAACCTAGAGTGGCTGGGGCATATGTCATTTTTATTTACTGGACAGGGACAAAGAATTTTAAGCCATCCTTTCAAGCCTGCAGGTTGCACTGCCAATTTTCCTGCACCGAAGCCCAAAACCGATCTAATTTTAATTGGTTCCAGATTACTAGATGAAGGATGGCTAGAGGCATTACCCCAAGATACTCAGCTTCTGTACCTGCCCGGAGCCTATCGAGTATCTGGAATTAATATCCAAGGAATTCGCTTTGAACACGATCGCATTGGCGGTAAGCGATTTGGCTATAATGTGGCGTGGCTATGGCAACAAGCAGGAATTCGGGTTCTACATATGGGCGGTTCTGCCTCTAGTATTGATCCCGATCAAAGAATTTTAATGGGACGACCAGATGTGCTAATTCTACCCGTGGGCGGCGGGGAAAAAGCCTACAATGCCACTGAAGCTAAAGCCGTTGTCGAAACCCTGAATCCTAAGTTGGTGATTCCGACTTATTACCTTACTGATAAAGCTGCACAAACCTGTCAATTAGCAAAAGTAGATGAGTTTCTAGCACTCATGCCCAATATCAAGGTTAATAATATTACTAATTCCAAACTCCAGTTAACCGCAGCACAACTGACAGAACCCATGACCATTTCAGTATTTAGGGCATAAATGAGGACTCTTTTGACTGATATCGCCATCTTAAAAGCCGAAAATCTGTCGAAGTCCTTTGGAGGGATTCAAGCTGTAAAAAATGCCTCAATTTCTGTGCCTGCGGGTTCAATCACGGGGCTAATTGGTCCTAATGGGGCGGGTAAAACCACATTTTTTAATTTGCTTTCTAATTTTCTGGTGCCTGATAGCGGTACAGTTTGCCTAAATGGTCTACCTATTCAAGGAAAGCCTTCCCATACGATCGCCCAGATGGGAATGGTCAGGACATTTCAAGTACCAAGGGTTTTATCTCGACTTTCGGTGTTAGAAAATATGCTCCTAGCGGCGCAAAATCAGACAGGGGAAAAATTTTGGAATGCTTGGTTCCAAGGTGCCAAAATTGCCAAAGAAGAGAAATTACTAAAGGAGAAAGCCAAGGGTATTTTAGAATCCGTGGGCTTAATTCATATGGTTGATAAATATGCAGGTTCCATGTCTGGAGGGCAGCGTAAGTTATTAGAAATTGCTAGAGCTTTGATGACCGATCCCAAAATTGTGCTGTTAGATGAACCTGCGGCGGGAGTTAATCCTGCTTTAATCGAAGAAATTTGTGGACATATCCAAACTTGGAATCGAGAGGGCTTAACCTTCTTAATTATTGAACACAATATGGATGTGATTATGTCTTTGTGCGATCGCATCTGGGTACTTGCCGAAGGACAAAATCTCAAGAATGGGGAACCCTTAGAAATATGCAGTTCTCCCGAAGTTTTAGAAGCATATTTAGGACGTAGTGATTAGTTTATTTTTAAGTTATGACAATTCCCCAAATTAGTGTGACCGAGCTAGTTAATTATTTAACTCCAGAATTAGATTTAGCAGTCCAGTTAGTAGATGTGCGAGAACCTGAAGAACTTGCGATCGCTCAGATCGATGGATTTATAAATTTACCCCTAAATCAATTTGCCGATTGGGGTAGTCAGATTTATTTTTAGCTATAGGAAGTCAGTAAAATAGCTGCTAAATTGAATCATTATTACTAATGTCTAGAATTAGGCGCAAAATATTTAAGGTGCTAACTCCGATCCTAATAGTTATAGTTTTGGGAATTGCTTATATGGCGATCGCCTATTTTAGTATGTTCAACTATGCACTAAAAGATCATCCAACCATAGCGTTTAAGCCTGGGGCAGAATTTTTTTATAGTCAGGTAAGCGATCAAAATACTAGCCAAATTTCCGATCAAAAATCAGGGCAAAAACCGATCCCCTTTCGCTATGTGGTGATTGGAGATAGTACTAGTGTGGGACAAGGGGCAAAAGTTCAAACCGATAACTATAGCTGCCAATATGCCCAATTAGTTTTACTCAAGCAACATCCCGCCGTCAAAGTCTACAATCTGGCTGTGAGTGGGGCAAAAACTCAAGATGTACTTTCTAACCAAGTAGCGGCAGCGATCGCCCTCGATCCAGACTTAATCATGATGTCGATTGGGGTAAATGATGTGACGGGGCTGACTAGTGGTGAGGAATTTCGGCGCAATTACACGATGATTTTACAAAAACTCACTGGAAATAGGGCTAAAGCCAAGATTGTGTTACTGAATATTCCGGGATTTTCTACCAGCCCTTTACTGTGGGAACCCTATAAATCCGCCGCCAATTATCAAGCAGGTAAGTTTAATGAGATGATTGATGCGATCGCCAAAACAGAACCAAATATTAGTGTTGTGGATATTTATCGAGGTACAGAGCCAGATTTTCGACGGTTCCCGAAGTTAAACTTTTCCCAAGACAAATTCCATCCATCTTCCGCAGGTTATGGGGTGTGGGTAAGGGTGATTTCTCAAACTTTAAACTAGAAAAATAGATCTATTTGCTGGGAACCCGAAATTCAATCCGATCTCGCTTCACTGTCATCTCATATTCGCCAAAAAAATCATTTCCAAGTAAGCCTATTCTCAGGGCTGGAATGATTCCTACCAGTACATTTGTAGCTGCTATACCATCTACTTCCATTCTTTTCACGTAACCCAAGGGCATTTCCACGTTATTAGCACTCACAGTATTTATGAGGGCTTTCGATACGGGCATAACTCCTAATGCTTGAGCCATATCAGTTGTGATTATGGTGCCACTTGCACCCGTATCTACGATCATCTCAAATTTCTGATTGCCAAAATTAACATCAATCACGGGAATCCCTCCTTCTCGACGCTTAATTCGAGCTTGAAATGTGCCTTTTGGTAATTGCCTACCTTCAGTGAAGCCGCAGAGTGAAGAGAGATTAATAACTTTTCCTTTGGAATTAACGAGGTAGCATTCACTGTCATTAACCTTGGGCTGATTTTTAGGTATAACTTTAGGCTTGGCGATTACCTTCGGTATGCGTTCCGCCGCTATTTGCGGAATTTGGCTTAATATTTGGCTAGTAAAAAATAGAACTAAAACAAGAACTTTCATAATGACTCCAAAGGTAAGGATGATCTCTTAGCAGCTATAGGCATTCTCCAGCCTGAACCGAAGGCACGATCGCTAATCTTTAAGCCCGGTGGAGCCTGACGACGCTTAAATTCGGCACGATTTACGAGCTGGACTATACGATTTACAACCTGTGGATCATGACCAGTATTAATAATTTGTGGGATTGATAGGCGATCGCTAATTAGTTTCTCTAAAATATCATCCAAGATTTCGTAGGCAGGTAGGGAGTCTCGATCGACTTGATCGGGCTTGAGTTCAGCACTGGGCGGTTTAGTTAAAATATGGTTGGGAATCACTTCCCGTTCGCGATTTAGCCATGCACAGAGTTCATAAACCCTAGTTTTAAGGACATCGGAAATTACTGCTAAACCGCCATTCATATCCCCATAGAGGGTACAGTAGCCGACGGACATTTCCGATTTATTGCCTGTAGATAGGACTAAATGCCCAAACTTATTAGCGATCGCCATTAATAAATTTCCCCGTATTCGAGATTGGAGATTTTCTTCGGTAATGTCATCGTCTTTACCTGTGAATATTTGCGCCAACGCCCGATCGAAAGCGAACATCATCGGTTGAATGGGAATAGTCTCAGTTTTAATTCCCAAGTTTTGCGCTAACTCCAAGGCATCGGAAATGGAATGATCGGAACTATAGGGCGAAGGCATCAGCACACCTAAAACATTCTCACTACCTAAGGCATGGACTGCGATCGCTGCAACTAAAGCTGAATCAATTCCGCCACTTAATCCCAAAACGGCTTGTTTAAATCCGCATTTCCGAGCATAGTCCTGCACTCCCAAAACCAGACACTTCCAAATTTCAGCCTCCATAGATTGATCTAAGGATTGGCCAGTGGATTGATCTGGATCGGAAGTATTAATTAAATCTCTTAGTTCTAAGTCATAGTCCAAAATTAATAAATCAGATGCAAAATCCAAACATCTCTGTACAACTTTCCCCTGTTTATTAAAAGCGGTACTATTGCCATCAAAAATTAGATCGTCATTTGCTCCCACTTGATTAGTATAAATTACTGGTAAATTATGGGCGATCGCACTGTGACTGAGCATAGCTTCCCTTAACTGAGGTTTACCCACGGCGTAGGGAGAAGCAGAGAGATTAACCAATAAATCGACTTCTTGTTCAGCAAGATCGGCAACTGGATCGGCAGGATAAAGACGTTTGCCCCAAAATTTCTGATCGTTCCAAATATCCTCACAGATGGTCACACCGATGCGGAGAGAATTATTTAAGATGAAAAAATTGCGGCGATCGCCCTCCTCAAAATACCGATCCTCATCAAAGACATCGTAGGTGGGTAAGAGCCGTTTGTGGAAAACCTCCTGAATTTTGCCATGGTGTAATAAAGCGGCACTGTTAAATAGGGGTTTCCCTCCCGTAATCGAGGCTTGGGGATTAACTTCTACGGTTCCAACTAATACGGCAATTTCTGGTGGTAAGGATTTAGCTAAATATGCCAAGGCGATCGCCATTTCTTGAATAAAACCATCATGGATCAATAAATCCCGTGGAGGGTAGCCACAAAGAGATAATTCTGAAGTAATTAATAAATCGACCTTATCCCGATTTTCTAAACACTTTTCTGCTGCTGCTAAAATCTGGGACGAGTTTCCTGCTAAGTCACCGATGATGGCATTAAGTTGGGCGATCGCAATTTTCATCTTGACTAGAGGATAACTAAATTTTATAGATATTAGAAATTAATTGTAAGGGCAAACGATTTTTGATTAAAACTGCTAAGAAGGTAATACCTCAAAATCAAGCGAAAATACTAAGGTCAAAATGATACCAGAATGATACAGTGTAAGCCAATCATAAATTATTAGACTCATGGCTTCTGTACGTTTGGCGGGTGTATCTAAAACCTTTGGACAAAATTTGGTTTTACGAGATATTGATCTAACCATAGCCGATCGGGAATTTATGGTTTTAGTTGGTCCATCAGGTTGTGGCAAAAGTACATTACTGCGGTTAATTGCAGGTTTAGAAACTTTGAGTTCTGGGGCAATTTATTTAGGCGATCGCCAAATTGATCACCTACCTCCAAAATCTAGAGACATGGCCATGGTATTTCAAAGTTATGCTCTGTATCCTCATATGAGCGTTTATAACAATATTGCCTTTGGGTTACGCCGTCAGCAAGGAGAAAATATTTGGACTCAACAATTTAATCAAAAATCCAAACAAGCGATCGCCCAGCGAGTCGAACAGGTAGCAAAATCTCTGCAAATTTATAACCTCCTACAACGCAAACCCTCGGAACTATCAGGCGGGCAAAAACAAAGGGTAGCTCTAGGGCGGGCGATCGCTCGGAATCCCCAAGTTTTTTTGATGGATGAACCCTTATCTAACCTAGATGCCCAACTTCGCGGCGAAACTCGTAGTCAATTGGTACAACTGCAAAATGAATTACAAACTACAACCATCTACGTTACCCACGACCAAACCGAAGCTATGACGATGGGAACAAGGATTGTGGTCTTAAAAGCAGGGAAAATCCAACAGGTAGATACGCCCATTAATATCTATCGCCAACCCGCAAATGTCTTTGTTGCAGGATTTATTGGTTCTCCACAGATGAATTTTTTACCTGTCTTTGCTCAAAACAATGCCCAAAACCATATTCTCGTAAGTCAATACCTAAATATTGACCTGCCTTGGCAATCATCCCACCAAATTCCCGCCGAACATCCGTTAATCCTCGGTTTCCGTCCTGAGCAGATTCAGCCCTCTACTTCCGCCGCCGCCCATCTTTCGGGCCGAGTTAAACTAATTGAATCCTTGGGTTCTGAAACTAACCTAATTATCGATATTAATGGATTAATCATCAACGCCAAAGTAAGCGCAGATTTAACATTTTCCATTGGCGAGCTTACCCATTGGCAATTAGATTTACAAAAATTTCATATATTTGATGGTGAATCAGAAACGAGGCTACCAAGTTTAGGGTAGCGATTTACCAGATCGCTCTCAACGGTACAAACATCAACGCATCTTCTTTGGATTCTTATTCCAGAGTTGATACAGGGAATGCTGGAAATGGAGGAGCAATTAGCCTAAACGCCACAAACATCAACACATGATGCCCCCGCCAAGTACGTCTCAAAGATGGACTATCTCGATCGTTAAAAAATTCTTCCTTAGCTTTAGCTACCCAATCTGCAATTGTGGGTAACGTGCCATTTAGAAGTTGGAAAAAACGTGTAGAAGATATTTTGGCAGCGATCGCTGATATTCAGGAATGGACTCAAGATAAAAATCAGCAAGATTTCAATGAGATCATTGAGAAATTCAGCTCGTGCAGATTTAGAGAGATATTTATCAAATTTTGAACGATTGAATATATCCTCAAGTTCGGCAAGTGATGGGGGCGATATAAGAATTTGTCCAGTTGCTAGTGCTTTGTCAAGAGCTTGACGGGGGGCAGATTTCTTAAAGAGTGCAGCACTTAAAATTACATTGGAATCAAGTACAACTCTGATTTTACTCATTGAGGATCGACTGCAAAATTTCTGGTCTTAGACCGTTGCTTTCAGCTTCATCACTAAGTTTGTCCATTTTGGTTTGTAGGGTGCTAATTTTTAAGGCTTGTCTCATCCATTGATTGATCAAGGTCTGTATTCTTTGCTGTTGTTCGGGTGGTGACGCTTGGAAATCTTTAGCGATGTCGGCATCAATTTGAATTGCTAATGTTGTCATAATTTTGTTTAGATTATCCCATCTTGACTATCATCATCTTCCATTACTTGAGCGATGGCCTCGTCTAGAATTATTAGATTTTGAGGTTATTTTACATTCTAACTCTAGAAACATCATTACAGCATTAACCCTAATCGATCAAGCAATAAATCTAATAAATTAATTCTGCCCTCAACAATTAGATGGCTCTTTTTTAAGACATAAATATTGATTGCGATTATCTTATCGATCGCTAATTACAGTTTTTGAAAGTGTAGCTACTTATCCAGAACTAAGTTTTGATCGCCTGAAGCATAAGTTGAATTAAACATTTAATTTTTAATATTGTACTTATTAAAACTGATTCTACGGTATATACTGTTAATTATCGTATTTTCAATTATCCCAATATCTCATCTACTGATTTGGTAGACATTCACAAAGCGGAAGTCAGTCAACTTCTGAAGCAGATTAATGTACCGATTCTGAATAATGACATTGTTGCTTTAGGCATGGTGCGAAATCTCCGAATCGTTGATGATTATGTCTATCTGCGTCTCTATGTCGGTTCCCATCAACTCGATCTTAAAGAGCAAGTTATTGCAGTTCTCTCTAATCTAAACTGGGGCAAGAAAACCTATGTAGAACTCTGCACAATTCCCAAGGTGCGCACGACCCTAGCAGTTTCCAGTGGTAAAGGCGGCGTGGGTAAATCGACGGTCGCCGTCAATCTAGCGGCAGCTCTCAGTCTCACAGGTGCAAAAGTTGGTTTGCTTGATGCCGATGTTTATGGACCAAATGTACCGCAAATGTTGGGTTTAGGTCATTCCGATATTCAAGTTGTAGATACGGCTGATGGTCAGCGCTTTATTCCCTTAGAGTCGCATGGCATCAAAGTGATGTCGGTGGGTTTATTAGCCGAACCTGAGCATCCTCTGGCTTGGCGGGGTCCTGTTCTGCATAAAATTATCACCCAATTTATTCATCAAGTGGAATGGGGAGAATTAGATTATTTACTGATCGATTTACCGCCAGGTACAGGTGATGCCCAGATAACGATTGTGCAGGAAAGCCCGATTTGTGGTGTGATCCTTGTGACGACACCGCAACAAGTCGCGATCGCTGATGTGCGCCGTAGTGTACATATGTTTCGTCAAGTAGGTGTGCCTGTATTGGGCATTGTCGAAAATATGAGCTATTTGCTTACTGAAGATGGAAAGGATTCCCAATTTATTTTCGGTAAGGGCGGTGGTCAGCTATTATCTACAGAATTAAAAGCACCTTTATTAGGGCAGATTCCGATTCATGCGCGTATTTGCGAAGGTGGCGTAGGTATGCATAAGTAAACTGAAAATAGAAAGGGTCGCAGGACGCAGCGCCGCATTGGGTTTTAGTTTTTTTGTTCTCAAAAAGTGTTTACTTTTCTTTGACCTAGCTACTTAAGCGATCGCTATTTTCTCCCTAGTAAAGTTTTTATCGGAATTGGAAAAGTACTTTCACATACATTTAGCCATACATTTAGCCATAGATAGGGCGTAGAGCTCGAATTTAGCTAATACCTTTTGCGATCGCTTCCAAGTTCATACCTGCGAATCTCCAGCAATATCTAGTAGTTATCGATCTTTTGCCACGAGGTTATTGATCTTTAGCCGATAGTGTGTAATATTAATCTAAAATATCACGATTATACCTTGTGTTTATCGTAGATTAGTTAGGGAAATTTACATGAAATTTAATTTTTGGACTGAAATTGGGTATGAGTCATTCGTGATAAATACATCTAAGAATAAAGAATTAGTAATCGCTTGCAAAAAAGCTGATCTAATTACCGAAAGTTTGGTGAACAAATAGGAGCTATAAATCATGTTTACAAGACTTTCGCAAAAACTAGGAGTAATGACTCTCCTAGGATTTCTATTCATACCTCAGCCATTAAATTCTCAAAGTATCACAAATGGAAAGCTGAAATTAAACATAGCTAAAGTTCCAAGTAAAGTGAAGACAGTAAGAATTGGCTACCAAAAATCAGGTGCATGGTTAATTCTTAAATCTAGAGGAATCCTAGAAAAGAAACTCGCAGCAAAGGGAATTGGAGTTAAATGGAATGAATTCTCGGCAGGAGTTCCTTTATTAGAAGCATTGAATGCAGGCAGCTTAGATATTGGTCATACTGGAGATGCTCCAGCAGTTGTAGCCCAATCGGGAGGTAATCCCTTCGTCTATTTTGCCAGTAGTCGTCCGAGTCCAGAGAGTGTAGCGATCGTAGTACCAAATGATTCTCCTATTCAAAAAATTTCAGACTTGAAAGGGAAAAAGATTGCAGTAGGTAAAGGCTCTAGTGGTCATTTCTTTTTAGTACAGGCTTTAATAAATGGCGGAGTGCAGTATAAAGATATTCAACCTGCTTTTCTCAATCCTCCCGATGCTCGTGTCGCCTTTGAACGTAAAAATGTTGATGCATGGGCAATTTGGGATCCTTTTTTAGCGGGGGTACAACAAAGTACTGGAGCCAGAATTTTAGTAAGTGGTAAGGGTTTAACTCCTTTTAGAGAATTTTATCTAGCTAATCGCAATTTTGCGAATGAAAATCCCGATTTGATTAAATTAATTATCAGAGAAACTCAAGCCTCTGGAGATTGGGCTTTGTCTAATCCTAGTGAAGTCGTAGAACTTTTAGCAAAGGAAACTAAAGTAGATGCAGCAACTCTAGAACAAGCCGAAAGACGGAAAAAGCGTTATGGAGCTAAGCTTATTGAAAATCCAATCATTGCTGAACAACAGAAGGTCGCAGATATTTTTTTCCAGCTAGGATTAATTCCTAAGCAGATTCGGGTCAGTGAAGTAGTCTGGAATCCCAATAAGTAACTAACTCGTTCTTGCAGAAAGCTAGTCTCAAACAAGCCAATTCCACAAGGTTTAAAGCTTTAATTGTGTACAACCCTACTTAAACTGTTGATTTAGTCAAATTGTTCTGCGTAACATCAGTAACTAAATCTAAAAGAGTAATATTATGCAGTTGTTATGGTTCATTCCCACCCACGGAGATAGTCGGTATCTGGGGACAGCGATCGGGGGTCGCACAATTGAATTGTCCTATCTAAAACAAATTGCGCAAGCTGTCGATCATTTAGGTTACACAGGCGCTTTGCTCCCAACTGGGCGGTCTTGCGAGGATGCTTGGATCGTAGCTTCAGCTTTAATGAGTGTGACCGAGAAGATGAAGTTTTTAGTGGCGATTCGTCCCGGCTTGATGCTTCCTGGTGTGGCAGCGCGGATGGCAGCAACTTTCGATCGCTTGTCCAATGGCAGATTATTGATTAACGTCGTCACCGGTGGCGATCCTGTGGAAGCAGCAGGAGATGGACTACACCTCAATCATGACGATCGCTATCGATTAACCGATGAATTTTTAACGATTTGGAGAGCATTTTCTTCAGGCGAAGATGTGAATTTTAAGGGTCAATATTTCCAAATTGATCATGGCAAAGTTATGTTTCCACCCGTTCAGGTTCCCCATCCACCCTTGTGGTTTGGTGGCTCTTCTCCCATAGCCCAACAGATTGCGGCAGATCACATTGATACCTATCTCACTTGGGGAGAACCACCGGCTCAGGTCAAAGAAAAGATTGATCGAGTGCGCCAACTAGCTGAGGCGAAGGGCAGAAAAGTCAAATTTGGGATTCGGCTCCATGTGGTTGTGCGGGAAACGGCAGCGGAAGCATGGCAGGCTGCGAATGATTTGATTAAGTATGTGGATGATGAGGCGATCGCAAAAGCTAAACAAGTTTATAACCGTATGGATTCTGTAGGTCAGCAACGGATGGCAAACCTACACAACGGTAGTCGAGAAAATCTGGAAATCAGTCCTAATTTGTGGGCAGGGGTGGGATTGGTGCGAGGTGGTGCTGGTACGGCTCTAGTTGGCGATCCCGAAACTGTGGCGGCTCGATTCTTGGAATATCAGGATATCGGCATCGATAATTTTATTCTTTCTGGTTATCCCCATCTAGAGGAAGCTTACCGCGTGGCTGAGTTGTTATTCCCACTGTTACCGATTGAGACCCAATGGCAGAAACCTAAACAAACCATGTTTAGCCCCTTTGGCGAAATTATGGCCGATCATGCATTTCCCAAACAGAAGCAAAGTCATCTGACCGTAGATTAAATAGAAACCGATGGAAAATACCTATCCTCTCCAGCGATCGCAAAAGAAGCAAAATAAAAAGCTCGTAAGTTGGCTTAAACATTCTTCGCAAATTTTTATCCCTTGGTTGGTTCCAATTCTTCTGATTTTGGCTTGGCAATTTGCCGCTCAAGTGGGCTGGATTTCCACTAGAGTTTTGCCTGCACCTACTGCTGTGATTGATGCGGGAATTAAACTGGCTATTTCTGGAGAGTTAACTAAACATATTGCCATTAGCGGACAAAGAGCGTTGATTGGCTTTGCGATCGGTGGAGGAATTGGCTTATTCTTTGGATTAGTAAATGGTCTGTTTGCTATTTCCGAAAAACTATTTGATACCTCCATTCAAATGCTGAGAAATATTCCCCACCTTGCCATGATTCCTTTGGTAATTTTATGGTTTGGGATTGGGGAAGAGGCAAAGATATTCTTAGTTTCCATTGGTGTACTTTTCCCTATCTATCTCAATACCTTTCATGGCATTCGTACCATTGATTCTGGGTTAATTGAAATGGGTAAAGTCTATGGGCTTAGACCTTTAGCTCTCTTTTGGCAGATTATCATTCCTGGAGCTTTGCCTTCTATTTTAGTGGGTATGCGTTTTGCCTTAGGAATCATGTGGTTGACCCTAATTGTGGCTGAGACGATCGCTACTGATTCAGGAATTGGTTACTTGGCGATGAATGCAAGGGAATTTATGCAAACCGATGTGGTGGTGTTTAGCATTCTGCTTTATGCCCTATTTGGTAAGCTCGCCGATATGATCGCTAAATCCTTGGAAGTTTGGTGTCTTCAATGGCATCCCAACTACCAAAAAGTTTAACAACCAAAAAATCTTAATAACATATTTTTTTGGCAATTCTATAAACCTTACTTAATAAAATCGATGGCAAGCGAAAATTCTCAGTCCTCATCTCAATCTTTCAGAGGCGTATCTCTCGGTATTGATAATCTCTGGAAAAGCTTTGGAGAAATATCAGTATTACAAGGCTTTAATTTAGATATTGCGCCAGGTCAATTTGTGGGAGTTGTCGGTCGCAGTGGATGTGGTAAAAGTACGCTTCTAAGAGCGATCGCGGGCTTAGAGTCTCCTAATGCAGGCAATCTTTGGATCGATGGACAGCCCCTACAAAAGTTAAATTCTGTTGCCCGTGTGATGTTTCAAGAACCAAGATTATTACCTTGGAAGCGAGTAGCGCAAAATGTAGCCTTGGGATTACCGAAAGAATCTCGTTATAAGGCGCAATGGGCTTTATCTCAGGTGGGATTAAGCGATCGGGCTAAGGCATATCCTGCAATTCTCTCTGGAGGACAAAAACAGAGGGTAGCTTTAGCTCGTGCCTTAGTAAGTGAACCCCGTCTTATGCTCTTAGATGAACCCCTTGGAGCTTTAGATGCCCTAACCAGAATTGAAATGCAGAGTTTACTAGAAAGTATCTGGCAACAACAGCAATTCACTACCCTTTTAATTACCCATGATGTTGAAGAGGCAGTAGTTTTAAGCGATCGCGTGATTTTAATTGAACATGGCAAAGTGACGTTGGATTTAGTGATTGATTTACCCCGCCCCCGCGCTAGAGGAAGTGCAGCTTTTGCCTCATTGGTGGATCGGATTCGCTCGAGGGTAATGGGTAATGTAACTGAACCTTTACCTCAAAATTATTCTAATTCTCCTCTATCTTTTGCGACTACATAACTTTTGATATAACCTATGAGTCAAATGCACTTGGCAGGTTTTCTAATTGCGGGAGGAACTGCTCATAGTCATGCCCTGTGGCAACAAAATGATTTGAATTTCCTCCATCCAGAACTCTATCAGAACAATAGACTGCTTCAACGTCTCAATTGAGCGGCACAAACTTTTCACTCCAACATGGTGTTAGACTGTCCAATCTTCGATTATTAAGTTTGGAACCTTGCTAAAGTCGCCACTATTTCGGGTAAGTAACACCAAGTTTTTTGAAATAGCGATCGCTGCAATTCTCAAATCCATTGTAGCTACACGAATTTTCTGTGTCCGCATTTGATCAAATATTGCAATCGCTTCATCATCAAATGGTAAAACGGGAGCCTTGGCAAAACCGTTGAGAGTTTCTAACAACAGTGTATATCCACGAGCCATATCAGTATTTGTCTGAGCACGATTGATAAAGCTGTGAGCACCAATTACTTGCTCGTGGAAACTAATAATTGATAAAGCAAAGTCTGCGATCGAATGTTGTGCCATCCGAAAAGTTAATCGACTAAACTCTAAACTAGAACGGCGCTGTAAAAAACTGATGTGATCAGTATCAAGCAAATATTTCACAATTATTTGCTAGTGTCATCAATCGGTCTGTCAGACTGCCGAAAATCACGCCCATATTCCAGAGCTTCTAGAAAAGCGGAATCATCCGAGATTGAACCTATGAGACTCTTCAGCCAGTTCTCAGAGTTAGGCTTGCTGTCAAATTTATGTTGGAGCTCAAAAACTACTTGTTCAAGTGTCATCAAGCGTCGTTCAAGAGTTGCTGTGTCTAGCATGACTGCTCCTAATATTGAAAGTTATTACTCAGTTGAGACGAAAAGGTTTTTCTAGTCTAACTAAAAAATTGTAACTATGTTTAAATCAGCGGCAATCGAAACACAAATAAGGGGTGTTACATTTCATTTTCTGACGGCAGGTTAAGGATTAGCTTCATAGAATTTTCGAGTATATTTACCTTGATTCTGACATTCTAGATCACCAAAAATTTAAGCAACCGAACGGCAAAACACAGCAGTGGCAGAGAAACCTCAACTCATTCCCAGAGGCTTTTGTCCGTCCGCTGGCGTGAAGTGCTGGGATGCGCCACGATCTAAAAATAGCCAAACTTTTCTTGTAACTCTGGCGTAATCTCAGGTTTGAGTTCTTGCTGTCTCCAATCCATAAGAAACTTATGGGCTAATGATTGCAAGGTATCTATCTTAGTAACTACATCTTTGACTGTTTCAATATCTACAGGCTCTATGCCATGAGCTATTGTATTACGAATTTTATAATTGTCATCAATCCATTTGGTTTGACACGGAATAATAGACCAGCTATCACACTCACCCCAAATCGACTTGAAACTTTCCCAAATCTGGCTGATGGAACCTTTTGCTCTGCCTTCTGGAATTGGAGGGTGATACTTACCAGCTACGATCTCAATTGAGTTCCAAAACGCTAAAAACTTGTCAAATGGATCTTCAGTATATAGACCTTTACGATACCAACCTAGAGCACGTAAAAAAGTCGGTTCTGTCATAGCTAAGAGCCGAGCCTCCTTAAAAGCCTCTTGCCATTCTTTTTTTGTAACTCTTCTCAAGGTGTCGTGAATCTCACTACCATTTCTTAGCCTATCGCCAAAGTTTAGGTAAAGCGGTTGATCAATTTGGACAGCAAGAGCATCAAGCATTTGTCCAAAATATAAAATCGCTGCTTCATGAGCAAGTTGTCTGGAAGGTGCAAAAGCTGTAATGGTTGCTTCTATTCCTGCTGAACCACGCCTTCGCCTTATCTCGATATCACTATAGAACTGACCACGTAATTGAAAACCTTTTGGCTCATTTAAGCTTAAAGTCTTTTCAACAGTTATTGAACCATAAACAACAAGCTTTACTTCCCAAACAGGAACATCAATCATTGGCTAACCTCACAGATAACAGATAACCTTGCGGTAACTAAAGCTTTAAAGACAAACAAATAACCTTATAACCTTACGTTACTGCCACCACAGAGGAACTAAGCATATGGTATATCTACCTTAATTGGGATGATTATACTGAAACTATCTGCTTAACGCAACCAACAGAAATGCTAGGCAGAGATATTTCGGATAAAGCCTTAAAGCAGTATTTTATCAATTCGCGATCGCTCCCTCATCCACCAAAACACGTCCGACCCGCCAACCAACAAAAAGCACAACACGATCATCTATAGTCATTGCGCTAGGATAGAATATTCGAGAGGATCGATTTGAAGAGGTACTTAAGTGAAAGCAAAAGGCATAACTAAGCGCGTCACAGTGTCTTTAACGTCTGATGTTTTTAGTAGTTTGCCCTCACAGGGGCGAATGAATTGGCTGCGTGAGGCGATCGCGGAGAAGTTGCATCGGGAAAATCAATTAGTTTTGAGTTCTGCGGAGTCTAAGGCAATTGATCGCATTGCTAAACCTATTAGGGAAGATGAGTGGGTAACAATGGGAACTCTGGATGAAGAGTTTAATTTGGAACAGGTGAATAGTGAGATTAAGCTGCGTGGTTATACGCGCTAAGTATTTTTTACAGGTGCATCCGCTTGTAATATCAGAAGATTTGCCAATTTTGCCGATGGTTTTGAGGAGTGATTTTGAGGGTTTGTTCAAGCCTATTTTGCAGTCATATCCTGATAGTGGTGGGATTTTGAGTTGTCATAAGTTAAAGGGTGATTTGCGTGGTTATCATGCTTTAGAGATTCCCTTTGATAATGCAGAATATAGACTAGTCTATCGGATTTTTGAAAAGCCTACGCCGAAAAGGGTAAGAGTGATTAGTTTCGATGTTCATGATCCTGCTTATGAAAAGGCGAAAGAAAGAGTGATGGGTTAAGTTTGATTTTATACATCGCCCAATCTTCCCATCAAAAATAAGACCTTTTAATTTTGGGTTTGCTTTACAGCTTTAGCTTTCCAGATTAAACATACTACGATATTATCATGTAAATACGATAGATTGTTGTCTAAAGTTAAAATGCCAACTTCAGTATTTGGCGGGTTAAGTAAATGGGAAAGCATATGGCACATACCGAAAAATTTCAAAAGTTAGCTGATGAAGCTAAAGCGAAAATTCAAGAAATTTCCATTGAAGAATTTACTTCTTTGGATAAAAAAGAAGAAGCTCCGCCAATTCTAATTGATGTTAGAGAAGAGAGTGAATGGCAGAAATCCCATATTGAAGGGGCAATTCACCTCAGTCGGGGCGTAATTGAACTCAAAATTGAAGAGGCTGTCCCCGATCTAGATACTCCCATTGTTTGCTATTGCGGGGGAGGGAATCGTTCAGCTTTAGTAGCAGAAAGCTTGCAAAAGTTAGGCTATTCTAATGTGCAGTCTTTAATCGGTGGATTTAAGGCTTGGGAAAAGTCTGAACTACCGATCGCTACTCCAGAAAAAAATGCTGACTGAAATTAAAGCTATTAACGCTCAATCAAGCCTAGCCATAGCTAAATCTCTAGCACAAGAATTCGCAACTACGGCGATCGCCAGAGATAAAAGCGGTGGAACTCCCAAGTATGAACGCGATCGCATTCGTGAAAGTGGCTTACTAAAAATTGCTATTCCTAAAGTTTATGGTGGTGGGGAATTGCTTTGGCATGAGGTATTTAAAATTAGTCGGGAGTTTGCCAAGGTTGATAGTGCGATCGCTCATGTCTATTCCTATCACCACCTCGGTGTGACTATCCCCCATATTTTCGGTTCCGAAGAACAAAAGGAAAAATTCTACACAGAAACTATTATCAATAATTGGTTTTGGTGTAATGCACTCAATCCCCTAGATCGCAGAGTAACAATAACTAGAGATGGTAAAATCTTGCGGTTAAACGGTATTAAAAGCTTCTGTTCTGGTTCCAAAGATTCCGATATTTTGCCAATTACTGCCGTGAATCAGGAAACATCAGAACTAACAGTATTAGCAATTCCTACTAAACGTGAAGGTGTCAATATTCATGACGATTGGGACAATATTGGACAGCGCCAAACCGATAGCGGGAGCATTAGCTTTGAACAAGTGGAAGTATTCCCCCAAGAAATATTTGGTAATCGCAGTCAAAGCGCTCGCCCTTTCAAAACCATTCGGGCTTGCCTGACCCAATTAAATCTTGCGAATATTTATTTAGGGATTGCGATCGGAGCTTTTGAAGCGTCAAGGGAATATACCCAAACCCAAACTCGACCATTTCTCAATTCAGGAGTAGATAGCGCAACTCAAGATCCCTATGTTCTCGAAAAGTATGGTGATATGTGGGTAGATCTGCAAGCAACTGAAGCCCTTGTCGATCGCGCAGGCTTATCTTTACAAGCATCATGGGAGCAGGAATGGGAACTCACTGCTCAACAAAGAGGTGAAACGGCGATCTCGATCGCTACAGCTAAAGTTGCGGCTCACAAAGTCGGGTTAGATGTTACCAGTCGTATTTTTGAAGTGATGGGAGCAAGAGCTACCTCGGCTAAATATGGATTCGATCGCTATTGGCGTAATCTGCGGACTTTTACGCTTCACGATCCTGTGGAATATAAGATTAAGGCGATCGGCAACTTTGCCCTAAATGAACAACTACCTACCATGGAATGTTCCTAGCTCCAGGAATATGACCATTGCGGGTAAAAGTATTCACTTCTCCAGCAAAGGCTGCGGGTGGACGAGGATCGATAAAAGTTACATCTTTTTTATCAAGTAAATTCCGAACTTGAGCTAAAGTTACCCGAATTTTAGGGTTATCTTTAACGGTGAGGTTCCCAGGTTCGTACTTGGGAAATTCCTTAACCGTTTCCTGGGTAGCGCGGTAGCCCGTTAGACCCCCATCCAAAATATTTACGCTTTGAGCAAGGCCAATCCGTTCCAAAACATAGGCGATCGCACTGCTTCCCAAAATATCAGCGCCATCAGCATAAATTAGGACGCGGCTTTTCCCTATCTTCATGTCAAGCCTCGATCAATAGAGGGTTTTAGAACCCTAAGCCTTAACTTATCTATGATCAAATCCACATTTAAACTCACTCGCTACGCCAAAATCAGCGATCTTGCCTTGCCTTGAATTAACAATTACCTAATCCCGATGTCTACATTTAAAATCTACATCTAGCTCTGCTCATACTAGCCATCATCCTTTCTGAATGGGGGGATGGATTTGATGCATCTGTAGCTAAAGTTGTATTTTTGGATAGTTGGAGAACGAACAACCCTAAGCCATTGCTTCCCAGAGTAACAGACAAATTGCGGCTGATCCAAAAAAGACTCCCTTTCAATTAGTCCTAAATTCATAGCTCATTTCCTCATTTTTTCCCAAACTTTTTAAGAATTATATTAATCTACGACAAACACATCAAGGTATAGTAGATTGTGTTAATATTTTTACACTTAAAAGTGATAAATCATCGGCAATGAATAATCAATTCCAATCCAACAAATCGTTCTACAAATCAAAAGGTGAATAATATTTATGCTTAAAGATGCCCAAGGACTAGATGTAACAACAGTTTCTGAACAGGCAATCGCCGCGATTGATAACCATATCGATCAATGTCTGTGTTACGGTAATTGTGCCGAAACTAGCATTCTTAAAGCTGTTGCTGCTGATTCCACTTGCATCTTGGCAAATGCTCATACTGCCGCTTATTATCTTGCCCAAGAGAATGCCCTAAGCTATCAACAAGCACTTCCCTTTCTGCGAGAAGCTAAAAAATATCTACCGCAGGCAAATGAACGAGAAAGACTATACGTTCTAGCAACAGAAGCATGGTCATTAGGGAAAATTGATCAAGCGATCGCCTGCTGTGATGAACTTGTACTCAGATTTCCCCAAGATATATTGGCGGTTCAAAGGGGACAGTATCATTACTTTTATCAGGGCAATAGAGCGGGACTAACCAGTATTGCTGAAACCGCATTAGATACTAATCCAGACAATCACTACCTATTAGGAATGTTGGCATTTGGACTGGAGCAATGCGATCGCCTTTCTGAAGCAGAACATATAGGACGTTGGGCTGTTGATCTAAATCGTCGTGATCCTTGGGCTCATCATGCCGTAGCCCATGTTATGGAATCTCAGGGGCGTTATGAAGAAGGTATTATCTGGATGGAGAATCTAGCCGATGCTTGGGAAGATTGTAATTCCATGCTCTATACCCATAACTGGTGGCATATTGCCCTCTTCTATCTAAGTAAGGGTGATCAATCAAAAGTTTTATCTCTTTATGATCAACATATTTGGGGAAAAGCACAGAAGAATGCTCCTAAGGATCAAGTTGGGGCAATTTCCCTGCTGCTGCGGTTAGAACTAAAGGGATTAAATATAGGTAGGCGTTGGCGGGAATTATCAGACTACTTAGCAGCCCGTATCCATGAGCACGCACTGCCATTTCAGGATTTGCACTATGTCTATGCCCTCGCTCGTGCCAATCAATTAGATTTAGCTAGAGAGATGCTATCAAGTATGGAAGCTCATGCTTTAACTGTTCAGCCCTGCCTGCAAAGTGCTTGGCAAGAAGTGGCAATTCCCGCAGCTAGAGGAGCGATCGCCCATGCCATTCAAGATTGGAAGAAATCAGCACGAGCATTCAAACCCATTCTACATCGCCTGCATGAAATTGGAGGTAGCAAAGCGCAACGGGTTTTATTTGAACAAATCTATGTTGATGCTCGCAAACAAACCGTTATTAGATGTGATCGATACTTTTTGTCGTCACAGGCGATCGCATCATAAAACCTTTATAACTATGGGTATCGCCAATAAAGATGAAGCCAACAGCTTTTTGGTCGATTTCTGGGTGGGATGTTAAATTGCTATAATTTCCCATCAAAACTTAGTAAAAGTTGCGGAGCGCTAAAATGCCTATCCCCGCCGCAAGCGGACGGGGAATCTGACCCCTGCGAGATTGAAAAATGTTAACTATTACTTATTGAAAAATGTCAACTATTGCCCTTGAACTTACTCCAGAACTAGAGCAGCAAATTCAAGATGAAGCAGCTAAACAGGGTCTCGATCTAAAGCATTACATTCTCAACACGCTCTCTCAAAACCTGAGTTCAGTTCAGCTGAGACCAAAGCCACTAACTGAGTTTGAACTTCTTCAAAAAATTTGTATTGGCTTATCATTATCACCACAAACTTGGGATACTTATCACGCTTTAATTAACAAGCGTAGAGCAAAACTACTCAACATTCAAGATGAAGCAAAATTAATTGAGATTTCAGATCGGATTGAGCAAGCAAATATTCAAAGGCTAAGCACATTGATTGAATTAGCAAAACTACGGAATACTACTTTAAGAAAGCTAATGCTTGACTTAGGAATCAAACCGCCTGAGTATGTCTGATATCTCTCCATCCTTGAAAGCTGAAGTCGCTCAACGCGCTCGAAATTGTTGTGAATATTGTCGAAGTCAAGCTCAGTTTTCGCCCGATCCGTTTTCCATTGAGCATATTATGCCACGATCAGTGGGAGGATTGAGTAACTCTGCAAACCTAGCATTGTCATGTCAGGGGTGTAACAATCGCAAGTATAACCATGTTAAAGCCTGTCAGTGGTGAATTGATGCCTTTATACCATCCGCGCTATCAAATTTGGGAAGAGCAATTTACTTGGAATGAAGACTTTGCGATCGCAATTGGATTAATGCCAACTGGAAGAGTTACGATTGAACGATTGCAGCTAAATCGAGAAGGTATTATAAATTTACGGCGAGTGCTTGGGGCAATTAATCCGCATCCGCCCTAAAACAATCAAATTAGACCTTAGTAGATTTCTTCTTTAAATTCTTTTTCAATCCCTTTCGCACCACCCAAAACCCACCCAAAACACCTAGCCCATATTTGAGCTTTAGAGGTAATTCTCTTTGTGATTGAGATTAGAGGCGATAGCTCAGAATTTTTACGATTTTGCAGCACTGATATAAGACTTGTGTGCTTCTGCATAGATCTTTAAAGCGGCAGACATCTGCCGATCTGCATTTTCTCCTTGCGATTGAAACCATGCAAAAGTTTCAGGATCGATTTGAACCGATGTTGTGATTGATTTTTTAGGCATTCTCAATTGCGCTTTAGCCCAAAACTCTGCTGATAGTGGTGGAATATCAGATGTATCGATATCCTCATCATCCATTGCATCAATTCTTTCCCAATCAGTCTTCGAGGTATTGTTCATAGTATCTGCGTTCATGAGATATTGCCTTTCGTAGTGAAATAATCCTAACTGTTTGCTCATCAGGTTCTGTGTAGATAATTACCACGACTCGACCTTGAAGTAAACCAATACCGATATACCGATCTTCACCATAGTTCTCTCTTTCGTCAAGTTCAACAACCATAGGCATATTAAAGACTAGATATGCATCAGCGAAGTCAAATCCGTGCTTAGCAAGGTTAATCTGATTTTTGCGTTCATCCCACTCAAATCTCATTTTAAAGTTTAGTAGTTGTGTCTAATTGGGATTGTCTTAATTATAACCTGCGCTAAATGTCTGATATCTTAGTCCAGTGGCTATACCACCTGGGCGATCACCCATTAAACCTAAACTCAAATATCTGCTAAAAGTTTCACGCACTCATCCCAATAAAACCACGTACTTCTTCATTAGCTAAGAAAGCAGCATATAAAAGGCTTGCCTTAATATCTTCAGGTTCAAGATCGGGATATTCGTCAAGGATTTCCACTGTTGTTAAACCATTAGCAATCAGGCTTAGTACAAGCGAAACCGTAATTCTCATTCCACGAAGACAAGCTCTACCACCCATGATCTGTGGATTGAATGTAACTCGATCAAATGTTTTTTGCATACATTTATTATTCAAACTAAGCTTAGAGTCAAGAATCTTAATATATTTATTATCGCCTTGGTCAAGATTTTTTATAGCGATCGCGTAACTTAAAAAATTGTTGTAAAACCAGCCGCGATCGCAGCATCATAGGCAAGAGCAATGGGAGCATAATCTTCCTCTGTCACTGGAGTAAAGGCGGAAACTTGGGCTTGATGCATAGCCTTTAATAATTCGGCATCGGGTTGTAGCAAGGTCTTTTGCAATTGCTCAACTAGATTAGCTCCCAGGCGCGGGGAGACTATAATTGGCGGCATAGGCGATCGCATGGAATCTATTACTCGTATAGATTTCGCAAGTTCAGGAAGATTTCGTAATTCTTCTGCCAAAACCACACTATCAATCACCGCACAATCTGCTAATCCGCTAACAATCCACTGGAGCGATCGCTGATGAGAACCTGATTGCTGAACCGAACTAAAAAATCGATTTGTAAGTGATTTCTGAATTAATTGATACCGTATTAGGTTATAGCCACTATTTGATCCCGCATCGTTATAGCAAAATCTACTTTCTTTTAAATCGACAAAGGTGAATAAAGTGCTATCGGCATTGACCACAATATCAGAGAAATAAATCGGTAAACTTTGATAGCGATCGCCCTTCATAATTGGAGCTGCTAACACTTGCAGAGGAACAGAAGTTAGTCGATTATGCCTAATTAAAGGTAATCCACAGATAAAAGCTAAATCCACTTGATTATTCTGTAATAACGGATCTTCAAGAGGATCGCATTCTGCTGGAATTAAATCTACATCTAAATTCAATCGCTCACTAATCGAATTAGCAATAGCTTCGTAAAACCAGAATAAATTTGGTGATAGATAAGAGACTGCCTTAAAAATATTGTGCTTCCCAAATAAGTTGAATTGCGATCGCCTCAAAAAGTTCAATTCTTAATCCTTCTATAAAAATCCTTTGTCAGCTTCTTCATTAATTCTTGATAATATACTGGAAAATCATGTTACCCAGAAACTTTTCGAGGGACTAATTATGAATAATCTGCCAGACTTTTCGGCTTATGGCTATCAAGTTAAGCGATTGCTAGGACATAACGCTGGAGGTGGTCGGGTAGTTTACCAAGCTCTGAGTGATGACCAGCAAATGGTTGTGATTAAACAATTTCAGTTTGCGAAAGGTGGAAGTTGGTCAGGCTTTAAGAGCATAGAACGCGAAATCCATGTATTACAGGGACTAGATCATGAGTCAACAGATATTAAGGCAGTCACCACTGATTTTTCTAATTCTCAAATCATCAAGGTTGCGGCTGTCACCTTTGCTAATGGGGGCGATAATATCGGAATTTATATCCCACTCTTTGCCAGCAGTGACGCAATAAGTCTAGGCATAATTCTCAGTACATTTTTGATCGGAATTGCTCTGTGGTGCTACGTCGCTTATTTGCTTTCCCGTCAACCTGCGATCGCTCACTTACTTACTAACTATGGTCATAGGGTTATGCCATTTGTGTTGATTGGCTTAGGCATATACATCTTAGTTGAAAGTGAAACCTATCGTCTTCTTCCCCAAGTTTTCTAATCTGGCATCGAAAGATCTGCCACTTGTTAACTTAATTCACTTAACCTAAATTACAAGGAGAAAATCATGAAACTATTACAAACTCTACTAATCGCTTTGGTAGTTGTATTCAACCTAGCGATCGCTCAACCATCCTTTGCCGACTATATAGCTGTAACTGAGGCTTTAGGTAAAACTATTGATCCTGCGAAGATCGCCAAACTAGAATTTGAGAAATACATCATTGAAACAGGCGAAGGATATGCCGAGTGCCGTAATGAGACGGGTGCTCCCTTAGCAGTTTATGGCGTAAAATCTAAAACCGATAAATCTACTTTTGATAATGCTCTTTACCTACTACCTGATGGTGAAGCTACGGATGAAGATTGGAACTGTGAAGGGATATACCTAGCTAATGGCTTAAATAATGACGGGAAACCTGTCGCAGCCAAAATCATTACGGGGACTCAATTAGTTGTAAAAGCTAATCCTGATACTGGTGCGATCGAATTGAATATTCCCCCTGCTGATGTATTTAAGTTCGGAGCGATCAACTGGTCAACTCCTGAAACCGCTCAAGCATTTTCGGAGTTAAAACTAGCCTGAATTATTCATGAGACAGAGAAGAAGAGTAAGAAAGGAAGCCTAAAACCAATTAGAATTAGGCATTCTAGGAAAATATTACCTATATCATCTCATGACAGAGTGTTTTTTAGAACCAGAGTTTACCTTTTATCAAGAACGTCGATTAGAGGTCAAGTTTAGTGCCGAGCAATTGAGTACGGATGCAGGTATACTATTGCGGTTTTCAAATGAGTGCGGCACGGGCATCAGCTTCAATAAAGTAGCCAATGACATCTTCCTTATTGAGGGAATTGACAAAAGTTGAGACAGCTTGGTCTAATTCTT
>VYKS01000081.1_pt1 | contig 62982 bp, 48 predicted proteins | sample 5114511 | NCBI WGS metagenome assembly VYKS01 (sample SAMN12291795, study PRJNA351875) | freshwater metagenome | isolation source: freshwater lake | place: USA: Michigan, Gull Lake | collected 2011-07-05 | reverse complement strand
CCCGCTGACTCACGTCGTAGCCAATGACCGTGAAGCCCGCCTGCACGAACTCCATGGCGAGCGGCAGGCCGACATAGCCGAGGCCGATGACCCCGATGACGGCGGACCGGTCGGAGATGCGGGCGAGGAGTTGCTCCTTGGAATCCGCGAGCACTGTCCCTTGAGTCACTAGGCGTACCGATGGTGGAAGAATGATTCTTGTGCTGAATGACGATCAGGCGCCCTGAACAGTCCCCAGAGTGGACAGCGGTTGGCAATCACGAAGACGATTGGCCGCGAATTTGCGTTTCCCTAGGCAGAAGTGATGAACTCGCAGACGAATTAGATTGTTGTTGGTACCGGTTAGCGCAGGCACACCGTATTCGTCTTGGAGGACGGCGGTGTCTCGAGCGCGTTTCGCCGCTCGGGCTCGCGAAGTCCGGTCTGGACCATTCCTGAAACTATGTCACGCATCTCAGTAATCATGCCCGCGTTCAACAACGGGCCCTTCATCCTCGAAGCGATTGCCTCGGTGTTGACGCAAACGCGGCAGCCAGACGAGATCATCGTGGTGGACGATGGCTCCACGGACGGGACGGAAAATATCGTCCGCACGCTGACAGACGCCCGCATCACGTTCATCCGTCAGGAGAACAGCGGTGTATCCGTTGCGAGGAACCGCGGACTCGAGATCGCGACTGGAGAATTCATCGCGTTCCTCGACGCGGACGATCGTTGGAGACCACAAATGCTCGAGCAGCAGTTGGCGCTGATGCTTGCCGACCCTTCGTTGGTCTGCTGCTTCGGGAATTTTGTGCGCTTCGTGAGCCAAACGGGAGAGGTGCTTCCGCCGCAGTTCACCTTTTATCCCGAAGTCGCATCTGTGGCGACCACGGCGTTGCCACAAACGCGAGGGGTACGCGTCGACCACAATGCCTTTGAGGTACTTCTCGCCTGGGGGGAGTGGCCGGCCTACACGCAAACGATGCTCTTTCGCAGTGACCTGATCCGGGGCTTGCGCTTCAACCCAACGCTTCGCCGATGCCAAGATGCAGACTACGTGTTGCGCACCTTCTTGCGCGGTACGGTTGCATTCACACCGGACCTCGTCGCTGACATTCGTCGCCACGGCAATAATGCGACGGCTGACGTTGGTCTGATGGTGTTGGATAAGCTCCGGGCACTCGAGTGCGTTCAAGAGGATCCCATGACACGCCCTCACAGGCACGCCCTCGAGCGCCGCCTTGGACAGGCACGATTCGATGCCGCAGTAGCACTGGCCGGTCGTGCACGCTACCGGGAGGCACTCACATTTTGGAAGAGTGCCATTCGCTCGAGCGGCTCACCCATTCGAAAGCTCAAGCGCACACTGCGTGTCGGTCTCACCGCGCTCGAGTCATTCGGCCAAACCGCTCACTAGGCAGACGACTGGTACAGCGCTTCGTAGCGGTCTGCCATAGCAGCAACAGAGTACTGGGCCTCGGCAAGTTCGCGCGCCCGTAACGCCAGTGCTGCTCCGCTGCGTGTGTCAGTCAGCAGTTCCCGGAGTGCGCCGGCAAGCGCCAGCGAGTCGTGAGGCGGCACGAGACGACCGGCCGGCCCGCCATTCAGCAGATCAGGAATGCCGCCAACTGCGGAGCAGACAATGGGAAGCTGTGCGAACATCGCTTCGAGCAAGGCCATGGGGAGCCCCTCCGAGAACGACGGCATGACCCATATGTCCGCGGCCGAAAGCAGATCGCCGATATCGTCGCGCAGGCCAAGCAGTTCAACCTGATCGTCGAGGCCATGCTGGCGGATCTGCTCGCGGAGCCGCCCCTCTTCGTCTCCGCGTCCGGCAATCGCCACACGCCAGGCGGGTAGCCCCTCGAGTGCGGCCAGCCGTGCAGCCGCATCGACGAGAATCCGGTGCCCTTTGACCTCATACAAATTGCCGACGGCGAGCATGAGCCGGTCATTCTCCGACAGACCCAGAGCACGCCTGGCTTTTGCGCGGTCGCCGCGCGAGGGAGATACGCCGTTGGCCACAAGCTGGACTTTCCCGCTCGGCAACGACAGGGTGGTCGCGAGGTGGTCGCATGTCGCCTGAGAGACACCGACCGTAGCCCGTGCTTTGGCAGCGGCCAGCTTCAAGGCCATTTTTCGCTTCCACGCCGTTGCAAAATACTTTCCGCCGTGCAGCGTGATCACATGCGGTACGCCGGTGAGATATCCGGCGAGAGCCGCGTACACACTCATGGTGAAATCGTGCGCGTGCAGAAGACTGATTTCGTGCTCGCGGATCCAGGCGCACAACGCAGAGAGCACGCGTCCATCGATCGGCAGCGACGAGCGCAGAATCGGGAGGTACACCTCAAAATCCCGTCCGGACAGCTTCCCGCTCAGCCACCCTTCGCCGCCACCGAAAATGACCGGCCGCACCTCGTGACCGCGTCGTCGCAGTTCGGAACACAGCTCGAGCACGACCGACTCCGCGCCACCTGGACCGTCCGATTCTATCAACTGCGCGATCCGCTGACGCGGCAGCGCTGACACACTCATCAAACGTGCGCTCCCCATTCGCGGCGCCACGACTCGAGCATCAAGACGCTCCACAGCATGTGCGCGTTTTCCCGTGTGCCGGAGATATGCTGCGAGAGCAGGTCGCGCACTGCGGGGACATCGAACAGCCCGGCAGAGCGTAGTGAGACCGGATCGAGCACGTCGTTAGCCCATGACCGCAATGGTCCCCGAAGCCACGAACCAATAGGCACTTCGAATCCCATCTTGGGGCGCTCGAAAAGTGCGCGCGGTACGTACCGGCCAAGGATATCCTTCAGCAACGTCTTCCCGGTGCGGTGCTGTACCGGCTGGCGCCACGCAAACTCCACGACGCGATGATCGAGCAACGGGACGCGCCCTTCGAGAGCCACCGCCATGGAGGCACGGTCGAGCTTGCAGAGCAGATCGTCCGGCAGATAGTACATGGTGTCAGCCAGCATCATGCGTTCTTCCGGATGTGCCAAACGACTGAGACGCTGGACGTCGTACACCGGGTCTGCCGGCGAACGTGGGAACTGCAGAAAACGGGAGGGCTTGGATGTCGTGGAGATCAGCTGGCGGTAGACATCGGGGAGCCCATGCACCGACAGCAGTTCGCCGATCTTCATGGCTTTCGCCGGCCCGCCCGGGGTCGGTATACCCATCGCCGCCGCTCCGGCGAGCAGTCGGCCTGCAACCTGGCGCACGGGTCTGGGAATGGGCTTGAGCCATCGCCATGCTTGCGGCGCGACAGCATACCGGCTGTATCCGCCAAACAGTTCGTCGCCCCCATCGCCGGAAAGCGCGACGGTGACACTCCGGCGTGCCAAGGCGCATACCAGGTACGTGGGAATCTGTGACGAGTCTGCGAGCGGCTCATCGTACATGCCCGGGAGCGCCGGAATGACGGCGCGCGCTTCTTCGGCGGTGACACGCTGCTCGGTGTGATGCGTCCCCAGATGCGCCGCGATTCTCCGCGCGAACTCGCTCTCGTCGTACCGGGCTTCTTCGAACCCAATCGTAAACGTTTGGATTGCCCGCGTGGACTGAGCCTGCATGAGCGCCACCACGAGCGACGAATCGACGCCTCCCGAGAGGAACGCCCCGAGCGGGACGTCGGCAATCATGCGGAGTCGAACGGCGTCGCGGGCGAGCGTCTCGAGCTCGTCCGCCGCATCACCGAACGACCCGGAAAATGGCGTGCGCTGCGCCCGCTCGGCGACTTCCTCGAGCGACCAATAAGCGTCCTGCGTCCAGTCACCCGTGACGGTCGCCAACGTCAGGATATGCCCTGGCAGCAGCTTGATGGTGTCCCGGAAGATGGTCGCGGGTGCCGGAACATACGCATATCGCAGATAGGCACTGACGGCCTCGCTGTTCACCCGTCTCGCGAAGCCCGGATGCGCCATGAGCGCCTTCAATTCGGACCCGAAAAGCAGATCGCCTTGCGCCGATCGCGCCACGAACAGCGGCTTGATGCCGAGCCGATCGCGCACCAGCTGCAGCGTCTGCTCTTGTCGATCCCAGATAGCGAACGCAAACATGCCGACAAAGCGACAGACCGCCGCTTTGAGCCCCCACTCCTGAATGGCGGCCAGCATCACCTCGGTATCTGATCCGCCGCGGAATGCGTGACCACGGCCGGCGAGATCATCGCGCAATTGGCCAAAGTTGAATATCTCGCCATTGAAACAGATCACGAAGCGGCCGTCACGGCTCTCCATCGGCTGATGGCCTAACGGACTGAGATCGACGATGGACAGCCGGCGGTGACCAAATCCGACGGCACCTTCCACCCAGAGACCGGAGTCATCCGGACCGCGGTGGCTGAGGGCATCGCACATCGCCTTGAGCGGCGAATGCGCTTGAGATGCTTCCGGTGGCTGACGCCACCATATGCCGGTGATACCACACATGATTCGGCTCGCGAAAAATGAAGATCCTGCCTGGACCATTTCTTGTGAAATCGTGACGCAGGCACGCCGCTGGCCGTCACAAAAGTACGTTCAGTATATTACCACCATGAAACCAGCTACGTCGACGTTGCGCTACGACACCTTGGAGCAGCTTCGCCGCCAGACACGCCATGCATTGGCGCGGCACGCGTGAAGATTCTGTACGTGTATGACGGCCACTGGCCGCACAACGCCACGCGGGTATCGAAGCAGGTCAACGTCCTGATCGGCGCCGGTCATTCGGTGACGATCTTGTCGCGTTCGCGTCCCGGCCAACCGGCGTCCGAGATCAATGGCAAGCTTTCGGTTGTGAGGCTGCCAAGCTGGACGTGGCGTCTCGCCGACAAGCTGGCCACGTACCCCGTCTTCCTGAATCCTGTGTGGGTGTCGGCCATCGGTTCGGCCGCCTCAGTCATGAAGGCAGACGCCATCATCGTGCGCGATCTGCCACTGGCGCCGGCGGCGCTCTACGTCGCCCGCAAGATGGGCATCCCGGCGCATTACGACATGGCGGAGGTCTACCCGGCGGCGCTGGACTCGATTCTCTCACACGAAGCCGGCGTCGCCATCAAGATAGTCCGTACGCTGAAACTTGCGGAAGCGATTGAACGCTGGGTCGTACATCGTGCTCAGAGCACGTTCGTCGTGTCAGAAGATTCTCGCGAGCGTTGCATTGCCCTCGGCGTCCCGCCCGATCGCGTCGTACTGGTCGGTAACACGCCTGCCAATCCGGAGGCGCTGCTCTCCGACTGGCCCATCCCCGAAGACCTCGCCGACGCGGCAGATCGCCCCATGATTCTGTTCGTCGGCAACATCTTTGCCGACCGCGGACTCCGCTACGTCATCGATGCGATGCCTACCGTGCTGCGGTCGGTTCCGACGGCATTGTTTGTCGTGGTCGGTGATGGTCGGGAGTGCCCGCTGCTCGAGGCGCAGGTGGCCGAGCGGTCGCTGCAGGAGCATGTACGCTTTCTGGGCTGGAAGCATCACGATACCCATCCGGCGTATCTGCGGCACGCGCAGGTTGGCGTATTGCCGTTCGTAGCCACCGAACACATTCGCATTACGCTCGCGAACAAGCTGTTCGATTACATGGGTGCCAGCTTACCAGTGGTGGCGTCCGATGTTCCCTCCATGCGGCGCATCATCGATGACGCGTCGTGCGGGATGCTCGTGGAACCTGAGAATGCGGCGGCGCTCGCCGATGTCCTCGTGAAGCTGCTGCTCGACCGCTCCTTGCGCGAGACGCTCGGCACGAACGGCCGCGAGGCCGTCAGCGGACGCTACGCCTGGTCGAACGACGCCAGCCGTTTTTTGGCGGCCGTCGAAGGTCCCACTCCGCATCAGCGCGGCTAACGCGGTGCCAGGAAGTCACTTGTGAGCGTCCGTACGCTGGTGAAGCGCCTGGTTGAACACGGGCTTGTCGCATCAGGAGTTGCGGCGATTGCCAGACGGCGCCTCACCGGATGCTCGCTGGTGCTTTCCTACCACAACGTGGTTCCCGATGATGCACCGGTCGGCGGCGACGCGCCCAATCACCTGAAGGTGGGGGACTTCGGAGCGCAACTCGATGTACTTCGGGCGACGCACACCGTTGTCTCCCTCGAAGAACTGCTCACCATTGCGCCTGACAGGTATGTTTCGCGACCTCCGGTAGCGATCACCTTTGACGACGCGTACCGCGGCGCCGTGCTGTTGGGCTTGGCCGAGGTCATCAAGCGCGACATGCCGGCGACCATTTTCGTCGCGCCGGGCTTGCTTGGCGGTCACACCTTCTGGTGGGACGAGCTCGCTTCGCCGGAGAATGGGTTACCGCCGGTGCTTCGCGCACATGCGCTGTCCGCGTTGGCGGGAGACGGAAACGCCGTGCGGTCGTGGGCCCGGGAGCATGGCCATCTGCGCTTTCCCGTCACGTCATCGTACTACGAGACGTGCACGGAAGATGAGCTGCGCGCGGCCGTATCGCATCCCCGAATCACCCTGGGATCACACACGTGGAGCCATCCGGAACTGACTCGCCTTTCGGCTGCGGAACTGATCGATGAACTCAAGCGGCCGCGGGAATGGCTGCGGGCGTTTACCCCGAACTACATCGACGCGATCGCGTATCCGTATGGTGCGTTCAACGAACACGTCGCGGACGCCGCTGCGGCTTGCGGATATGTTGGCGGGTTTGCCGTAGCGGGTGGCTGGCGACGACACTCCGGCGCGAACCGTGGCAGCAACACGTTTGCGTGGCCGCGTTTCAATGTGCCCAACGGCATCAGTATACAGGGATTCTCCCTCCGTGCCTCCGGGCTCCTGACTTAATGCTTCAGCATACAGTATCGTGAGGATGGTGCACTTGCTTTCCCCGGCGCCCGCCGGGGGGCTTGAACGTGTTGTTCAAGCACTCGCGATCGGCCAGCACCGTCGTAGCCACGACGTCCTCGTGATTCCCGTGGTTGAGACGCTTCGCGAGAGCGATGCGTTTGCGGCCCCGCTGGTGCGCGCCGGCGTCGGCGTGATGCCGATCGTCGTCCCCCCTCGCGAGTACCGTAAAGAGCGAGAGAAGCTGGCAGCAATCCTAGACAGTTTTTCGCCAGACGTGGTACACAGTCATGGCTACCGCACGAATGTCGTCGACGGCGGTCTCGTGCGGAAACGGGGAATCGCCATGGTGGGCTCCGCCCATGGATTCACCGGCGGTGCGCTTCGGAACCGTGTGTACGAGTGGCTGGACTGTTTCGCGCTTCGGACGTTCGATGCCGCCGTTGCGGTATCGCGCCCACTTGGCGAGAAACTTGTCGCGCGCGGGGTTCGCGCGAGTCGCCTGCACGTCGTGCCGAATGCGTGGAGCCAGATCTCACCTCCGCTGACCCGCGAAGATGCGCGGGCAGCGCTAAACCTCCCAGACGACCAGAAAGTGATCGGATGGGTTGGCCGCATGACCCACGAGAAAGGCGTTGATGTCTTCGTCGACGCACTCCAGCAGTTGACCGCGACCGGGTTGATGGCGTGCCTCGTGGGAGATGGACCTGAGCGAGAGCTCGTTGAGTCCAAAGCCAATGCGCTCGGCATAAGCAACCGACTCGTCTGGACCGGACTCCTTCAGGAGGCCGGCCGGTATTTCAATGCCTTTGACGTGCTTTGCCAAAGCTCCCGCACCGAGGGCATCCCGATGGTTGTACTCGAAGCGATGGCCATGGGCATCCCTTTGGTCGTAACGGCCGTGGGTGGTGTTCCGGATGTTGTGTCGCCCGCGGAGGCGAAACTGGTTGAGCCCGAAAATCCTTTAGCGCTGGCAAACGCACTCACCGATGCGATTACCGACGCCGAGGGCGCCTCTGTACGAGCCGCGGCGGCCAAGCTCCGGTTGCAGCGGCAATTCTCGGAGTCCGCTTGGTTGGACGCACACGATCATGTTTACACAACGGCGCGGCGTTCCCGATCAGGTTGAAGGCGTAGACTTTCCAAAGGGACTTTCCACCAGACGAAGCTTCCCCCCTTTCGTTCGTGGAATGCGTTCTACCTGACGGAACTCAATGCTGACGCCTTCGCCGACACGAAGCTGTAACTCATGCAGCAGCGTTGTCTGGTCGGCGGCGGTGAAACCCTGAGAGATGACGGCTTCCACAATGATGCGATCGAGCGCGACTTGGACGACGCGCGCCTCGTGGAGCGTATCCACGGCTTTGAAGATCGGGTCGATGCGTCCTACCCTTCGCCCATCGGGTGTGACAATGACGTCGTCCATCCGCCCGGTGATGGCCTGGAGTCCAGGGAAGGGACTTCCACAGTCGCAGGGAGCGGCTGCACGTACCGCTAAGTCGCCCATACGGTATCGGATGAGTGGCATGACAGGATTGACGAAACCCGTGGCGACGATCTCGCCCTCTTCGCCTGGACCGACGTCACGTCCGTTCTCATCCAGCAGTTCCAGAATGCCGTAGTCGGTGTTGACGTGATACTGTCCCGACTGGCACTGCGTGACGAAAGCCACCATTTCTGCCGACCCGTAATGGTCGAACACGCGGCATCCGAATGCCTGTTCGATGATTACGCGTACTTCTGCAGACAGCGTCTCGGAAGAGGTCACCACCGCTTTGGGTGAGACGCGACTTCCTCCGCGCTGCATGATACGCCGCGCAATGGGCTCCACGCTCGATGGATAACTGTCAATCATCGCCGGCCCGAATCTCTCCAGCGCGTCGATGTAGGCATCCAGCGTATCCGGGCTCAGGTGATATGACGACATCAGCAACTGATTGGCCGCGTAGTTCCGACGCCAAAATGGCGGCCGTCGCTGATCAGGCGCCACGATGACCCGTCCGGCAAAGGTCGCTACTCGATCAGCCTGACGGACACCGGCCTGCCGTTTCATGCGTTCGAAGAAGGCATAGTTGCGCTGCAGCGACTCCGCATTCGTCCAGATGGCGAGCGCACGGCCAGTGGTACCACCGGTATGGATCTCCAGCAGCGAATTCGATGCGAAGCTGTCCGAGATGCACCGTCTTCCGGCCTGTTGCACGTCTGCCTTGGACAGCAGTGGCCACGCCTTGAGCACTTCGAGCGCATCACCGGAAAACCGTGGTACCGGTCCGGCCCGCTCTCGGTAAATGGGTACCTGCTTGGCTGCGGTCGTCAGCAGCCCTCGCAACGATTCAACCTGCGCGGCGCTCAGCTCCGCCGTAGTGCGACTCAGGTTCGCCTCGAGTTGCGAGAGGACGCGCTGATGCGTCCCTCCGTACCGGTGCCAGCGCAGCTTCGCCCCGTAAGCGCTCAGCGCAGCTTCCTGGATAAAGATCGGCAAACGGTGGTACAGCGAGATAAGCCGCATAGTTGCTGTCGGGGGGCCTGATGGCGAGAGGGGCGGTTTCTTCAGCACAGAATCTTCCTCGATAGCTGCGCTGTGTAAACCCAGCTTACCTTTCTCTATCGGAATTCGACCACGAACGACCAGGACCAACATGCCCCAGCGGGTTCCATATCGAGCGCGGCGACTGCTTTGCGTGGTACCGTATCCCGCGAACACCGGCTTTGCGTGGAACTACATCGAGGGGCTGTACGCCGGCGTGGCAGACCTGCTCGCGCAGGACAATGTCGTCACGTTTGTCTCGTTCCTCTCCATCGAGCAGCCGCCGCGTTCTTTACGGGAAAGTAACGCCCAGCCACTCGTGCTCGATGCGTCACTGTCGACCGGCGGCTCAATCATCGAGACGGTGGCCGCCATTCGGCGCCTGCAGATCGATACGGTGTATTTCACCGACTTGGCGACATGGCACTGGGCGCTGCCACTCCTCCGCCTCGCCGGTGTGCGCTGGATTGTCGCCCACGACCACACGTCCGGCCATCGCGATCGTCCCAGTGGCATCAAATGGTTCGCCAAGTGGCTTCGCGCGCGTATCCCCGGCATGACGGCCGACCGAATCGTAACCGTCAGTGAGTATGTGGCCCGCCGGCAGCGAGAGGTGGCGCTCGCTCCACCAGATCGTGTTATTCCCCTTGTGAATGGTCTGACGCTGCCGGACATGGACACGCCACCGCCGGTCATTAACGATGCGGCCAGCGTCGACTTCACTCGACCAATCGTGGCGTGCGTCTGTCGATCGGCGGTAGAAAAGGGCGTGGACGTCCTCTTTCGAGCATTCAGTAGCATGCTTGACAGTTGGCCCGACGATAAGCCGCGTCCGCAACTCGTCTATCTGGGCAACGGCCCTGTCTTTGATGACCTGAAGGCACTTCTCGAAACGCTGCCCCACGGCGCGGACATTCAGATGCTTGGTTATCGGCAAGATGTTGCGTCGTTCCTTCGAGTCGCCAGCGTGTGTGTGGTCCCCTCGAGATGGGAGGACGCATGTCCGCTGAGCGTTCTCGAGCCCATGGCGTGGGGGAAGGCCGTGGTGGCGTCGGCTGTTGGGGGTGTTCCCGAGGAGATCAATAGCCCGGAGGTAGGGGTGTTGGTCCCAAAGAATGACGAAGGGGCGTTGGCGGCGGCGGTCCGGGACCTTCTGCTGAATGAGCCGAGGCGAAGCGCCATCGGACGTGCAGCCCGGGAGCGAATCAGGAATGAACTCAGCCGGGAGCAACACCTCCATGCCATCGTATCGCACCTGACGAGCTTCCAACCGGATCCAATCGTTACGGACTCCTCCTCACAAACAGGAAACACATAGTGTCGGCACTGACCATTCTGGCCGTCGGGGACATCATGCTGGGAGACTCCCCCCAGGTATTCGGGTTCGGCGTCGCCTCTTCCATTCGGAAGCATGGAACCAGTGCCCTCTTCGAGCAGGTGAAGCCCCGGCTGTGCCAAGCGGATCTCACTATTGCCAACCTCGAGGTCGTGGTCTCATCGCCACCAGCGGGTGCCGCGTTCGGAGAGCGGATTTACCGGGGGGAAACGGAAACGCTCCCCACACTGCGAGAGGCAGGCATTGATGTCGTGACGGTCTGCACCAACCACACGATGCAACATGGCCAAGCGGCGTTCGATGCGTGCATGGTCGCCTGCAAGGCCGCCGGCTTGAGGATCTCCGGCGCCGACTCGGCGACAGCAGGAATTCAGCGAACGTTGGAAATGGACGTGAGCGGTCGCCGGGTGTGCGTCCTGTCATACAACCTGCGACCTGTCCAGTATCGAACCGCCCCGCCCGCGTGGCCTTCACCCACGCGCGAGCTCATGACTCGTGAAGTCGCCAAGGCCAGCGCGCGCGCCGATGTCGTTCTCGTCACGTTGCACTGGGGCGACGAATTCATCGAGTATCCGTCGCCGGACCAGGTTGCCATGGCACATGCGCTGGTCGATGCGGGCGCCGACGTCATTATTGGACACCACCCGCACATTGTTCAGGGCATCGAGCGCTATAACGGCGCGGTCATCGCCTACAGCCTCGGCAACTTCGTTTTCGACCAGTGGCAGCCACGGTTGCGGCGCTCCCTCATGCTCGAATTACACGTACACGGACGAAAGCAAGTGGACTATACCGTGCACCCGACCGTCATTGGTGGGCGGTACGCGCCCGAGCCTTGCGAGGGAGAGCTCCGGCAGCGTGAGCTTGAACATCATCGCCGCCTCGCTGCACTGATTGGCGTGCACGATACCGACGCCTATCGCGCCGAGCTCGACACCCAGTACAAGCGGTTCCGCAAAGAGATCCTGATGCACTACCTGACGAAATTCTGGAAATTCAACCCTGTGCACTACCTGCAGAACATTGCGGAGATCGTTCGAAGGCGGCTCTAAGCCGCCTTCGAACGGTGAAATGATCAGCTGAGGACCGCGGTCGCGTACTCCCACTTACCGAAAGGCGCGCTCACCTGCACGCCTTGCACGGCGCCTCTGACTCGCTCGAGCATCTCACGGGCGATGGCGATGCCCTCGGCCACCGCATGCTCCTTGCTCTTGTCACTTGCGCGTCGCATGCGGTCGAGGATCTCCGGCGGCACTGACACGCCCGGTACTTCATTCGCGAGGAACTCGGCGTTTCGCGCCGAGACCAGCGGCCAGATGCCGGCGATGATCGGCACGCGAATGTCTTTGATGCTCTCGAGAAAGCTTTCGAGCTGCACCGGGTCGAACACCGGCTGCGTGATGGCATACTCCGCGCCCGCCTCCACCTTCCAGTGGAATCGTTTAAGCTCGTGGGCCGCATCGATGGCGACCGGGTTCACCCCGACCCCCACCACGAACCGGGTGGGCTCACCAATCGGATTCTTACCGGGGTCCATTCCCCGGTTCAATTGACTCACCAGGTTGGTCAATCCGATCGCGTCGATATCGAACACCGCCGTGGCGTCTGGATACGGGCCCATCTTTGGTGGATCGCCGGTAACGAGCAGCAGGTTGCGCAGCCCCAAGGCGGACGCTCCCAGCAAGTCACTCAGCATCCCCAACAGATTTCTGTCACGGCAGGCATAGTGAGTCACCGCCTCTATGCCATGGCGTTCGATGATGAGGCTGGTGGCAATCGCCCCCATGCGACTTTGCGCCCGAGGTCCATCGGGCACGTTGATCGCATCGACACCAGCACTCGCCAGCGCTTTGGCATCCTGCTCGAGCTTGGCGGTATCGACGCCGCGCGGCGGAACGATTTCTACGCTCGTGACGAATTGCCCGGATGCCAATTTGCTTCCCAACCGCGAACGTTCGGCGAGTGGGGCTACCGGGCGTGACCCCGCTGCTGAAGACGGTTGCTGCTCACGTGTGTCGCCAACGACGACACGCGTACGGGGCGCCAGCGGGCGTACGCCCTCCACCATCGCCTTAATGTGCTCCGGAGTGGTACCGCAGCATCCGCCAATGGTTTTTGCCCCGGCCTGCACGAGGTGTCTCGCGTAGGTAGCCATGTATTCCGGGCTCGCCATATACATAGTTCGCCCCCCAACGTCCCGCGGCATCCCGGCGTTTGGCTGTGCGCTCAGTTTGCGGGAGGTCACGGCAGCCATGCGCTCGATGGCCTCGAGGATCGTTTGCGGGCCAACTGAGCAGTTTAGCCCGATGATATCAACGCCCCATTTGTCGAGTACCCGAGCGACATCTTCTGGAGAAGCGCCATACGCGGTGCGCAGTTCCGTTCCGACGGTTGCCTGAGCGATCACCGGCATGTCGGGATCAACTGCTCGCGCGGCGCGTACCGCTTGCTCGAGCTCCTCGAGGTCCGCAAAGGTTTCGAGGATGAAACAGTCGGCGCCGCCTTCGGCCAGTGCCGCCATTTGCTCTGCAAACATAACGTGCGCGTCTTCCCGACTGGTTGGACCGTAGGGCTCGAGCCGCAAACCAAGCGGGCCAACGGCACCGGCCACCAAGCGATTGTCGCCAGCGGCAGCGCGAGCCAGCTCCGCGGCCCGGCGGTTGATGTTCGCGACTTGGGAGTCCAGCCCATATTGGGTCAGCTTCGCTCGGTTCGCTCCAAACGAGTTCGTCTCCAGGACCTCGGCACCGGCATGCACGTACGCCTCATGGATCTCGCGCACCATGTCCGGCGAGCGCAACACCAGCTCGTCGTAACACTGATTGATAAAGACGCCTTTCGTATACAAGACCGTGCCCATGGCTCCGTCGAACACGATCACTTGTTCCGGATCGAGCAGTCGCTTGATCAGCTGGGCACGGGGGCGCGATACAGTTGGCAAGGTTTGAGACTCGGGTAATTGGAGCGGTCGGACAGGCAGTAACTCAAGATATGGTCAAGTGATCGGCCTGTGCCTAACGTTCCGTGATATCGATATGCTCATTTGTGAGGCCGAAGCCCTTCGCTTCACACCCCAAATAATAACCGAAGGCACAAGTATGTCTGGCAGAAGCCATGAATGCGTCAGCCGTGACCCCGCATGAAGCGATTCGTGGAGTTGGACATCCTGCGATTCATGGCAGCCGGCGCAGTCGTCGCGTATCACTTCGCTCCCCGGATCTTCGGCTCCGCCCCTGAGGCAGGGAGTCCCTTTGTAACGGCGAGTCGGTATGGCTATCTGGGGGTGGATCTGTTCTTCATCATTAGCGGATATGTCATTCTGATGAGCACTAGGGGCAGGGATTGGCGAACGTTTCTGGTTCAGCGCGCCATTCGACTCTTCCCTTCGTTCTGGCTGGCTCTCGCGCTCACGATACTGTTGATGGCTCTCGGTTCGCCTGGAACGGCTCCAAGCCTTTCCATGGTATTCGCCAATGCCACCATGCTCCCGGGGTACCTCGGACACGATCCGCTTAATCAGGTGTACTGGACGTTAGGCGTCGAATGGAAGTTCTATTTCATTGTGGCATTGTTGCTTGCCACGCCTCTGCGGTCGCGAATGGAAGACATCGCCTGTTTATGGCTCGCCGTGTTGGCGGTCCAGTTCGCGGGATTTGACTTCAAGGGGCTCGCGTCTGCTTCAATGTTCCCGTACGGGAGCTACTTTGCCTTTGGCATGCTGCTCTTCTGCATTCATGAGAAGGGCCTGAGCACGCGCCGCATGCTCTTCGCGGCACTGAGTATCGCCTTGAGTAGTGCGACAGCACTTCGAGCACTTCCTGGCTTCATCGTGAGCCCGCTGCCTGCAGATCGCTACGTGGTGGCAGGAATCATCGCCATCATCGGTATGGTGTTTCTGTACTTGATTCTTCGAGAAGAATCGATCGCGCAATCTCCGACTATCCGCTTACTCGGAGCGACGACGTATCCGTTGTACCTGCTGCACGGTGCACTCGCATACCCCATCCTCGAGAACTCATCACTTCTGGGAAGCATGTTGGCGAGAGTCTCGGCGGCGGCGGTCCTCGTAGCCGCAGTCACGTATGCGTTTGCTACACAGATCGAATTGCGATTCGTACCGTGGCTTTCGCGTCGCGCGAGTGTCGTTTTCGCACCCGCCAAAGAGGTCAGTTGAAGGCGATCGTCTCGAGTCCCCGACTCAGGCACTGGCTGTGCCTGGAGACGGCTGGCTCGTTATCATTGCTAGATGCGAACGATTTCAAGGGCAGAGCGCCTTCACGACGGATTGCGCCGCCGTATCCTCGTCCTCGACGGCGCCATGGGCACCATGCTCCAGCGGCACCGGCTCACCGAGGTCGACTACCGCGGCGCCCGCTTCGCCGACTGGCACCGGGACCTCAAGGGCAACAATGACCTGCTGGTCCTGACCCAGCCACACATCGTCGCCGGGGTGCACAGAGAGTACCTCGCCGCCGGCGCGGATATTCTGGAGACCAACACCTTCAATGCCAACGCCATCTCCATGGCCGACTACGGCATGGAGGAGCTCTCTTACGAGCTCAACGTGGCCGGCGCGGCCCTCGCCCGCCGCGTCTGCGACGAGTTCGAGGCCCAAAACCCCGCGCGCCCCCGCTGGGTGGCCGGCGTGCTTGGCCCCACCAACCGGACCGCTTCCATCTCCCCCGAGGTGGAAAATCCGGGCGCCCGCAACGTCACCTTCGACGAGCTCGTCAGCGCCTACCTCGAGGCCATCCGTGGCCTCGTCGACGGAGGCGCCGATATCCTGTTGGTCGAAACGATCTTCGACACGCTGAACGCAAAGGCCGCGCTGTTCGCGATCGAAACGTTCTTCGAGCAGACCGGGACGACGTTCCCGGTCATGATCTCGGGCACCATTACCGACGCCTCGGGGCGCACCCTCTCCGGCCAAACCGCCGAAGCCTTCTGGGCCTCCATGGCCCACGTCCGCCCGCTCTCCATTGGCCTCAACTGCGCCCTCGGCGCGGCCCAGCTTCGCGGCTACGTGCAGGAGCTCAGCCGTATTGCCGACTGCCACATCAGCGCCCACCCCAACGCCGGCCTCCCCAACGCCTTCGGTGGGTACGACGAAACCGCCGAGATGATGGCCGAGCATATCGGGGAGTGGGCGCGCAGCGGGCTGCTGAACATCGTAGGCGGTTGCTGCGGCAGCACCCCCGAGCACATCGCGGCCATTGCCAAGGCAGTCGAAGGGGTGGCCCCGCGTGTCATACCCGTGGTAGACCCGTACCTGCGCCTGAGCGGTCTCGAGCCGTTCACCGTCACCCCCACCACGAACTTCGTGAATGTGGGGGAGCGCACCAACGTGACCGGGTCGGCGCGCTTCGCCAAGCTCATTCTCGAGGGCAACTACAACGAGGCCCTCGCCGTCGCCCGCCAGCAGGTGGAGAGCGGCGCGCAGGTGATCGACGTGAACATGGATGAAGGGCTGCTCGACGCCCAGCACGCCATGGTCACGTTCCTCAACCTCGTGGCCAGCGAGCCGGATATTTCGCGCGTGCCCATCATGGTCGACTCCAGCAAGTGGAGCGTCATCGAGGCCGGGCTCAAGTGCCTGCAGGGCAAGGGTATCGTGAACTCCATTTCGCTCAAAGAAGGCGAATCGGAGTTCCTGCGGCAGGCCCGCCTCGTGCGGCAGTACGGCGCGGCGGTCATCGTGATGGCCTTCGACGAGCAGGGACAGGCCGACACGGTGCAGCGCAAAGTGGAGATCTGTACGCGCGCCTACCACCTGCTGGTCGAGCGCGTGGGCTTCCCGCCGCAAGACATCATTTTCGACCCGAATATCTTTGCCATTGGCACCGGCATCGAAGAGCACGCCGACTTCGCGCTCGCCTACTTCGACGCCACCAGGCAAATCAAGGCCACGCTGCCGCACGCAAAAATCAGCGGCGGCGTGAGCAACGTGAGCTTCTCCTTCCGCGGCAATAACCCGCTGCGCGAAGCCATTCACGCGGTGTTTCTGTACCACGGCATTGCGGCCGGCATGGATATGGGCATCGTGAACGCCGGCCAGCTGGTGCCCTACGAAGACATCCCCGCCGACCTGCGGGAGCGCGTGGAAGACCTCGTGCTCAACCGCCGGCCAGATGCCACCGAGCGGCTCATGGACGTCGCCGATCAGGTAAAGGGGCGCGCCAAGGAAGTCGAAGACGTAGCGTGGCGCCGCCAGCCGGTGGACGAACGCATTACGCACGCGCTGGTGCACGGCATCGACGCCTTCGTGGTGGAAGACACCGAAGAAGCGCGCGGTACGGTGGACCACCCGATAGAGGTCATTGAAGGGCCGCTCATGCGCGGGATGAACGTGGTGGGCGACCTGTTCGGCGCGGGCAAGCTGTTTTTGCCGCAGGTGGTGAAGAGCGCGCGCGTCATGAAGAAGGCCGTGGCACATCTCATTCCGTTCATCGAGGCGCTCAAGACCGCCGACACCAAGCCGGTGGGTCGTGTGCTCATGGCCACGGTCAAGGGCGACGTGCACGACATTGGCAAGAACATCGTAGGTGTGGTGTTGCAGTGTAACGGCTACGAAGTGGTGGACATGGGTGTGATGCAGTCGTGCGCCGCCATTCTGGACAAGGCGCGCGAAGTGAACGCCGACGTGATTGGCCTGAGCGGTCTCATTACGCCCAGCCTCGAAGAGATGAGCTTCGTGGCGAGCGAAATGGAGCGGCAGGGCTTCACCATTCCGCTGCTCATTGGTGGCGCCACCACCAGCAAGGCGCATACGGCGCTAAAGATCGAGCCGGTATACAAGGGCCCGGTCGTGCATGTGCTCGATGCATCGCGCGCGGTCGGTGTGACCAGCAACCTGCTCAGCGACGACCGTCGCGATGCATACATTGCCGATGTCCGGGCCGAATACGAGAACATTCGTGTGTCCCGTGCGGCGCGTGGGGGAGCCGAGCGGCTGGTGTCGCTCGAGGCAGCCCGTGCGCACAAGGCCAAGATTGATCTGTCGGTGCCGGTGCCGGTGCCCACGTTTACCGGCGCGCGCACGCTGGCGCCGTATCCGCTGGACGATCTGGTGCCGTTCATTGATTGGACGCCGTTCTTCCAAACGTGGGAGTTGGCGGGGCACTACCCGGCCATTCTGCAGGACCCGGTGGTTGGTGAGACGGCCCGCACGCTCTTTGCCGATGCGCAGAGCATGCTGCATCGCCTGGTGACCGAGGGGCGCATCGAGGCGCGTGCCGCGTTTGGCTTCTGGCCCGCCAACGCCGAGGGCGACGACATCGTGCTCTGGAACGACGAAACGCGCACCGAGCGGGTGACCACGCTGCACATGCTGCGGCAGCAGCTCGACAAGAAGGGCGATGGCCGTCCGAACAATTGTCTGGCCGATTACGTGGCTCCCGCCGAGAGCGACATCGTGGACTACGTGGGCGCGTTCGCGGTGACGACCGGCCACGGTGTGGAGCAGCTGGCCGCCGAGTTCCGGGCGGCCCACGACGACTACTCGGCCATTCTGGTGCAGGCGTTGGCCGACCGGTTGGCGGAGGCGTTTGCCGAGCGGCTGCATCAGCGGGTGCGCTCGGAGTTCTGGGGCTATGCGCCGAGCGAGTCGTTGAGCAACGAGGAGTTGATCAAGGAGACGTATCAGGGAATCCGCCCCGCGCCGGGATATCCGGCGTGTCCGGATCATGCGGAAAAGGGGACGCTCTTTTCGCTGCTTTCTGTGCCAGATCGCGCCGGTATTCGTCTTACGGAGAGCTTTGCCATGTACCCGGCGGCCTCGGTAAGTGGCTGGTACTTCTGGCGACCGGAAAGCCGGTACTTTGGCGTGGGTCCGATAGCCGACGACCAGCAGCAGGAGTACAAAGCGCGCTGCGAACGCACGCGACCGCCCGTGGTAGCGATAGACTCATTCGGAACCTGACATGTGCGGTATCTGCGGGATAGCACGGGTCGACACCACTGCGAACATCACTGAACGCACGATGCTCAGAATGCGCGAATCACTCGCGCATCGTGGGCCGGACGGATCGGGGCAGCGCGTAAGCAATGGGGTCGGGCTGGTACACACCCGCCTGAGCATCATCGACGTGTCTACCGGCCAGCAGCCGCTCAGCAATGAAGATGGTTCGGTGTGGATCACCTTCAATGGCGAGATCTACAACTACGCGGAGCTGCGACGCGACCTTGTTGCCCGCGGCCATCAGTTCCGCACGCAGAGCGATACCGAAGTCATCGTGCACCTGTACGAAGAGCTCGGCGCAGACCTCGTCACGAAGCTCAACGGCATGTTCGCGTTCGCGATCCATGACGAGAACAAACAGCGAGTGGTCCTGGCGCGTGACCATTTTGGCATCAAGCCACTGTTCTATTCGATCGACAACGACTCCCTGATTTTCGGCTCCGAGATCAAGTCGGTCGTGGCGGGACTCGGCAGGTCGTGGCGTACAACGACGGCGGCCGTTCAGGAATATCTGCTCTTCAGAAGCATTGGTCAGGATCGCAGCTTCTTCGATGGCGTCCATCGATTGCCACCGGCGTCAGTTGCCGTATGGGAGCGGGGATCGCTCTCGATTCACGAGTACTGGTCCCCACCAACGCCTCAGCCCGACGGTGCGCTCACGTTCGACCAGGCTGTCGATCAACTCGAGGAGCATCTCGAGACGGCGGTCCGCTCGCAGCTCATGAGCGAGGTGCCACTGGGCACGTATTGCAGCGGCGGCGTGGATTCAGGACTGACGTCGTTGTATTCGGCGCGCCAGATGACGTCGCAGCTCCAGACATTCTCCGTTGGATTCAGCGACACGGAGTGGGATGAAACGCCGCTCGCAATGGATACGGCGCGACGCATCGGATCCAACCACCGTGTACTGACCGCAGACCCTGCGGAGTTCCTGCGAGTGCTGCCCAAGCTCATTTGGCATCACGACGAACCGTTGGGACATCCGAATTCGGTACTCATCGCGCTCCTCAGCGAGTTCGCCCGCCGGCACGTAACGGTAGTTCTCACCGGTGAAGGGTCCGACGAACTGTTCGGAGGATACCCACGTCACCACATCGCGCAAATCACGGGGCTGGCGAAGCGGTGGCCGGATGTCCTTCAGCGTCTGGGCGCATCAGCATTCGCCCGATTCGGCGGAAGGAAGGGGCGACTGCTGGCCAACAGCATGGAGCTTTCGGTGCACGAAGCCATCGTGATGAATTCAGCGCTCCTGCATCCGGCATCCGTTGAGCGTATTTCCGGAACATCAGCCCGAAGCATGATCGACGTGCGCGTGGCGGAGGCTGAACGGCTTTCGGTGAGTGGCGATACCATGTCGTCGATCAGTCGCTATGATCAACGCTTCTATCTCCCGGCGCTGCTCGACCGGATGGATCGGATGACCATGGCGCATAGCCTCGAAGGTCGCGTTCCCTTCCTGGATGTCCCGCTTGCCGAGTGGGCAAGCAGGGTACCGTCGTCGTTCAAACTCGGCGCATTCGAGAACAAGCGCGTGGTCAAGCAACTTGCTGACCGCTACTTGAGCGAAAAGATCACCAGAGGCCCGAAGTCCGGATTTGGTGTTCCGTTCGGCACCTGGCTGCGTTCACCCCATTGGAAGCCGCTCGTGGACCGATTGCTCGACGGCACGCACCCCGCCTCGAGCCTTATCGATCACCACGAAGTACGCACCATCGTGAACCGACACATGAAAGGCGAGCGGGACCACGGCGACGAACTGTGGCTGCTGTCGAATTTGTACCTGTGGAGCGAGACGACGTTCTGAAGCGAAGCGCCCAGCGCACTAGCTGACGTCGACGACGGGTCGCTGGGTCGGCTCCCACATCGCATTCTCTTCGTTCCGGAGCAACTGCATCCAGGCTTTCCAGCCGGCGACGATGCTGATGAAGATGTAGCCGGGGAAGGCGATGAGCTTCGGGAGTTTGCGATCGTCCGGCCAACTGAGCACGACACAAGCGAGGAGCAATCCAACGATCATGCCCACCGTCAGCACGAGCGTGTATGGGGCGCGCTGCACGAGCAGGAGTGGGCCCACAAGCCAGCCGAGCAGTGAGGGGAACAGGAGCCACCGTACCAGCTTGTGCGATGCCATCATGAAGGCATAGCTGCCATAGCGGAACGGATTCATCATGGCCCGGAGGTAGAGCAACGTGGCCAGCCCTCTGCCCATGGTTCGGCTCTTCCGACGCAACTCGGCCTTCAGCGTTGGTGTGCGCGGTACCAGACAGGTGGCGGCATCCACGGAGACGGCGCGGTAGCCGTGCGCACGCGCCACGCTGGCCGCGGCAAAATCACGCGCCAGCCCCGGGGGCAGTTGCACCGTTTGGAGGTGGCGACGATTCGCGTAGAAGCACCCACTCGCGCCAACGATGCTGTGTACGCGTGTTTCGAGACTGCGGAGCGTCATTTCGAGTCCGACATATCCGGACTCCGCCTTGTTGCCTTCCCGCGATTCGTCGCCAACGCTGATGTCCCGCCCCGAGGCGAGCCCGACTTGGGGGTCGAGCAGTGCCTGTACAAGCGGCTTGAGCGAATCGCGTGGAATGAGGATGGACGCATCGATCGAGACGACGATGTCGCCGCGAAGGTGCGGTCCGGCCGCGTTCTCGCCGGCCGGCTTTCCGCTTCGCGTCGGCATACGAAAGAGTCGAACGCGCGCATCCCCGTACCCGGTGACGAGTTCGTCAGTGCCGTCCGACGAACAGTCGGAGACGACGAGCACGTTCAACTTGTCGGCGGGATAATCGGTGGCGAGCGCATGCTCGAGCGTCCGGCGCAGACGTCGCACCTCGTTGTAGGCCACGATGAGGATCGTGATCTCGGGCCACTCCGCCGGCGCAGCCGGCGGCGCATACCCAGGGCGCGTCAGCGACCAGAGCCAGACGATGCCCGGGTACACCAGAAACGCGTACACCCCGAGTGCCACAGGGGCCGCGACCAATATCCAGCCGATCAGTTCCACGTGCGTATCCCCATCAGTGTCATAAACTCAGCGTCGGAGAATCCAGCGTAGCAACTCGGCGGCGAATGGCAGTGGATCGCTCACGCGAAACACCTCCGGGGCATCCGTAGCGCGATGATCGAATAGTACCCGAAGGGCCGCACGCACACCGACCGGCACCCCTTCAGACAGGTTCAGCTCACGGTGAGACCTGCGAAGCAGTGCCAATGCATGGTCCAGCTCCCCCAGCTCCCAGACCGTGCGGGTTCCAACGCGAACGTCCGTCAAAGTGGAGACTGGCATACCCAATGCCATCTCGGCGAGCGCAGTGGGGAAGTCGAGTCCGGCGTCGATGGCCAGTTGCACGGATCCCCACAAGCGCGCGTTGATTTCCATGAGTACGAAGTCGCCAGTGACCGCGTCCTGCTTGAACTCGATCATTGCGGCGCCATCGTATTCGAGCAGATCAAGGAGTTGCTCGCATTGTGCGATGAGCTCGGGGGGCGGATCCACGGCTTCCCGATATGTGCTGACGCCACCCGCCGGCGGTTTTTCACGCAGCCGCCGGTGTCCGAACTTGAGCTTTGTCTCCCCGTTCACCCGTAACAAAAACACGCCCACGCCGAAGCCGAAGGTGCGCTCCTGCACCATGATCGGATATGCCTCGGGCGGGTACTTTGCCAACACCTCCGGCAACGATGCCCCGGCGTCGACGAACTGGACGGAGAGACTGAGCGCCCTCCCTTGCTGCGCGACCACGGAGCGTGCGGGCTTCACGACCATCGGCAGCGCGAAGAGGGGGTCGGTGTGTTCCCATTCGCGTGACGGGACAGGCGCGTTGAACACGCGCTGTCGCGGGGTACGAATGCCACAGCGCTGCGCGGCGGCAATGAGGCCGGATTTGTCGCTCGCGCGGTGGTACGCGTCGGCCGATGGGCCGGCAACTCGAACGCCAAGCCGTGCATCGTGCCCGATGAGCAACCCGGACGTCATGTCGGTTACCGGGATGACGACATCAGCACGGATGCGGCGAATGACGTCTTCGAACGCGACGAGGAGTTCACTCGGGGGGGTCGCTTTCAGCGATCCAATCGTGTGGTGCCCGCATACGAATCGCGAAACGCCGGCCAGCCCCCGCCCCGGTCCAATGGTGTGTACCTCCCACCCACGTTTCCCCAGCACACGGGCCGCAGCAAGTGCTGCGCGCTGTTCTGGATCAGTGAGAAGAACGATGGGCACCGGGGTTTGGCTGAAGTTCTCCGGAGGCGACCAGAATCGCGCCGGACTTGGGTAGCTGACAGTAAGGGAGACGTATAACGTGGAGGAGGCGCAACCGTCGGCAATCGTCCAGCCGCAATCGAATCATCCAGCCCCCCTGTGTCTACTCTCCTGCGATTTCCACCCGTTTATAGCGCAGTGCCATGGTCGGCCATCGCCGACGCTGCCTGGACGGCCGCATCGGGAAAGGGGGAACGGGGCGTGCGTTATGCCACGGAGATGCTGGAGGAGCGGTATCACGATCGGCGTGCGCTGCTGACCGACAGCGGGACCTCCGCATTGACGCTGGCGCTGCGGATGAGCACGAGCGGGACGCCGCAATCCAACGTCGTGGCGCTTCCGGGCTATGCCTGTCCGGACGTCGCCACCGCAGCGATCGGAGCGGGCTTCGGGATCATGCTCTACGACGTGGACGCGGACACGCTCGAGCCCGTGGCCGCATCGGTGCGCCGTTGCCTGCAGCAGGGAGCCACCCACCTGGTCGTGGTGCACCTGTACGGCCGTCTGGTGAACATGACCCCGTTCGCAGCGATGGCCAAGGAGTTCGGTGCCACATTGATCGAAGATGCCGCGCAGAGCGCCTGGGGACTGCACCAGCGCACTCGCGGACTGAGTGTCGCCCCATTCGCCGTATTGAGCTTCGGGCGAGGAAAAGGGGTAAACGCCGGCGGGGGGGGCGCGCTGCTCATGCATGCCTCCGTACCCGGCGCCGACCCTTTACCGCCGTTTTCGGCCGGCAGTGCCTGGAAAAGCTTGCTCGTTACGGCCGCATCAGAAGTGCTCTCCGCTCCTTGGCTCTATGCGATTCCCGCCGCGGTGCCTGCGCTTGGTGTGGGGCAGACCGCGTATCACGACCCGCGACCTGTCAGGTCGATGAGCGCGCCGTCTGTGCGCCTGCTCGCCGCGGCGCTGGAACAGGAGAAGTGCGTGGCGGCGGCGCGAAGAGTCCACGCTGATTGTTACAGAGCGGCGCTCGCCGCCCATCGTACCCTGTTGTTTTCCGACGGCGATCGTTCGACGGACGGCGCGCTTCGATTCCCCGTGCGCCTCGAGCGCGATCCATCGCCGACGCTCGCGCGGCTTGGCGTGAGCCGTTCGTATCCGCGAACGCTCCTCGATTACACCGAGGTGCAGCGGCATCTGACGTCACCGCCTAATGATCTCACGGGGGCGAGACAGCTTGCGACGAGCACTTACACCCTGCCGACGCATTCGCGTATTGGCGAGGCCACGCGCGACGCCATTCTGCGGCACCTGCTGCTCGGGGATGGGCAGCGTTAGGGTGTCGGAAGCGGCCGTCCGGTAACGGCCTCGTACAACACCCCCGTGGCCTTCTCACAACTTGTGGCCTGACATGCCGTGCTCACGACGATCAATTCGGAGGGTTCCCCGCGTGAGAAGAATGAGACCAGCTCGAGCAGCTTTGCCTTGGCGGACGACGGCGTTTCGACGCCGGCGACTCGATACCAGTACCACGCCAGACGCGGACCGCTGGCGGTGCGCACGACGGCCTGCCGGACCATGCGCAGATCGCTATCCAATGGCCCCACCAGTTCTTCGTCGGCAATCGTTTCGCCAATGGTGTTCTCGCTACTGATCAGCTCGCGGCCTTGTGACTGATCGGCGTAGATGAGTCGATCAACCTGAACGATCGTGCCTGCGCGACTCAGCCTCACCACCCGCCGCTCCGATTGTCCGGTGAAGGCCGGCCGCCACGAAGTAGAATCAGCCGCCGGCGTGAGCAGTGTCGCGCTCCACGTGCTCACGGCCTGCACATTGGCGACGTCGGGCGTCACCTGAGAGGCGGCCGGCATCACGGTAAACAGGAAATACAGCGCTGGTCCGAGCCATGCGGCCAAGGTGGGTGCGAGTACGCCTCGCCACGAGGTTCTGCGCAGCTCACGGGACTCGTTTTCTACAACGGTGGCAACCGGTTGATGCCGGTCCCACTGCTCGATCCGGTTGCTGACCAGAAAGAACACCGTCAGGATGACGGCAAAGATGATCCACCCGTAAGTCGCGTGCTCCTTCATGAGGGGGGACTGCATCTTGGTATTGTAGCCAACAAGTACCAGTCCGAAGACGCGAACCCAATTGCTGACAATTGCGAGCACCAGTGCAAGGGCAATGGCCGCAATCCGCCCGCGGTGACTCGCGAGGAACAGCCGACCATACATGGCGCTGATGGTGAACGCGCTCATGAAGTACGAAAGTCCGGCGCACGACTGCGCGACTTCGATGGTCCCGAACGGGAAGTGAATCTTCTGTCCGTCAATGCGGGCGCCAAGTTGAAACACGGCAACGCCGAGGCTGCTGACGGCAACGGTCATGGCCTGCAAAATACCGCGGAGCACTTCCCATAACGGCACCGCGAGCAGAAAGAGCAGCGCGATCGATCCAACCACGTGCAACCCGCGCCTCCCGAACAAGGCGGCAGCCCACGCTGTCGCAATCGCCGGTAACACCAGCTGGTGGACCACGCGCACGCCAATAATCGTCGCGACGAGCCATAGCAGCGACAGAGCAATAGTGACGGGTATGGCCAATGCCTTCACTTCACCACTTGGGCTCAGCAGCCGTCGGTCGTTCCACAGCAGCCAGAGACAGAATCCCGCCACCACATAACCGTGTGTGCGGTCATCATTCCAGGTTTCCGGGAAACTGGCAATCGTGGCAAAGAAACCGGCGACCAAGAGGACGATGGCGCCGATCACCGGCCACTCCGTCCGGGCGTCATTCCGCAATGACGTCGTCACAGAAAGCTTCGATAGATGTGGCCAGCAGACTCTCCGTACGAAATTCTCGGAATTCGCATGCGCCAGTCGTTGCCGTAGAGCTCTGCCATTCGCGGTTGCAGCACGCCTGGTGATGTACTGAGTGCATATCGAAGCCCCACCGACGCGACCGACGCATGCTCCCTCGCACCGAAGTCGGTGTCACATCCGTTCGGATAGCAGAACATGGATATGGGATTCTCCAACTGTGAACGAACCGCTGCCACCGACGACACGATCTGAGTGTGCGACTGCTCATCGGTACAGCGACTGAGAATGGGATGCGACTGTGAATGCGCGCCGAATCGAACCCCGCTTGCTTCGGCAGATCGCAGCGCGTTCCAGTCGAGCACCCGGTACTCGGCGGGCGCCTGGTCCGGCAGTGTCACTCCAGCACCCTCGGCAAGCTGATCCAGCGCCGATAGCAGGTGGTTGTGCGAGAGCTGCTTGAGCGACTGCTCGATATCCGTGCGTGCGGCGAGTCGAGACACTTCATCGGACCACGCAAAACGCAGCTCGCGCTGACTCAAAGCAAGAGTCCCCGCGCGGCGATCGGAGTGTCGCAGAATCCAATCGACTTGGTCCCACCAGAACCATGACTTGCCTTCGATGACGTCGGGGACGACGAAGGCCGAGAAGGGGCAATCGAACTCGGAAAAAATGGGCTGGCCGACGTCCAAGAGATCAGCGTAGCCATCGTCAATGGTGAAGGCAACCGAAAGCCCGTTGGCGGTACACGACGAGTCGTTTTCGTCGTACTGACGGACCGCGGTTTCCACGTCAACGAGCGATACGCGATGCTTTCTGAGCGAAGAGAGCAGCTGCCGAAAGGCCACCGGGTCGTGCCCGATATGCACCCCGTGGTCGGTCGCAAAGCGGTGCATGACCACGATCGCACATCGGTTGCGTCCGATCGCCCGGAGTAGCTCCACGAACCACGCGGAGTTCAGTGATTCCACGAAGACACGGCGAACGCCCGCTCTCAGGTCGGACACGTTACGTCAACTCTTGAGCGACGGCCCGGGCAGCGGCGCGGCGGTTCGAGATGGAGTATGCCGCGTTGCGCAAACGGCGAAGCAGCTGCAATGCATTGGCGCGGGGCCCCGGACGCGTCATTGCCGCCCACGCCAAGCGGCGCTCGTCTGTCGCCAGAGAGCGCTTGTACCGCAGTTCATTGGTTCCCGAAGCGAGAAAATCGTACTCCACGTAGCCGTTCACGCGATAGTGTTCAATGGCCAAATGATGGGTCAGCATACCAGGGCTCAACCGCTCATCGGACGAGTAGGCAAATCCCGATTGGTAAAAGCTAACACGACCATTCGCCTGCAGATTGTACAGGATGCCTACGGTCTGACCGCCGCAGGCGACCCGAAGCAGATGGGCTCTTCCCGACTCAACTGACGATTGAATGAAGCGTTCGTGAAACTCACGGCGCCTCTGCGAAGCGAAGGCGCCGGCTTGACCAACTTTGCGCCACCGTTGCTCGTGAAGGTGCAGCATCTCCTGGAACAGCTTCAGTGCCTCCGCCGGCGTCTCGGCAATCCGGACCGTGAGCGCGCCTCGCGACTCGTATTCACGGCGCGCCTTCCGCAGGCGGGCCCGCGTGCTGGCCCCCACCGCACTCAAATGATCGCGAGCCCCCGCACGCAGTGCCTCGAGATTCACGAACGGAGCGACGCGCCATTCGACATCGGTGATCCAGCTGCCGAACGCCTCGGTCAACCGCGCCAACTCGTCGCTGCAGACGCCGGCGGCCACGAACTCATCGACCCTAGCAGCCTTGACCCACTGCGCGAGTGCCACTGTCGCGGAGCGCTCCACGTCTTTCCGCGCGAGCACCATGTTGTGCTCGACGATGACACTGTCGGGCGCTGGCTCGCCATCGGTGTTCAAATGCAAACGCCGCCATCGGATGCCGGCAACGCCCCGTGAGCTTGCGGTCAGGAGACAAGTGCCCGCGATCGCTCCAGTGGAATCGGTAACGACCAGCTGCGTGGGGTGGAGCGCAGGCGCATACACACTCAGCCATGCGGCCACCCACTCCGGCGACACAAAGGCGGTCGCCGTAGACGACCTTCCAAACATGTCGGCCCAGACAACACGCCCCTCGCGCCACTCTCCCTCGGGCATGCGTGCAGCGCACTGCAGTTCCGTGGGAGCGCTTTGCCGATCCGGCAACGCGGCTACCATCCCCCAATGCGGAATAGCATGACCGGAATGGTCCGCGCCATGATCACGACGTCCTGCCATACCGACTGACGACGCATGTATTCCATGTCGAAGTACACCTTGCGGCGCACGTCGTCGAGCGAGGCATCGTACGGATTGGAGATCTGCGCCAAGCCGGTAATGCCTGGCTTCACCCGCTGACGCACCGGGTAGTTCTCAACCTGCTCCCGCAGTCGGACAAAAATGCTTGGCCGCTCCGGGCGGGGGCCCACGATGTTCATATCCCCGCGCAATACGTTGAACAGCTGCGGCAGTTCATCAATACGCGACTTGCGAATGATCTTGCCGATCGCTGTGGTCCGGTCATCACCCTGCGTGGCCCACACCGCCTGCCCATCCTTCTCCGCATCGACGCGCATGGACCGGAACTTGTAAATCACGAAGGGAACGCCGCCGAGGTCTTCGCGTCGACGCTCGTTGATGGAATGCGTACGTGCCCAGCGCCTGTCGAGCCCCACACGGACCTGGGTGTACACCACAGGACCACGAGAGGTCAGGCGAATGAGGAACGCCGTCAGCAACATCACCGGCGACGCGACGATGAGCATGAGCGTTGCCATGCTCACATTAAAGGCGGTACACGCAAGCTCCGACCGTGAACGCGGCTCGAAGTCCTCATCTGAACTCGGGCGGCTGGCGCGAACCAGCTCGGCTTGAACGGATCCGATGGTCCTCCGATTTCTCGTCACGGTACCCTTGGCCTTGAACGAATCGGGGGTCAGGCGTTCTGACCGCATGATTCGCTCATTGATCGGTGCGTCCGTAGTACCACTGTAGAAACTGAATGACGGCAAAGAACAGGGTAGACAGAATGAAGAAGAGCTGGATGATGAGCTGATAGTTGAACTTGCGCTTGAGCGGGAGGCGAACGGTATCACCATTCTGCACGTCCAACTGTTCGAGCGTCATGCCGCTTTCCAGCAGGTTCTTCGATGCCTTGCCCCCGACGACTTCTTTTCCGAGCCGTGTAACCGTGATCTTCTTCAAGTCGGCCTCGGCAGCTGGCCCGCCTGCCGACGTAAGGAGATCGTTGATTGGGCCATCGGGAAGGGCATAGTAGAAACCCGGGCGCTGGACTGCGCCAATGACGGACACGCGGACGAGAAGGGCGGCTCGCACCACCGCATTCCGCAGAAAGCGTGTCACGTGCGCATTCAAGGCGTCTTCGAGTTCCGACCGCAACAGTCCGTCTACCGAAAACTCGGGGAGGTTCAGCACGGCAACCCGCAGGCTGTCGCGCACCACAAGGGTGTCCGACCTCACACTGTCCTGGCGCAACGTGAGGATGAAGCGGTCGCCGGGCTTGAAGTCACCGTGTGCGAGACGGTCACGGATGGCCGCCAACTCGCCCGCACGCGCCGGCGAGGCGGGGCGCGATGTACCCGGTTGCTCGAGCAGTGCGACACGCTGCTTGAGCTCCGCACGCGTTGCCCGCTGGGCACCGGCCGGCGGCGTCTTCTGCGCCGCCGCTGGTTCCGAAAACAAGCAGGACAGCGCGAATGCGCCGGCCGCCGCCAGAGATATGACTCGTGCCTTCACGTGTGCGCGCATCAGAGAGGTAGGAACTGCAGCGATCATGAGCGCGCTCCCGGGAGCGCGGCATTCTTGTCACGGCCGGATCCGTCGGAGATTCTGCCGATGGGCACTTCGTCGGTAGCCGCGTATTCCTGATAGTATGAATAGTACTGGTACGCGCCGGTCATCTTGATGCCGTTCAAGACCGCGCCCAAGACACGGACTGGCAACGTATCGACTACGGCCATCTTGGCCGCGGCCATCTTTCGGTCGGTCACCCCGGCGCGCAGCACGAGCGCCATGTTCCCGGTCGCCGTTGCCAGCGCATAGGCATCGAAGCCAGCCCCGAGTGGCGGCGAATCCACGATCACCACGTCGTACTCGGCGCCCATCTGGTTGATGAGCTGATTCAATCGCGGAGTGGCCAGCAGCTCAGGCGCGCGCCGACGGCGGGCACCGCCAGGCAACAACGTGAGATTGGGGTGCGCGTCAGTAGCATGCAGCACCTCGGCAATGAGCGCGGTACCATCCAGATACTCCACCAGCCCGGGCTTGGCCGGAATCTTGAACGTCTTCGCCAACTCACCGCGGCGGATATCGCCATCGATGAGCAGCGTGCGTGCACCGGCCTCAGCAAAGCTCAAGGCCAGGTTCGACGAGATGAGGCTCTTGCCGTCTCCCGGGCCCGGGCTGGTGATGGTAATGGCAAACGGACGGCTAGGGTCGGCCGCATACCGCACGTTCATGCGGATGGTGCGGAACGACTCGACCACCTGCGCTGCCTGATCGGCGCTGCTCTTGCGCCCCTTGTTGTCGATCACGGGTACGACCCCCAACACAAACAAGCCGAGGTCGTCGGTCGCCTGCTCCGGGTAACGGAAGCGTTTGTCGAGCTGATCGAGCAAGATCGCGAGGAACAGCGCAAGCCCTAGGGCCGCGCCGGTGGCCCCCAGAATGATGACCGGCTTCGTATTGCGGGTCTGCTTCGAGGGTACCACCGCCGGATCGAGAATTCGGACATCGGGCACAGTCGCGGCATCGGCCAGCTTGGCCTCGGCGGTCTTCAGGCTGAGGCTCTGGTACAGCGCCGCGCTCATCTCCACCTGCCGCTTGAGGCGCTGCTCTTCGATGGTGCGCGTGGGAATACCACGCAGGTCCTTGCTGCTGCGGTCGATCGTTGCCAGCAGGTTGCGCTCGCGGAGCTTGAGCTGACCGATATACGCATCCAAGGCGTTGGGGACCGATTGCGTCCGGAGCGCCACGAGCGCGGCCTGCTCGTCCTTGACCTTTTGGAACTCGTCGGTGTAGCTCTCCCGCAAGCGCCGGAGGTTGAACTCACGATCGGCCTGCTCGCTGAGGAACTTGCGCAAATCTTCGGCGGCCGGGTCGCCGTTGACCATCGGTACCGAGAGGACGGCCTCACGCGTAACGGGGCTCCCCTGCTTGGATTGCGCCAGAATGCGCTCGAGCGCCTCGCGGTCGCGCTGGTAGCTGTCGGCGATGACCTTGTCCCTGAAATAGTTCGCGAACACCGGGCTCGTGGTCATCTCGATGCCCGGCTGAACGGTCTGCCGCTCGCTGGGCTCCGTCACGGTGCGCACGCGGAAGCTTTCCAGCGCACTTTCCGCATCCTGCAGTGCTTTGGCGGTATACTCGAGCTGCCCCTCCAGAATGCCGGCAACACCTGCCACATTCTTTTTCTTGAGGAGGGTAGCCACCGCGACGAATTGCTCGACCCACGCATTCAGCGTCGCCGCCGACCGGGCGGCGCTGGGGCCCGTAAGGCTCAGAAACAGGAAGTTCGAGCCACCTTGAAGCTTCAGCCCCAAGCGCTTGATGAGCGCAATGGACGCCTCACGTGGTGTTTGCACGTTGAACGCAATGTCTTTTCGCCCATTGACCTGCGGCGGCGTTGGCTGCCACTGAAAGCCCAGCGGGCGCCCAACGGAGTCGCCAACGGCTCCGGTCTCGAGCTCGAGCCCGGCCTTGCTGGCGAGCGCGTACCGGCTGCCGGTGATCTTGAGGACATAATCGCCAGCGCGAAGGCGCCCTTGATCAACACGAAACGTCCGGAACAGTAGACTGTCGGCATCTTCGGCCGGCGTGACGAACAAAGCCAAGTCCGTCACAACCGGGTCGGCAATCGCAAAAGAACGCAACAGGTCTTGCCAACCCGAGCTCTTGAGTAGCTGCTCAGCCTGAATAGGACCGCCGGAAATGCCGGAAACCCCCGTCCCCTGCTCCAGGAGAATGGTCGCCTGGACCTCGTATTCCGGCGTAATGAAGCGCGTGGCAAACACACCACCCGCCGCACCGAGCGCGGTGATGAGCAACACCAGCCACTTGAATCGATTGATGGCCGCCAAGTACCGGCCAAGGCTCGGCCCCTTGGGCTCCGGCGCCGCCTCTTGCCCGCCACCGCCCCAATCGCTGGGCGGCGCACCTTCTCGGTACGGTTCGAGCGCGACGTCGCGCGCGGCTACTGGCTGAATATGCGGTCCGGACATTGAGAAATGACGGAGTGGGGAACAGGCGTAATGTCTGGCTTATGACGGCCTACGAATCTGCTAGGCAACACGGTGATGCGTAAGCGCACAAGCACCGCAGCACCTTAGCAACAGAACTGTGACCTTTGTGATAGTGTTGCAGTCACGACACGACGACTGTAGACAAAAGGCAACGGAAATCCCTTGACGGGAGCCCCGAACCACGGTAATTCGCCTGCTGACGCTGCCTCGCCAACAAGATGTATGCCGGAATGCCTCAACCCCACGCGACACGGAAGCGCTGCAATAGGTCCGGTCGCCGCTGTGCATGATATTGCCCCTGTTTGCCGCGCGCCGCGAAAACCGTGGCCCAGGCAAACGGCACGTGTCCTCGCAGTCGTTCTTTCGCCGCTCACGCAATGACCGATTCATTCCTCGCCGACGCTGGTGCCGCAACCGTGCCCGACAAGGGCACGGGCATGCGCATTCTGGTCGTGGACGACGACCGCACCCTCCGCGAGGGATGCGCCTCCGTCCTGCAAATGGACGGACACCACGTCACGCAGACCGGCCGCGGCGACGAAGCCCTCGAACTCGTCCGCCGTCGACGCTTCGACCTCGTGCTCGTCGACCTGCTCATGAACACCATTTCAGGTATGGAGGTGCTCAAGGCGGCCGTCGAAGCACATAAAGACGTCATTGTGGTCATTATGACCGGAAATCCCACCGTCCAGTCCAGCATCGAGGCGCTCCGCGCCGGCGCCTGGGATTACCTCCCCAAGCCCTTCTCGGCCAGCCATTTACAGGTATTGGTGGGCCGCGCCGCGCACGCCAGCGCCGCCACCCGTGAAAACCGGGAGATCATCAAGCCGTCGGCCTTGATGACGCAGAGCGGCAGCGGCGAACAGATGGCGCTGCTGGGGGTGTCCCCATCGTTCCGCAAAGCGGTGGAGCTGGCCCAGAAGGTGGCCGCCACCGACGCCTCGGTCATGATCAGCGGCGAAAGCGGTACGGGCAAGGAGATGATTGCCCAGTTCATTCACAAGCACAGCCGGCGCACGAAGCGAAAGCTGGTGCCGGTGAACTGCGCCGCCATGCCCGACAACCTGCTCGAGTCGGAAATGTTCGGTTATCGCAAGGGCGCCTTTACCGGCGCCGATCGCGACAAGGCCGGCCTGCTGGAGGTCGCCAACGGCGGCACGCTGTTCCTCGACGAGCTCACCGAAATGACGATGCCGCTGCAGGCCAAACTGCTGCGCGTATTGCAGGACGGGGTGGTACGCCGGCTGGGCAGCGAAACGCAGGACGCCGTGGTAGACGTGCGCTTCATTTCGGCCACCAACCGCGACCCGCAGGACAGCGTGCAGCAAGGGCTGCTGCGCGAAGACTTGTTTTACCGGCTGCGCGTAGTGCCCATCAAGCTGCCGCCGCTGCGCAAGCGCCTCGAAGACATTCCGTTGCTGGCCGAGTTTTTCCTCAAGCGCTCGTGGGAACGGCACCGCGCCAGCGGTGCGCCAGCCCCCGCCTTCGAACCGGAAACGATTGCGTTTCTGCAGTCGCGGCCGTGGCGCGGCAATGTGCGCGAACTGCAAAACGTCATCGAGCACCTGGCGGTCATTGCCGACGGGGGGCGCGCCATCACCCCAGACGACATCCCCGTGTACGACGATGCCGTGGCCGAACAGGCCGCGGACACGGGGCTCCCGGCGGCGATCATGAACGAGGCGTTCCACCTCGCCAAGGACAACCTCATCACGCACTTCGAAAAGGAATACCTGGCGCGCCTCACCACGCGCGCCGGTGGCAACATGTCCAAGGCGGCGCGGCTGGCGGGCATTGACCGCACCACGCTCTACCGCCTCATGGAAAAGCACGGCTTCAAGCGCGACGCCCTCTCAGGCACCGCCGACTGACCTGTTGCGTACAATGACCAACTCCCCCGTTGTCACCACCAACAGTACACGAAGCGGCACGCTGAGCAGCACCCAGAGTGCTCCCGACGTCAGCCCCGAAGCCATTGCGGCATTGGTGGCCGAAGGGGCGCGGGTGCTGGTCGATAGCCCCGCCGAGGGCGTCGCGCCGGCACACCCTGCGCTCCCCGATGCGTTGGCGCTGCTGGTGGGCGTCACGCACGACCTGCGCTCGCCGCTGTCGTCCATGCTCATGCTTATCGAGCGTTTGCGCAGCGGTCACGCGGGCCCCGTCACGCCGCAGCAGGAAAAGCAGCTCGGCCTCCTCTACTCGGCGGCCTTTGGTGTGGTGTCGCTCACCAACGACGCGCTCGATGTGGCGCGGGGCACGTCGCGCGATGTGGCACAGGCCGCAGCCGTGCCGTTCAGTGTCGCCGAGGTGTGGAAGGGGGTGCGGGCGCTGGTGCACCCTATGGCCGAAGAGAAGCAGCTGGTGCTGCGCTGGAGCGGGCCGGCGGTCGACCGGCGGGTAGGGCACCCCGGGGCGCTGCACCGCGTGCTGCTCAATCTGGTGACGAACGCGCTCAAGTTCACCTCGGCCGGGTCGGTGACGGTGTCGGTGAGCGGCGCCGGTAACGACCAGCTGCGGTTTGTGGTTACCGATACCGGCCACGGACTCCCGACGGCGGTCAAGGCGCAGTTGTTGCGGCCGGGGCAGCTGCCCAGCGACCCGCTGCTCTCGAGCGCAGGGCTGGGCATTGCTATGTGCCAGCAGTTGCTGGCGGCAATGGACAGCCGTTTGGAGGACGTGAGCGAAGAGGGGCGGCCGGGGGCGGCGTTGGGCTTCGTGCTTACGCTGGCGACACAGTTGGATGTGCCCTGAAGACCACTGCCGCATGGCGCGTTGCACGCCCTTAGTTTTTGAGTACGCACACCTTGGACACGCACTCCGCGTGTCCTCGCAGTTTTGCCAATCTCCCCAGCGTTGCCTGGAGTAGTCAGCCTCCGATGAGCCAGCCCACCACTGCAGCCCCCGGCGCGTCCGCGCCCGATGCCCTCGACATCCGCGATAGCCGCACTGGCAACTCGTACAGCGCGCCCATTCGTACGGAAGGCCCCGAAGGGGACACGTACATCCGCGCGTCGGACATCAAGCAGGTCAAGCGCGAAGCCGGTGAATTCGGGACGCTGAGCTACGACCCGGCGTTCATGAACACCGCCTCGTGCCGCAGCGCGATCACGTTCATTGATGGCGACAAAGGCATTCTGCGCTACCGCGGCTACCCCATCGAGCAGCTGGCGGAGAACGCCACCTTCCTCGAAGTGGCGTACCTGCTGCGCCATGGCAACCTGCCCGACCAGAAGCAGTACGACACGTGGGTGCACGACATCACGTTCCACACATACGTGCACGAGAACATCCGCAAATTCCTCGAAGGCTTCCGGTACGACGCGCACCCCATGAACATGCTCTGCAGCGCCACGGCGGCACTGTCGAGCTTTTACCCGCAAGCGCGCGACATTCACGACCCGCACCAGCGCTACATCAGCATGATTCGCCTCATGGCGAAGCTGCCCACCATTGCGGCGTTTGCGTACCGGCACGTGAAGGGGTTGCCCTTCATCTATCCCGACAACGATCTCAGCTACACGGAGAACTTCCTCTCCATGGTGGCGCGTATGTCGGAGCCCAAGTACGAAGCCAACCCGGTATTCGTGAAGGCACTCGAAGTGCTGTTCATTCTGCACGCCGACCACGAGCAGAACTGCAGCACGAGCGCGGTGCGCGCCATTGGCTCGAGTGGCGTTGACCCGTTCTCGGCGGTCGCCGGTGGCATTGCCGCGCTCTTTGGCCCGTTGCATGGCGGCGCCAACGAAGCCGTGTTGCGGATGATCAGCGACATCGGGGACAAGAAGAACATTCCCGCGTTCATTGAGGCGGTGAAGAGCGGCAAGGGCGAGCAGCGCCTCATGGGCTTTGGGCACCGCGTGTACAAGAGCTACGACCCGCGGGCCCGCATTGTGAAGCAGCTGGCCGACGAAGTGTTCGCGCAGGTGGGCATGGACAAGGATCTCGAGATTGCCCTCGAGCTCGAGCGTATTGCCCTGAGCGACGACTACTTCATTGCGCGCAAGTTGTACCCCAACGTCGACTTCTATACCGGGCTCATCTACCGCTCCATGGCGTTCCCCACGGACTTCTTCACCGTGCTTTTTGCCGTGGCGCGCGTGTCCGGCTGGATGGCGCAGTGGGAAGAGATGATTCTGGACAAGGAGCAGAAGATCGCACGTCCGCGTCAGATTTACGTGGGTGAGGGTGAGCGTCAGTACACCGACACGCTCTCCGACAAGTTCCCGCGGGCGCGCAAGGACAGCATTCGCAAGTGACCTTACGGACATGGTGACTGCCCCCTCGCAGGTGCGCCCGGCCGGCTACGGCCGGGCGCAGGCAGTGTTCACCGTGGATGTGGAAGATTGGTTTCAGGTGAGCGCGTTCGACTCGCATGTGTCCCGCAGCAGCTGGGATACGCTGGAGTCTCGAGTCGAACGCAGCACCGACCGCCTGCTGGCGCTGTGCGCCGACACCGGCACCACGGGCACCTTCTTTACGCTGGGCTGGGTAGCCGACCGCTACCCGGCCTTGGTACGCCGAATTGCCGAGCAGGGGCACGAGGTAGCCTCGCACGGGTATTGGCACCAGCGAATACCCACGCTCTCCCAAGCGGAGTTTCGCGCCGATGTGCAGCGCGCCCGTGCCGTACTCGAAGATGTGAGTGGCATGCCGGTTACGGGATACCGCGCTCCATCGTTTTCACTCACAGATGAGGTGCCGTGGGCCGCGCGTGTCCTGGTTGAAGAAGGCTACCAATACGATTCGAGCCGTTTCCCCATTGCGAGGCCGGGGTACGGCACGGCGAGTGGTGCGCGGGTTCCGCATGTGTTGCACACAGAGGCGGGGGCCTTGCACGAGTATCCACCGGCAGTATGGCCGGTAGCCGGTGTGCAGGTGCCGGTGGCCGGTGGCGGGTGGTTCCGTCAGTTCCCGGCGTGGCTCATTCATGGCGGGCTGGATGCGGTGCTGAAGAGCGGGCAACCGGCGGTGTTTTATCTGCATCCGTGGGAGGTAGACCCCGGGCAGCCGAGACTGCCGGTTGGCCTGCTCACGCGGGTGCGGCATTACCGCGGGTTGGGCGCGTGCGAAGAGCGCCTCCGCGCGCTGTTGCAGCGTTTCGAGTTCACGTCATTTCACCAGCTGTTCCGGTCGGCATGAGCACAGAACGTCTTTCCATTGTCGAAGCGACAGAAGCAAGCGCGGCGACGTGGAACGCCTTCGTGGAAGCGCATCCGCACGGGAGTACCTTTCACCGGTGGGAGTGGCGCGAGGTGTATCGCGAGGTGTACCGACACGAGTCCCCGTATCTCATGGCCTACGCCGGTACGGATCTGTGTGGAGTATTGCCACTTGTACGCGTGAAGTCGCTGATTTTTGGGCATTACCTGGTATCGCTGCCATTCGTGAGCTACGGCGGACCATTGGGTGACGCGGACGCAGAGCGTGCGCTCACCGCGCGGGCGGCAGAGCTGGCGCAGGGTGCGAAGCTACTGGAAATCCGATCGCGCCAGCCTATCGAGACGTCGCTGACGCCAGTGAATCGCAAGATCACGGTAGTGCTCGACCTCGTCCCGAACGATTACGACGCCACGTTCAAGAAGTTCGACAGCAAGCTGCGTAGTCAGGTTCGGCGTGGAGACAAGGAAGGGGTGGTGGTGCGCTTCGGCCGCGAACACGCCGCGGCGTATCACCGGGTCTTTGCGGAGCATATGCGCGACTTGGGATCTCCAGCGCACGGCCTGCGGTTCTTCGAGCGGTTGGCCGACGCGCTTGGAGAGCGCGCGTGGATTGGTGTGGCGTATATGGGCAACGAGCCGATCGCTGCGGGATTCGCGATAGAGAACGGCGCCGAAGTGGAAATCTCGTGGGCATCGGCGCTCAGGCGACATCAGAAGCTTTCGCCGAACATGACGCTTTATGGTGCCTTCATCCGTCGCGCCTGCGAGCGAGGGTTTCTTGCATTCAACTTTGGGCGCTGCACCGAAGGATCCGGCACGCACAAGTTCAAGAAGCAGTGGGGTTCGCGGGATGAAGCACTGCCGTGGTATCAGCGTACAGCTCGTGCCGGTATCGACGCGCCACCATCTGGCGACCAGGGCGCGTTCGGTATTGCGGTGCGCGCCTGGCAACGCTTACCGCTGACGGTAAGCACGCCGCTGGGTGCCCAGTTGATTTCGGGAATTCCATGAGCTCCTCCAGTTATCGGGTTCTTGCCGAGATTACCGGTCTCATGCTGTTCGATCCAAAGCTGGCCAACTTATTCAACACCTTCGTGAAGATATTCGCGGATTACTCCGGAGCTCAATCCAGTGTCTGATTCGGCTCCTCTGCTCGCGACTTTGAAGCGCCTATTGACGCCGGCTCAGTGGCGTCGCTACGGCTTGCTCCAGGCGTACTTCGTTCTCACTGGCTTCGTCCAAGTAGCGGGAGTGGGTTCGATTGCCCCTTTCGTAGCGCTTGTGTCCGATCCTGGGCTGGTCCAACGCAACGCGATGGCCGCTCGTGCCTATCAGGCATTGGGATTCACGAACGACACCGAGTTACTGATTGCCATGGCGCTCTTCACCATGGTGCTCATTGCCATCTCCAACGCGATTGCGGCGGGAGCTACATGGCTGATCATGCGTTTCTCCCTATCGATCGGTATTGAGCTTCGTCGCGACTTATACGCCTCGTATCTACTTCGCGATTACGTGCAGTTGCCAACGGTGAATTCTGCCAATCTTACGGCGAACGTCATGCACGGCACGAATAAGATTGTTTACATGGTCATTCATCCGCTGCTAACGCTTGTCAGTCAAGCGATGATAGTCCTGGCCGTCGTGCTTTTGCTGGTATGGTACCGACCAATGGTGGCGCTATCGGTATCCACACTGGTTGGCGTAGGCTATCTCCTTCTCTTCAAAGCGGTTCGGTCTCGTCTCGTTCGGGAAGGCGCAGCATCTTGGCTAGCTGTCGAGGAGAATCACCGTCATCTATCCGAAAGCTTTGGGGGACTAAAGGAGATCAGACTCGCCGGTCTCGTTCGTTCATATCAGGAACGCTTTCTGATGCAGGTAGGACGTGGTGTGAAAGCCGAAGCCATGACGAGTCTACTTGGTGATGCGCCGCGATTCGTCCTAGAAACACTCACCGTCTGGGTACTACTCGGTGTTGCGATCGCAATGCTACAACAGGGGATGCCATCGCGAGACATCGTTAGCATTCTCTCGCTCTTTGCCATGGCGGGCTACCGGCTGCTCCCAGCCGCCCAGAACATCTTTAAACAGGCAGCGTCGATTCGCGCAAACACTGAAAGCGCATTCGCGATCCTTCCTGACATTCTCGAAGGGCGTCGGCTCCTCGCAGAACAGCGAAACAGCGAAAAGGATAGCCTGAGGGTAGACCTCGGAACTATCGAGTTCAAAGACGTATGGTTTCGCTATCCGCAGACTGAACATCCAGTGTTGCGGGGCGTGTCGGTGAAAATTCGCCCGCACTCGCTAACTGTGATTGTAGGTGCTTCAGGATCAGGAAAGAGTACAATGGCTGATCTACTACTCGGACTGCTTCGACCCGAGCGTGGTTCGATAACGGTAGATGGCAAACCGGTGGGTGATCTCGGGACGAGCTGGCAACGCCAGCTTGGATATGTTCCGCAAAGCATCTATTTGAAGGATGATTCGATCGCTGCTAATATTGCCTTTGGCGATGCCATCCCAGACATAGATCGTTTGACCGCGGCCGCACAGTTGGCCGGGCTGAAAGATGTGGTTGACTCATTGCCCGCTCGCTTTGACTTCAAAATAGGCGAGGGGGGAAGTCGCTTGAGTGGAGGGCAACGCCAGCGTATCGGCATAGCCCGCGCACTCTATCGCAACGCGGGAGTACTCGTACTTGATGAAGCAACGTCTGCGCTGGATGGCTCGACTGAGCACGACGTACTGGAGTCATTGCTCGCGCTAACCAAAGACATCACCATAGTTATGGTTGCACATCGCGTGTCGACCATTCGTGCAGCAGACCGTATCATTGTAGTCTCCAAGGGACAAGTTGATGCCGAGGGCACATTCGACGAGTTAATGCACGCCAGCGATGGGTTTCGTCGACTTGTCCGGCGAGCAGAACGTAGCGGAACTAGCCGCGGTGCATCTCTCGCGACATGAGACCGCGGCGATCGACGATGGGGGACCCTCTGGTCCTCTGCCTGAACGAGGGCGAATTCAATGGTGCGTGTGTTCCGGTGTGGCAGTCATCCGCTTCGGCCACTAAGCCGCTCAAAGAGATATCTTACGAACGCCGGGTCGCATCGGTCCAACACCCAACGAAGTCGCGGCATCATGCGGGCAACTGAAAGGGCAAATGGGCTTCGGAGCAACTCGGCATCTTTCCGCATCTGATTGATCCGTGTCCCGTATCGAAAACCAGATGGCCCCGCGTAGTGAATAAAGTGACTGTGAAACCTTTTGTGGGTGTCGGTGCGGACACGCGTATGATTGAACCGATAACCTAAGTCAAGAAATGGAACCTTTAGCGAGTTGATTAAATAGTTGAGATATGCTTGATCTTCGCCGGCCGGGTGATATCGTGGGTCTGTCGCAGAGAACAGATTCCACTGGAGAAGTTCGGGACGAGTTGGGTCGAAAAGCACTAAATGATCCCTGCTTGCGACCATCACTCCGGTGTTGAAGTACGGCGTGTCCCATACCACGGAACCCAGAACTCCCTGCGTCAGGTCGATGTCAAGTCCAGCGCGACTAAAACTTGTTTCTGATACCGCCGCGAACTGATGCGGAGAAACCAGTTCGAACACGTTTGGTGCGTCAGGAGTGACCAAGATATCGTTGTCAAGAAACAGGATACGTTCGTAACGTTCAAACAAATCAAACAGCTGAAATTTTTCGTATCGGGCCGGCAGACCGAATTGGCTCGAGATCAGGGGGTCAGTGATGACGACGAAGTCAGCCATACATCGATTGGCGTAATTCTCCATGAGCGGCTGAGTAATGCCTCCCATCTCGCTAAATCCTTCTCCCACCGACGCCGTTACGATTGCGTGATTTGTTGGCATGTCTCTCGCTTTCGAGTCCCTTGTAGTGTTCGCGCTGTGATGGCCTTACTCGCCCACCTGTAGACAGGCACGCGAAAGTCACAAGTTATATGTTAGCGAGTTTTACTGGCCTGCGACTCGGTTGTCATTCTGATGGCGTGATGAACTGACGCCCTGAACGCAGCGTAGCTGTACTGGCTATCGACGATCTGCTTGCCGAGAGCTGCCATGTCTGTCAGCCTTTGAGGCTCACGAAGTAGCTGAATGCACGCCTCCGCGAACGACTGCATGTTGTCAGCCACAAGGATAGCTCCTGGATCAACAAGCGTACGCTCGTAGCCGCGCGCACCCCATTCCGTACAAACCACCGTCCTTTCATGTTGAAGCGCTTCGAGCACCTTGATGTTCGAGCCGCCCCCTTCCTCAATGGGGCAGATGGCCAACTCGGCTGCAGCGTACTCCACGCTCACGTCATCAACAAAGCCAACTGGTTCCACACCGTCGAACTTTTCCCACCTTGTTCGCATCGCCTCTGACATGCCATATCCGACAATTCGAAGCACCGCATGAGGGAGGATTGTCCTTATCTGGCCCCAGCACCTATCAAGAAAATTGTCGATTGCGAGCTCATTTGGCTTCCATCCTAGCGTGCCCACAAAGACGATCTGGCCCTGATTCTTCGGTGGATAAGTGACTCCAGCTCGTTCAGAGTCTTCGCTAAAGTACGGAATGTTGGGCAACACGGAGGCCTCGCACTCGGCGGTTAGGCTGAGATCACTCTGTTTAGCGACCCACACGTGCCGACAACCAGCCAACAGCCGCGCTTCCATTCCTCTTGCCCGAAGAGTGAGCCAGCGCCAATACAGCGACTGCATTCCTTTTCCGAACGTTTGGCTGGCTTTACGAGCGACCACTTCGGACGGGAAATCATCCACGTCGACAATGGCCGGAACCGCTCGGCCCGGCCTAGCCGCTGCGAAGGGCAGGAGATAGCGACTTACGATAAGTGAATAGTTCTGTTGTTCTAACTGCCTATTGAGCTGGACGTTGACACTACGCTGTTCTGCGTATTCAGCAGCCGGGCCTTCTACGAGTTTTGCAATTCGAGCCGGCCACGCGCCCCCTAGAGCACCAAATATCTTCCACGGCCATTGGTCCTCGATGCTTGGAAAGTCGAGGCACCCGATGAGTCCGTACTCTCGCTCCAAGTGCGCGCGGACGTCCGGATTCGGACGATATCCACCTTTCTCTGTGACCAGCAGCATGTCGACATCGGCAAGTTCAGTAAGCGCCCGGTACAGCAAGTGGGTACGCTGCTCCGCTCCCGATCTCGTAGGATACGGCAGGATTTGGGTGAGTAGCAGGATTCTCACGTGAGAGGTGTCGCTTTATTCGACGGGAGGCAAGTATAGCTAAGCCAAATCTTCTGGCCTGCGGGAACTGGTCATCAGGGTTGATGATCTCGCGAGGCTCATGCATGAGGACATCATCAAACATACTCACGGCGTGCGCGCAAAGCCCAAAGTGGATTACCGCCGGCGTTCTGGAGACCATAGTGCTCGGCCTGCCACAGCGATTCTTGCAGCACGCATTCTCCAAGTAGCGCCTCCGGACCTGCACGCTTCAGCATATGCGTCAGCAGCGAAACGGTAGCGGCCCTCCATGCGAGCAGCCCAGCCAACCGATGCCCACTCTATCGCAATACGTCGGCGAACAGCCGCCACTTGTGCAGCAGTTAGGTCGAGTCGAAGGAGACTGCTAAACTCATCAATGGTTCGTTGGTGATGCGTGCTAGCCGCGTTTTTTGAGCTATTGCTGTCATGAACGCGTACCCGCACGGCCACTGAATCGACGAGTGCCGCCCGCGTTCGTATCCAGACGCGATTGAAGTAGTGCAGATCCTCTCCGAGACGAATTCCAACGGGAAATCGAATGTCTTCGACCGCTGACTTTCGAACCAAATTTGCTGGCGGATACCAAGGCATTTCAGCTTCATGACAAAGCGCAACGAGTGCGTTACCCGGTAAGACTCCGTAGAGGCCATCTGCCGAGTGATGACGAGCCACCCCAACTGTTCGTTGCATGAAGTGGAATTGTTCACTGAGCTCCGTACCATCGCTCTTAAAGCGAACAAAGTTGCATGCCACAAACCCCACCTCAGGCTCGATTGACAAGACGCGAACTTGCGCCTCCAACTTATGTGGAAGCCACACATCGTCGGCGTCAAGAAAGGCCAAGGCCTCTCCTCTGGCTAGATCTAGACCATGATTGCGGGCTCGCGACACGCCGCCGTTCTCGAGGCGGGCGTATCTGATCCGCGTGTCCTTGAAATTTGACACCACGGCGGACGTATCGTCGGTGGAACCATCATCAACAATGATTAACTCCCAGTTGCGATGCGTCTGCGAAAGCACGCTCTCGATGGCCTGCCCGATAAATCGTCCGTAGTTGAACGTCGGCATGATCACGCTCACGTGCATATATCAGGTGCCTCCCTTCAACTGAATGCTCTCCCCTGTTGCGTAGGTATAGACGGTTTTCGTGGGTCGGCGCTTTCGGAAGCCTGTTGCTGTTGCTGGGCGAAGCATCTACGCTCGGAGCCCTCCAAATGCTCCCAGCGGCCTTCGCCTCACTGAGGCCCGCCGTACAGCCGGAGCTGACGGCGCTAGTGACTTGACCGAAGAACCCGTGTGAGAAGTGAGATGTATTGCCGCTACGTTCAATGCGGCGGTCATCCCGAGCTGAAACCAAACGAAGGGGTTCATGGCAACAGCCATGAAGAATCCTGCCACAATGAAGCCGACTACACCCGCGTCGAGGCCGTAGCTGAGATGCCTCAGCAGGCGCGCGCGATCGCCAAGATTCGCCAGCAACTTCCGAGTTCGCCAATTGATGTGCCAGATAGAAAAAAGCAGTCCGGTGAATAGCATTAGACCCGTATATCCGAGCTGAGACATAACCTCGATGAAGCTGTTGTGAGAGACCTCAACATAGATTTTCCCTGGTGCATAATAGCGAACAACCTCACCAGGAGCCGGCGGATAATGGTCAGCATAGTAAGGCACCCAATTCTCATAACCGACGCCGAGAAATGGATACGCATTTGCCATCTCGATGCCCCGCTTCCAGTACATGATTCGTGTGCGCGAGGTATCGTCTTCACCGGCTGTATCGAACCGGTTTTTCTGACCCTGTGGAATGATCATCCAAATTGTAGGGAGCGCGATAGAAAGCGCTATAAGGCCGCGGATCTTGCGCTTGCTCTGCAGTAGCATGAAGATCCCCACGCAGGCGAGCCCCAAGACTCCGCCTCGTGAGCCAGAATTGATGATGCCGAGCGTGCCAGTTATCGGTAGCAGCGCCAGTATGCCGACCTGAACTTTGGTCAGTGACGGATAAAGACCGATGAGAAAATGAAGGGCCAGTGGCACATATATGCACATCTGCAGCGCGAACTCACCTGTATTCTGGAACCAGCCGGGTGCGCCACCCGCGCTACCACCACCAGTAAGGAACGACCTCGCTGCGAACTGACTCATTTTCGCGCTCCACAGTAGGTAGAGCACCATGAACAGGTAGAACTTTCGCTGGTCGGTCGTAGTGTTGGCGATCAAGAAAAAGGCGATCAGCCAATTGGCGAAAAAAGTCAACCGACCGAAAGCAGTTTCGGGTGAGTATGCAAAGAAACTGCTCAGCAGGACGACGATAGTTAAAGCAACCAGCAGCGCGTTTGCGACTGTCCTCGAACGAACTCCCTTTCCCTCGAGTAGAAACGATGCAACGGCGGCAATGATTGCCAGTCGCGGCCACGGGACTACGGACAAAGATTCGTAGACTTGCTGTGGTCTGACATACTCGAAGAATACGTAAATGCAGGTCCATTTGAACGACCACGGCTCCTTCCAGAACGCCCGCCAGATTCCAAGCAAACTCAGTGGCAGATTTGTACGGCTTGATGCGTGAGTTCCACCGCCGTTCACGAGGACGCGTGTCATACGTGGCTGATCATGTTATGAGCGAGGAAGGGACGACCGCAACGGCCCGGAATGCAACATGACGATGGGGCTGGGGCCGGGGCAACGCCCCTGCCCCAACCCCAGCCACTTTTCAATCAGTGTTTGTACACAAACAGCCTACCAACCGGGATTCCCGCTGTAAAACTTGATAGCATCGATGAAGAACACCGTGTTCTGGTCGAAGCCGCTGTTTGCGTACCCCATGAGATAACCCGTCCGAAGGGTTGTCCCTACCAAGTTGGGATCAAAGTTGTTGAAGTTACCGGTGGTAGTGCTGAAGAAAAGAGTATTGTTGATCCACATCTTCATGATTCCATCACCTGTCGGTAGAGTTCCCCGGTACGTTGAGGCTTTCACGTAGAAGCGGATTCGGTTCCACTGACCTGGCTTCATTGGCGTGTTCGATCCAATGAATTGGTCGCGTTGGTCGAAAGGCGCGATCCAGTTGTGGATCGACCGAGTAGAGTGGAAGAGGGCATACGACTCGAGATCGTTGGCCCGTACCCATCCAACGCTTATCTCCCACGAGCCCTTATCACCACCGTACTGGTCGCGCCAAATCGAGAAGAACTTATTGTTGGTTCCCGAGCTATTTGGCGGTGCATCTCGATGCTTGAAGTTCGCTGGGACGAAAATCATGTACTCGAACGCTAGCTCGGACAGATAGCGACCCATGTCGAAGCGCTCTTCCGACCATGCCTGTCCACCGAAGGCCGTTGCGTTGAACTGGAAACGCATCGAGTGCGTACCGCTAAATGACATTTCGTTACTGATACGCGGATTCGTTTGGGCCGGAGTTCCTCCCCACGAGAACCCACCGGCGTTGTTCCGCTGTCCGTTATCAAAATCGTCCGAGAAGAACAAGCCGGCCGCCGGCGCCGTCCCTCCGCCGCCGGTGTTCGTGCCCCCACCTACGGTGACAACCGCCGTATCGCGGGCGTTACCGTTCATATGCGCCACAATCACGCGGTACGTACCCGCCGTCGACGGCGCCGTGTATTGCCCCGTCGACGTAATGCTCCCGCCCGTTACGCTGTAGCTCACCGGCGGCAGCGCAGTCGCACCGGTGCCCCAGAGCGCGCTAGCAGAGAACGCCTGCGTGCCACCCGCAGCCAACGACACCGTCTTGGGGCTGATGGTGAGCGACACGAGCTGCGCCACGTCCACCGTCGAGGTGGCCACGAGGCCGCACACGCACGTCGCGATCGCACTGAAACGGCCCGCCGTACTGCCGGCCGTGAACAATCCGGTGCTGCTGATGGTGCCTCCCGTTGCCGTGTACGTCACCGAAAGGGGGCGCTGCTGACCGTCGCTCCACGTCGCCGCTGGCGTGAACTGCTGCGCTTGCCCGGGCAGCAGACTCACACCGGTCGCAGGCTGCAGCGTCAACGCCGTCACGGTCGGCACCGGCGGCGCCACGGGCGCGGTCACCGCGACGGTGTAGCTCTCCGCAACCCAGCCGCCGCTGACGGTCACCGTGGCGGTCCCGATACCGTTTGCCGACACGGTACCGGAAGAATTTACACCGGCCACCCCCGTGTTGGTCGAACTCCAACGCAGGCGGCTCGTACGCGTGGTGGTACGGGGCTTGATGGTCACCCGCTGCCCAACCAGCAGGTCGAAACGCGTCACCACATTCGCCGACTCGATGCCGACGCCGTTGTCTGCGTCGACCTTGGCGGCCACGGGGTCCACGCTGCGGTCGCCGCCACAGGCAACCAACGCACACACCGTGGCTCCTGCCACCAACCGCTCGAGGGAAAACATCGGTAACGCCTCCGTCTACTGCAGGGGTTCGGCGGCTCGGCCGGCATAACGACCACTGCCTCGTGGTCACGGTAGCCCCGGAGCGCTCTCGCCCCTGCCTTGGCAGGGGGTAGCCTTTGTCGTTCACGAGCCCGACGAAAGGGCTTGCCTGCCCTCACCAATCTTCTGCTCGTCTGTCTGACGCCGTTCGTACAGAGGGGGCAACGCCCACAACATGCCCCTGGTGACCCGCCGCACGCACGGTTCCGCTCAGTGTGATGCTCCTACCACCGGCGTAACGAATCGTGCCCCCATGGGCCGACGAACCCTGCCCAATATGAACCCGGGCACATCAGTGCGTCTGCCGTTGCGCCCGTTCCCCGGCCCCCGCCTGCGCCATCCACCGCTCCACCAGCTGCGCAATACGCACAAATGCGTCGCGCGTGCGCTCGTCGCCCTGTCCGTACGGGTCGCGGACCTCCCGGTCGTCGTGCGCTACCCCGTGCGGTGACGGCTGGCCGCCAACACCGGTCACACCCGCAGCCTCGACATCACCCACGCGGAACACCCGCTCGGCCAGCGCCGGGTAGGCTGCCAGCACATGGGCTTCGTTCATGGCGTCCATGCACACCACGATGTCGTGCGGCGACAGCGCCAGCATGGCCACAGGCGTGGCGGCGTGCCCATCCAGCGGCCCCTGCAGCTCCCGGCTCACGCGGAGCGCGGAGTCCTGAGGCGGACGGCCCGGCGTGGCGTGGGTCCCGCCGTCGGCCACCCTATGGACCAGCTGCGGGGAGTGCGCTTTGGCCACCTGCGCCGCGTAGGCACTGCGCATGATGTTGCCGTGGCAGACGAATACCACGCGCCCCGTTTCACCCAGCACGGCGCGCTGCACCCGACGCGCGCGCACGTCGGGGCGCTCGAAGTACCGGCGTATGGCCCAGCTGCGCGCTGCCCCCTGGAGCGCACGCACGATGAACTGCCGCCGGCGCCAGCGCGCCAGCCATTGCCTCACGGCGCTCACCGCGTGCGCGAAACGGCCAACGTCATCGATACCGGCTGCCCCGCCGCGGCATTCGACGTCGCGCTGGTACGCAGCTCCACGATCTGACTGGCCCCACCGGCCGCGCCCTCGAGCGCCGTGTAGCTCGCGGTCCCCGACAGCGCGCGCGGGGGCAGCGCAAAGCGGCCAAAGGACAGCTGCACCATGGGGAGCGGCTGCGCGCTGAACGCGCCGGGAAACATGCTGGCCATGCCGCCAATGATATCGCGCCACTGCCACGAAGCGGTAGCAAAGGCGCCCGCGGTATCGACGTCACCCTGCACCCCTAGCGACAGCGCCCACGCGGCCATGAGCGACGCCTGAGGCTGCTGCGCCACCGTGCTGAGCGCCGCCATACCCACCCCGCTGCGACCGGCCACCAAGGTACGCAACGCCACGCGCTCGCTGGGGGCGTACTGGTCGAGCACCCAGCGCACCAGCGCCCAGCCGCTGCTGTAGCCGGCGTTGGCGGCCGAGGCGGTGAGCGCGGTGCCGGTGCCCGTCGTGATCTGGCCGGCAGGCTGCTGCTCCACGCTGCGCAGCCACGTGTGCAGGCCGCTGAAGTGCTTCCACATGATGAGCGGGCGGTCGTCGCACTGCGTGAGCTCGCACCCCACACTCGCGGCAAAACTCACCTTCTCCTTGAAGCCGCCGCCGCCAAAGGTGCGCGCGTACAGCTCTTCGGCTACACGCGCGGTGGCCTCTTCCAGCCACGGCTCCTCGAACGTGGCACCGCGCGACAACCGTTCGGCAAAGCTGGCCAGGTGCTTGGCTTCGTGCACCACCGTGGCGCGCATGGTCCGGCGCCATTCGTCGGGCGTTTCGTTGGCGCCCGCCACGCGCGCATAGAACAGCTCGTCCTGATTGCTGGCCGCGAAGGTGCTGCGCGGGTAAAAATTGCAGGCGCTCACGTACCCGGCGGTCCCGGGGAGCGAGTCGTTCACGAAGCGCGTGAAGAGCATGGTCACGCGCCCGTCGCCGGCCATGGTGCTGTTCATCGCCAGCGGGTCGCCCACCTGCTCGGCGAGCAGCGGGTACACCACGGTGTCGAACTCGGCACCCAGCTGGCGGTATTCGGCGTCCATCGCGCCAGCGCGGGGCGCGGCCACATCTTCGAGCACCACGGCCTTGGTGCCGGCATACACCACCCGCGCACGCACCGCGCGGCCGCTGGCGCAGCTGCCGGCCATGGCGGTCACCGTGGTAAGGTCACCCACCTGCAACGCGGTTGTGACCAACGCCGCGCGCTGCGCCAACGAGTTGGCGGTGCTGCGGGGGGCCGCGCGCTGCCACGCGGCCACGGCATTGCCGCCCGCGACGGCATGTTGCGCTTCCTGCTGCAGCAGCACGCCGTGCATGCCGGTTTCCTGCGGGGCCTGCGCGGCCGATACCGACGCGCGCACCCCCTGCACGCTCGCCGTGGGCGACGTGACCTGGCTGGTCACGTTGGCCAGCGCACCGGTCCCAACGCCGCGCAGTTCGAAGGACGCGCCCTGCGCTGCCCCCTGACTGCTGTTCACCACGGCCACCATGTAGCGGGCATTGCCGCCCTGCGCCCCGGTGCCGTTGGCGGCTAGCTCCACGCAGCGGGTGGCCTGGGCGCCCAGCAGCGACACCGACTCGCCAACCGCCAGCGAGAAGCGCTGCGCGACGCGCAACGGTACCATTGCCTCGAAGCTGGTGGTCGGTAGCGTAACCCGCAGCGGGAGCGCGCGGACCGCGGTGCACGGAAACGCGCCGGCGGGGAGCACCAGCTCCAGGCGCGTGGGCGAAACCGCCTGCACCGTGAGCTCGACGCCGTCGAGGGTGGCCTTGAACTGCCCCGAGCCGGCCGACAGCTGCTCGCCTTCGAGCGCCAACACAGCGCCGGCCACAGCCGTATCGGAGAGCACGCGGGTGACCTTGGCGATCGTGGCCACCGGGGCGGGCGCGGGTGTCACGGCGGGGGAAATGGGCGCCACTGCGTCGGCACCGCTGCACGCCTGCAACACCCCCAAAGCGCATGCCACGAGCGCAGCCCGACCCACGTGCCAACAGCGCACGGGCTCTGCTGCGCATTCTGCTACGTAAGTAGCTGCGGGCAAACGGTTTGACATGGAGGCGGCGAGGGTGAGCCCGATATCGTCACGTGGCGGGCGTTTTCGTTACACGCACCTGGTGGGGCAACCCTCGTGCCGGACCCGGTCATGGCGTGCCACGGGCGATTCGGGTACAGGCGCCGCGCGCCACTGCCATCTCATGCCGCTTGCCGTTGCCCGTGGGAGGCAGGTGCTATTCGCGGACGCAGGCACTCTCGCAATACTTTGACTGTATTAGCCAAACGCTAATTCTTGCGATGTATTAGCGCATAACGTGAGCCAGCGAATACCATGGGCATCCCCACGCTTCCCACTGTTTGGAACGTCTACAATCTGCGCGGATCACCGTTCTTTCAGGACACCCTCGTCCAGCACCACGATCACCGCTCACTCGACCTGTTTGTTGGACGGCACGCGGAACTCGACAGCCTCCGGCGGTATCTTCACGGCCGGGACGGCACCCGACAGGCACTTGGCGGTGTGTCCGGTGTTGGCAAGACCACGCTCGTCCAGATGTTGAAGGCGCAAGCGGTCGCGGACCACTATTTCGCCACTGAGACGCTCGTGCCTTTCATGGCAGGAGACACCCCGGAGACCTTCTTCGGCCGGGTACTTGGCGCGGTCTACGAGACGATCCTGGCGAACCGCCCCATGTGCGGTGGCAACCCGGCCATGCAAGCCGCCCAGCAGATGGTCCGCGCGGCCAGGCTGCCCACTGGCGGTGGTGGGCTGAGTCTCTTCGGATTCGGCAGCACCTTCGCCAAAGGGGTGACGCTGACCGCGCCCAAGGACATCCTGATCGACGGCCCACGCGTCCTCCGAGACCTGCTGACGATGATTCGCGAGACAGGGGAGATACGCGGATTGCTCCTGCATCTCAATAATCTTGAAAACCTCACCACGGGCGACCTCGCGGGCGCGGCAGACGTGCTGCTCAGCCTCCGGGACAATCTGCTCCTGCAGGAAGGGCTGCACGTCATCCTGGTCGGCACCACCAACGCGGTTAACGACGTGGTCAATAGGTATCCGCAGATCCGCAACGTTTTCCGGACACCGGTGCACCTCCAACCGTTACACTTGCCTGAGGTGCACGAACTCTTGCGCGTGCGCTATCAGCACTGGCGCCTCGACCGTGAACGCTTGGCGTCTCCGCCTGTTGAACCGACCGCCATCGACCTCCTATTCGAGGCCTTCCAAGGCGACTTGCGCGGTCTCCTCAAAGCGCTCGACGACGGCGCGGAAGAGTGCATCGGCCTCAGACATCCCGTCCCATCAGCAGCCACACCGTCCGTCGTGCCTCCGGTGGCGCTCGCCGAGCTCGCGGAAGCACTTCAGGCTCGCTACTACGCCCTCATGCACAGTGAGTTGGACGAACCGCGTGTCGTGCCGCTCGAGCGGTGGCTTCGCCATGATCCGGCTGCGGTCCTTACCCAGAAGGATCTCATGTCCCTCTGGTCGCTTTCGCAAGGCGGTGTGTCGCAGGTGCTCTCGGACCTGGTGGGGGCGGGCTATGTTTTCGCCCACCCCCGGAAGGGGAAAGGGGCCATTCAATACGGCCTTTCCGGGAAGAGCCGTTTAATTGGTGGGATCGTCGGATAGACTCGTGCTTTGCCAACGCTCCCGGCTTCTCCCGGTGCGTGCTTCGTCTTAAATCACACGTACCCACCCACGGGAGCCCTCGTGGCGCTCCCTTTCCCGATGGCCCAGCGATGACTCCCCCTGTGACCGACCTCTCGCGCCCCCCTCTCACCATCCTCTCGGAAGAAGAGGAACTCTTTCGCCGAGCCGTTGCCGACCTGGCTGCCGCCGAGGTAGCGCCGCGTGTGCGCGCCATGGAAGACGCGGGCAAAGTGGACTCGGCGCTCACGGCCAAGTTCTTCGAACTGGGGCTCATGGGCATCGAGCTCCCCGACGAATACGGCGGCGCCGGCGGGTCGCTCATGATGGTCACACTCGCCGTTGAGGAGCTGAGCAAGGTGGACGCGAGCGCCGCCATTCAGGTGGACGTGCAGAACACGCTCGTGAACTATCCGTTGCACCGCTACGGCAACGCCGAACAGCGCGCGCGCATTTTGCCGCGCATGACGACCGACACCATTGGCGCCTATGCGCTGTCGGAGCCGGGCTCGGGGTCGGATGCGTTTGGCTTGGCCACGCGCGCCGAACGCGCGGAAGGCGGCTGGACGCTGAACGGGTCGAAGGCGTGGATTACCAACGGCGGCGAAGCGAACCTGTTCGTGGTGTTTGCGAATACGCGCCCCGACATGGGCTACAAGGGCATTACCGCGTTCATCGTGGAGCGTGGCGACGCCGGCTTTACCGTGGGCAAGAAGGAAGACAAGCTGGGCATTCGCGCGTCGAGCACCACGAGCCTGCATTTCGAGAATGTGTTCGTGAGCGACGCCAACGTGTTGGGCGACGTGGGCACGGGGTACAAGATTGCCATCGAGACACTCAACGAGGGGCGCATTGGTATTGGCGCGCAGATGCTGGGCGTAGCGCAGGGGGCGCTGAATGCGGCGACAGCGTACCTGAAAGAGCGCAAGCAGTTCGGGAAGTCGTTGTCGGAGTTTCAGGGCATTCAGTTTCAGGTGGCGCAGGCGGCGACGGAGCTCGAGGCGGCGCGGCTTATGGTGTACAACGCGGCGCGACTGAAAGACGCGGGGCGCGACATTGCGCGCGAAGGCGCCATGGCCAAGCTGTATGCGTCGCAGATGTGCGAGCGGGTGACGTCGTTGTGCGTCGAGCTCTTTGGCGGGTACGGATATACGCGGGAGTATCCGGTGGAGAAGTTTTACCGGGATGCGAAGATCGGCACCATTTACGAGGGCACGAGCAACATGCAGTTGCAGACGATTGCGAAGGCGGTGCTCAAGTGAGTTGTGAGTAGACTGCGGTCTGCAGTCTTTGTGGGCAGCGTGGCGCTGATTGTGGCGGCCACGCTGTTGCCGTTTGGGGGGATGGCGGCGGAGCACATTCCGCCGGCGTGGTGTGTGCGCTGCGGGAGCTTGTGGCTCACCGATGTCATCAGCAACGTGGCGATGTTCGTGCCCTTTGGCGTGGCGCTGGCATTGCGGCGGTGGACGGTGTGGCGTGTGGCGGTGGCGTCGCTGCTGTTTACCGTTGGCGTAGAAGCGCTGCAGTCGGTGGGGGTGCCGCCGGGACGGTCGCCGGCGCTGGCGGATGTCATGAGCAATACCGTGGGCGGCGTGCTGGGTGCGCTGCTGGTCCTTGGGTGGCGCTGGCAGCGAGTGGCGTCGCGCGCGCAGCTGGGCGTGCTGGCGTTGGCGTGGAGCGCGCTCGTGTGTGCGGTGGTGGCGTGGAGTGGGTATATGCTCACGCCGGTGACGGGGCGTGAGGCGGCGCGCGCGACGGGCGCGAGCATTACGCCGAGTGCGTTTGGGCATGTGCCCGGGCACGGATGGTACGAGGGGCTGACCGACTCGGCGTTCGTGGGTAGCACGCGCATCAAGCGCGGTTGGAGCGGGCCGGTCATTCAGCAGATGGCGTTCGAACAGTTTCCTGTGGCGGCGGGCGTCACGGTGCGTGGTACCGACCCGCTGGACGGGCCGATTCCGCTGCTGTTCGTGCATTTGCCCAACGACAGCGCGGCGTGGCTGCAGATTGCCAAGCACGACACCGATGTGGAGCTCACGGTCTTGCGGCGTGCATGGCGGTGGGGGCTCACGATGCCCTCGGTGTATGTGCCGCAGGCCTTTGCCGATCGCACGGTGAACGATGCGCGGCCACTGACTGTCACGGCCAACGTGACGACCGCCATGCTGCGGCTGCAAACGAGTGGCGCGTACGCGGGCGCCGATTCGCTGGCGCTCACGCCGCTGTTGGGATGGACGCTCATTCAGCCACTCATCAGCACCGACTCGCCATTCGCGTGGGTGATCTCGGCGGGCTGGTTGCTCGCCCTCACATTTCCGCTGGGATGGCTGTATGCACGCAGCGGCAGTCCGTGGATTGCCATAGCGGGAGGCGCGTCGGTCGGTGGGCTACTGTATCTGCTGCCGGTGGCCTTCGAACTCGCTCCAGCGAGTAGCATGGACATGTCCGTCCTCGCAGGGGGAGCGGCACTGGGATACGTGGTGTCGCGGAGCAGCGCTTTCACTACCCGTGCGGCTGTCCGAGCGCTGAAAACATAGGTATCGTTAACTCGACAGTGCTCGTCGACTGAACGTCGCAACAGCGTGGACTGACTGCTGTTGCCCAATTTTCACTCTCTGCTGCTCCCGGTACTCCATGCATATCGCGATGATTGGCACGGGCTATGTCGGCCTCGTCTCCGGCGCCTGTTTTGCCGAGTTTGGATCGTCGGTTACCTGCGTGGACATGGATCAGGGGAAGATCGAGCGTATCCTCCAAGGTCACATGCCCATTTATGAGCCTGGGCTTGAGGATCTGGTGGCGCGGGGTGTTCAGAGCGGGCGACTGCGTTTCACGACGGATATCAAGAGTGCGGTCTCGACGGTCGATGCGGTGTTCCTGGCGGTTGGCACCCCGAGCCGTCGTGGCGATGGGCACGCCGATCTCCGATACGTCGAAGCTGCGACGATAGATGTCGCGCAGGCGCTGCGCGGGTACACCGTCATTGTCACCAAGAGCACCGTCCCCGTGGGCACGGGCCGACGGGTGGCGCAGCTCATTCGCGACACCAACCCCGAGGCCGATTTCGATGTGGCCTCGAACCCGGAGTTCTTGCGCGAAGGTTCGGCCATTGGTGACTTCATGCGCCCCGATCGCGTGGTCATTGGCTGCGAAACGCCACGCGCCGAAGCGGTACTGCGTGAGCTGTATCGCCCGCTGTTCTTGAGCGAAACGCCTATGGTGATCACGAGCCTCGAAACGGCGGAGCTCACCAAGTACGCGGCCAACGCGTTTCTGGCCACCAAGATCACGTTCATCAACGAGGTGGCCGACCTCTGCGAGAAGCTCGGTGCCAACGTGCAGGACGTGGCGCGCGGCATGGGGCTCGACGGGCGCATTGGCAAGAAGTTCTTGCACGCGGGCCCTGGCTACGGCGGCAGCTGCTTTCCCAAGGACACGCTCGCGCTGGCGCGTACGGCGCAGGATGTGGGGAGCCCGGTGCGTCTCGTGGAAACGGTGGTGCAGATCAACGATCGTCGCAAAGGCGCGATGGCCGGGCGCATCATGAACGCCTGCGGTGGCAGCGTGCGCGGTAAGACCATTGCGGTACTGGGGGTAGCCTTCAAGCCCAACACCGACGATATGCGCGACGCGCCAAGCCTGTCGATTGTTCCGGCGCTGCAGGATGCGGGGGCGCACGTGAAGGCGTTCGACCCGGCGGCAATGCACGAGGCCGGTCCGCTGCTGCCGGGGGTGGAATGGTGCGACGACCCGTATGCGGCGGCGCAGGGGGCGCATGCGGTGGCGCTGATTACGGAATGGAACGAGTTCCGCGGGCTGGACCTCGAGCGGTTGGGAGGGGCGATGGCGGCTCGGGTGTTCGTGGACCTGCGCAATGTGTACCGGCCGGAGGTAGTGAGGGCGCAGGGGTTTCGCTACGAGAGTATTGGGCGGGCGTAGGGGGCTCTGTTCCGACGAAACGATGGAATAGGGAGAAGTTTCGATGCACCGTCGTTGAAGGAATACCGAAGGCTAGGATATCTTCGTGTCCCGGTGTATTGCCGTTGACATTACGGGAAATGTCCGTAATTTTACCGGTATAACCTTTCTGGAGCGTAGAATGGCGACCACACTTCGGCTCGAAGCAACGTTTAACGACGCCTCGGATGTCGAGCAGGTCGAGCGCCTCCAAGCGGTGCTCAAGACCGGCAATGCCGACCTGATCCGTAACGCACTGCAGTTGATGGATTGGTGTGTCAGCCAGGTGCGTCAGGGGCGTCACATTGCCAGCGTGACGGAGGACGGGGCGGTGCGAGAGTTCGATATGCCAATGCTTGAACGGGCGCGCACGACGAACCGCGTCAGCGTGAGCGATGCCGCCTACAGTCAGATGATGGCGCTCATCGAGCACCCTCCGGAGCCCACCGCCGAGCTCCGTGAACTCTTCGCACGCCCCAGTGCCGTCACGGCGCGATGATCATTCGACGTATCGCCAAGGCGGATGGCGGGGGTGGGTTCTCCTGTGGAGAGCCCACCCTCGATGCATTTCTCGTGAAGCACGCCTATCGCAACGATCAGGCGGGGATTGGACGGGCGTACGTCATTCTCGACGCGCCGGATGCCACCGAGATCCTCGGCTTCTACACCCTATCCGCCAGCAGTGCGACCCCCGAGCTGTTGAAGCCCGTCCTCGGTAGTGGGTTACCGAAGTATCTGCTCCCGGTCTCGTACATTGGCATGTTCGCTGTGACCACAAGCCGCCAAGGGCAAGGGATCGGCAGTGAGTTGATGCGCGACGCGCTGATGCGGAGTGCGGCCGCCGCTCACGCGGTCGGCCCAACTGGTGTTTTCCTTCACTCGCGCGACGAAAAAAGCACGGCGTTCTATACAAGAATCGGGTTTGTCTCGCTTGGCACCGAGGCGACACACCGACCGATGTTCATCCCTATGAGCGTCGTCCAACGCATGATGAACGACCAAGCCTCTCGCAGCACCCTTCGGGCTCCAGCCCCCGGATGATGCTCGGCACCACGCCCCCGTCGCGGCGTGAGGCGGATGGGAGCCTGCGGGCGTCTGCGATCAAGCCCTGCTCGACATTGCTGTGAGGGGGTTGGCTATCGCGGCAGGTGTGGCATACTTCTGATATGCTCGAAGCCCTTGCGAACGCTCTCAACTCGCTGCTGTACGTGCTGCGCCCCATGGTCTTTGGCGCGGGCGTGCTGGCGGGTATTGGCGCCGTAGCCTCGTGGGCGGTGCGGACGCGCCGCATTTCGCCCTTTTCCGGTGGGGCGCGGTTCATTCGCGAGCGCGTGGACCCGGTGCTCATTGCGCCCATGGAGCGCAAGCTGCTCCGCGCGGGGGGCACGCCCTACGCTGCGCCGTGGTGGGCGCTGGCGGCGGTGGTGGTCGGGGGGCTGCTGCTCATTTCGGGCATTCAGTTCTTGCGCGACCAGCTGGTGATGATGGCCTTCGCCTCGCAGAGCGGCGCGGGACTGCTCATGCTGGCCGTCAAGTGGACTTTCAGCGTGCTGCGCATCGCGCTGTTCGCGCGCGTGATCTCGAGCTGGGTGGGCGGGGGTCCGTACAGCAAGTGGTGGCGGTGGAGCTATGTGCTCACCGAGTGGTTCCTGGCGCCGCTGCGCAATGTGATTCCGACCATAGGCATGATCGACATCTCGGTCCTCGTGGCGTACTTCGGCCTGGGGATCCTGGAGTCCGTCATTACCCGCGCGATTTTTTGAGATCCGAGTGCTGAGTGCTTCGTGCTCAGCGCGCGCGGTGAGAGGTCGAGCGTCGAGACGTCAGCCTGGATAGGCGCGAGATTCGAGGAACTCAGGGCTGAGCAGCGAGGACGTGCGGTTGGGAAAACCGCCCCCGCGGGTCCTCGCCGCTTCCCTCTGCGTTCCTGCCCTCTCACACCTTTCCCGAGCGCAGTTGTGAAGTCTGCGACTCTCGCTCGCAATGCTCAGAACTCGGATCGTACCAAATCGACGACAAGCGGTTGGTGCTCGCTCGGGTATCCCCCCAGCACCTGTGCCTCGACCGGCACCACGTTCGGCGAGCTGAACACGTGGTCGATGCGCACCGGGAATACGCCGGCGTGCATGGTGTAGCCAAGGCCCGCCCCGGCCCGCCCGAAGGCATTGAGGTATCGCCTCCAGTCTCGACGCAGAATGGCGCTGCCAAAAGGCAGATTGAAGTCGCCGGCAATGATCACGGGTCCGGTTTCCTGTTGCACCAGGCTCGCGATGACGGCGCTGGCGTTGCCGCGTTCGGCGATGGAACGCTGGAGTGCATTGCGAATACGCTGACGATCGGTGGTCTCGAGCCAGCGCACGGTGCCGAGTGCGTCGCGGGGGCTCGGGAGGTGGACCGCGTAGAACACGAGGTCGCCCATGAACGTGTTGAGTTGGTAGCGTACGCCGCTGTCGCCCCAGCGGAGTGCGGTGTGTTGCGACGAGCGGGGGTCGACGAGTTGGCTGACGTCGGCCATGCGTCGCACCGGCCACTTGGACACGAGACAATGCCTGCCCTGCACGTGCACGGCGAGTCGCGTGAGGCTGGTGGCGGCGACGGCGCGGAGGCTGTCGGCGACGACGGTTTTGCAGTCCTGCAGCAGCACGACGTCGGCGTCCCACGTTTGCAGGTCGCGTCGGATGCGCTCGGCGACTTCGGTGCGGAGGTCGGTGTTGTAGGTGACGACTCTGAGCGCGCGCGATGAGGCATTGGCCGGCGCGCGCGCGGGGAGCTCGAACTGGGCCGCGCCGAAGAGGGTGACGAGCGCGCCAATGGCGGCGGCAACGACGGTGCGCCAGCCGGCGAGAAAGGCGAGGGGGACGAGGAGCGCCCATGGCCAGAGCAGCCACCAGCGGGGGGCGAAGGCGAGGAGCATGCCGAAGGGGCTCGCGTCGGCGGTCATGGTGAGCGCAACGCACACGCCAATGCTGATCAGCGCGTACGTCCACACGATGGACGTGATGAGGTAGTGCGTGCGGTTCGTTGTCTGCAGACTCATCTTGCGGGCGCCCCCAACCATCGTCGATCACCGCAAACGGAATGCGGTTCGCCTGGGGATCAATGTATTATGCCTCCGAAAAACGAATGCGGCGGGGCGACCAAGTCGCCCCGCCGCATTCAGCCTCACGAGCCGGAATTCAGCTCAAACCTTCCGACGGCGGCGGGCCGAAACGGCGATCGCCGCGCCACCCGCGAGAAGGAGCGACAGCGAAGCCGGTTCCGGAACTTGATTGACCGGCGGAGCAACGGCCGGGCCCGACCCGACGGTGATCAAGCCGCTCTCGATACCCAGCTTGAAGTCGAAGTAGTTATCGAAGGGGTCGACGTCATTGAGCTGATAGACCAAGCTGTTGGTGCTGTTGAGCGACGTCCAGATACCCGTCAGCGCGGCGACGTTGGTGGTGGTGAACCAACCCGTGTGCAACCGCTCGTTGAGGAATCCGGTCGTTGCGGAGCCGATGATCGTACCGTTACTGGTCGTCTCGTTGGTCGAGACAGCTCCCCAGTTTCCAAGATCTTGGCCGTTGACCAACAGCGTGTTGTCGTTGCGATCGAAATTGCCAAAGCCGGTATCACCATCGTACAACGTGAATCGGAACGAGGCGCGGCTCAGTCCACCACCGAGCAGCATCAGGTTGCCAGCGGTAAAGCCAGTCTGGGTACCGATGGTGAGCGGGTTGGCGTTGGCAAAGCCTTCGTAGAGCTGCGATGCAGCGAGCTGGGATACCAACCGGTTGCCGTTGGTCCCCACGAGGTCGGCGACGACGCCACCGATGACACTCACACCAGCGGGGAGCGCTCCGCTTGGCGAGGCGAGCTGGGCGCTCACCATGTTGGGGGAGACAGCGAGGGCAGCGAAAGCTGCCGACAGAATGACCTTTCGCATGACGTATCCGATGGAGGGAGGAAGAGGGGCCACGCGGACAGAATTTCAACTTGCGTGCCAAGGCAAGTTCGGGAGCTAAGTGCTATGCAGAGAGCACTTTAGAGGAAGTGTGGACACATTCAATGTGTTGCCCCAATGCCACAGATGTTGCAAGAAATGATAGGCCCGCGCGATAAGGTGACGAGTTTGTCATGTTGGCTTGCTACGGGATGCGATTTAGCTGCCGAAAAATTTCAGGAACCGTGAGCAAGGGGCTGGTGTTTTGAGGGGTGTTAGGACCGATCGGTCCTAAACCGACTGAAACTCGTTTACACTGGAGATATAACAGATGCGCAAGCTTTCCCTGCTCGCCGTTGCCGCCGTGATGGCCTTTGCTGCCCCGACTGCGGCTCAGGCGCAGGACAAGAACATCGTCGAAGTCGCGGTTGCCGCGGGTTCGTTCAAGACCCTCGCCAAGCTCCTCGGCGATGCCGGTCTCGTAGAGACGCTCAAGGGCCCGGGCCCGTTCACGGTGTTCGCGCCGACCGACGAAGCGTTCGCCAAGGTCCCGGCCGCGACGCTCCAGGCGCTCGCCGCCGACAAGAACAAGCTCAAGGCCGTGCTGCTGTACCATGTGGTTGCCGGAAAGGTCATGGCCGCCGACGCGCTGAAGCTCGCCGGTAAGGGCGCCAAGACGGTCGAAGGTTCGGAAGCCAAGATCACCGTCGTGGGCGGCGCGCCGTTGATCAACCAGGCCCATATCGTCAAGACGGACATCCTGGCCTCGAACGGCGTGATCCACGTCATCGACGCCGTGATTCTTCCGCCCGCCAAGTAAGCTGCAGCGGTCTGAAAAACGCCCCGCTCTCGAAATGAGAGCGGGGCGTTTTTGCTTTCGCGCGCACCTGTGGCGACGCCGCAGCGGCTGTCGTGGCTTTGCTACATTTATGGACGAGCTCGCCTTATTCGCCAATGGCTACAGATAGCTAACCACATCAAAATAAATGACTTCCAGAGCTGGTATACCAACGGCGCAGCAGGCACGACAATTGATTTCCGGAGACATTATCTCCCGTATCCAATTGGCTTCAGCCCCGGCTCAGTATGTCCCGTCGCCTCAACTTCGCCCCGCTCGCGCTCGCCCTGACCCTCGGCGTCAGCGCCCTGTCGACGTCGGCCTCCGCGCAGGCGCCGGTCAACGGCAATCTCACCTTCCGTGGTGACGCCGGCAGCAACGGCACACTCAACGGCGGGGGCTTCACGGCGGCCGTCGGCCCCTATCGCGCCGACCTCGCCTTCGGCCCCACGCTCACGCTCAACAACGCCATCATCTGGTGTGTCGACTGGTCGCATTTTGCGCCCAGCAATGGGAGCGTGGACAGCTACCGCCTGAGCGCGATGAAGCTCGGGGCCGACCTGTCGCAGACGCGCCAGAACAGCTTCACCAAGTACCTCCAAGCCGCGTGGCTTTTCGAGCAGGTTGCGGTGAACGGTGGCAGCTACAACGTGACGGGCACCGCGTACTCCGCGAAGAACGTGCAGGGCACCGTGTGGGAGCTCATGGACCCCGCCGCCTTCAACCCGTCGGGCAACACGAACGGTAGCAACGTGGGCGAGGTCGCCACCGGCAACTACGACGCGAACAGCTACTTCAACGTGAGCAGCACGCTGCCGGGTAATCTGTCCACGTCCAACCTGACGATGGATTGGTACGTGCAGAGCGACTATCGCACCGGCAACGAAAGCTCGACGATGCACCAGGAGTTCATGGTGGGCGTCGCCCGCGTGCCGGAACCGGCGAGCATGGCGCTGCTGCTGACGGGCTTCGCGGGACTGGGTGCAGTGGCACGCCGTCGGAAGTCGCGGAGCTGAGGGCTCGGAATTCCACGGTTACGCCCAGTCATTCCGCGGGGTTTATTCCCCGCATGACACGCATGCTCTCCCCGCTTTTCGCGCTGGCGCTCGTCGCGGCGCAGGCCTCCGCACAGCCGGCCGACCTCATCGTCACCAACGCGCGCATCTACACGGCCGACGATTCGCGGCCCCTCGTCGAGGCCTTCGCGGTCCGCGGGGGCCGCATCGTCTTCACGGGCTCGGCGCGCGAGGCCGCCACGCTCAAGGGGCCCAACACGCAAACGCTCGACGGCCAGGGGCGGACGATCATCCCCGGCATGGTCGACGCGCATGCCCACTTCAGCAGCTTCGCGAAGAAGCTGCGCAGCGTGGATCTCGTGGGCACCAAGAGCTACGACGAGGTCATTGCCCGCGTGGTGGAGCGCGCCAAGAGCACCCCCAAGGGGTCGTGGATCATTGGCCGCGGCTGGGATCAGAATGCGTGGGGCAACACGGCGTTCCCCACACACGACGCGCTGAGTGCGGCAACGCCTGATCATCCGGTGCTCCTCGAGCGCATTGACGGGCACGCGCAGCTGGCCAACGCGGCCGCGATGCGCATTGCCGGACTCACGGCGACCACAAAGGAGCCGAGCGGCGGCAAGATCGTGCGCGACGCCAAGGGCATGCCCACGGGCGTGCTCGTGGACAACGCCGAGTCGATTGTGAGCAAGAAGGTACCTGACCCCTCGATCGACGAGTGGCGCGCCATGCACAAGGACGCCGTCAAGGTCATGCACCGCTGGGGACTGGTGGGCATGCACGATGCCGGCGCGTCGCGGGCCATGATCGACCTGTACGAAGACATGGCGCAGAAAAAGGAGCTCGACCTGCGCCTCTACATCATGATTTCGGATAACGCCGAGGCGCTGCAGCACTACTTCGGCGTGGGGCCGCGTTCGGCGCTCTACGACGGCCAGCTCTGGGTGCGCGCCGTGAAGCTGTATGCCGACGGCGCCATGGGCTCACGCGGCGCGGCGCTGCTCGAGCCCTACAGCGACGACCCGAACAACAACGGGCTGCTGCTGTCGGCGCCGGGGCACATTCAGGAGGTGGCCGAGGCGGGGCTCAAGGCGGGCTTTCAGATCAACACGCACGCCATTGGTGATCGCGGCAATCGGGTGGTGCTCGATGCCTACCAGAAGGCGCTCGACAAGGTGCCGGCGGCGAATCATCGCTTTCGGGTAGAGCACGCGCAGATTCTGCATCAGGATGATATTCCGCGCTTTGCGCAGCTGGGCGTCATTCCCAGCATGCAGGCCAGTCACCAGACGAGTGACATGTACTGGATTGGCAAGCGCCTGGGCCCCACCCGCCTGTATGGCGCGTACGCGTGGCAGTCGCTGCTGCAGACTGGCGTGATCATTCCCAACGGGAGTGACTTTCCGGTGGAGGAAGTGAACCCGCTCATTTCCTTTCACGCGAGCATCGCGCGGCAGGACGCGCGCGACTGGCCCACGGGCGGCTGGCTCCCGGCCGAACGCATGTCGCGCGAGGACGCGCTGCGCAGCATGACGCTGTGGGCGGCGTACGCGGGCTTTCAGGAGAAGGACATGGGGAGCATTACCCCGGGCAAGTACGCGGACTTCGTGGTGCTGGATCAGGACATCATGCGGGTGCCGGTGGAGCTGGTGTTGGCGACGCGAGTGGTGGGGACGTACCTGGGGGGACGGAAGGTGTACGGGCAATAAGGATTGGAATACCGGAGGGATGCGCGGCGGCGGACTTCTCCTGCGGTTACTGCGGACGGTGGCGTTGGATATGGCGGTGGGGGCTTTGGAGGTCGGATGCCGGACTGGTTCGGATGGTCGGATTGACGGAAGGGGTTGGC
>VYKS01000079.1_pt1 | contig 63885 bp, 64 predicted proteins | sample 5114511 | NCBI WGS metagenome assembly VYKS01 (sample SAMN12291795, study PRJNA351875) | freshwater metagenome | isolation source: freshwater lake | place: USA: Michigan, Gull Lake | collected 2011-07-05 | reverse complement strand
CTGCGGCACCGGTCGCCGCTGACCCGGCCCCGGTGACCGAGCCGGCTCCGACCCCTGCCGAGCCCGTTGCGCAGACGCCCCCTCCCGTCACTGAGCCTGTGGCAGACCCGGTAGCCGCGCCGGTCGAAACCCCCGCAGAAGGCGGCGGAACCATGTGGCTGATCCTGGCCGCGCTGGGCGGTGTCGCCGCGCTGATCGCCGGGGCGATGCTGTTGCGCCGTCGTCGCGAGGATGCGCCGCTGATCGAGGACGAGGTTGCCCGCGCCGCACCGGTCGAGCCGGTCCGCACGCCGGTTGCAGCACCGCGTGCCGCCGATCCGGTGGTCGAGCGTCCGATTGCCAATCCGGTCGCCGCCGCGCCGGCCTTCGTTGCGCCCCGCCATGAGCCGGAGCTGCGCGGTGAGGCTGCGCCGTTCGTGAAGCCCAAGGCACCCGCGCCGAAGGCGGATGCGCCCAAGCCGGCGCTCGAAAATGCCGAACTGTCCGATGCCGATCCGGCGGACGTTGCCGCGGTTCTGGGCGGAGCGCGCCCGACGGGCAGCCGCCCGCAGCTGGAACTCGCGATGCGCCCGATCCGGGCGGGCATGAGCCGCCGCGGCGCGAGTGTCGGCTTCGAGCTGACCGTGGCCAATGCCGGTGGCGCGCCTGCGGAGGACGTGCAGATCGGCGCGTTCATCCTGGGCGAGCACAGCGCGCAGCAGAGCGACATCGAACGCATGCTGACCAACCCGCCCAAGGGCTCGAGCCTGTCGGCCGAGACGATCGCGCCGGGTGACGGCGCGACGTTGGAGGCGATGCTGACGATGCCGCGCGACAAGGTCGATGCGATCGCGGGTGACGATGACGCCTTCACCCCGGTGCTGGTCGCCGATGCCCGTTACCGCCTGCCCGACGGGCGTGAGGGCCGCACCGCTGCCGCCTTCCGCATCGGGCGCAGCAATGGTGGTACGCAGCTGGAGCCGATCGCGATCCAGGACGACCCGTCGATGTACGCCGATGTCGAGGCCGAACTGGTCGGTGTCCCGGCCAAGGTGTGACGGCTTCCCCCAACTCCCGCCCCGGTTTGCGCCGGGGCGGGGTGTTTTTCCGGCAGGTCCGCGCATTTTTTGGTGCGCGGGCCTGCCTTCTCCATGCTAGGCGCGGGCCGTGACTGCGACGCCCCTTCGCGCGACGACCGCGCTGACCACAATTCTGCTCTTCGCGACCCCCGCTGTCGCGCAAACCAGCCAGCAGCCGACGGTGATCACGCCGCCGGTCGGCAATTTCGACATCAATCCCAATCCGACGCCGCGCCCCAGTCCTACCCCTGCGCCGCAGCCTGCCGTGACGCCGGTCCCGATCCCGCCGCGCGCGACTCCGACACCAGCGCCGACACCGCGCACCGCGCCGCAGCCGACCGCGCGGCCCGAGGCGCAGCCCAGCGCCCAACCAACTCCGCAGCCGAGCGCGACGCGCTTCGGGCCGTCCGACTTCACGCCGGTGGCGACGCCGCAACCGGGTGCGGTGCCGGGCGCTGTGACGCCGACTGCGGCCCCGGAAGCTCCGGCGGACGCGGACATTCCGGTGTGGGTATGGCTCGCGCTGGGCGGGGCGGGCGGATTGGCCGTCGGGCTGGTCGCGACCCTCCTGATGATGCGCCGTCGGCGCCGTCGCGAGGCGGACGCCGAGGTCGAGATCGTCGAAACGCCGGTGGTGGCGCCACCGCCGACGCCGGGTCCGCCTGCCCGCGCGGGCATGGTGACGACGAAAGTGCCGCTGCGACCCGCCCCCGAGCCAGCCGCACCCGCAGCACCGGTTGCGCAGACCGCACCGGTCGCGCCGGTACCGCCGCCGGCAGGGCCGCTCGTCACCGAGATTCGCCCGCTGCGCGCCGCGATCCGCGACGGCATCGTGACGATCGACTTCGAGCTGTACATCCAGAATCGCGGGCCGGAATCGGCGGATAATGTTCGCGCGGTGCTGGGCCTGTTTGCCGCCAATGCCGATCAGGACGCGCAGATCGCGGCTTTCCACGGCGCGGCGCGCATGGCGCCTGGGTCGGAGCCGTTCAGCATCGCGCCGGGCGGCATCCACATGCTCAAGGGGCAGGTGACACAGGCGGGCGAGCAGATGCGCGTCGTGAATGTTCAGGGCAAGCCGATGTTCGTGCCGATCGTGCCGGTCGCGCTGAAATGGTATGCCGGCCTGTCGATCCGCACACTGCGCGACAGCTTCATGATCGGGACCGTCCCGGCACAGGGCAGCGACCGGCTCGGGCCGCTCTGGGTCGAGCGCGCGGCCGAAGGCTTCGGGCGGCTGGCGGCGAAGCGGTATGTGCCGAAGGACGCGGCTGGAGCCTAGCGCAGCAGTAGCACGAGCAGGACGAGGATCGCCGCGCCTGCGATCAGCAACACCGCCATCATCCGGCTGAGATTGCCGAGACCGCGCCACGGAAGCGCTTCGTCGAGTAGCGGGCTGTCCGGTGTGATCGTTGCCGGATCGACGCCGGTCTCGTGGGTCAGGGCGGTGGCGAACCGATCCCATGTGTCGGGGGCGTTGGCGATGTCGGTGGGGAGGACGTTCAGGAGCGAGCGGAACACGTCGCCTGCCGTCTCCCAGTTGGGTGCGTCGGCATAGTCGAGCGTGACGCCGAAGGTTGCCTCGACCTCATCGATTGCCGCGATTTCATCGCCGTCGGTGCCGAGGCCGACGCTGACGGGTTGGTGCTTATCCATTGGCGTTGATCGCTAACAGGTTGTGGGCAGCCCGCCAATCAAGAGGGGCGGGTGGGCGCGAGGATGCCGGACGACACAGAAATCCTCCCCGGAACGGGGAGGGGGACCGCCGCCGCAGGCGGTGGTGGAGGGGGCCCGAGGGAAGCGATTGGCTTCGGGTAGGGCCCCCTCCGTCAGCGCTTCGCGCTGCCACCTCCCCGTTCCGGGGAGGATTTTTCGCCTGTTGCATCTCGCCCAACGAAAAGGGGCGGCCCGTTGCCGGACCGCCCCCTTTGTTCAGCAAACGGATCGCTTGCCGCACGAGATCCCGGCCTGCGCCGGGATGAGTCCGGAGCGCCTTGCGGCGCTCAGGCTCACTTGATCTCGACGGTCGCGCCGGCTTCTTCGAGCTGCTTCTTGAGCTTCTCGGCTTCGTCCTTCGACACGCCTTCCTTGACGGCCTTCGGCGCGCCCTCGACGAGAGCCTTCGCTTCGGTCAGGCCGAGGTTGGTGATGGCGCGGACTTCCTTGATGACGTTGATCTTCTTGCCACCGTCGCCGGTGAGGATCACGTCGAACTCGGTCTGCTCTTCAGCGGCCGGAGCGGCACCGCCAGCAGCGCCACCGACAGCGGCAACCGCGACCGGAGCAGCGGCGCTGACGCCCCACTTCTCTTCGAGGAGCTTCGACAGCTCAGCTGCTTCGAGGACGGTCAGTTCCGACAGCTGGTCAACAAGAGCGTTCAGGTCAGCCATTTGATATTCCCTTCAAAAATTCAGATTGGTTCGAAAAATCGCAAATGAACGACGGCTCAGGCCGCGTCCTTCTCCGCATAGGCATTGAACACGCGGGCGAGCTGCGCCGCGGGTGCCTGGGTGATCGACGCGAGCTTGGCTGCCGGTGCCTGAAGCAGGCCGACAATCTTGCCGCGCAGTTCGTCGAGCGAAGGCAGCGATGCGAGCGCCTTCACGCCTTCCGCGTCGAGCAGCATGCTTCCCATCGCGCCGCCGACGATCTCGATCTTGTCGGTCGTCTTGGCGAAATCCGACACCACCTTGGCGGCGGCGACCGGATCGGTCGAATAGGAAAGCGCCGTCGGACCCGTCAGCAGGTCCGCGAGCACCGCATAATCGGTGCCCTCGATCGCGATCTTGGCAAGGCGGTTCTTTGCGACCTTGTAGCTCGCGCCAGCGTCACGCGCCTTGTTGCGGAGGTCCGTCGACTGCTTGACGGTCATCCCGAGGTTGCGGGTGACGACCACCACTGCGACCTCGTTGAAGGTGCTGTTCAGCTCGGCAACGGCCTGGGTCTTCTGAGAACGATCCATGCCTGTCTCCTCACTATGCCCCGGCCAGGGCCGGAGCGGTTACGCCAGAGACCGGGCGGCTGCCCGATCCCCAATGTCCGTGGGGGCATGATCGTCAGGGCCGGAAGGGTCCGGCGGGCTGACCCGGACGCTCCGCATGTGCGGGCACGACCGGCGTAAATCTCTGTCCCCGTCTTGGCGGGAAATTAAGTGCGGCCAGTTGCCGCACACCCACTGTCTCGGACGGAACGCGCACCGGTTGCCCAGCGACGCGAAGGCGCGCTCATAGCGGGTGGGGGACAGGAGTCAAGGGTGGGGGGGCAATCCAATCCTCCCCCGCAAGGGGGAGGTGTCAGCAAAGCTGACGGAGGGGGAGGGCGGCGATGCCCTTAAGGCTCAAGCCGTAGTGCTTCCTCCCCCTCCGTCGCCTTCGGCGCCACCTCCCCCTGGCGGGGGAGGATTAAGGGACTTACTCCACCGGCGCGGTCTGGTTACCCGACGTGTCGCCACGCTGGACGCGGGCGGTCATGCCGGTGGCTTCGGCGTCGTCCTGGATCTGCGCTTCGTCCGGCTGCACCGCTTCGGTGACGGGAGCGGTGGCGGTATTCTCGACCACCAGCGGGGCGGGTTCGGCGATGTTTTCCTCGGGCAGGTCTTCGGTCAGCTCCATCGCGTTGACCGCGTTCTCGGCGGGTGCGCTTTCCTCCGATGCGCCCGAGCAAGCGGCGAGCGCGGCTGCGGCGGCAAGGGCGGTGGCGAGCTTGAGCGTACGGCGATAGTTCATCTGGTGTCTCCCGGTATTGTTCAGCGCGCGGACTGGGCCTGGGTGGCCGAGCGCGCCTCGATCTTGGATGCGAGCGTCTTGTCCCAGTTATAGGGATCGCCGCGGAAATTCATCGTGCCATTCGCACTGCCATAGGCTGTCCAGTAGAGCAGATAGACCGCGACCTGCTTTTGCAGCGGGACGCGCGTCGTCTGGCCACCGGCGACGGTCTCGGCAACCTTTTCCGGGGTCCAGACCGGATCGCCGGCCATCAGCAGATTGGCGAGGTCGGCCGGGCGTTCGAGCCGGATGCAGCCATGGCTGGCCAGCCGGTCGAAGCGCGAGAAGGTCCCCTTGGTCGGTGTATCGTGCAGATAGACCGCGAAGGGGTTGTTGAAGTCGAACTTGAACTTGCCCAGCGCCGAATGCGAAGGCTGTTGCTGCAGGCGGCGGTTGGCGCCGGTGCCGATCACCTTGAACCCGTTGCGCGCGAGATAGGCCGGTCCCTTGGGAAACAGTTCGCGCGCGGCGATGCCGGCGGGGACGTTCCAGGGCGGGTTGATGACCACCGAATGGATGTTGGACACCAGCATCGGCGTCTCGCCGCCGCCGGGCTTGCCGGTCACGCCGCGCATCGACATCACCGGGCGGTCGCCCTCGAACACCGCGACGCTGGCCGAGGCGATGTTCACCTGAACGCGGTCGGTCGGCATCGACTTGGGCATCCAGCGCCAGCGTTCCATGTTCGCCATGATCTGACGCACGCGCGCCTCGACCGGCACGTTGAGCGCGGTCAGCGTCCCGCTCGACACGGTGCCGGTGGGGTTGAGGCCATAGCGGCGCTGGGCGCGGATCACCGCCTCTTTCAACTCGGCGTCAAAGCTGTTGCCGAGCCGGGCGACGCCGTCATCCTCGACCGCCAGCCGGGCGCGCAGCGCGGCCACGCGCGGGCCGGTGGCGCCAACGGTCATGTCGGGACCGGCGGGAATGGCGGACCAACCGCCCGCCGCCTCGATCAGGCGATAGCGGGCAAGACCGGCGCGCAGCGTCTCATAGCCCTCGTACGGCGGGGCGAGGTCGGCAAACCATTGCGCCAGCCGGTTGTCGGCCAGCGCGCGGGTGAGGCCGGGGATCGGGTCCCACGCCGCCGGGCGCAACGCCCAATCCTCCTGGAAATCGGCGGTGTCGAGGCGACCGATATGGATCGCGCGGGCATAATCGAGCGCGGCGCGGACCAGCCCTGCGTCATCGGCGGGGAGCACCTCCGCCGCCTGGGTCGAATAGCGCAGGCCATGCGCGATCCGGCCCTGCACGATGATGCGGCGCAGCTGATCGGCCTGAGCCGGGGTGACGACGGGCAGGGGCAGCGCGACCGGAGCCGGCTGGACCTGAACCGGCGCGGCGGTCGGCGAAGCGCTGGGCGTCGGCGACGGTGCGGCGGTCTGTGCGAGCGCAGCGCCTGCCGTTGAGAGTGCCAGAGCGGCCGCGGCCAGATGCGGCCCGGTTCGTGCGAACATCGAAAACTGCTTCCTTTTCACCGGTGCGGGCGATGATAAGGGCGGTGTCGGCGCTTGTCACCCGCCGACGCGCCCGATCACGCCCCCGTTTCAGACTGATGCGTTCAACTTGGTCCCGGCGACACCGATGACGATCAGCGCCATGAACCCGGCCTGTACCAGCGACACCTTGTCTCCGAACAGGATCACCCCGCCAAGGATCACGCCGACGGCGCCGAGCCCGGTCCAGATCGCATAGGCGGTACCCGCCGGGATGTCGCGCATGGCGAGCGCGAGCAGCGCCATGTTGATGAAGCTGAGTACGATCGGCACGGCCGCCGCCTGCCACGTACCGGCGGTGGCGGCCCATTTCAGGCTCAAGGCCCAGACGATTTCGGTGAACACGGCAATGCCGAGGATGATCCACGCCATGCGGGGTCTCCATGCGTGCGGGCTCGGGATAAGCGGGCGCGCGGGCCGGAAACCCGTAAGAGGCGGCGCGCCGTACCGGGTGGTCCCGGTGGTCGGGGTGGCTCATACCCCCGGGAGGGTGAGGGTCAACCCCTGGCGAGGCGCACCAGCGCCTCGTCGAGCGCGGAGAGGAAGCGCGATCGGTCCTGTTTCCCGAACGGAGCGGGGCCGCCAATCTGGTCGCCGCCGGCGCGCAGATCGGCCATGATCGCGCGCGTCGCGATCGCCGCGCCGATCGAGCTGGTGGTAAAGGGCTTGCCGGTCGGTGCGAGCACGGTCGCGCCCGCCTTGAGGCAGCGGTCGGCGAGGAGGATGTCGGCGGTAACCACCACCGTTTTCGGCCCCGCACGCTCGGCGATCCAGTCGTCTGCCGCGTCGAACCCGTCCGAAACGATGCTGCGCGTGATCAGCGGATGATCCGGGATGCGGATGAAGCTGTTGGCGACGATCGTCACCGCCACCTCGCGCCGCCACGCCACCTTGTAGATCTCGTCCTTTACCGGGCAGGCGTCGGCGTCGACGAGGATGTTGAGGGGGGCGGTCATATCGTCTCTCTCAGCCCCTCCCCCGAAAGGGGAGGGACTTGAGCGGCTCACTTCTTCGGCGGCTTGCCACGATGGGGCTTGGGCGCGCGCGGCGGTTGGCCAGCGCCGGGACCGGCAGGACGCGCGCGGTGCATCGGGCGGCTATGGTTGCGCGGTTTGCCGTGACGCGGTTCGTGGTCGCCGCGCGTGCCCGGAGGGGGCGGGCCGTCGGCCTGCTCGATCAGCACATCCTCGTCCGGACCTGCCGATTTGGCCACTTCGCGCGCGAAGCGGTCGGCGATGGCGCGCGGCACCTGAAAGCGGGTTTCGCCCGCGCCGATGCGGATCGCGCCGATCTCGCTCTTGGTGACGTGACCACGACGGCAGATCAGCGGCAGGATCCAGCGCGGATCGGCATTCTGGCGGCGGCCGACATTCATGCGGAACCAGATCGTGTCGTCGAAGCCGGGGCGATGCACCGCGCCGCGCGCGGGGCCGTCGGCGGGGGCGCGGTCGATCAGTTCCTCGGGCGCGGGCATCGACGCGCGATGCGCGCGGACCAAGGCGGCTGCGATATCCTCCGCCGTCATCTTTTCCATCAGCTCGGCGGCGAGTGCGCGATCATCCTCATCCGCCTCGATCGGGGCGGTGATCTTCTCGATCAGGCGGTCGCGGTCCTTGGCTTTGATGTCCTCGACGCTGGGGACGGGCAGCCACTCGGCGTTGATCTTAGCCTGCTTCAGCGTCATTTCGACCCGGCGGCGGCGCGGGTAGGGGACGATGAGCACGGCTGTGCCCTTCTTCCCCGCGCGCCCGGTACGGCCCGAACGGTGCTGCAGCGTCTCGGCATCGCGCGGCAGCTCGACATGCACGACCAGGCTCAGCGTCGGCAGGTCGATGCCGCGCGCGGCAACGTCGGTGGCGACGCACACGCGCGCGCGGCGGTCGCGCAGCGCCTGGAGTGCGGCGTTACGTTCGCTCTGGCTGTGCTCGCCCGACAGTGCGACGGCGGCAAAGCCACGCTCGGTCAGGCCGGCATGGAGGTGGCGGACATTGTCGCGCGTTGCGCAAAACAGCATCGCCGTCTCTGCCTCGTGAAAGCGCAGCAGGTTGATGACGGCGTGTTCGATGTCGGACGGCGCGACCGTGATCGCCTGATAGCTGATGTCGCCATGGCCGCGATCCTCGCCCACGGTCGAGATGCGGTGTGCGTCGCGCTGATAGCGGCGGGCGAGCGCCACGATCGGCTTGGGCATGGTCGCGGAGAACAGCAGCGTGCGGCGCTCCTCCGGGGTCGCGTCGAGCAGGGCCTCCAGCTCCTCGCGGAAACCCATGTCGAGCATCTCGTCGGCTTCGTCGAGCACGACCGCGCGGATGCTGCCGAGGTCGAGCGCGCCGCGCTCGAGATGGTCGCGCAGACGGCCCGGCGTGCCGACGACGATATGCGTGCCGTAGGACAAGGTGCGCCGCTCGCGCGAGGCGTCCATGCCGCCGACACAGGTGGCGATGCGCGCACCGGCGGCGGCATAGAGCCAGCTCAGCTCCTTCGCGACCTGCAGCGCCAGTTCGCGCGTCGGGGCGATGACCAACGCCAGCGGCAGGCCGGGGGCGGGCAGCGCGTCGCCGTCCAGCAACTGATCGGCGATGGCGAGGCCAAAGGCGACGGTCTTGCCCGACCCGGTCTGGGCCGAGACGAGCAGGTCGCGGCCGCGCGCATCGTCTTGCGTCACTTCGGCCTGAACGGGGGTGAGTGCGGCGTATCCGCGCTGAGTCAGCGCCTCGGCGAGGCGGGTGGGAAGGTGTGAAAAGGGCATCAAGCTCACAAATATGCCGCGCGCCCCGCGGGCAGCGCGTCGGAATCGAATTTATCGCGGGGATTTGCGCCGCCCGTAGCGCATTTTTGCGGGTTTGGCGAGGGGGTGGTCAGGCGAGCGCTCGCGGCACCCGTCGGGCCGGCTGTGACGCCTCTTCCTCATGGTCCTGCGTATCGCCGAAATGGTCCGCCACGGTGCGGCCATCGGCGCGATAACGGTCGCGGAAGAAAAAGCCGATCATCTCGTGCAGCCACACCCGGCGGCCCATGCGGTAATACCAGCGGATGGCATGCCGGATCTTCGGGTCGGGGTGCCACGCCCAGCGCAACAGCGCGCGGGGGCGTAATTGTGCAATCGCCTCGATCGCCTTGACCCACAGGAACAGGCGCCAGGGAGCCATGCCGGCAACGCCGAGCACCGGGTGCTTGTAATCCCATTTGGTCGCGTCCGCCTGAATCACCGGGCGATCGCGGGCGATCCGGTAAAAGGGCGTCCAGCGATGCGGTGTGACATAGAGCGCCTGAATCTGATCCGGATCGTACGAGATGATCTGGCGCAGGCCGCGCCACATGCTGGCATTGGTTTCATCGTCAAAGCCGGCGACCCATGTCGCCATCGACAGGATGCCATGGCGGCGCAGCAGGCGGATCGCCTCACGATCGGCGGTGGTCGACCCGCCCTTACGGATCAGCTTCAGCGTCGCCTCGTCGGTGTTTTCCATCCCGAGCAGGAAGCGCTCGAACCCGGCCTGCTTGTAGAGGTGCAGGATATCGGCATCGCGAACGATGTCGTCCGCCCGCGTCGACCCGACCAACGTGACCGAGACATTTTCGGCGATCAGCGCTTCAAGGAATGCGCGCCATGGTTTGCGCCCGGCACTCGGGTTTTCATCGGCGAAGTTGAATACTTCGACGCCGTGATCGCGGTGGAGCCGCGCGATCTCCTTCGCCAGCAGCACCGGATCACGGTGTCGCCAGCGGGTCCAGAAACCGCGCTGCCCGCAGTAATTGCACAGATGCGGACAGCCGCGCGAAAACTGGATCACGACCGCGCGTTTGCCGCCCCAATAGCTGTAGCGGCGATGGTCGATCAGCTCCCACCCGACGCGATAGGCGTCGAGGTCGGTGATGACCGGGGCGGGTGGGGTGCCGAAGGGCACGCCGTCGCGGCGAAAGGCGATGCCGGGAATGCTGTCGAGCGGGTGCCCATCGGCAATCGCGCGCATCAGGCGGCGGGCGGTCTCCTCACCCTCGCCGCGCACGATGGCATGGACATGTGGCTCGTCGCGCAGGATCTCGCGCCAGAAATAGGTCGGGTGGACGCCGCCATAGACGATGGTGGCGCGGGGCAATGCTGCCGCCGCCTGTGCGGCGACCTGCCGGATGATCGGCTGGGCCGAGGAGGAACCGGAATGGCCGAACAGGATGGCGTCGGGCTCGCGCGCGACGATCCGGGCGATCAGTTCGGGCAGCGGCATTGGGCCGAACTCGCCGTCGAGCAGGTCGACCGCATGGCCGTCGTCGATCAGGGGGCCGCCGACCGCGAGCAGGCCGAGCGGCGGTAGTTGTTCGCGTGGGATGCGGCTCCCGATGGCTGGGTGGGGAATGTTGACGAGCAGGATGCGCAAGAGAAATGCCCTCCGGATTGGAACCGGCGGGCTGATGTCAGGCGGCGGGCGTGACCGTCATGAGCGGCGGGTGAGGATTTGCTGAGCGCAACAAAAAACCCCGGGGTCGCCCCCGGGGTTCTTCGTGGTTCGCTTGCGGGCGAAGATCAGATCGCCGACACCTGGGCGACGTCGACCTTCACGCCCGGGCCCATCGAGGACGAGACTGCGACCTTGCGCAGATACTTGCCCTTGGCGCCCGACGGCTTCGCCTTGATCACCGCGTCGACCAGCGCGTCGAAGTTCGAACGCAGGTCGGCGGCCGAGAACGACGCCTTGCCGATGCCCGAATGGATGATGCCGGCCTTTTCGACGCGATATTCGACCTGGCCGCCCTTGGCTGCCTTGACCGCTTCGGCGACGTTCATGGTGACGGTGCCGAGCTTCGGGTTCGGCATCAGGCCCTTGGGACCCAGCACCTTGCCGAGGCGGCCGACCAGACCCATCATGTCCGGGGTCGCGATGCAGCGATCGAACTCGATCTTGCCGCCCTGAACGATCTCGAGCAGGTCTTCGGCGCCGACGACGTCCGCACCCGCTTCACGGGCTTCGTCCGCCTTCGCGCCCTTGGCGAACACGCCGACGCGAACGGTCTTGCCGGTGCCGGCGGGCAGGGTGACGACGCCACGGACCATCTGGTCGGCGTGACGCGGATCGACGCCCAGGTTCAGCGCGACTTCGATGGTCTCGTCGAACTTGGCGGTCGCGTTCTTCTGTGCCAGCGCGATGGCTTCATCGACGCCGTACAGCTTTTCGCGGTCGACGGTGCCGGCCAGGGCCTTCTGCTTCTTGGTCTGCTTAGCCATGGGTTCAGCCCTCCACCACTTCGAGGCCCATCGCGCGGGCGGAGCCTTCGATGATGCGCGTTGCGGCATCGAGATCGTTGGCGTTGAGATCCTTCATCTTCGCGGTCGCGATTTCCGCGAGCTGCGAGCGCTTGATCTTGCCGGCCGAGATCTTGCCCGGCTCCTTCGAGCCCGACTTGAGGTTCGCGGCCTTCTTGATGAGGTAGGTTGCCGGCGGCTGCTTCGTCTCGAAGCTGAAGCTGCGGTCAGCGTAAACGGTGATGACGGTGGGCAGGGGGGTGCCCTTTTCCATTTCGCCGGTCGCCGCGTTGAACGCCTTGCAGAACTCCATGATGTTGACGCCGCGCTGACCCAGCGCCGGACCGATCGGCGGCGAGGGGTTGGCGGAGCCCGCAGGCACCTGGAGCTTGATATAGCCCGTGATTTTCTTTGCCATTGTTCTCACTCTGTCGCTGGACGCGGCGTGTGCCCCGTCCGGTTCAAGTTTAGCGGTCCAGACGCCCCGGACTTGTGGTCCGGTGCTCCCGCAATTCCATCGGGTTCCGGTGGAAGCGCGCGCCCTTAGCGAGGAAGCGGGTGAAAGGCAAGCGCGGGCTTTTATGCTTGCAATGTTGGAATGTCTGCGTTCTATATATGTTCTATTCGGGATTTGGTCGCAAGCGGCTCTTGTGCGATTTCCAAAGCGTCGCTAAAGCGCGGCACCGCACAGGGGTGTAGCTCAGCTGGTTAGAGCGTCGGTCTCCAAAACCGAAGGCCCTCGGTTCGAATCCGAGCTCCCCTGCCACTTTCTCCGGGCGCGCCCGGACCCCTGCAGAGGTTTCGCCCCGCATGTTCCGCGCGCTCTATGACTGGACGCTGAGGCTGGCCGGTCATCGCCATGCCGAGCGCTATCTGGCCACCGTCAGCTTTGCCGAATCGAGCTTTTTCCCGATTCCGCCTGACGTCATGCTGGTGCCGATGGTGCTGGCGCGGCGGGATCAGGCGTATCGGATCGCGACGATCTGTACGATTGCGTCGGTGCTGGGCGGGCTGTTCGGTTATGCGATCGGATACTTCCTGACCGGGTTTGCGCATCAGGTGCTGGAGTTTTTCCGGCATGGCGCGTTCGAGGACTTTACCGCCGCCTATCAGAAATGGGGCGCGGCGCTGATCCTGGTGAAGGGGCTGACCCCGATCCCGTTCAAGCTGGTCACGATCGCGAGCGGCCTGTCGCACTATCCGCTGGGCCTGTTCATCCTGCTGTGCACGATCACGCGCGGCGCGCGCTTCTTTCTCGTCGCGTTCCTGCTCAAGAAATATGGTGAGCCGGTGCAGAAGGTGATCGAGGAGCGGCTGAACCTGATCGGGTGGCTGGTGCTTGCCGCGCTGATCGGCGGCTTTGCCGTGGTGGCGCTGGTATGAGCGGGGAGGCGACCCGGGCGCTGATCGACCGCTATTATGCGGCGTTCAACGCGGGTGACGGCGCCGCGATGCTCGATTGCCTGACCGAGGATGTCGCGCACGACATCAACCAGGGCGGGCGGCAGAGTGGGAAGGCGGCGTTCCGCGATTTCCTGACGCATATGGACCGGTGCTACCGTGAGCGGCTGGCCGATATCGTTGTGATGACGTCGCCGGATGGCGCGCGCGCCGCGGCGGAGTTCGTCGTGCACGGGGCGTATCTGGCGACCGACGAAGGGCTGCCCCCCGCGACCGGCCAGACCTATGTCCTGCCGGCAGGGGCGTTCTTCGAAGTCCGCGATGGCCTGATCGCCCGCGTGTCGGTCTACTACAACCTTGCCGACTGGATCGCCCAGGTAGGCGGATGAGCATCACCGTCCGCACGCTCGATCCCGGCGAGGTGCAGGACCGCATCGCCGATCTGGCGCGGTTGCGGATCGCGGTGTTTCGCGAGTGGCCTTATCTCTACGACGGTGATGCCGGGTATGAGAGCGGGTACCTCGCCAGCTTTGCCGCCGCGCCGCACGCGGTGCTGGTCGCTGCGTTCGATGGCGCGGACATTATCGGCATGGCGACCGCCTCACCGCTGAGCGCACAGGGGGCGGCGGTGCTGGAGCCGGTGGCGGCGCATGGGTTCGAAGTTGCCACGACCTTTTACTTCGGCGAATCGGTCCTATTGCCGCAATGGCGCGGGCGCGGGATCGGCCATGCGTTTTTCGACCAGCGCGAGGCGGGCGCGCGGCGGGCGGGGGCGAACACTGCGACCTTCTGTTCGGTGATCCGGCCCGACGACCACCCGATGCGGCCCGAGGGTGCGCGCAGCCATGCGGCGTTCTGGACCGCGCGTGGCTATCGCGAGGTGCCGGGGCTTGTCTGCACAATGAGTTGGGCGGATTTGGGCGAGGCGGGCGAGACGCCGCACCGTTTGCAATTCTGGAGCCGCGTGCTGTGAGCGGCTTCATCCTTGCCGCCGCGGCCTATCCGGTCGACCGGCTGGCCGACTGGGACGCCTATGCCGCCAAGATCGCGCGCTGGGTTGGGGATGCGGCGGATGCGGGGGCGCGGATCGCGCTGTTCCCCGAATATGCCGGAATGGAGCTGACCGCGCTCGACCCCGCGAGTGTCGAGGATCTGCACGCGTCGATCGCGGCGCTGGGAGCGCTGGTCGAGCGGGTCGATGCGCTGCATGCCGAGCTGGCGGTGCGGCATGGCATCCATATTTGCGCCGGGAGCCTGCCGGTGCGCGAGGATGACGGGGTGTTCCGCAACCACGCCCGGCTGTTCGCGCCGAGCGGCAAGATGGGCACGCAGCGCAAGATCGTGATGACGCGGTTCGAGCGGGAGGAGTGGAATATCGGCGGCGGTGCGCCGCTGACCGTGTTCGACACCGATCTGGGGCGGATCGGGATAGCCATCTGTTACGATGTCGAATTCCCGCTGCTGGTCCGCGCGCAGGCGGAGGCGGGGGCGACCCTCATCCTCGCCCCGTCGGCGACCGATACAATGCACGGCTATTACCGCGTGCGCGTGGGGGCGCAGGCACGGGCGCTGGAGAATCAATGCTATGTTGCGCAGGCGCCGGTGGTGGGGGAGGCCGAATGGACGCCCTCGCTCGGCACCAGCCATGGCGCGGCGGGGGTCTATGGCCCGCCTGACCTCGGCTTTCCCGCCGACGGCGTGGTGGCGATGGGCGCGATGGATGCGCCGGGATGGGTGTTCGGCGAAATCGACCCGGCCAAGGTCGCGCGGGTGCGGCGCGAGGGGGCGGTGTTCAACCACGCGCATTGGGGCGAGCAGGGGGCTGGCGTGACGCTGCCGATGGTCGAGGTTGTGGATTTGCGGTGAGGGTGTCCCTTCAATCCTCCCCCGCCAGGGGGAGGTGGCAGCGTAGCTGACGGAGGGGGAGGAAGGGGTTTCGGCAAGAGGCTTGAGGACACAGCCGTCCTCCCCCTCCGTCGCCTGCCGCGCCACCTCCCCCTGGCGGGGGAGGATTAAGCGGGCCGCTAAACGGCGTCCCCCCAAGGCCCTTGCCCCCCTGTCGCACAGTCGCTAGATAGCGTCCCCAATCCGACAGCGTGATGGGGTTCGCCGGGTTCCTTTCTGAAGGAGCCGGGCGGAGAAACCTGTCCCGATGCCGGGCATTTTATTCGTGAGGCAGAACGTGGCGAAGACGAGTCCGCTGGAATTCATGCGCCAGGTGCAGGCCGAGACCAAGAAGGTCGTGTGGCCCACCCGCAAGGAAACGATCATGACCGCGGTCATGGTGTTCATCATGGCGACGCTGCTCGGCCTCTTCTTCTTCGGCGTCGACCGTCTGTTCGGCGCGATCGTGAACTTCCTCCTCAGCCTCGCGGGCTGAGCGGCCAGATAACGGGAAACATTCCATGGCGGCGCGCTGGTACATTATTCACGCCTATTCGGGCTTCGAGAACAAGGTTCGGGACCAGATCCTGGCCGATGCGACGCGGCTGGGCCTCGACGCGCTGGTCGAATCGGTCGAAGTGCCGGTCGAGACCGTCACCGAAGTGCGGCGCGGCAAGAAGATCCAGTCGGAGCGGAAATTCTTCCCCGGCTATGTCCTCGCCAAGCTGAGCATGAACGACGACGTCTATCACCTGGTCAAGAATACGCCCAAGGTGACGGGTTTCCTGGGTTCGTCGGGCAAGCCGCAGCCGATCAGCGAGAGCGAGGCCGCGCGCATCCTGAACACCAAGGAAGAAGCCGCCGCCGCGCCCAAGCAGCAGGTCAAGGTCGATTACGAGATCGGCGACGCGGTCAAGGTGCTGGAAGGCCCGTTCGCGAGCTTCAACGGCGTGGTCGAGGAACTGGATTTCGACAAGTCGAAGGTCAAGGTTTCGGTGTCGATCTTTGGGCGTGCGACGCCGGTCGAGCTGGACTTCGATCAGGTGGAGCGGTCGAAGTAAGGCTTCGCACCATCACTGGATTACGGGAAAGCCGGGGTGGAAACGCCCCGGCTTTTTTTGTGGTGCCGATGCTGGGCGCTAGCGATCTCGCAGGCTTTATGGGCAGGAGTCGCAGAGCGAGTCCGCCAAGATGCTGCTTTCATTTCGAGGGGCGATACTTCCCCGCGATGTAACGAGCAGAGTTTTCGATGTATGGAAAGATTGTGCTCTCGTTGAGAGCAAGTTCATCCAATTCACCCAAAATTTTTGTCTTTGCGCTGCTGCTGATCGTCATCCGATCGATTTTGATATCTGTATTTCCCGTCTCTGGAAGCGTTGCGTCTAAGCCAAATATAAGAAAGGCGCCCGACTGCGATACAATGCGCGTATTGTTGAGCTTCCCGCGAACGCAGACTATGCGCTTCAGGTCATTTGCAGCGATCGCATCTCTAAAATATGGCTTCTCTTCTTTAATAAAATGAAGAAGCTTGCGAATGGGATCCTGTGCATTGAACTGATCGACCGATCCTGCATATGAGATAGATTGTTTGTCACTATCGGCGAGTTGAGCAAGGTTGGCCAAGCAACTTACAGTGTCGCTATCAAAGAATTTTATTTCATTACGTTTTAATGAAAATCTTATAACCTCACCCGACTTATCTGGTGAGGATTTGCAAGCAAAATATAGGGCGACGAGTGGATTTGTTGATATATCTAGCAGTCTCGTCGGGAGTGAGTAGTGTTGCATCCTGACCAATTTCTCAAATGTAGAGTTGTCATCTCTAAAATCCGGCGCATTTGAAATTAGAAGCTCTCGAAACATTGTTGGTTCTGCGATTTGTTCTTCCGACGAGCGGAAAATAGCTGGTGAGAGCTTGTACTTTTCGCGGTTTGAGTGGCCTCGATAAAATAGCGATTCGTCATCGCTCTTAGACATGCCAAATACTTTGCGAACAAACCCTTCGACGCTCGTTATTCCCTTAGACAATTTCCTCTCCCCAGTCCTTCTGATTAACAGACTGTAACATTGGCACTGGCCGTGACAAGCTAGGAATTAGCGAGCGAATTTGGTCGTTGAGAGGAGCGCTTCAGTCTGTGACAGCTATTTGGAGTGCGAGGCTGCAGCCTCTTCGCTTCCTCTGCTATTCTTCAATCCGCTATTCCCCAAGCATCGCTCCCGCCCCACCCCTTCACCCCTTCCCCTTCCGCCACCCCTTGACCTGATCGAGTGCCGGTAGCGTCGGGAACGGTTCCTCATGCGGGCTTTCGCTGGTCGCCGCCGTTGCGGAGCGACGTTCGGCTTCGGCGATGTCGAAGGCGTCGCGGGCGCGTTGCAGGCGGGCTTCGTACATGGCGGACAGGCGGTAGCTGTGCGCTTCGCGGCTTTCGCCGCGGCGGCGCTTGATGTGCGGGGGTTCGGCCTGGAGGCGGACGCTCTGGTGGTGGAGGCGCAGCAGCATCATCGCCTCGTCCACCGTCATGCTGGGGATCGCCGGGGATCATTGTGGCGCCAGGCGTCGTCGCGATAGCTGGAGGCGAGGGCGGCCTCCATCAACGCCATCTCGACCCGCTCATAACCGGTTTCGAGCGCGAGCTGCATTTCGCGGGCGAAGGCGGGGCTTTGGCGGCGGCGGGCGTAGAAGGCGGAGTGACTGAAGCCGGCGGCTGCGGCGGAGAGGCGGACGTTCGCGGTGGCGCTGAGCGCGGACAGGAACGCCTGTTCGGCGGCGCGGTCGAGCGCGCGGGCAGGAAGGGTGCGCAGCTGCATCCGGCCCGATGCGGTGCGGACCGCGCGGGGCTCGCTGGTGTCGGGCTGGTCGGTCGATGGTTCGCTTTCGTTCAGGCGCGCATGGGCGATGACGAGCGCCGCGTCCCATTCGGCGGCGAAGGCGGCGTCGCGGGCGCGGCGCTTGGTCATGGTCGAGCGGTGGAAGCCGAGGCTGCGCGCTGCCTCCCGCGCATTGCCGGTGCGGCGCAGCGCGGCGAGGAAGGCGGCGTTCTCCTTGGCCTGACGCCGGTTGAAGGGGCGGGTTCCGGTCACCGGTGAGTGTTCCGAAACCAAATCCAACATTGCAAGGGGGCGTGCGATCCGAAGCCGTTGGAGCCGACGTTAGAGGTAGCGCATCCACCAGCGCCCGCTGCGCGCCTTGATCCCGGCGAACCAGCGACAGGCGAACCAGCATGGTACCGCAACCGCGATGGCGAGCAGCCAGATCGCGGCGACACTGGGCACGCTGACAAGCGCGGGGCCGCTGTGTCCGGTGGCGGCGGCCACCGCGATGTTGAGCAGGTGCAGCGCGTAGAGGTGGAGGATGTAGAAGAAGAGCGAGACCGATCCGAACACCGTGAGCCAGGCGAGTGCGCGCGGCGGCATGCGGTCGAATGCGGCCATTACCAGCGCGCCGACTCCAAGCGTCAGCAGCGTGAAATCGGCCGATGGCGGATATTTGGTGAGGTTGAGGAAGCTCATGAGGGTTTGCAGCGGCGCGTCGCCGACGGTCCAAGGCGTGGGGTCGCCGTAGAGGTTGATCGTGCGCAGGGCTGCGAAGGTGGCGAGCATCGCGAGGCCGCTTGCCGCGAGCCAGGCCTGGCGGCTGGCGGGCGAGACCTTGGCGCGGAACCACGGGCCGGTGCCGTATCCCAGCATGATGATGCCGATCCAGGGCAACAGCGGATAGGAGGTCCGCAGATCGCCGCCCCAGGGCAGGTCGATCAGGGTGCGGTCGTGCAGGATCGCCCAGGGGATATAGTGCCAGTCGCCGGGCGCTGCCGCGATCGGATCGAGCAGATTATGGCCCAGCACGATGGCGGCGCCGAGCAGGATCAGCCAGCGGCGCGACAGATGCAGCAGCGCGGCTAGGGCGATCATCGACAGGCCGATGACCCAGATGACCTGGAGGTAGATCCGCGCCGGGGTGGGGTCAAAGTTCCAGGCGAAGCCGACGATGGTGACTTCGAGAACGATCAGGAACAGGCCGCGCTTTACCAGAAAGCTGGATGCGGCGGCCTTGCCCCCCTTTGCCTCGCCGTAGAGATACGCGCTGAGCCCGGTCAGGACGACGAAGATGGGCGCGCATAGATGCGCGGTCAGCCGGGTGATGAACAGCGCCGGCTCTGTCGTCGCCAAGTTCATCGGGTCGCTGACCTGCGCGTGGTAGTAGAAGAACTCACGCGCGTGATCGACGAGCATGAGGAGGATGACGAGACCGCGCAGGGCATCGATCGCGGCGATGCGCGCGCGCGATCGATGCACCTGCGGGGCGGAGGGTGCCGTCGTCATGTCAGATTTCGACACGAAGCGTGGCGCGGACGGTGCGGGGGGCGCCGGGATAGATCCACAGGACGCTGTACGAACTCGCCGCGTAGCGGGTGTCGAGCAGGTTGTCCGCTTCCAAGCGCAGGCGCAGCTTCTGGGTCACCGGCGCCTCGATCGCGGCCTTGAGCTTGGTATAGGCGGGCAGGCGCGTGCCGCTGGTATCGAGCCCGGCTGCACGATCGCCGACATAGGCGGCGCCCCCGCTGATCTGCCAGTCGCCCGCCTTGGCCGGGATGCGGTGCACGATGAACAGCGTGGCGGAATGCTCCGGCACGTTGAGGACGGCGGGCGTGGCGAAGGCGGAATCGTCGGCGCGGGCATGGGTCCAGGCATAGTTGACGACGCCCTGCCAGCGCCGCCCGAAGCGCAGCGATGCGTCGAACTCGATGCCGTGGCTGCGCAGATTGCCGACCGGGGCAAGGAAATTGGGATCGACCGGGTCGGTGGTCAAAATCCCCTTCTTGTCGATGTCGAACCAGGTGACCGCGACGTCGATGCCCGGCCAGGCGGCGGTGACCCCGACCTCATAGCCTTCGCCGCGCTCCGGCGCGAAGCCGACGCCGGTGCGGTCCGTGCCGGAGTTGAGGACGAAATTCTGGCCCCAATTGGCGTACACCGCGATGACGTCGTCAACGCGATAGCGCGCGCCCATCCGCAGGTTCACGGGCTGATCGACGGCGCGGCCGGTCAATCCGGTACTGTTGTTGACGATGCGCTGGCGATAGGCGTCGAGCCGGGCACCGCCGATCAGGGTCAGGCGGTCGGTGACGTCCCACATGTCCTGGACATAGAGGGTGCCGGACCAGCGGCTTTCGTCATTATTGGTGAAGGGGAGCAGCGGCGCAGCGACCGCGCCATAGACAGGCTGGAACAGGTCGATCGCATAGGGTGCGGCGGCGCTGGGATTGCGGCGCATCCAGCGCTCGCCATAGTCCAGCACATAGCCCTTCGCGCCGATGCTGATGCGATGCGACCCGATCGTGCCGGCCAGCTCCAGACGGGCAGAGACTTCGTCGACGGTGAAATCGCGCGACCGCCGCTGACGCCACAATTCGGTGCCGACGATCCGCGACTGATCGGCCGACAAGCCGCGCAGCGAGCCGGTGCGCCACACCACGCCGCCCGACAGCGTCCAATTTGCACCCAGCCGCGCTTCGGCCGTCAGCTGGTGGCGTTCGTTGCGGAAGAGGGTGTCGCCATTGGAGGGCTCACCAAAATAGCGCGAGCGGGGAAGGGCGTTGGCGTCACCATTGATCGCCGGGATGCCGCGATCGAACGGCGTATCGAACCGGGTAAATTCCCCGACATAGGTGAGGCGCAGCGCATCGCTGGGGCGCCAGGTCAGCGACGGCGAGATCACGCTGCGCGTCAACGACACGGTGTCGCGCCATCCGTCGCTGGCTTCGCTGGCGACGACGATCCGGGCTGCGAATGTGGACGAGAGCGGACCGGTGGCGTCCAGTTCGAACCGGCGCGTGCCGAACGACCCGATCATCGCGGAGGCATGTGCGTCCCAGCTGAAGCGCGGCACCTTGGTCACGATGTTCACGCGGCCACCGGGATCGACATCGCCGAACAGCGCGCCGGCGGGTCCCTTCAGAACCTCGATCCGCTCGACCGTGGCGGGATCGCGGGGCGGGGCCATGCCCCGATTGGCGAGGAAGCCATCGACATAGTATTCCGCGCCGTCGTCCGGTGTGCCCAGAAAACCGCGGATGGCGAAATTGTCGAGCACGCCGCCGCGGTTGTTCTGCTGACTGAAGCCACTGACCAGTTCGAGCGCGTCGCTGAGCCGGTAGGTGCCGGAAGCGCGCAGAAGATCCTGTTCGATCGAGCGGCTCGACTGCGACATCCGCTCCGTCACAACGTCGGACGACAGTGTGCGGTCTACCGAGGTGCGCGTGCCAATGACGACGATGTCGCTCGAACCGTCTGCAGCTGGTCCGGCAGGGTCGGCGTTGGGGGCATCACTGACCGCGGGCGACAAGAGGAGGGCAACCGGCAGCGACAGGGAAGAAAGCATCGTGATCCCGCAAAATGTGATGTGATACAACATCACATAAAAGGGCTGCGCTGCGATGCAACACGAAAGATGTTACGTCGACGATATGATACGCGACGATGCCCTATGGAGATTGCACGAGTCGACGGGCGTCACGCCACGCGGGCGGCGTTGTGCTGGCTGTCGCGGGTGGCGAGCGTACGGGCTTCGGTGACGGGCAGGGGGCGGCCGAAATAATAGCCCTGGACCTTGGTGCAGCCGAGCGTCTGGATCAGGCGGTGTTCGTCTTCGGTCTCGACGCCTTCCGCCGTGGTGGCCATGCCCAGGCTCTCGGCGAGCGCGACGACGGCGCGGATGATCGCGATCGCCTCTTTCTGGCCCTTGGATGCGCCCTGCACGAAGCTGCGGTCGATCTTGATCGAGCTGAAGCGGGTGCGGGACAGGTAGCCGAGCGAGGAATAGCCGGTGCCGAAATCGTCGAGGCTGAGGCGCACGCCCATGTCGAGAATCGCCTCCAGCGTCTGCACCGCGGTGGTGCCTTCGCGCATGAACACGCTTTCGGTGACTTCGAGCTCGAGGCGGCTGGGCGGCAGTCCGCTGTCCTTGAGCGCGGCGCGGACGAAGGCGGCGAAGCCGGCATTGTGCAGCTGTTCGGGGCTGACATTGACCGCAATGCGGATCGGGTCGTCCCACTTCGCCGCTTCGAAACAGGCGGCGCGCAGCACCCACTCGCCGATCGGGGCGATCAGGCGCGCGTCTTCGGCAAGCGGCACGAACTTGGCGGGGGAGACGGGGCCGAGTTCGGGGTGGGTCCAGCGCAGCAGCGCTTCAAAGCCCATCAGCGCGCCGGTGCCGGCCTGAACCACGGGTTGATAGAGCAGGTGGAACTGGTCGTTCTCGAGCGCGGCGCGCAGGGCGATTTCGAGGACGCGGCGCTCCTCCGCCTCGACATGGAGCTGCGGTTCGTAGGCGTGGAAGTGGCCGCCGCCAGCGTCCTTCGAGCGGTAGAGTGCGAGGTCGGCGGAGCGGATCAGCATCTCTGCCGTGCGCCCGTCGCGCGGGCCGAAGGCGAGGCCGACGCTGGCGCCGATATAGAGCGTGTGATTGTCGACCTCGTACGGAGCGGACACGACATCGATGATCGTGCGGGCGAGACGTTCGACCGCCGCGCTGTCATTGGCGTCGCGGATCACCACTGCGAACTCGTCCCCGCCGAGCCGCCCGATCATCTCGTTCGGAGTCATCAGCTGCCGCAGGCGTTCGGACACGCGCATCAGCAGCCGGTCGCCGACCGGATGGCCGAGCGTGTCGTTCACCGCCTTGAACCGATCGAGGTCGATCATCATGAAGGCGCAGCGCGCGTTCCACTTGTCGGCTTCGGCCATTGCGGTGGCGAGCGCTTCGTTGATCAGCAGGCGGTTGGGCAGGCCGGTGAGCGTGTCGTAGCGCGCCATCTTGCTGATCTTGTTCGCCGATTCGCGCGCCTCGGTGACGTCGGAGCCGACGCCGCGAAAGCCGACAAAGCCGCCCTGTTCGTTGAGGCGGGGGGAGCCGGTGAGCTCCCACCAGCGTTCTTCGCCATCGACGATGACGGGGAGAAGGATGTCGCGAAATGGCTCGCGCTTCTTGAGCGATTCGGCGAGGGTGCGCAGGCCTTGCGAGAAATTGCCGCTTTCCCAGGCGGAGCCGGCGAGCACCTGAAGGAAGGGCATGCCGTTGATCGCCTTTGGATCGACGCCGAGCGAGACGGCGAAGCGTGGGTTGGCGCGGCACACGCGGCGCTGGGCGTCGGTTTCCCACAGCCAGTCGGAGCCGTGATCCTCGAACTCGCGCAGCAACAGGCTGACGGTTTCGTCGCGTTCGGCGAGCGCGATTTCATTGGCGCGGATGACGACCAGCGCCTTGCCGCGCGCGAAACAGGCGATGACGAGCAGCAGGGTGAAGAGCAACGCCGCCGCGCCGAGCGCGGGGGACTGGGTCAGCGCAAGGGCGGCGGCATTGGCGCTGCCCAGCACGACGAGAAAGCAGATCGTGGCGAGTGGAAGCGCGGCCATCGCGACCGAGGAGGCGACCATCAGGATCGACAGCACGATCCACATGCCGTTCAGCGCCTGGGCGTCGGCGAAGGAGCCGAATAGCAGCGGGGCGATCGACCACACAGCGCCAAGCGCGATGCCGTCGAGCATGGTGTCGCGCACGTCGCGCAGCGTGGCGGTGCGTCCGGTGCGGTGCCGCGCGGCGAGGCGGCGGAAGGCGACGGCGACACCGACGGCGGCGACCAGCGCGCCCCAGCTGGCAAGCTTCCACACCGGCACCAGGCTGGCGAAGTTGAGGACGATGAGGGTCGCGCCGAGCACATTGGCGGCGAGCATGAACAAAGCGAGCTGGCTGCCCGCATTCATCTGGGCCGCGCGGATCGGCCCCCAGTCGGTTGTATCCGCCGGGTCATAGAGTCCGAGCAGCGCGCGGACATCGATCCGCGGGCGCGCGAACTGGGAGGTGGTCTGACTCGTCACCCGCGTGGCTTTAGCCGGTGTAGGTTAGCGATCGGTTAGAGACGGTGGGGGCCGGGGAAATAAATCCGACGCCCCCCAGTCCCCCTCCCTTGCAGGGAGGGGGAGAGGAAGGTCAGGCCGCGATGCTGTAGGGCTTGATCTCGCCGTTCAGATACTGGTTGCGCGCCTTCGCCCGGCTCAGCTTGCCCGAGCTGGTGCGGGGGAGGGTGCGCGGCGGGATCAGTTCGATCACGCAGTTCATGCCGGTGACCGCGCGGACGCGTTCGCGGATTTCCTCGCGCAGCTTCTGGCGTTCTTCATCGTCGCTGGTGCGGCACTGGACCAGCACGGCGGGGGTTTCCTCGCCGCCAGGCGTGGTGATCGCGAAGGCCGCGACGTCGCCCTGCTTGAAGGCGGGGAGCTGTTCCACCGCCCATTCGATGTCCTGCGGCCAATGGTTGCGGCCGTTGACGATGATCATGTCCTTGGCGCGACCCACGATGTAGATATAGCCTTCGGACAGATAGCCCATGTCGCCGGTGTCGAGCCAACCGTCCTTCATGCAGGCTTCGGTCGATTCGGGATCGCGGAAATAGCCGACCATGACGCTGGGGCCACGGCACCACACCTTGCCGATCGCGCGGTCGGGCAGCGGGGTGCCGTCCTCTTCGCGGATCTCGATCTCCATGTCCTTGACCGCCTTGCCGCAGTTGACGATCGCGCGGAAGCGCTGGGGGCGTTCATTTCCTTTGGCCCCACCGTTCACGCCGCCCGACAGCTGGGTTTCCTCGACCAGTTCGACCAATATGCCCTCACCCGGAGGCATGATCGACACGGCGAGCGTCGCTTCGGCAAGGCCGTAGCTGGGCAGGAAGGCGCTGGCCTTGAACCCGGCATCGGCGAAGGCATCGACGAAATTCTGCATGACGTCGGGACGGATCATGTCCGCGCCATTGCCCGCGACGCGCCAGCGGCTGAGGTCGAACCGCTCCGACGCCTTGGTCTGGCTCGACATGCGGCGGGCGCAGATGTCATAGCCGAAGGTCGGCGAATAGGAGAGGGTCGTGCCCTGATTGCGCGAGATGAGGTCGAGCCAGGCGAGCGGGCGGCGGGCGAAATCCTCGGTCTTGAGGTAATCGGTCGACACCTGATTGGCGACGACCGAGAGGAAGCAGCCGACCAGCCCCATGTCGTGATACCAGGGCAGCCACGAGACGCAGCGGTCGCTGTCCTGCAGCTTCATGCCATGGCTGTGCGCCGACAGATTGTTGAGCAGCGCATGGTGGGTGATCGCCACGCCATGCGGGAAGCGGGTCGAGCCGCTGCTGTACTGAAGATAGGCGATGTCGTCGGTGCTCGCCTTGGGCAGCTCCGCTTCGGGGGCTTCGCGGGTGGCGAAGCTTTCCCAGTCGATGCCCTCGACACCCTTGAGGCGCGCGGCTTCGCCGGCCATTGCCGAGAGTTCGGCGGGGTAGAACAGCATCGAGGGATCGCAGCTTTCGAGCTGGACCGAGAGCTGGTCGATATAATGCTGGCTGCCGCCGAAGCTGGTCGGCAGCGGCAGCGGAACCGGCCAGGCGCCGGCATAGATGACGCCGAAGAAGAGCGAGGCGAAATCGGTGCCGGTTTCGGCGATCAGCGCGATCCGGTCCTGCGGCTTCACCCCCGCGGCGATCAGACGGCGTGCCTGGGCCAGCGCGTCTTCGCGCATCTCGCGAAAGGGGTAGGCGCGGGTCAGCGTGCCGCGCGCGTCGTGGAAGTTAAGCCCGCGGTTGCCCTGCGCGGCATAATCCAGCGCATCGCCGAGCGTTTCGAACTCCGCCAGTCGGCGGGGAAGGGTGCATTCGGTCGGCGTCGGCTGCAGCGTTGCGCCCGAAACTTCGACCTGATCCTTGACGTCCAAAGCCATATCCTAAAATCCGTGCCCCCTGATCGTGTCAGGCCACCCGCCCGTCATCGACGATAGGCCCCACATCAGAAATGCGGGCGGCTCTGCTACGCACTGGCGTTCAAATTCGGTTGTCAGTGTGGCACAAACAAGGCGCATGCGCCCCACTCGCCGCCCTGTCCCACCTTTGGACCGCCCTGCGCTGGACCGACTGGCGCTGCGCTATGTCGAGCGGTTCGCGACGACGCGGGGGAAACTGACCGCCTATCTGACGCGCAAGATCCGCGAGCGCGGGTTCGACGGCACGCCGCCCGACCCGGCGGAGATTGCCGAGCGCTTCGCCGAACTCGGCTATGTCAACGACCGCCTCTATGCCGAGAGCAGGGCGGCGGCGATGGCGCGGCGGGGGATGGGCGCGCGCCGGGTGGGGGAGGCGCTGCGCCATGCCGGGGTGCAGGCGGAGGATGCCGAGGCAATCGCGCCGCAGGTGGATGCGCGCGTCGGGCAGAGCGCGATCGACTTTGCCCGGCGCAAGCGAATCGGGCCGTTCGCGGCGGAGCCCGCTGATCGCGACCGGATCGCCAAGCAGGTGGCGGCGATGGTGCGCGCGGGGCATGCCCCGGCGCTGGCGTGGCGATTGGCGCGCATGAGCCCCGGTGAAGATACGGATTTCCTGCTGGACGATCATTAAGCACAAAGGATTCGCACCTTCGCGAAATGCTGTGTTAATATCGCCGGTCAGGGGGAAATAGTGTAATGCGAGCCGACCTGCAGCGCGTGCCGATTCTGGAGGGGGAACTGGACCAGCCGGCGGTCGTGCCGGTGCTGGTCCCAGGGCCCGCTGACGAAACCCATTGGGGCACCGTCAAATGGTTCGACGTCACGCGCGGCTTTGGGTTCATCGTCGCCGACGATGCCGATGCGGGCGATATCCTGATCCACTTCTCCGTCCTGCAGCCGCATGGCCGCCGCAGCCTGCCCGAAGGGGCGCGGGTCGAATGTTCGGTGGTGCATCGCGACCGGGGCCTGCAGGCCAAGGACATCCTGTCGATCGACCTGACCGACGCGGTCGAGCCGGTGCGGTCGCGCCCCGGCGCGGGCGACCGGATCGACCGGATCAAGCTGATCGAGGAAGCCGGGCCGTTCGAACCCGTCACCGTCAAATGGTTCAACCGCCTCAAAGGCTATGGCTTTCTGGTGCGCGACGGCGATTCCGCCGATATATTCGTGCATATGGAAACCCTGCGCCGAGCGGAGATTTATGACATCGAACCTGACCAGCCATTGCGCGCCCGTATCGTCGATGGCGAAAAAGGGCCGCTCGCGGTCGTGGTGGAACCGGCCTGACCGCGCGCTGATGCTGGCGCTGGGCGGGGCGCTGCTGCTGCCGGGCTGTACTGCACAGGATGGCGATGCCGCGACCCAGGCGGCGGCCAAGACCGCGACGGTGACGATCGAATCCGGCACGAACCGCCATGTGTTCAAGGTCGATGTCGCGCGCACGCCGGAGGAGCAGAAACAGGGGCTGATGTTCCGCACCGGCATCCCCGCCGATGGCGGCATGTTGTTCGCGCCCTATCCACCCGAAGGCGGCGCGCCGCGCGAGGCGAGCTTCTGGATGAAGGATACGCCAAGCCCGCTCGACATCATCTTCATTCGCGCCGACGGCACGATCGCGACGATTGCCGAGAATACGGTGCCGTTTTCGGAAGATCCGGTGCGGTCGGGCGAGCCGGTCGCGGCGGTGCTGGAAATCAATGGCGGCCGCGCGGCGGAACTGGGCATCTCGCCGGGGGACAAGGTGCGGTGGTGACGATGGCGCGTGCAAACGGCGTTGCCCAGCCGCGTCGGGCGGCGTAAAGCGCGGGCCATGGGAATCTTCGCGAACATCTTCACCTGGTGGAATGGCTCCACCTTCGGCACCTGGGTCGGGCTGCGCGGCAAGGATCAGGTTGGCGAGGACGCGCTCGGCAATCTGTATTTTCAGGGCGGGGCCGACATGCACGGCCGCCCGCGCCGCTGGGTGATCTACAAGGGGTCGAATGATTCGAGCCGGGTGCCGCCGGAGTGGTTCAGCTGGCTGCACCACCAGATCGACGATGTGCCCGATCGCGCGCTGCCGCCGGTGCGGAAGTGGGAGCAGCCCGCCGTCCCGAACCTGACCGGCAGCGCATTGGCCTATCGCCCGCCCGGCGCGCTCGAAAAGGGTGGCCAGCGCGTCGGTGCGACCGGCGACTACGAAGCCTGGACGCCCGGCGCCTGATGCGCCGGAGCCGGATGGCTGCGCTGCTGCTGGCGCCGGTCGCGCTTGCGGCATGCGGCGGCAAGCCGGTCGAGAACTCGGGCGACGCTGCCGACACGGTCGAGGTGCAGCCCAAGGCCGCCGGTCCCGCCGAGGCGGAGATCGTTGCGGTGGATGCCGGGCCGACCGCGTCGGTGACCGGCGTGACGCCGATGGCGGAGCGGGTGGCAGTGCTGGGGCTGCTCAACAAGCGTAATGGCGTGGCGCGCGAGCTGACTCTGAAGCCCGGCCAGGCGGTGCGCGCGGGCGACGTGATCGTGCGGCTGCGTGCGTGCGAGAAGACCGCGCCGTGGGAGCCGGACCAGCTGACCGGCGCGTTCGCTCAGGTCGATATTCGCGGGACCGACGGCAAGGTCGCGCGGGCCTTTTCGGGTTGGCTCTACAAGGAACGGCCGGCGCTGAACGTGGTGCAGCACCCGATCTATGACGTGTGGGTCAAGAGTTGTGCGATGACCTTCCCCGATACCGGGGGCGAAGAGGTGTCGGGAAGCGCGCCGGATGCGCCCAAGCGTTCGAGCGCGCCGAAATCGGCGGAGACCGACGCGACTGCGCCCGCACCGGCGGCAAGCCCGGCGGCGTCGGCGCCGAGCGCGACGGACAGCAACGAGAGATAATCCTCACGCGGGATTTCGATCGCGCCGAGCGAGGCGAGATGATCGGTCATGAACTGGCAATCGAGCAGGGTGAAGCCGCCGACCCGCAGGCGCGCGACCAGTGCGGCGATCGCGACCTTTGACGCGTCGCGTGCGCGGCTGACCATGCTTTCACCGAAAAAGGCGCGGCCGAGCGCGAGGCCGTAGAGGCCGCCGACGAGCCGGTCGCCGTCCCAGCATTCGATCGAATGCGCAAGGCCGCGCCGGTGCAGCGCGGTGAACACATGCTCGATCGCCGGGTTGATCCAGGTATCCGGCCGGTCGGGCGCGCTTTCGGCGCACAGCGCGATCACCGAGTCGAACGCAGTGTCGGCGGTCAGGCGGAACCGGTCGGCGGTCAGCGTCTTGCGCAGCGAACGCGACAGGTGAAAGCCGTCGAGCGGGAGGATCGCGCGCTGGCGCGGCTCGACCCAGAAGACGCTGGGGTCGTCGCGATGCTCGGACATCGGGAACACGCCCATCGCATAGGCGCGCAGCACCAGATCGGGGTCGAGGTCGCTGGCACGGGCGGTGTGCCGCGTCATGTGCTTCCTTTGCGCGGCTTGGCGAGGCGCTGTTCGATCGCCTGCCAGAGACCGTCCACGGCGAGCGCACCGGCGCTGCGCGGGGCGAAGCTGCCGAGCGGGGCGCGGCGCACCGCCATCCCCTCGATCAGGCTGGCCATCGGGATGACCGGCCAGTCGGGATTGCGATCGAGCGCGTCGGCATGGAGGCGGCGGCGGCGATCGACCATCGAATGGACCGGCATCAATGGCACCTTGGCCTTGCCGCCGAGATGGCGCTCGACGTCCTCGAGCGCGCGCTGCGACAGCGGGGAGGGGATGACGGGTACGACGATCAGGTCGGCGGCGCGCATCACCTGTTCGCTGGTTTCGGTGAGGCCGGGCGGGCAGTCGAGGATCACCCGGTCATAATCGCCGCCGAGCTGGCCGAGCAGCTTGGCCAGCCGCTTCTTCTTGTCGAGTTCGTGGAACAGCAGGTCGAGGCCGCGGAGCGAGGCGTCGGCGGCGAGCAGGTCGATGCGGTCGATGCCGGTCGGCTGGATTAGCTTGGCCGGTTCGATGTCCTTGCTGAACACCGACTGGGCGGTCGCCTTGCCCTGACCGCCGCCGAGCAGGAAGGTGGAGGCGGCCTGAGAGTCGAGGTCCCAGAGCAGCGTGCGGCGGGCGGAGCGGGTCGCGGCGGACCAGGCGAGGTTGACGGCGAGCGAGGTTTTGCCGACGCCGCCCTTGAGGCTGTAGACTGCGATCGTCGCCATGTCCTTGCTCTCCACGTGGCCCTGGGCGTCAGGGTGGCGCAGCGGCGGGGGCCATGCAACGGTGCGCGCCGCGTCCGGGCAAAAAAAGAGCCGGGCGGGGCCGGCTCTTTCGTTGGAATGATGTGTGCGGCGATCAGCCCTTGCAGCTGAGCGTGCCCTTGCCCGGGACTTCGACCGTGGCCGATGCCGGAGTGCCGGTCAGCTTCCAGCCGCCCTCGGCGGTGAAGGGCTGGCCTGCTTCCGGTGCGGTCAGGCGGGTCTTGGGGCCGTTCTGCTCGGTCGCGACGGTGACCTGCTTGTCGCCGCCGAAGAATTCGACGAACAGCAGCGCGTTGCCCGGCTGGCAGCGCATCGACACGGTTGCCTTGATCGCGGGCGGCAGTTCGACCGGCGCGGCGTTCGCGAGCTGCGACGCCATCGGATCGGGCGCGCGTTCGCTGATCACTTCGGGTTCTTGGTTACAAGCGGAAAGCGCGAGCAGCGCGACCGCGGCGGCGGGGAGGAGACGCATGTTCATAGCGGAACTTTCCTTTGCGTACGCAGCATCGGGGGTCAAGATATAACGGATAACAGACGCTCAACGCATATTGCGCCGCATCGTTACAATATCATGTGTCATTCGTGGAATTCGTCCAGATCCGGGATTCTACCGAAGGCGATCTTGGTCCCGACGCGATCGGTGCGGCTGCCGTCCATCGGGCCGACCGAGACAGCCTGACGGCCGAACTTTTCGTTGATCCGGTCCATCGCCTTGCTGAGCGAAAGGGTGCGGGTTTCGCGGGCGAGGGGGTCGTCGGGGTCGAGCGCGCCGAACAGCGATTCCTGTGCCGCGCCGACGGGGGCGATTTCGGACAGGGTCACGCCGATCATCCTGATCGCGAAGCCGCCGGGGCGGGTCTTTCCGGCGGCGGCCAGACGGGGGAAGATCGCGTCGAGCGCGGCGAGGATGGCGAAACTGTCCTGCGTCGCCGGCAGCTTCATTGAGGTGCGCCAGACCGACTTGTCGTCTTCGAACTTCGCATGGAGCACCAGGAGGCGGCTGACATAGTCCTTGCGCCGCAGCCGGGCGGCGCATTTGAGCGCCAACCGCCGGGCGGTGAGGCGGACGGGTTCGAGGCCGCGCTTGCGCGGGCTAAGCACATGGCTGTGGCCGATGGTGCGGTTCTGCGTCGGCTTTTCGGGCAGGTCGAAGCCGTGGAGCAGATACCAGAGCCGGTCGCCATTGACCCCGCCCCAGGCCGAGCCCGCGTCGCGGGGGCGGCGTTCGCATAGCTGGGCGATGTCCAATATGCCCTGTTGCGCCAGGCGCTTCTCCATCTTGGCGCCGATCCCGGCGATGTCGCGCAGCTTGAGGGTGAACAGTCGGTCGGGCAGCATCTCCTGAGTCAGCAATGTCAGGCCGTCGGGCTTTTCCATGTCGCTGGCGAGCTTGGCCAACAGGCGGTTGGGGGCGATGCCGACCGAGCTGGTCAGGCATTCGCCGACATTGGCGCGGATCCCCGCCTTGATCCGCTGCGCCAGCGCCGATGCCTGTTCCGGGCTATTCTCATTATCCAGCAGGCGGCAGGCGACTTCGTCGATCGAGCAGACCGCGGTGACGGGGATGTGCCGCCAGATTTCGGCGACGATCGCTTCGTGAAACTCGACATATTTGGCGTGGCTGCCGGGGACGACGACGAGGTCGCGGCACAGGCGCTTTGCTTCCCACACCGGGGTGCCGGTGCGGATGCCGTAGACCTTGGCCTGGACCGAGGCGGCGATGGCGACGGTGGTGTCGCTGTCGACCGGGGCGACGATGATCGGACGGCCGCGCAGGTCGGGGTTCAACTGCTGCTCGACCGCCGCGAAATAGCTGTTGAGATCGAGGTACAGCCAGCGCAGCGGACGGGGCGGAAGGTCGAGGAATGCCGGGTCGGCCATGGCGGAACAATAACGGAACGCCGCCCCCCTGTCACGCGGCGGAAGTTTACACTGGCTTTACACTATCGCGGTGTTTTGCGCGCAGGCGGAAAGGCGTTTCGATCCAGATGCTTACGCGCGCAAACGGGGCGATTCGGGCGGTTCACATAGCGGGCCGGGGCCGGGCGCGAGGATATGCCGGATCGGGGCTTGTAGGAAAGCGCAAAGTGGCCGGTCAGATTAGCGGTTGTGACGCGGGGGCCGGTCGAGTGGGAGGCGGAAGTCGGCGACGGGCTGGCCCAGTCCGGTCGGTCCGCGACCTGCTGGCGCGGGTGTCCGCGCCGCTTCTGCGGTTGCCACGTCCTTCCCCTCCGTCACGCTGGCGCGTGCCACCTCCCCCTGGCGGGGGGAGGATTTGCGGTCAAGCGATCAGGACAGGGTGCCGGCGTCGGTGGTGCCCGGGCCGCCGACCTGGGTCAGTTCACCGACCGCATATTCGGTGCAGACGGGATCGGTCCAGGCGCGCGGGGCGGTGCTGGTCGGGGTTTCGACGGTCGGGGAGACTGGGTTGGTCATGGTCAAGCCTGCGCGTTTGCGGGGGAATGCTCGTGTTCAGACGGGCTTTTGCCGCTGGTTAGAGATCACCGGATTACGACAAAATCCCGCTGTCGGTGACGCCGCCTGCGCCGGCCTGAGTCAGTTCGTCGACCGCATATTCGGTGCAGACCGGGTCGGTCCAGGCGCGCGGGGCGGTGGTGGCGGGGGCTTCGACGGTCGGGTTGCTCTGGTCGGTCATGGTGAAACCCTTTGCTGGCAGTGGTGAGCCGGTCTCAGGTACGTAGTCGCCGATTGTTGCAATAGAAATACTGCAATTGCCGCAAGGTTCCATCGCCGGGCGCGGGGTGGCGGGCGGCCGTGCCTCTTGCGGTGCCCGTGTCGCGACGGATCAGGAAAGCCCGAACGAGTCGTCCGAACCGGCAGAGCTGAACGCGGTCAGATCGCCCACCGCATATTCGGTGCAGACGGGATCGGTCCAGGGGCGCGGCGCGGCGCTGGCGGGGGTCTTGCTGGTCGGATCGATCTGGTCGGACATCGTCGTTTCCCCGGCTATCGCTGTTCTGAGCGGAGAGCAGGTGTAGAGGCTGGAGGCATCCGCACAAGGGCGAAAGCGCGCGCATGCGTTGCGGCATGCCGCGCAGTACGCCGCACATCCGCGGCAGGGATCAGGAAAACTGGATGCCGTCGAAGCTGCCCGGGCCGCCGAACTGGGTCAGGTCGCCGACCGCATGCTCCGTACAGGTCGGGTCGGTCCATGTGCGCGGGGCGGGGAGGGCCGGGGTCTCGCTGGTCGGATCGATCTGGTCTGACATCGTTGCTTCCCCGGCTATTGCTGTTTTGGGTAGCGGCAGGTGTACAGGCTGGAGGCATCCGCACAAGGGCGAAAGCGCGCTCAGTCGTTGCGGCGCTGTGCCTTGCGGATGAAGTGGGCGACGGCGATGCCGCGCAGCAGCTTGATCCGTTGCTCGTAGCGCTGAGCGTCGGTGACGCGGCCGGTGCCGGTGTCGCGTGCCGCCAGCGCGCGCAGGGCGGGCATGGCGAGGAGGCTGTCGCCGACCGGATTGGCGCTGTCGAGTTCGGCGACGAGCGTCGGGCGCGCCTGTTCGATGCGGGTGGGCCAGTCGGCGGCTTGCAGCCCCTTGCCCGCCTGGGTGCGGATTTCGGGGGGGATCCGGTCGGCGAAGGCGCGGTGATAGATCCAGCGCGTCTGGCCCTGTTGCAGCAGCAGGTGCGGCGGGGTGGCGAGGGCAAGGTCGATCACGCGGCGGTCGCCGGTCGGATCGCGCTGATCGACGCCGAAGCGGGCGAGCTGACCTTTGACCGACAGGCCCATGACATCGGTGTGGCGCAGGATGCTGACGGCGAGGGCGCGGGGGCTGCGCGGGCTGGGCCAATGAAGGCCGTGGCCGAGCTGTTCGAGATGCGCGCGATAGTCGGGGTTGTCGACCAGCTCCGGGTTGAGCGCGGCGTAAGCGAGCAGGTCGAGCGGGGGGCTCTTGCCGCGGAACAGGCGGCGGAGCGCGTCGAGCAGGCGCGGGGGGAGCAGCGCACCGATCGTGGAGGAGGCGATGCGCTTCGCCGTCCACCCGCGATGGTGAAGCGCGATGCCTTCACGGATCAGGCTGGGCCAGGCGCCGGTGGTGGCGAGGAGGGGCAGCCGCTCGACCCCCTGCTGGCTGATCGTGGCATTGCCCATGATGCCGACGAGCATCACCCGCTCGCGCCGCCGCTGCAGCTGGCGGCAGATTTCAGTCATCCACAGCTGGTTGCACAGGTTGAACGGGGGGTATTCGGCGGCGTGGAACTGGGCGTCCATGTCGTCGCCGATCTGACGGTCGGCGGCGTCGACGCGGACATGGTCGATATTGGCGTGGCGCGCGGCGAGCAGGGCGGCGAGCGGGCCTTCGTCGAGGGTGCGATCGCCCCAGTGATCGAGGCGCGCGCCGGGGAGGGGGACGTGGGTGTAGGCCGAGAGGCGCTGGCCCCGCTCTGCAAGCTGGAGCGCGGCGGAGGCGGTCACGGCGCTGCTGTCCATGCCGCCGCTGAGGTGGCTGCCGATCGCGTCGTCGCTGCGCAGGCAGGCGGCGACGGCGGTGTCGAAGGTAGTGCGCAGGGCCTGAACGAAGTCGTCGTCGCTGCGCAGCCCCAGGTCGCGTGGCGTGTCCCAGTCGTACCAGTCGACGGCCTCGATCCGGCCATCGGGGTGGACGGTTACGCGCTGACCCGGCGCGACGCGGTTGATTTCGACAAAGAAGCTGCGCGGGCCGCGGCGGGGGGCGAGCGCGATACAGTCCATCAGGGTGAAGGGATCGGGCGCAACCGGAATGTCGGGCAGGGCGTGCAGCCCCTTGGCCATGGTGGCGAAGGCGGTGCGGCGGTCGGTGTGATGGTAGAAGAGCGGGCGGTTGCCGAGCAGGTCGCGGACGAGGTGGAGGCGGCGTTCGGTGGCGTCCCACAGCGCGAAGGCGAAGTCGCCGACGAGGCGGTCGGGCGTCGCGGTGCCCCACTTCTCCCACGCGGCGAGCAGCAGGTCGGCATCGGCGAGCGTGGCGAGGCGGGGGGTGAGGTCGAGCGCGGTGGCGAGCTCGGCGCGGTTGTCGAGCCGCAGATCGGCGACGAGGTGGAAACGCTCGCGCGCGGCGAGCGGCTGGCGGTCGAACCGGTCTTCGGGAAGCAGGCGGGCAAGGCCGATGCCGAGCGCGATGGCGCCATCGTCCCACGCGGCGCTACGGTCGCTGCCATAGGGCGCGAGCGCGCGGCGCATCCGCGCGACATCCGCGGCCGCATCGGGTCGGCCGTCGCGGTGCCAGACGCCGCAGATCGCGGTCATGGCGCGGCGTCCAGGGTGAGGATCAGGTCGATCAGCGCATCGAACTGCGCGAAATCGGTCGGGCGGGCGACGCGGTGGACCGGGACCTGCGCGGCGATGGCGGCGGCGTGACGCAGCAGCGCGCCGCCACGGCCGGCGGCGGTGGCGACCTCGCCATAATGCGTCAGGTTGGCGAGGACGGCGGTGGCTTCGCCGCGGGTGAAGCGGCGGGTTTCGGGCGCGGCAAGGTCTGGCGTGGGTGCGAGGACGATCAGCAGGTCGAGCGGGCGGGGGGCGTCGAGAAATACGTCGCCGAGGTCGACGTGAAACTTGTCGAAGCCGTGCTTGACCCGCGCATCGTCATGGGTGGCGATAGCGAGCTGCGTCGCGCTGGCGGCCCAGAGCTTGGCCGAGGGATAGGCTGGATAGGCGAGGCGGGTGGCGGGGTCGACCAGCAGCTGATCGTCGCTGAGCAGGCGTGCGCCACGCTGCACGAGCGCGTGGACCGTGGTCGACTTGCCCGCGCCGCTATGCCCGGCAATGCCGATGGTGCGGCCGTCGAGTTCGACCGCGCCGGCATGGAGTGGCGGGCGGCCGCGCTGATGCGCCAGCATGGTGAAGGCGGGGCCGAACAGAAAGGTGTGAATCTCCGCCGCGCTGAGGTCATCGCAGTCGGCGACGGTAATGCTGCGCCCGTCGCGGACGCGCAGACGCGGGCCGCCGGGTGGGGCGAGGTCGATCAGGTCGGGGCCGTAGAGGGTGAAGGGACCGAGCACGCGACCGGGATCGTCCACCGGCGGATGCGCGGCGAAGTCGATGACGATCGGGTCCGGTGCCTCAGGCCCGTCATCGGGCCGGAGATAGGGCAGGGGGCGGGGCGAGGAGACGCTCCAGCCGCCGACGCGGTAGCGGGACAGGGTCATGCGACGCGGTGCCGCGCGGGCCGGCGATCGCGCGCGGCGGTCATGCGTCGCGCACCTCGATCAGCCCCTTGTCCGCGAGTTGGGTGAGGAAGGTGAGGACGCTGGCGCGGATCGTGTCGATCGTCGCGTCGTAATCCGCGGCCAAGTCGGCGCACAGGGCATCGACCTGGCGCGGCTGGGCAATGCGGGTCCAGATGTCGGAGCCGACCGTGTCGAATTCGAAATAGCGGCCCGACTGAATGTCGAGCAGCACCGCGCTGTTGTCGAGCGACGCGGCGAAGACGGCGGGGTTCACCACGACCTGGTGATGAAGACCGATGCTCATAGATGCGATCCCATCTTGCCCGGCGGTTCGCCAGGATCACCGCCCGGATAGAAATGGCTGCCGCGCATTGCAACTGCGGACGGCATGATCGGGATCGCGATGCGGGTGGAAGGGCCGCCAGACGCGACGGCCCCTCCCGCGCCTTAGATCGTGTCGAACGCGAAGGCCGGACCGACCATTTCGAGCGCAGGATCGCCGAAGCGGCCGCGGTCGAGATGCTCCATGACGGGAACCTTGTCCTCGACGCGATCGACCGACAGGATGAAGTCGCGTTCCGAAAGTGCGCTGCGCGCGACGCCGTTGAGGACGATGAAGTCGCCATTGCCCAGATCGATTGCGGTGGTGCCGCCATTTTCGTGCATCGAGTTGATCACGGTCTGCCACGTCAGGCCATAGGCGCTGAGGTCGATGCGGTCGGTGCCCGTTGTGAAATCACCGATCACATCGCCACCGGTGCCGCGCGCGAACACGAAGGTATCCGCGCCAGCTTCGCCGAACAGCACGTCATTGCCCGCGCCGCCATTGAGGATGTCGTCCCCAGCGCCGCCGAGCAGCCAGTTCGATGCTGCGCTGCCGGTGATGCGGTTGTTCAGCTCATTGCCCACGCCGAACGGGGTGTTGCCGCCGAGCACGAGGTTTTCGACATTGGCGTAGAGATAATAGCCCGCGCCGTTGATCGTGGCATAGACGGTATCGGTGCCGCCATTGGCGGCCTCGAAGGTCAGATCGTCGGGCGTGTCGACATAGTAGGAATCGTCGCCCGCGCCGCCGTCCATGCGATCATAATCGCCAAGGCCGCTGTCGCCTCGCAGGATGTCGTTCCCCGCGCCGCCGACCAGGATATCGGTGTGGAACCCGGACCCGCCGATCAGAATGTCGTCGCCATCCTCGCCATAGAGCGCATCGGCCTCGGTCCCGCCATCGAGCGTGTCGTTGCCGATTCCGCCGACGAGATAGTCGATGCCGGCATCGCCGAAGAGCTGGTCATTGCCGCTTTCGCCGAACAGCGAGTCGACGCCAGCGCCGCCACGCACGGTATCGTCGCCCGCGCCGGCGATCAGCAGGTTGGAGCCGCTGTTGCCGAGGATGGTGTTGGCGAGCTCGTTCCCGACGCCGAACAGGTCGCCCGACCCGCTCAGGGTCAGGTTTTCGATGTTGGCGTAGAGATAATAGTTGCCGGTTGCGATGGCGGTGTCGGTGCCGCCATCGGCTTCCTCGAACACCAGATCGTCCTGGCGATCGACATGGAACGTGTCGTTGCCAGCGCCGCCGTATAGCTGATCCGTGCCCGTGCCACCGTCCAGCACATCGTCGCCATCGCCGCCCAGCAGCGTGTCGTTGCCAGCTTCGCCGCGCAGCGTGTCGTTGCCGCCAGCGCCGTCGAGCACGTTGTTGCCCGAGTTGCCGATGATCAGATTGGCGAACTGGTGCCCGGTCCCGTTGATGTGTGCGGACCCGGTCAGGGTCAGCCACTCGAGCGAACTGTCGAGCGTGTAGGTGATCGAGCTCAACACACGATCGGTATCGCCCGCCGGGCCGACATCGGCCGCTCGGTCGCCGACGTCGTCGATCACGTAAGTATCGCTTCCGGCTCCGCCGTACATCGTGTCAGCGCCCGCGCCGCCGTCGAGATAATCGGCGCCGTTGCCGCCATCGAGGGTATCGGCCCCGGTGCCGCCATCCAGCGTGTCATCCCCGTCCATGCCCTGCAACACGTCGTCGCCACCCTCGCCCCGCAGCGTGTCGTTGCCACCGGCAGCGTTCAAATGGTTGCTGCCGGAATTGCCGGTCAGGATGTTGTCGAGCAGATTGCCGGTGCCGTGGATGTTGGCGGATCCGGTCAGCGTCAGATTCTCGATCTGGCTGCCCAGCGTGTAGGTGATCGCACTGAGGACTGTATCGATCCCGCTACCGCCGGTTTCGTCCACGACATCATTGGCACTATCGACCACATAGGTGTCGTTGCCGGCACCGCCGATCATGGTGTCGGCACCTGCGCCGCCATTCAGATAGTCCGCGCCGTCGCCGCCATCGATCCTGTCCGCCCCGCTCGTGCCGGTGATCGTATCGTCACCGCCCATGCCATAGACGGTGTAGGCTGCAGACTGGCTGGTCAGCGTGAGAGTGTCGGCGAAGTTGCTGCCCCACAGGACCGCGATCGACTGGAAATTGCGGATCGAACCACCGCCAATCACATGGGTGCCGCCGTTTGTCAGGTTCGCGAGATCGAGCGTGACGCCACTCGTCGCGCCGAGCAGGTTCAGAGCGAGGATGTTCGTGCCGGTGCCGCCATCCGCATCGTCGCCATAACCGATCGAAATCTGGTCGTCGCCGTCATCGCCGAACAGCTGATCACGTTCGGTACCCGTATCCGCATGATCGGTTATGCTGCTGTTGCTCAGGTAGAGGCCGTGGCCGGAGTACAGCACATCATGGCCGCGTCCGCCGCGTATTACATCCGCGCCGGATCCCCCCGAGACGCTATCGTTTGACGTCGATCCGGTGATGAGATCGTCGCCATCTTCGCCGGCCGTGTAGTTACCAGACTCATAACTGTCGACAATGGTGATCGTGTCATTGCCCGAGCCACCGCGGGAATCCGGTGCGACAATTGTATCGTCACCCCCTCCGCCAATGACGACTGTCCCGCCGCGATCATGCAGCAGCGTATCGTTCCCGTCGCCGCCATCGAGTATCTGAAGAGTATATTGGTTTGCGCGCCCGTCGAGATAATCATCGCCGTCGCCGCCATAGATATAGGACGTGTACTGATCGGCGATCACGCGATCATTTCCACCCATGGCGTAAACAACCGTCCCCTGTTGCGTTGCCCGGAGGATGAAGTCGTCGTCGAAGTTGCTGCCCTGCAGCCACATGATCGACTCGATCTCGCGGATCGTACCGGTGCCGTTACTGAAACTGTGCTGGCGAAAGTCCATCGTGACGCCAGTTGGCGCGCCGAGCAGGCTCAGGAACAGCCAGTCGCCGCCGCCGACACCGCCATCGACGTTGTCGTTATATCCCGCGAAGAGCGAGTCGCCCCCAGCGCCGCCCGACAACGTGTCGGCTTCGGCGCCAGTGTCCATCGTGGGATTGGCAAGGTGGAAAATCGTCCACGGGTAGCCGTAACCGACGAATTCGTTGCCCGAGTACAGGATGTCGTTGCCGGCGCCGCCGTTGAGCGTGTCGCGGCCGGCACCGCCGACTAGCGTGTCGTTGCCGTCGCCGCCGTCCAGAACGTCGTCACCATCGGTCCCGCGCACGTCCGCGAGATCAACATCATCGGGATATGGTTGAGCGATGTCCTGCGTTCCGACCAGAAGCGATCGCCGAGCCGCGCCAAATCCAACCATCGATGCCCCCTAGATCCGTACCATGAAACGTCGCGACAATGACCGGATCGCGCGACAAATCAATGAATATACGCGGCATTATCCAGCGACGTTGCGCGGAGCGGGCTTGGTTGGTCGCCTATCGGCAGTCAGTCGACCACATCCGCCCGGCTGAAGCGCGATTGCCAGCGGGGTTTCCAGGCTTCGAACACGTCGCGCGCGACCTTGAGCTTGCGATAGTGTTTTGCCTCGGGCGGGTCGATTTCGACCCACCATTCGCGGCTGAGTGCGCTGAAGATCACCGGGCGGGGGGGCGTGCCGTGGTTGGCGAGGCCGGTGTGGTAGATGCGGTAATCCCACAGGATCGCGCTGCCGGGATGGACGGTGGGGGCGAGGTCGTGCGGGGTGGTGGGCGGCTGCGTCGCGCCGGAGCGGTGGCTGCCGCGCCAGAAGGCGGTGCGGCCGCTGACCTCATCCATGGTGACGAGCGGGACGGCGAAGGCGAGCGCGAAGGGGGGCAGGAGGCGGTCGAGCCCTTCGCGCGGGTAGAGCCAGGCGTCGCGGTGCACGGTCTGATCGGGCGCGCCGGGGACGGCGACGAGCAGGCCGACCGAGTCGACCTTGAACGCTTCGTCGAGCAGTTCGGTGGCGATGTGCGCGACCGGTTTGGGCAGCAGGATGGCGGGGTCGGCCAGCGCTTCATCGACCAGGAGCGGGATGGTGTGGCGGCCGACATAGGGGCCGAAATATTTGCTGCGGTCGGGCACGGACATGTCGGGGTGACGCGCGGCGATCTGCGCGCTGCAGGTGGCGAGCAGGGCGGGGTCGATCAGGTCGTCGAGCACCACCACGCCGTCGCGGCGCAGGATCGCGATGGCGTCCGCGACGGCCGTTTGTCTGTCGGTGCCGGGCGCGAAGGAGACCCGGTTGTCGCTGCTCATCTGTTTCCCCTGCCCGAACTGCGCGCAGCTTTGCTGGGGTGGCGGCGCTTTTGCAACCGGGCTGTCAGGCGAGGAACGGGCGCAGCGCGTGCCAGGCGGGGAGCTTGGCCGTCAGGCCGATGGTGTGGAGCGGGCTGGAGGAGGGGAGCGCGAGGATGGTCCAGCGCGATGCGTGCATGCCGAGCTGGCGCAGGCCCAGGCGGTGGGCGGTCGCGCCGTTGAACGCGATGGCGGTGAGGTCGGGCAGGCTGGCGGCGAGGGTGGCAAGGTCGTTGGGCTGCGCGTCGGCGATGGCGGCGTCGCTGCTGCCCGTGCGTGTGGCGCTGGCGACGGCGTCCCACAGGCCGATGCGTGCGTGCAGCAGCGCGGCGAGGCGGGCTTCATAGGGTAGGGCGGGGAGGTCGGCGCGGTCGATGACGGCTGCGATCAGGCGCCAGAACTGGTTTTGCGGATGGGCGTAATATTGGCGTGCGGCGAGGCTGCGCTCACCGGGCAGGCTGCCGCAGATCAGCACGCGCGTGCGGGCGTCGGTGACGGGCGGGAAACTGGCCTTGCGCGGCGGGCTTGGTTGCATGGGAGGGGCGGCATAGCATCGCGCCATGGCCCGCGCGATCATTTGCGCCACGCTGGCGTGGCGCAGCGACCTGCCGTGCGGGAAACTTCAGAAGGTGAACTGGGCGAAGATGCGCGGGCCGGACGCCGGGCCATCGCCGGCGACGCGCTGAAGCCAGGCAAGGCCGAGTTCGACTTCCGCAGCGCCCAGCGGGAGTTCGGCGGTCAGGCTGGGCCCGGCATAATGGGCGCCCGTCGGTGCGAGTTCGGCGTGGCCGCGCAGCCGCGCCGCCTGTCCCGAGGCCTCGATCCCGAACCAGACATCGTCGGCGAGCGCGCGCTGGATCGAGACGGCATAGGCAAGGCCGGTGCCGCTGGCGCCATCGTCGCGGGCGTGGCGGACAATCGCGTCGCCCTGAAGCCACCAGCGATCGCCGCGATGTTCGACGATGCCGCGTGCCTCGACTGCCTCAAGCTCGCCGCTGCGGCTGATCGCGCCCTGCAGCTTGACGCCGAACCCCAGCGCAGCGGTTTCGGGGTCGGCGAGACGGATCAGCAGGATGGGCGCGATCGAGTCGAAGCGGAGACCGTCGGCGGGGCCTTCGAACTCCGCCTCGACGCCGAGCGCGATGCGATCGGACAGGCCGTAGAGAAGCTCGATGCCCTGCTCGCCGTCATCGCCGAACGTGCCGAAATACTCCGCCTGCCAGCTGCCCTGACCCGGCTCGATCTGGTCGAGCTGTTCGGGGCCGGATTGGGCGTGGGCAGGCAGCGTGGCGAGGGCGAGTGCAAGCGCCGCAGGGAGGAGCCGTCGCATCGGCGTCAACCCGCCTTGCGCAGCGCCGGGCGATCGGCGGGGGAGGAGGCGATGTCGCGATCATGAACGAGCTGGGCGGTGTCGATGGCGCTGGCCGGGTGGCCGAAAAGATAGCCCTGCGCCTGTTCGCATCCCAGGGCCATCAGAGCCTCCGCCGTTTCGGCGGTCTCGACGCCTTCCGCCGTCACCGGCATGCGCAGCGCCTTGCCGAGGCCCGTCACCGCGGTGATGATCTCGCGGCTCTCGACACACTCCATCGAGCGGACGAACGAGCTGTCGATCTTGAGGTGGTTGAACTTGAGCTGGCGCAGGTGCGAGAGGCTGGAATAGCCGCGGCCGAAGTCGTCGAGCGCGACGCGGATGCCGACATTCTGGAGCGAGGCGAAGACCTCCGCGACCTGATCGATGTCGTCGATGATCGCGTTTTCGGTGACTTCGACGATCAGACGCCGGGGCGAGAAGCCGGTTTCCTGAAGCGTCGCCAGAATGCGACCGGCGATCCAGGGGGATTTGAGCTGGATCGGGGAGAGGTTGACCGATAGCGAAACGTCGGTCGGCCAGTCGCGCGCGGCGAGGCAGGACTGGTGCAGAATCCGCTGAAACAGCGTGTCGATCAGCCCGTTTTCCTCGGCGATCGGAATGAAATCATCCGGCCCGATCATTCCGCGCTCGGGATGGTTCCAGCGCGCGAGCGCCTCGAACCCCAGCAGGCGCTGGTCGGTGAGCGACATGACGGGCTGAAAATAGGGGACGATCGCGCCTTCCGCCACCGCCTCGCGCAGGTCGGATTCGAGCTTTGCCCGCGCACGCAGCCGGGCGTCCATTTCCGCGCGGAAGAAGCGATAGGTGCTGCGTCCGGCGTGCTTGGCGTCGTACATGGCGACATCGGCGGCGCGAAGCAGCTCGTCTGCAACCGTGGCATCGTCGGGCGCGCGCGCGATGCCGACCGATCCGCCGATTTCGAACTTGCGCCCGTCGCGGTGATAGGGTGCGCTGAGCGTCCTGATGATGCGGCGCGCGGTGCGCCCAAGCGCCTCGGCGTCGAGGTCATGCAGCATGGCGACGACGAACTCATCGCCGCCAACGCGCGCCACGATCCCGTCACCCGACACGATCTGGTTCAAGCGCGCGGCCACCTCGACCAGCACCGCGTCGCCCGCTTCGTGCCCGAATGCATCGTTGATCGGCTTGAAGTGATCGAGGTCGATCGCGAACACGGCGCACCGGTCGCGTGTGTGCGACGTGGCAACAAGCGCGGGAAGCTCGGCCTGAAGCAGGCGGCGATTGGCGAGGCCGGTGAGCGGGTCGTGGCGCGCAAGGGCATTGGCGCGGGCCTCCGCAGCCTCACGCTCGGCGATGGCGTGCGCAAGTTCGACGGTGCGGCGGATGGCCAGGATCAGCGCGCCGATACCGAAAAAGAAGATGATGAAGAAGAGTTCGTCGAGTTGCCACTCCTCATGCGCTTCGAGAAAGGTGGCAAAATGCTCGAATGCGTCGAACCGGTCGAACACAATACCAAGCGCCAGCGCCACGACGACACAGGTGACGAGCTCCACCGGGCGGATCAGTTTCACTCTGCCGGCGTCTCTTTTCACGGCGCGCATTCCTACGAAGTCTTGTTACGTGATCGTCGGCAATGCCTAATTTTAACTGAATCGCGATTGCCGTGAAATTACTTGATCGTTTAAAATCAATCGTTTGATGTGCTGGTTCGCCCACGAACCCGCTCGCGGAGGCGGTGCGTGCCGTCCCCAGCTGAACTGCGTGCGGCGCTAGTTTCGCTTGCTTGCGGCGCCATGGGGGCAGTGCCTATGTTCCGGCCATGAAAGTTGCACAGGATACCATCGCGCTGATCGGCAACACCCCGCTCGTCCGGCTGAAAGGGCCGAGCGAGGCCGCCGGGTGCGACATTTTCGGCAAGTGCGAATTCGCCAATCCCGGCGCGAGCGTGAAGGATCGCGCGGCGCTGTTCATCGTCGAGGATGCCGAGGCGACGGGGCTGCTCCAGCCGGGCGGGACGATCGTCGAAGGGACGGCGGGCAATACCGGCATCGGGCTGGCGCTGGTCGCCAATGCCAAGGGCTACAAGACGATCATCGTCATGCCCGAGACGCAGAGCCGCGAGAAGATGGACACGCTGCGCGCGCTGGGCGCGGAGCTGGTGCTGGTGCCGGCCGCGCCCTATTCGAACCCGGGGCATTTCGTGCACACGTCGCGGCGCATCGCCGAGGAGACGCCGAACGCGATCTGGGCGAACCAGTTCGACAATATCGCCAACCGCCGCGCGCATATCGTCGGGACGGCCGAGGAGATCTGGACCCAGATGGAGGGGCGGATCGACGGCTTTACCTGTGCCGCGGGCACCGGGGGGACGATCGCTGGCGTGGGCCTGGGGCTCAAGGAAAAGGACGAGAAGGTCCGCATTGCGCTGAGCGATCCGCATGGCGCGGCGCTGTTTAACTATTACGCGCATGGTGAGCTGAAGGCCGAAGGGTCGTCGGTGGCCGAGGGGATCGGGCAGGGGCGGATCACCGCGAACCTGGAGGGCGCGCCGATCGATACGCAGTTCCGCATCTCTGACGAAGAGGGGATGGAGTGGGTCCGCCGGTTGCTGGCCGAGGAAGGGCTGTGCCTTGGGCTGTCGTCGGGGATCAATGTTGCCGGCGCGGTGGCGCTGGGGCGTGAACTGGGGCCGGGCGCGCGGGTCGTGACGATCCTGTGCGATACGGGATTCCGTTATCTTTCAACGCTGTACAATCCCGAGTGGCTGGCGGCGAAGGGGTTGGCTTCGTAATTGATCAATCCTCCCCCGCCAGGGGGAGGTGGCGCCGAAGGCGACGGAGGGGGAGGACGGCTGCGCCCTCTCGAGCGTCGTGCTTCCTCCCCCTCCGTCAGCTGCGCTGACACCTCCCCCTGGCGGGGGAGGATTGTGAGTGACGGGTCGCCCATTCACATCCCATTCGACAATCGGCTGTTAAGGCGTTACATTTATGCCACAGCTTATGAAGTCGATGCCCAGCGATCCTCAATCCAGTATGCAGCGGGTCCGCGTCGGACTGACCGGGCTTGCCAGCGTGATGCTGCTGATGGGCGTGGCCAGCGCGATCTTTTCGTCGGCGCGCGAAGAGGCGCCGGTGCTGGCCGAAGGCGCGCCCAAGCCCGATGTGGTCGCCAACATGACCGAGGGCATGGTGACCAACAGCGCGACCGAGCCCAAGGACGAGCCGATCGCCGAACTCGGCATCGCGCCGCGCACCGCCGAATCCCCCGAGAGCGGGGCCGCGCAAGGCCCCGCCGCGGCGCAGTGAGTCGCCCGCGCCGGCCGCATGACCCCGTTTCCCGGGAATTCCCGGGATTTCCCGCCACAACCCGCCGATCGCAGCGCGCGACGCGCGCTTTGCCCCACTATATGCCGCGCCGACCGTGGAACAGAAGGTGTTCACTTAACGAATAAAGTGAAAACAGCGGTAACCCGAGGCATAAAGTGGGGCAAATTACCGCGAAATCCCGAGTTCAGGCATTGAAAACCCGGACTGCTTGCGATAGGCCAGCGGTTAACAGGGTAACCTTTATCGTCGGCCATCATGGGTCCGGGGCGTGCGATGGCGCGCCGCGACAGGCGGAAAGGCGTGCCCGGGAGGCAAGGGGCAAGGGTGGCACGCAGCGGCTACAGAGGGGTCGGCTTACAGCTGGTGGACGACAAGGGTCGTGTCGCCATCCCCTCGGGCCTGCGCGCGACGCTGGAAAAGAACAGCGGCCATCCCACCGACAGCAAGGAAGCACGCGTCGCAATCCTGTCGACGCATGAGAGCGACAAGTGCCTGGTCGCCTATGACGAGCCCTATTTCGATGCGCTGATGGAGCGGCTCGACGCGCGCGCGACCGAGTTTGCGGGCGATCGCGGGCAGGCCGACGCCAATATCTGGCGCGACGGCGTGGGGACGAGCGAGAATATCGCGTTCGACCCGTCGGGCCGGTTCGTGCTGCCCGGCATGCTGGGCCACCTCGCCGGCATCCCCAAGGGCAGCTACGCCTTTTTCATGGGCGTCGGCGGGATGATCGAGGTGTGGAACCCGCGCACCCTGCTCGACCACCCGACCATCTCCGAACAGATCAAGGCGGCGTGCCGTTACTGCCTGGAAGAGAAGGGGGTGACGCTGTGACCGCGCCCCTGACCGACATCGCCGTTAACCCTGATCGTCCACATATCCCGGTCATGCTGGCCGAGGTGCTCGACGCGCTGGCGATCCAGCCCGGCGAGCGGCATGTCGATGGGACGTTCGGTGCCGGTGGCTATACGCGCGCGTTCCTCGAGCGGGGCGCCGAGGTGGCCGCCTTCGATCGCGATCCCGATGCGATCGAAGGCGGTCAAGCCCTTGTCAACGCAAGCGAAAATCGCCTGATCCTGATCCAGTCGCCCTTTTCCGCGATGGACCGGGAGCTGGACGCGCGTGGCCTGTCGCCGGTCGATGGCGTGACGCTGGATATCGGCGTGTCGTCGATGCAGCTCGACCAGGCGGAGCGCGGATTCAGCTTTCAGGCGGACGGCCCGCTGGACATGCGGATGAGCCAGTCGGGCATGACTGCGGCCGAATTGGTTAACGAAATCAGTGAGTCCGATTTAACCACGATACTGAGGAATTACGGGGAAGAAAAACAGGCCCGACGTGTGGCACAAGCGATCGTGAAGGCACGGCCTCTCGCGCGCACGGGGGACCTGGCCAATGTGGTGCGGCGCGCCCTTGGGTATCGTCCGCATGAGAAGAAGGACCCGGCCACCCGGACCTTCCAGGCGATCCGGATTCACCTCAACCGCGAGCTCGACGAGCTTGAGGAAGGGCTGGTCGCGGCCGAGCGGGCGCTGAAGCCTGGCGGGCGGCTGGCGGTGGTGACGTTCCACAGCCTGGAAGACCGGATGGTCAAGAAATTCCTGCGCGAACGCAGCGGGAGCGAGCCGACGGGATCGCGGCATCGCCCGATGGTCGCGGCGGAACAGGCGCCGAGCTTCGAACCGCCCGCAAAGGCGATCCGGGCCGGCGAGGATGAGATTGCGGTGAACCCGCGTGCCCGGTCCGCGACATTGCGTGTCGCGCGGCGCACGGCGGCACCGGCGTGGCGTTGAGGAGGCGGTGATGGCGATCAAGGCGTTGAGCGGCTTTGGGTGGTTTCTGACCGGCGTGATCGTTGCGCCGGCCTGCTACCTCGTGTCGTCGCAGGTTGCGGCCGAGCGGTCGAAGGTCGAGGCGGTCGAGCGCGCGATTGCCAAGGCGCACAAGGATATCCGGGGCCTTGAGACCGAGTTCGACACGCGTGCCAACCTCGCCCAGCTCGAGCGCTGGAACGGCGAAGTGATGCGCTATACCGCGCCGACGCCGCGCCAGTTCCTGGGCAGCGATACCGAGCTGGCGGCGCTGCGCCCGATGGAGGGTGACGGTACCGCCGAGCGCTATGCCGCGATGGTCGTGCCGCAGGGCCTGCCCGAGGTGGTGAGCGGTCCGGCGGTGGCGAGCGATGCGGTGGCGGCGGTCAAGCCGGCGGCCGAGAAGGCGGTGGTCGCGAAGGCGGCGGTTGCGAATACGGGGGCGGCACCGGTCGCGGTGGCGGCTGTGGCGGTCGCCAAGCCGAAGCGGGTGGCTGCGCCGACCCCGGTGGTGGCGAAGGACGCGGCGGTGGCATCGCTGGACAGCAAGCTGCTCAAGGATTCGAGCTTTGGCGACCTGATGCAGGGCGTCCGCGCGGAGGCGCGCAAATTGCGGTGACGGTCCTGGTCGCCCCCGCGCCGCGGATCCGCGCTCGCGATGCCAAAGGCGCGTCGCCGATCGCGATCGCGCACATCCGCCTGATGATCCTGACGCTGCTGTTCACGGCGGCGTTCACGGTGATCGTCGGGCGGCTGGCGTTGCTGGCGATGTTTTCCGAGCCGCAGCGGACGCCGAGCGTCAATGCGATGCTGGTCCCGCTGCGCGGCGACCTGGTCGACCGTAACGGTGCGCCGCTGGCGCGCACCATCGACGCCTGGTCGATCGGCGTGCGGCCCGACCGGGTGATCGGCGACAAGACGGCGCTGGCGCAGATGCTGGCGGCGACGCTGCCGGGCAAGAGCGCCGGGGACTATGCCAAGCTGCTGAACAGCGACGCGAAGTTCACCTATCTCAAGCGCCGCGCGGTGCCCGAGCTGGTTGCGGCCGTCCATGCGCTGGGCGAGCCGGGGATCGAGTTCGCGCGCGAGCCGCAGCGGCTGTACCCGCAGGCGACGCTGGCGGCGCATGCGCTGGGCTTTGTCGATTTCAACGGCAAGGGCGTCAGCGGCATGGAGCATATCCTGGATCGCCAGCTGACCGACCCTGCGCAGCGCGGCAAGCCGGTCGCGTTGTCGATCGACCTGCGCGCGCAGGCGGCGCTGGACAGCGAGCTGGGCGCCGCGATGGCAAGCTTTCAGGCGCGCGGCGCGGCGGGCGTGATCCTGGACGTGGCGACGGGCGAAGTGGTGGCGATGACGTCGCTGCCGACGTTCAACCCGAACAACGTCAAGGGTGCGAACCCCGAGCATTTCCGCAACAACGTGACGCAGAGCGTGTACGAGCTGGGGTCAACGTTCAAGCCGCTGACCATGGCGTTTGCGATCGAGAATGGCGTCGCCCCGTCGATGTCGAAGCGCTATGACGCCACCGAGCCGCTGAAGGTCGGGGGCTTTCGCATCCGCGACGACCATGCGCAGAAGCGCTGGCTGAACATCCCCGAGACGCTGATCCATTCGTCCAACATCGCCACGGCGCGCATCGCCGACGAACTGGGCAAGGACCGGATGGAAGCGATGTTCCGGGGCCTGGGTTTCGACACCAAGGCACCGATCGAACTGGGCGGGGTGGCCGGGCCGCTGTGGCCGAAATATTGGGCGCGCACCACGGTGATGACCACCGCCTATGGCCATGGCATCGCGGTGACGCCGCTGCATCTGGCCAGCGCCTATGCCGCGATGGTCAATGGCGGGGTGTGGCGTCCGGCGACGCTGCGCAAGATCGAGCCGGGCAAGGTGCCGACGGGGCGGCGGATCATTTCCGAGGCGACCAGCGCGCGGATGCGCCAGCTGATGCGCCTGATCGTGACGCATGGCACGGGCAGCAAGGCCGATGCGCCGGGCTATCGCGTCGGGGGCAAGACCGGCACTGCCGAAGTGCCCGGACGCGGCGGATATCAGCGCAACAAGAACGTATCGACCTTCGCAGCGGCTTTCCCGATGGACGCACCGCGCTATGTGGTGCTGGTGATGCTTGATTCGCCGATCGGTAATGCCGAGTCCGCAGGCCAGTCCACCGCCGGGTGGACCGCCGCCCCTGTCGTCAACCGCGTCGTGATGCGCACCGGCGCGATGCTGGGCGTGGTCCCCGACGAGCGCCGCGATGTCGACGTGTCCGACCTGACCCCGCTGCTGTGGAAGGCGGAGACGAAGGGCAAGCCCGCCGCCGTCGCCGCGCTGGGCGCGGGGGTGGACGAGTGAAGCTCGCCGAACTGACCGGCGGGGACGAGCAGGACATCGTCACCGGTTTCGCCATCGACCATCGCAAGATCGCGCCGGGCACCGTGTTCGGCGCGTTTCGCGGCACCCGCTTCAACGGCGAGGACTATATCGCCGAGGCGGTGGCGCGCGGGGCGATCGCGGTGGTCGCGCGGCCGGAAGTGACGGTCGAGGGTGCGGCGCATATCGCGAGCGACCATCCGCGGACCGAATTCGCGCGGATCGCGGCGCGCTTCTTTGCGCCGTTCCCGGAGACGTCGGTCGCGGTCACCGGGACCAACGGCAAGACATCGACGGTCGAGATGGTGCGGCAGCTGTGGCGAATGGCGGGGCATCATGCCGCGTCGATCGGGACGCTGGGCGTTACTACCGCGGGCGAGATGGTGTCGACCGGGCTGACCACGCCCGATGTCGTGACATTCCTGTCCAACGTCGCGGGACTGGCGCGCGAGGGTGTGACGCATCTGGCGTTCGAAGCCTCCAGCCACGGCCTGTCGCAGTACCGCACCGAGGGGCTGCCGGTGGCGGCGGCGGCGTTCACCAATCTGAGCCGCGATCACCTGGATTATCACAAGGACATGGCGGATTATCTGACCGCCAAGCTGCGGCTGTTCGCCGACGTGCTCGACCCCGGCGGCACGGCGGTGGTGTGGGCGGACGATGCGTATAGCGAGCGGGTGATCGACATTGCCCGGATGCGCGGCAATCCGATCATCACCGTGGGCGAGCATGGCGACACGATCCGGCTGGTGTCGCGCGTGCCGACATTGCTCGACCAGAAATTGGAGATCGCGTTCGGGGGCGAGACCTATCGCGTCGGCCTGCCGCTGATCGGGGGCTATCAGGCGGCGAATGCGCTGGTCGCGGCGGGGCTGGTGATCGCGACCGGGGGTGATCCGGCGCAGACCTTTGCCAATCTGGCGCGGTTGCAGCCGGTGCGCGGCCGGCTGGAGCGTGCGGCGATCAGCAAGACCGGGGCGCCGGTCTATGTCGACTATGCGCATACGCCCGACGCGATCGAGGCGGCGATTGCGGCGCTGAAACCGCATGCGGCGGGGCGGCTGATCATCGTGCTTGGCGCGGGCGGCGACCGCGACCCGGGCAAGCGCGAGCCGATGGGGCAGGCGGCAGCGGCGGGCGCGGACCTGGTGTTCGTCACCGACGACAATCCGCGCGGCGAGGATGCGAGCGACATCCGGCGCGCGGTGATGAAGGGCTGTCCCGAGGCGACCGAGATTGGCGACCGGCGTGCCGCGATCATGGCGGCGATTGCGGCGGCGGGGTCGGAGGATATCGTGCTGATCGCCGGCAAGGGGCATGAGCAGGGGCAGATCGTGGGGGATATGGTGCTGCCGTTCGATGATGTGAGCGTGGCGCGCGAGGCGGCGGCGTGAGTTCGCTTTGGACCTCCGCCGAGGTCGCGGCGGCCACGGGCGGGACGGCTTCGGCAGACTTCGCCGTCGACGCGGTCGCGTTTGACAGCCGTGAGGTTGGGCCGGGAGCGCTGTTCTTTGCGCTGACCGGTGAGACGACCGATGGGCACAAGTTTCTCGATCAGGCCTTTGCCAGCGGTGCGGCCGGGGCGGTGGTGTCGCGGGCGACGGCGCATCCGCACGTCCTGACCAGCGACACGATGGCGGCGCTGGAGGATCTGGCGCGGGCCAGCCGGGCGCGCATGGGCGGGGTAGTGATCGGCGTCACCGGGTCGGTCGGCAAGACCGGGACCAAGGAGGCACTGTTCGACTGCCTCGACCGGCCCGAGCCGGGGCAGGCGCACCGATCGGTCAAAAGCTATAACAACCATACCGGCGTGCCGCTGAGCCTGGCGCGGATGCGGCGCGACACGCGGTTCGGCGTGTTCGAGATGGGGATGAACCATGCCGGCGAGCTGGCCGCGCTGACCCGAATCGTGCGGCCGCATATCGCGATCGTCACCACCATCGCGCCCGCGCACACCGAATTCTTCGACAGTGTCGAGGGCATTGCCGACGCCAAGGGCGAGATTTTCCAGGGGCTGGAGCCGGGCGGGACGGCGATCGTGCCGTTCGACAGCCCGTATCGCGACCGGCTGATCGCGGCGGCACAGCCGCATGCGGCGCGGATCGTGACGTTCGGCCTGGGCAAGGGCGCGGATGTGTGTGCGGTCGAGGTGCTGCACGGCCAGCCGGGCGGGACGTTCGTCACCGCGAAGATCGGGGCGGAGAAGACGCTGAGCTTTACCCTGTCGCAGCCGGGCGATCACTGGGTTGCCAATGCGATGGCGGTGCTGGCGGCGGTGGACGCGGCGGGCGGTGACCTGGAGCAGGCGGGCCTGGCGCTGGGCGAAATGGGCGGGATCGCCGGGCGCGGCGCGCGGTTCGGCGCGAAGGTCGGTGACGGCGAAGCGCTGGTGATCGACGAAAGCTATAATGCCAATCCGGCATCGATGCGCGCGACGCTGGCGGTGCTGGCGGCGACCCCGGCGACGCGGCGGATCGCGGTGCTGGGCGAAATGCGCGAGCTGGGCGAGCAATCGGGTGACTTCCATGCCGATCTGGCGGAGCCGGTTCTGGCGGCAGGCGTCGAAGCGGTGCTTCTGGTCGGTGAGGGGATGACGCCGCTTGCCGCAGCGCTTGAGGGGCGGGTCGAATTGGTCCATGTGCCCGACGCCGCCGCGGCGCGCGTGTCGCTGGAGGCGATGCTGCGCGCCGGGGACGCGGTGCTCATCAAGGGTTCGAACGGGGTCGGGCTGTCGCGGGTCGTCGCGGCGCTGGCGGGAAGGGGCTAATGCTGTACGAACTGGCCGAATGGCTTGGCTTTCCGGGGCTGCTCAACCTGTTCCGGTACCTGTCGTTCCGCACCGGGGCGGCGGTCGCGACCGCGCTGTTCATCGGCCTGATCCTGGGGCCGCGCTTCATCGGCTGGCTGCGTGTCCGTCAGGGCAAGGGGCAGCCGATCCGCGCCGACGGGCCGCAGAGCCACCTGGCCAAGCGCGGCACGCCGACGATGGGCGGCCTGATGATCCTGACCAGCCTGACGCTGGCGCTGTTGCTGTGGATGGACCTGACCAACCCCTATATCTGGGCGTGCATCTTCGTGACGCTCGGCTTTGGCATGATTGGGTTCCTCGACGACTATGACAAGGTGCGCAAGGCGAGCACCGCGGGCGTTTCGGGCAAGGTCCGGCTGCTGGGCGAGTTCGCGATTGCAGGCGTCGCGGCGTGGGTGATCACGCTGCAGAACGGGACGATGCTGTATGTGCCGTTCTTCAGCCAGTTCAGCGTCGATCTGGGTTATTTCTACATCGTCTTTGCCGCGTTCACGATCGTGGCGTTCGGCAATGCGGTCAATCTGACTGATGGGCTGGATGGGCTGGCGACGATGCCGGTGATCATCGCGAGCATGGCGTTCATGCTGATCGCCTATGTCGTCGGCAACAAGGTGTTCGCGACCTATCTTGGCATTCCGCATGTCGCGGGGGCGGGGGATCTGGCGATCTTCTGCGGCGCGATCGTCGGCGCTGGCCTTGCGTTTTTGTGGTTCAATGCGCCGCCGGCGGCGGTGTTCATGGGCGATACCGGGAGCCTGGCGCTGGGCGGCGCTTTGGGCGCGATTGCCGTCACCACGCACCATGAGCTGGTGCTGGGGATCATCGGCGGCCTGTTCGTGGTCGAGGCGCTGAGTGTCATCATCCAGGTGTTCTGGTACAAGCGCACCGGCAAGCGCGTGTTCCGCATGGCGCCGATCCACCATCATTTCGAACAGCTTGGCTGGAGCGAGCCGACGGTCGTGATCCGGTTCTGGATCATCGCCTTCGTCCTCGCGCTGGCGGGGCTGGCGACGCTGAAACTGCGGTGATCGTTTCGCGCGCCTGGCGCGGGAAACGCTTTGCGGTACTCGGGCTGGCGCGGTCGGGGGCGGCGAGCGTGCGTGCGTTGGTGGCGGGCGGGGCGAGTGTGCTCGGCTGGGACGACAATCAGGCGGCGCGGGAAAAGCTGTGGGAGCAACTCAAGGCAGATCGCGAAGCTGAAGGGACGGACCCAGGCTTTACGAGCAAGGACTGGGTCAACTTCCCAATTGATTTGGCCCGCTTCGATGCCGTCATTCTGTCACCCGGCGTTCCCCTGAACGCCCATCCGATCGCCGCCAAGGCGCGCGATGCGGGGGTGCCCATCATCGGCGATATCGAGCTGTTCGCGCAGGCGCGGGGCGAGCTTCCGGCGCACAAGGTGGTCGGGATTACCGGGACCAATGGCAAGTCGACCACGACCGCGTTGATCCACCACATCCTCGAGAGCGCGGGCATTCCGGCGCGGCTGGGCGGGAATATCGGGTTGCCGATCCTGGGGCAGGAGCCGTTGCCGGAGGGTGGCGTCTATGTGCTCGAACTGTCGAGCTACCAGATCGACCTTACGCAGAGCCTCGATTGCGAGGTCGCGGTGCTGCTCAACATCACGCCGGATCATCTCGACCGCTATGACGGGTTCGATGCCTATGCGGCGTCGAAGGCGCGGCTGTTCGCGATGCAGTCCAGGGGGCATGCCGCGATCATCGGGATCGGGGACGAGGCGTCGCAGGGCGTGGCGAAGCAGGTCGCACGCTCCGGCCGGGCCGAGGACCTGACCAAGATCGCGCCCGGCTTCTGCATGGATCAGTCGCGCTGGCCCGCGCTGCAGGGGCCGCACAATGCACAGAACGCCCTTGCCGCCATCGCCGCGTGCGAGGCGCTGGGGGTGGATCAGGCGAGCATCGACCGGGGGCTGGAGAGCTTTCCCGGTCTGCCGCACCGGATGGAGCGGGTCGCGACCAGGAATGGCGTGCTGTTCGTAAATGACAGCAAGGCGACCAATGCGGAATCGACCGCCCCGGCGCTGGCGGCGTTTCCGCGTATCCACTGGATACTGGGCGGCAAGGCCAAGACTGCGGACTTGGACGCGTGCCGTTCGGGTTTCCCCCATATTGTCCGCGCCTACACGATCGGCGACGCGACCGAGATGTTTGCGGACATTCTGAAGGGCGAGATGCCGGTCGAACGATCGGGCACATTGGCTGAAGCGGTGCGGGCGGCGGCGGCGAATGCGGTGGCGGGGGAGACGGTGCTGCTGTCCCCGGCCTGCGCGTCGTTCGATCAGTTCCGCGATTACGAGGATCGCGGCGACCAGTTCCGCGCGGCGGTGGAGGCTTTGGCATGAGCGACGTGATCCGCGCGACCACCAAGCGCAAGCCGCTGCGCGAGCGGTTCGAGGACCAATTGAGCCGGGGCAGCAAGACGCCGCTGGGCCTGTGGTTCTGGGAGATCGACCGCATTCTGCTGCTGCTCGCGTTCCTGCTGATCGGCATCGGGCTGGTCGCGGTGGCGGCGGCGTCGCCGGCGTCGGCCGAGCGCTATTCGGATACGACCAAGCAGTTCGCGTCGATGCATTATTTCTGGCGCCAGGCGCTGTGGATCGGGCTGTCGATCCCGGTGCTGCTGGTCGTGTCGATGCTGCCGGTCGGGCTGGCGCGGCGCGGCGCGATCCTGGGCACGGCGATCTGTGTGTTGCTGGTGGGCCTTGCCGCCTTCTTTGGCGCCGAGGTCAATGGCGCGCGGCGCTGGATCGGCTTTGGCATCGCGTCGTTCCAGCCGTCGGAGTTTCTGAAGCCGCTGTACATCGTCACCACCGCCTGGCTGTTGTCGCTGCGCGCGAAGGACCCGAGCCTGCCGGTGATCCCGGTGACCGGCGTGCTGACCGCGGTGATCGCGGCATTGCTGATGAAGCAGCCCGATTTCGGGCAGACGATGATCTTCGCGTCGGTGTGGGTCGTGCTGCTGATGCTGGCGGGGATTTCGACGCGCGCGATCGGGTTCCTGGGCGGCGCGGGCGTGGCCGGGGTGGTTGCGGCCTATCTGTTCTACGACACCGCGCGCACGCGCATCGACAGCTTCCTGTTCCCCGATCCCGAAAAGGCGGCGGCGGAGCATTATCAGACCGACATGGCGCATGCGGTGCTGACCGCGGGCGGGGCGACCGGCACTGGCCCCGGCGGCGGGACGGTCAAGTTCAAGCTGCCCGAGGCGCATACCGATTACATCTTTTCGGTGATGGGCGAAGAGTTCGGGCTGATCGCGTGCATGATCATCGCGCTGATCTACCTCGCCATCGTGGTGCGGGTGCTGATCAAGCTGCTGGACGAGGAGGACGCGTTCCGGTTGCTCGCAGCGGCGGGGCTGGCGGCCCAATTCGGGATTCAGGCGGTGATCAACATGGCGGTCAACACCGGCCTTGCCCCCTCCAAGGGGATGACCTTGCCCTTCATTTCCTATGGCGGATCGTCGATGGTGGCATTGTCGATCGGGATGGGACTGCTGCTCGCTTTCACGCGGCGGAACCCGTATCTGAAGCGCTCAAGCTATACGGTTCGAGGGAAGAGTTGATGACATCGGGACGGCAATACGTCCTCGCCGCCGGGGGCACCGGCGGACATATGGTTCCAGCGGCAGCACTCGCGGCGGAGCTGATGCGGCGCGGGCACAAGGTTGCGCTGATTTCGGACGAGCGCGGGGTGCGCTTCCCCGATCTGTTCGACGGGATCGAGACGCATGTCGTCCCGGCATCGCGCTTTGCCGGCGGGCCGATCGGCTGGCTGAAGGCGCTCAACACGATGGCCAAGGGGCGGGCGCAGGCGCGCAAGCTGTATCGCCAGTTGCGCCCGGCGGCGGTGGTGGCGTTTGGCGGCTATGCGTCGATGCCCGCACTGTCGGCGGCGTTCGCGGCGAAGGTGCCGACGGTGATCCATGAGCAGAATGCCGTGCTGGGCCGGGTCAACCGGCTGGTCGCGGGCAAGGTGGGGGCGATCGCCACCAGCTATGCCGAGGTGGCGCGGCTGAAGCCTGCCTATGCCAACAAGACCCATCTGACCGGCAATCCGGTGCGTGAGGCGGTGCTGGAGCTGCGGCTGCGGCCCTATCCGCCGCTGGAGGAGGATGGGATTTTCCGCGTGCTGGTGACTGGCGGAAGCCAGGGCGCGTCGGTGCTGAGCCAGGTGGTGCCCGATGGCCTCGCGCTGCTGCCCGTGCATTTCCGCCGCCGGTTGCAGGTGACGCATCAGGCGCGGGTCGAGGATATCGACGAGGTGCGCCGGAAGTATGCCGAGCATGGCATTCCCGCGGAGATCGCGACCTATCTGCCCGACCTGCCCGAGCGGCTGGCCTGGGCGCATATCGTGATCGCGCGCGCGGGCGCCTCGACCATTGCCGAGCTGACCGCGGCGGGGCGTCCGGCGATCCTGGTGCCGCTGCCGAGCGCGACCGACGATCACCAGACCGCCAATGCGCGCGAGATCAGCGCGGCAGGCGGGGCGCGGACGATCCCGCAGCGGGCGTTCACGGCGCAGGAACTGGCCAAGCAGATCCAGAAATTGGGGCTGGACCCCGAGGGGCTGGCGCATGCCGCTGCCTGTGCGCGCAGCGTCGGGCGTCCGGATGCGGTCCGCGACCTCGCCGATCTGGTGGAATCGATCGACGCCGACTGGGCGTCGGCAGGAATGGGGCGCGCCGAACCGGTCAAGACGGTGCGCACCGGTGAAGCGTTCGCGAAGGTGCAGGCATGAAGGGTGTCGCCAAGGATATCGGGACGATCCATTTCGTCGGCATCGGCGGGATCGGCATGTCGGGCATTGCCGAGGTCATGCATAACCTGGGCTACAAGGTGCAGGGCAGCGATAGCGCCGAGGGCTATGTCGTCGAAGGTCTGCGCAAGCGTGGCATTGCGATCACCATCGGGCAGAGCGCGGACAATCTTGGCGACGCGGCAGTGGTGGTGACATCGACCGCGATCAAGCGCGACAACCCGGAGGTGCAGGCCGCCTATGCCGCGCGCATTCCGGTGGTGCGGCGCGCAGAGATGCTGGCCGAGCTGATGCGGCTCAAGTCCACCGTCGCGGTGGCGGGGACACATGGCAAGACCACGACGACGAGCATGATCGCGGCGTTGCTGGATGCGGGCGGGATCGACCCGACCGTGATCAATGGCGGCATCATCAACCAATATGGCTCCAACGCGCGGCTGGGCGACAGCGAGTGGATGGTGGTCGAGGCGGATGAGAGCGACGGCAGCTTCCTGCGGCTCGACGGCACGATCGCGGTGGTGACCAATATCGATCCCGAGCATCTCGATCACTATGGCAGCTTCGAGCGGGCGAAGGACGCCTATGTCGAGTTTGTCGAGAATGTGCCTTTCTATGGCGCGGCGTTGTTGTGTCTCGACCATCCCGAGGTGCAGGCGATCATCCCGCGCGTGCGTGATCGCCGAATCGTGACCTATGGCTTTGCAGCGTCGGCGGACGTGCGCGGGGTGAATGTGCAGCCCTATCCGGGCGGCAACAAGTTCGAGGCGATCATTCGCCATCGCGACGGGACGACGCGGTCGATCGAGGGGATCGACCTGCCGATGCCGGGGCGGCACAATGTCCAGAATGCGCTCGCCGCGATCGGCGTCGCGCTGGAAATGGGCATTGACGATGCGACGATCCAGAACGGCTTTGCCAAGTTCGGCGGGGTCAAGCGCCGCTTCACCAAGGTCGGCGAGATTGCGTTCGAGGGTCAACTGCCGGCGATCGTGATCGACGATTATGGCCACCACCCGGTCGAAATCCGCGCGGTGCTGTCGGCGGCGCGGGAGAGCGCGCAGGGGCGGGTGATCGCGGTGGTGCAGCCGCATCGTTACTCGCGGCTCGGCAATCTGATGGACGACTTTGCCCAGGCCTTCAACGACGCCGACATGGTGCTGGTGACGCCGGTCTATGCGGCGGGCGAAGCGCCGGTCGAGGGCGTGAGCGGCGAGGCGCTGGTCGAGCGGACGCTGGCGCGCGGTCACCGGCTGGCGGAGAGTGTCGCCGATGCCGATGCGCTGGCGGCGCGGATCGCGGAAGTGGCGCTGCCGGGCGATCTGATCGTATGCCTGGGCGCGGGTGACATCACGAAATGGGCGGCGGGGCTGGCCGAAGCGGTCGACGCCAAGCGGAGCGTGGCGGCATGAGCGACTGGTTCACCCTCGCCACCGACATGCAGCGCGAGATCCTGCGCGCGCAGAAAGCGCAGATGGATGCGGCGCAGACGATGCTCGACGCAGGCAAGGACGTCGCGAAGCTGCAGGAGGCGGGGGTGAAGGCCGCGGAGGCGAACCTGTCCTACTGGAAGCAATGGGCGAAATATTGGGGGATGAAGTGAGCGCAACGCTTCTCCCCAAGGTCCGGGGGAAGCTGACCCCCGACGCGCCGCTGGCCCCGCTCGTGTGGTTCAAGAGCGGCGGGACGGCGGAATGGCTGTTCGAGCCGGCTGATGTCGACGATCTGTGCGCGTTTCTGGCGCAGCTCGACCCGGCGGTGCCGGTGATGGCGCTGGGGCTTGGGTCGAATTTGATCGTGCGCGATGGCGGGGTGCCGGGCGTTGTGGTGCGGCTGGGCAAGGCGTTTGCGAAGGTGCAGGCCGAGGGGCAGACGCTGACCTGTGGCGGCGGAGCGAGCGGGATTCTCGTGTCCTCGACCGCGCGGGATGCGGGGATTGCGGGCGTCGAGTTTCTGCGGTCGATCCCCGGGACTGTGGGCGGGTTCGTGCGGATGAATGGCGGCGCTTATGGGCGCGAGACCAAGGACATTCTGGTCGAATGCGAGGTCGTGCTTCGCTCGGGCGAGCGGGTTACGCTGCCGGTTGCGGCGCTGGGCTATACCTACCGCCACTCCGAACTGCCCGAGGGGGCGATCGTGGTGCGTGCGACCTTTCTTGGTGAGCCGGGTGAGCCCGCCGCGATCCAGGCCGAGATGGACCGCATTGCCGCAGCGCGCGAGGCATCGCAGCCGTTGCGGTCGAAGACTGGCGGATCGACCTTCAAGAACCCCGAGGGTGACAAGGCGTGGCGGCTGGTCGATGCGGCGGGCTGTCGCGGGCTGACGCGCGGCGGGGCGCAGGTGAGCGAGAAGCACACCAACTTCCTGATCAACACGGGTGACGCGACCAGCGCGGATATCGAAGGGCTGGGGGATGAGGTCCGCGCGCGGGTCAAGGCCGCGAGTGGGGTTGAACTCGAGTGGGAAATTCAGCGTGTCGGCGTGTTCGCCGACGACGCCAACCAGGAACGTGTCGGAGTGGCGAAGTGAGTGACAATGTGAAGCCCCTCCACGTCGCAGTCCTGATGGGTGGCTGGTCGGCCGAGCGGCCGGTGTCGCTGATGTCGGGCACGGGGATTGCCGAGGCGCTGGAGTCGCTTGGCCATCGCGTCACGCGGATCGATATGGATCGTGACGTTGCTGCCAAGCTCGCGGCGGCGAAGCCCGATGTCGTGTTCAACGCGCTGCACGGGACGCCTGGTGAGGACGGGACGGTGCAGGGGATGCTCGACCTGATGGGGTTGCGCTATACGCACTCCGGGATGGTCACGTCGGTGATCGCGATCGACAAGGTGCTGACCAAACAGGCGCTGGTGCCGCATGGCATTCCGATGCCGGGTGGGCAGATCGTGTCGACCGCCTCTCTGTACGAAGCCGATCCGATGCCGCGGCCTTATGTGCTGAAGCCGGTCAACGAAGGGTCTTCCGTCGGTGTCGCGATCGTCACGACCGAGGGCAATTACGGCAACCCGATCTCGCCCGAGGCCAAGGGGCCTTGGCAGGAGTTCGACGAGCTGCTCGCCGAGCCGTTCATTCGCGGGCGCGAGCTGACCACGGCGGTGCTGGGCGACAAGGCGTTGCTGGTCACCGAGCTCAAGCCCAAGAGCGGCTTCTATGACTTCGACGCCAAATATACCGACGGGATGACCGACCATATCTGTCCGGCGGAGATTCCGGACGAGATTGCCGAGGCGTGCAAGAAGATCGCGCTCGAGGCGCATCGCCTGCTGGGGTGCAAGGGTGCGTCGCGGTCGGACTTCCGCTGGGATGACACCCAGGGGCTGGACGGGCTGTTCCTGCTGGAGGTCAATACCCAGCCGGGGATGACGCCGCTGAGCCTGGTGCCGGAACAGGCCAAGGCGCTGGGGATGAGCTATCCGCAGCTGGTGCAGGCGATCGTTGACGAAGCGCTGAAGGACGGGGCCGGATGAGCCGCAAGCCCGCCAGCAAGCGCCCGACGGTCAAGCCCAAGCGCCGCGCGCAATCGAAGCGCAAGCAGCCGCATCTGCTCGACCGGATGGTCGCAGCGATGCCGGTGAGCGAAGCGACGCTGCACCGGATCATCGCGGGGAGCATCACCGGCATCGCGGTCGCGTCGCTGATCGGCGTGGCGACGCTGTTCGGCGTGCCGGGCGCGGTCGGGACGGCGCTGGCCGAAGGCGTGGGGCAGGCGGGCTTTCGCGTGCAGCAGGTCGAGGTGACCGGGATCAAGCGCGCCGACAAGATGACGGTGTACAACTATGCGCTGGACGAGAAGAGCCGCGCGATGCCGCTGGTCGATCTGGACGAGGTGCGCGCGCGGTTGATGACGATCGGCTGGGTCGCCGATGCGCGCGTGTCGCGCCGCCTGCCCGATACGCTGGTGGTCGACATCGTCGAGCGCAAGGCGGCGGCGGTGTGGCAGCATCAGGGGCAATTGATGCTGATCGACGCCGAGGGCGTGCTGCTGGAGCCGGTGTCGGCGGACGCGATGCCGGACCTGCCGCTGGTGATCGGCGATGGCGCCTATGCGCAGCAGCCGGCCTATCAGCGCCTGCTGGCAGCGGCACCCGCGCTGCGCCCGCTGGTCAAGGCGGCGACGTGGATCGGCAATCGCCGTTGGGACCTCTCCTTCAACACCGGCGAGCGGCTGGCGCTGCCCGAGGGTGAGGAGGCGGCGGCCAAGGCGTTGGTCAAGTTCGCCGAGCTGGACGGGGCGGACCGGTTGCTGGGGCGCGGTTACCTGCGCTTCGACCTGCGCGATCCGACGCGGCTGGTGGTGCGGATGCCGGGGCAGGTAGTGCGCAAAGAGATTGAATCGACGGCAGAAACTGCCAGTGTGAATGTGCAGGGGGAATAAGACATGGCCAAGACCGCGCCGGAAGGACTGATTACCGCACTCGATATCGGGTCGTCGAAGGTGTCGGCGCTGATCGCGCAGAAGGGCGATGGCGGCGAGCTGGTTGTGCTCGGCACCGGCCAGCGCGAGAGCCGGGGCGTGCAGCGCGGCTATATCGCCGACATGGCCGCGACCGAAGTCGCGGTGCGCGAGGCGGTGGAGCAGGCAGAGCGGATCGCGGGCACCAATATCGAGGATGTCTGGGTCAGCTTCTCCGCCGGGGGCTTGGAGTCCAACATTCTGCGGCTTGAGGTCGATCTGGGCGGGCATCGCGTCGAACAGTCGGACATCGATGACCTGCTGCGCGCCGGGCGCGAGGCGATCAATCCGGGCGGGCGGATGGTGCTGCATGCGCAGCCGACGCGCTACACGCTCGATGGGTTGGCGGGCGTCAAGCAGCCGCGCGGGCTGCATGCCGAGCGGCTGGGCGTCGATATCCATGTCGTTTCGACCGAGGGTGCGCCGGTGCGCAACCTGGACCTGTGCGTCCGCTCGGCGCATCTGGAGGTGCGGTCGATCATCGCGGCACCGGTCGCGACGGGGCTGGCCTGCCTGTCGGAGGAAGAGCGCGAGCTGGGCGTGGCGCTGGTCGAGATCGGCGCGGGCGTGACCAATGTCTCGGTGTACAAGGACGGCGTGCTGACCGGCTTGTCGTCGATCCAGCAGGGATCGGCGGACATTACCGACGACATCGCCAGCGCATTCGGGACGCGGCGCGGCCAGGCCGAGCGGATGAAGTGCTTCTATGGCAGCGCCAACATGACGCCGCGCGACAATCACGACATGATCGACATCGCGCCCGCGAGCCTGGAGGAAGAGGGCGAGGGCGCGCGGATCACGCGGGCGCAGCTGATCGCGGTGATCCGCCTGCGGCTCGACCGCTTGATGGCGGAGATCGCCAAGGAACTGACGCGCCTCAATTTCGAGGACCCGGTCGGGCGGCAGATCGTGCTGACCGGCGGTGGCGCGGAGCTGAAGGGCGTGGCGGATTACGCGCAGCAGGCGCTGGGCCGGTCGGTCCGCGTCGGGCGTCCGCGCGGCCTGTCGGCACTGCCCGAGGCGCATGCCGGGCCGGCGTTCGCGACGCTGGCGGGGCTGGCGACGTTTGCGGCGGCCGATCCGGTCGACCTGCGCACGCTGGAGCCGTCGCGCGGGCAATTGGTCGTGCGGAGCAACCCGAAAGCGATGATCCAGCGGATGATGGCGGCATTTCGGGCCAATTATTGACATTTCCTGTGGGCGATCGGCGGATAACGCTGGAATGGCCCCCGGCGATGGTGCAGAAACAGCGTTACAAACAGGTGTCGCTTGGGGTGCGCGCCTGAGGAGATACACAGAAGATGAGCATCGACTTCCTTCCGCCCGACCTGGATGAACTGACGCCGCGCATCACGGTGATCGGCGTCGGCGGCGCGGGCGGCAACGCGATCGCGAACATGATCCGCGCCGAAGTGCAGGGCGTCGAGTTCCTGGTCGCCAACACCGACGCGCAGGCGCTGAAGCAGTCGAGCGCGGGTCAGCGCATCCAGCTGGGTGCCAAGATTACGCAGGGTCTGGGCGCGGGCAGCCGGCCGGAGATCGGCCGCGCCGCCGCCGAAGAAACGATCGAGATGGTGCAGGAAGCGCTGAAGGGCGCGCATATGTGCTTCATCGCGGCCGGCATGGGCGGCGGCACCGGCACCGGCGCCGCCCCGGTGATCGCCAAGGCGGCGCGCGACATGGGCATCCTGACCGTCGGCGTGGTGACCAAGCCGTTCGCGTTCGAAGGCAAGAAGCGCGCAATGTCGGCGGAAGCGGGCATCGAGGAACTGCAGAAGTTCGTCGACACGCTGATCGTCATCCCCAACCAGAACCTGTTCCTGGTCGCCAACGCCAACACGACGTTCAAGGAAGCGTTCGAGATGGCGGACGAGGTGCTGCAGCAGGGCGTGCGCGGCATCACCGACCTGATGGTCATGCCGGGCCTGATCAACCTCGACTTTGCCGACGTCCGCGCCGTGATGAGCGAGATGGGCAAGGCGATGATGGGCACCGGCGAAGCGAGCGGCGACAGCCGCGCGATCGAGGCGGCGCAGCAGGCGATCGCCAACCCGCTGCTCGACGGCGTGTCGCTGGATGGTGCCAAGGGCGTCATCGTGTCGATCACCGGCGGCGAGGACATGCGCCTGCTCGAAGTCGACGAAGCCGCGAACCATATTCGCGAGCTGGTCGACGACAATGCCAACATCATCTGGGGTTCGGCATTCAACCCGGACCTGGAAGGCAAGATTCGCGTGTCGGTCGTCGCGACCGGCATCGAGGCGGATGCGTCGGCCAAGCCGGCCGCTCCGGCTGCGCCCGAGGCGAGCCGCAGCTTCTCGTTCGGCACCGTGCGTCGCCCGCTGGGCGCGGCGGCCCCGGCGGCGGAGGCTCCGGC